>Ga0160447_101081_pt1 | contig 11080 bp, 9 predicted proteins | sample HID1973K_E1MG_FD_108222 | JGI IMG/M metagenome (GOLD analysis project Ga0160447, IMG submission 108222) | Enriched mosquito-associated microbial communities from UW Madison campus, WI, USA - HID1973K_E1 MG | ecosystem: Host-associated > Arthropoda: Insects > Digestive system > Unclassified ...
GAAACCATGGCCATGCTGCTGGAAATGGAAAGCGCACAGGTGGCGGCATTTTCAAATCCCATGGAAGCGCTGGTGCGAGCGCAGCAGGACAATTTCGATGTGGTGATTTCAGACGTCAGCATGCCGGGCATGGATGGCTATGAATTCGTGCACCAGCTGCGGCAGGCCGACGCCTATCGCACGACGCCCTGCATCGCCCTCACTGGCTACGGCGCGAATCGCGGCGATCAGGAGGGCCGTGGGTTCGACGAACACCTCGGCAAACCGGTGGCCTATGACGATTTCGTCTCGCTGGTCGCCAGAATGGCACACGCGCCTTCCTCGAACCGGGCTTGACGTTATCGGGCGCCCACTCTGTCAGTCGTGAGGATCATCAGGGCCCAGCAGGGCCTTGACCCGCGTCAACACCACCTGAATGTCGAAGGGCTTGTCGAAGACTTCGACGAAAAGATCTGGCCGGGCCACACCCAGATGCGCCTGGGCGCCGCTCATCAGCATGATCGGGACATCCCCGAACGAGGAATGCCGGCGCACGGCCTCGGCCAGTTCGATGCCGTTCATGCCCGGCATCATGTAATCGGTGATGACCAACTGCGGTTTTTCCCGATCAAGAATGCTCAACGCGCGCTGACCACTGCCCGCCGTCACGGTGAGATAACCTTCGTCTTCAAGCGCGAAGCTCAGGATGTCGGCGATCAGGTATTCGTCGTCGACGATCAGAATCGTGGTCATGATGCCCCCGATCCGCTCAACCCGGCGTGGGCGTGATGGCGACCGCGAGCTTTACGCGTTACTGGTGTCGCCGAGGGCATGGAATTGAACCTTTTTCACGTCTAACCCCTGATGACCGATGGAGACTTCCAGCAGCGCGGGGTCGAAGGGGTTGTCCCTGATTTTAAGAATCGATAACTGGCGTTTAAGTTCAGCCGGCTCCTGAACGAACCGCAGCACCAGCAGGTTATCGACGATGCCTGACAGGTCCGGCGCTGGCGCATCGATTTCTCCTCCCAGCAGACTGCGCACCTCCCAGGACGCGACCACGGTGACATTCCGGGCCCGCAGTTCGCCCATCAAGGCCGTGTACAGGTCCAGCATCCGAGACTTGTCGGCCGCCGCGCGGGTCATCCCGCCCAGGCTGTCGAGGAATACGCGTTTGATCGATTTCTCTTCCACGACCCGCAGCAAGTCCATGGCCAGTTTGTCGACCAGCTCGGTGGTGATCGATTTCCACATGATCGTCAGCGCGCCGGACTGCTCCAACGCGGCAAAGTCCAGCCCCAGCGAAGCGGCCTTCATGCGCAAGCGCTGCGGCGACTCATAGAAACCGAAATGCAGCCCCGGCTCATCGGCGGTGGACTGCCCGAGAAAAGTGATGCCAAACGAGGTTTTTCCGGAACCTGAAGGTCCGAGCAGTAACGTCACGGAAGACTGCACCAGCCCTCCTCCGATCAACGGATCCAGCGTCTTCAGACCGCTGGGGACCATGGCGAAATGGTCGCTGTCTCGCAATGCCGAGCACGTGAAGATGCTTTCCAGTCGTGGGTAGACCACCAGACCGTTTTCGGTGATTTCGCATTCATGGGCGCCGGAGATCGCGCCGCTGCCACGGGTCTTGCGCATCTTGATGCGGCGTATCGACCGCGTGCCGACCCGTTCCTCCCCCAGCTCCAGAACGCCATCGACCATGGTGTGTTCCGGGCTACCGTCGTCCAGTTGCGAACTGGTGAGGAAGAACACCGTGCAGCCGGCGAATGCGGCGTGTCCCTGCAATTCGGAAATGAAGCGCTTGGTGTTGAGCGGCGAGTCGGCCCGAGAACGGGCGTTGAGCAGGCCATCGAGAATCATGACCGTGGATTTCTGCCGAACGATTTCGCGGCGCAGCAGCTTGACGACTTCATCCAGCCCGTCGTTTTCCATGGTGTCGAAAGCACTGACGAACTGGATCTGGTCGCCGATCATGTCCTTGTCGAAAAAGCTCAGCGTGGACAGAAACTGGAACAGCCGCTCGTGGGGCTCGGCCAACAAGGTCGCAAACAGAACACGACCTCCGGTGCGCGCGTGATTGAAGCCGATCTGGTTCGCCAGAATGGTTTTACCGGAGCCCGGACGCCCCTGGATGATGTAAGAGGATCCGGCGACGAACCCTCCCTTCAGCAGCTCGTCGAGTCCTTCAATGCCACTCTGAAGGCGTTTTAGCTGGTTCAAATGTGTGTCCTCCGCGGGTGGACTTCAGCGCATCGGTTGACGCAGGTCGTGCGCACGACGAAATGACGCATTCTTTCGCGTTTGGCGGCGTATTCCAAGAACAATCACTATGAGTGGCGCAGACTTACGTCGCGGCGCTGGGTCAACCTCACCTGTTCCGGTCAGGTTCCGGGTCCTGTGGTTCTTCGGCACAACCTTCGGTTTCAGCGCGGGACTGTTCGCTGCGTCGTTCCGGATCGTCGGGTTTGATCGGCGCCGAGAGCGGATATTCCGGGGTGTCGTCGGCAGGCATTGTCGAGGCGGGATCGTTTGCTGGCGTTTTCTGGCTCATGGCCACTGACTCGTTTTTGGTGAATGCAACGGTTTGGAGTACGCCATAACCCATACGTGCGTTTTATCGCGGAAGATCACGAAAAAGACCAAGGCCTGCGGCGAGAATCAAAAGCCGACAGTCCATCCTGTAGCTGTCCGGCTTGCCAGCGTTGACGTACCCAAGGTCACAACCGCCGGCAAGCCCTGCTGCTACCGTAGATCCGCCAGGCACTGCCCGAGGATATCCAGCCCTTCGCTCAGCACATCGGGTTCGATGGTCAGCGGCGCCAACAGGCGGATGATGTGCCGGGCTTTGCCGCTGGGCATGAGCAGCAGCCCCCGATCCCGCGCGCTGGCCAGCAACTGTGCCATTTGCGCCGTCGCCGGTTGGCCGTCCGGTGTCATCAATTCGATGCCGCGCATCGCACCGACACCGGTCAGGCGCCCCAGATAAGGCGACAGTTTCTGCGTCTGCCATTGTTCGTAACGCGCCAGCACGCTCGCCGAATACTGCTCGCCCCACGCTGCAAGGTTGGCATCGGTCATCTCGTCCAGCGTGGCCAGCCCGGCCGCGCAGGCAATCGGGTTGCCGGAATAGGTTCCCCCCAGTCCACCCTTGGGCAGTGTGTCCATCAACGCTTTGCGTCCGACCACCGCACCCAGCGGCACACCGCCAGCGATGCTTTTACCGAGCAACAGCAGGTCCGGCTCGATCCCCAAGCGACTGAACGCGAAACGCGCACCGGTGCGACCGAAGCCCGACTGAATCTCATCGATGATCAACACGATGCCCTTTTCGTCACACAGCTTGCGCAGCACCTGGGCGAACTCGACATCCAGCGCCAGAAACCCGCCCTCGCCCTGCACCGGTTCGATGATGAAACAGGCCACTTCATCGATGTCGATTTCCACACTGAACAACCTGTCCATGGCCTTGAGCGTCTCGGCGAGCGTGACACCGTTGTCCGCGCTGGGGTACGGCAAGTGGAAAACCGGCCCAGGCAGCGCACCGACTTTCTGTTTGTACGGCGCGACCTTGCCATTGAGGTTCAAGGTCGCGAGGGTACGCCCGTGAAACGCGCCATCGAAGGCAATCACCGCAGACTTCCCGGTGTGGCCCCGAACGATCTTCAACGCGTTTTCGGCGGCCTCAGCGCCGCTGTTCGTCAGCATGCCACTGACCGGATAACTGACCGGAATAAAGGCCGCCAGACGCTCGATGAATTGCTGATAAGGCACATGGGGCGCGGCATTGAACGCGTAATGGGTCATGCGCTGCGCCTGCTCGCAGATCGCCCTGACGATCTGCCGATGGCAGTGGCCCAGGTTCAGCACACCGATGCCGCCAACGAAGTCGATGTAGCGCTTGCCCTCGATATCCCAGACCTCGGCGTTTTTTCCGTGGGAAAGACTGACGGGATGAACGAAGGAAATGGAATTGCTGACGGATGGAAAAGCCATGTTCTGGCGCCCTGCGGACTGTGGGAATGGCGCCTATCTAAGCGATGTCGCGGTCACCTTCACAAGCGAAATAAAGGCAACGGATCATTCCGCGAAGGACTGATCCCGGACATCCCCCAGAAAAGCCTCGCCTGTCCCGGCAATGGGTCCTGCCCGTCACACCATTGAAGCACTGGCTCTTCATGCTGGGCCGTGAGATCAGGAGCCAGGAACTTTCCCGATGAAGATAAGCGTCTTTGGTAGCGGTTATGTGGGGCTGGTACAGGCCACCGTGCTGGCGGAAGTCGGCCACGAGGTGGTGTGCATGGACATCGATCCGGCCAAGGTCGAGCAACTGAGCAAAGGCCATGTGACCCTTTACGAGCCGGGTCTGGAAAGTCTGGTGCGGGAGAATCTGGAAGCTGGCCGGTTGCATTTCACCACCGATGAAAAGCGCGCAGTCGAACACGCTGAAGTCTTGTTCATCGCGGTCGGCACCCCTTCCCGCGCAGATGGTTCGGCCGACTTGAGCGGCTTCTTCGCCGTCGGCGAAGCCATTGCCAGGCATCGCGTGGCCCCGGTGATCATCGTCGAAAAATCCACCGTACCTGTCGGCAGCGGCGATGCCCTGCGCAGCCATATCGAACACCATCTGCGCCAGTCTGCCCGGCTGCTGAAGTTCGATATCGTGTCCAATCCCGAATTCCTCAAGGAAGGCTCGTCGGTCAAGGACTGTCGGCGGCCGGACCGCATCGTCATCGGCTGCGGCAACCCGGATGTATTTGCAGTCATGCGCGAGCTGTATGCGCCCTTCAACCGCAACCACGAACGCATCATCCTCATGGACCTGCGCAGCGCCGAACTGACCAAATACGCCGCCAACTGCATGCTGGCGACCAAGATCAGCTTCATCAACCAGATCGCCGAACTGGCCGAGCATCTGGGGGCCGATGTGGAATCGGTGCGCCTGGGGATTGGTGCCGATTCGCGCATCGGTTACGACTTCATCTACCCCGGCTGCGGCTATGGGGGATCCTGCTTCGGCAAGGACATCCGTGCGCTGATCCACAGTGCCCGGGAAGCTGGCTGCTCGAACGATCTGCTCAACGTGGTCGAGAACATCAACGAGCGGCAGAAAAATAAACTGTTCGACCGGATCAACGCCTTTTACAGAGGTGAACTCAAGGGCAAGACCTTCGCCCTCTGGGGCCTGGCGTTCAAACCGAACACCGACGACATGCGCGATGCCCCCAGCCGCATGCTGATGGAGGCCCTGTGGGCCGCAGGCGCCACCGTTCGCGCCTTTGACCCGGAAGCCATGCAGCAAACCCAGCGTTTATATGCCGAACAGGCGAACCTGATGCTGATGGGCACCCCTGAATCGGTGTTGCTGGGGGCCGATGCGTTGATCGTGTGCACGGAATGGCAACAGTTCAAGGCGCCGGACTTCGACCTGATCCAGCAACGTCTCAAGGCCCCGGTGATTTTCGACGGTCGTAACCTGTACGACATCGAGCGCCTGGCCAAACGGGGTTTCCAGTATTTCCCGATCGGTCGCGGAGACTCCTGCAACCTGCCGATCCCGCAACAGCAGTGGGCGTCTTATGAATGGCCGTCGGCCCATCATGGGATGTGACGCGTAGTGGCAGGCACGCCAGGCAACGAGAAAAAGAACGAGGCGCCCTGCTCCGTATTCCGCGCCCAGATTTTTCCTTCATGAAAGTCGATGATCGAACGGCAGATGGACAGGCCCATCCCCAGCCCGCTGTCCCGAGTGGTGAAAAACGGATTGAACAGTGACGGCAACACCTGCGGGTCGATCCCCGGCCCGCAGTCGGCGACTTCAAGCATGACTTCATCCTCGGTCACGCACGTCTTGATACGCAGTAGCCGATGCTGTTTGCCGACCCCGCCCATGGCCTGACACGCATTGAGGATCAGATTGATGATGACCTGCTGCAATTGAATCCGGTCTGCCAGCACCCATGCCTGCTCTGCCTCAAGCGTCAGCCGCGCATTGATGTGGTGATGGGTCAGTTCGTACTGCACGACACTCATTGTTTCTCTGACGATGTCGTCCAGACGCTCGCACCGACGTATCGGATCGCTCTTGCGAGACAGCGCCCTGACGCGGCTGATCACCTCACTGGCCCGGCGTGCGCTCTGGTTGATGCGCTGCAAGGCGCCCAGGGCCTCGGCGATATCCGGCGTTGGTCGGTCGAGCCAGCGACGACAGCCATCGGCGCTGCTGTTGATCGCCGTCAGCGGCTGGTTGACCTCGTGGGCGATCGACGCCGTCAACTCGCCAAGCGTGGTCACGCGGCAGATGTGGGTGAGTTGCGACTGCGTGCGGTACAGCGTTTCCTCGGCCTGAACCCGCTCGGTCACGTCCATCACCGCGCCCAGGTATTCGAACCGGTCGTCCTGAGCAGACACAGGGATGGCAATCATGTGCACGTGCTTGACGCGCCCGTCCGGCATCAACAAACGATGTCTGATTTCTATCTGTGGTTCTCGGCGAGCCGCCCGTTCGAACACGCCATCGATCAGGGCGTGATCCTCTTTCAGGGTTCGCGCCAGAATCATCGACCTCGATACGGGCATTTCCGGCGGGTACTCGAATATCCGTGCGCTCTCCGCTGACCACGACATCCGCTGTGTCACCGCGCAGAAGGCGACGCTGCCGGTCTGGCTGAGGCGTTGCGCGCCGCTGAGGTAGATTTCGTTCTGCCGCAGGCTGTCGGCGGCCTGCTTGCAGCGTGCGGCCAGAAAGCCGATGGCCGAGAGCGCGGTCAGACAACGCACGAAACCTGTCAGCGAGTCCCAGTCCCGATACCCCTCGTCGATGAAAAACATCGCAACGATGGTCGCCATGCAGAACAGCGACACGCCGATGACCACGCGAATGGACACCACATTGGCCGCCAACAACAGCAGGGTCAGATAGATCACCGTCGCGGCGATGTCGCGATGGTGAGGGGCCGTGTTGATGATGACGATGCCCGCGGCGACCACCAGGCCGATGCCCCAGGCCAGCCAGGTTTCGTAACGGTTCTTGCTGACACTGATCAGCGGCTGGCTGTTCTCGGCTGCCGCCTTGTCCAGTGCCGCGAGATAGGACACCAGGTTGAACCGGTCGCGCTTGCGGTTGCTCGTTGTGCCTGGAATGCTCATGCAGCTGCGCCATCCCTGTAAATGAGGACTTCGGTCCAGCGATGAGTCTAAAAGCAAACGCGGTTTATCGATAAGCCATATAACCCTGTTTTCCGGCCAACCGACTGACACGACCTTTTCAGAAGCCGTCATGCCGCTTGAGCACGACCCAGACGCTTCGCGCAAAAAAAACCTGCCGCGAAAGCTTCGCGGCAGGCGTGGAAGGCTAAAGATCAGGCGGCATCGCGCACTCGATGCGTCAGGCCACCGGAATCAACGGATCGGCAGCCGCCAGGGCGGTGGCCCGCTCGGCAACAGGCGGGTAGATCCAGACGGTGTTGATGTTGCTCTTCAAGGTCTTGGCTTCCTCCCTGACCAGCTTCAACTGACGATCCCAGCCTTCGGTGTACACCGCGCCCCACGCCCCCAGATCCAGACACGTCACGTATTTGGGTTGGCGATAGGCCGTGGCAGCCACGTTCAACACGTCCGCCGCCACGTTGTTTCCGGCGTGACGCCCCAAGGAAATCGCGTGCTGGCAAGACATCGCCGCGAAGTGACCTTCGTCATCGGTCGCCGCGTAGGCAACGTCGCCCGCAGCATAGATGTCGTCCTGTCCCTGCACTTTGAGGTTGCAATCGACATGCAGACGGCCCAACGCATCGCGCTCACCCGGCACCTGTTCGGTCAGCGCGCTGGCGCGGAACCCGACGGTCCAGATGACGGTGCTGGCGCCGATATGGCGACCGTCCGCCAAGGTAACGCCAGTAGGGTCTATCGCTGCCACTGTCGCGTTCAGGCACCACTCGATACCCAGATCCGCAGAGGCTTCGGCAATCGATGGACGGATGCCCTGCCCCAGTGCGGCGCCGATTTGTGCGCCGCGATCGACCACGATCACGTTGATTCTGGCCGCCTCCCCCAGCACCGCACGCAGGCGCGCCGGCATTTCTGTGGCCGTTTCAATGCCGGTGAATCCGCCGCCACACACCACCACCGTGTTTCGCGCTTCAGACTCAGGTGTCTGTGCCAACGCCTTGATGTGTTTTTCCAGACACGCCGCAGTCTCGATCTCGTCGACGTCGAATGCGTGCTCGATGCCGTCGATAGGCGGTCGGTTCAGCCGGCTGCCGGTGGCCAGGACCAATTTGTCGTAGCTCAGCCACCCATGAACGCCGGGGGCAGCAATGTACTCGACACGTTTGCCGCCTGGGTCGATGTTCGCGGCAACGCCTTCGACGAACGCAATACCGGTGGCCGCGAACAACGCGGCCAGTGAGGCTTTCATTTCATGCACGTTCGGCTCGTAGAAACGCGGCCGGATACGCAACTCCGCTTGCGGCGCCAGTACCGTGATTTGCACGTCGGTGCATCCGTTGAGGTCCAGCAACCGCGCAGCACTCAGCGCACTCCAGACACCACCGAATCCAGCACCCAATACCAGGATTTGTCGTTTCATGTTTATTCCAGTGTTTTTATGTTCAGGGATGAAGTTGTCCGTGACCGGAAATCCACTGTAAAGGCATGGCCGCACACCGTCATTGCTGCATAAGTTGGGCAACTTAGTGACAAGGTTTTAATCACTCATACTTTCGTATAGTGAAGCGCTGCGCCGAACGCGCCCGAAAGAGGAAACGAGGGGAAGTTGAAGGACATACGCGCAAGCGGTGAGTTATTGCTCGCCAGTTTTGAGCGCCAGCTTCAGGCAAGCGATCAAGTCCTCGCTTTCGAAAGGCTTGGACAGGTAGCAACAGGCACCGAGCCTCTGGGCCGTGCGACGCGAGGTCTGGTCAGCGGAGGCCGTGATGAAGATGACAGGCATGCAATGCCCGTCGTTGAGCAGTTGCTGGTACATCTGCAACCCGCTCATGCCAGGCATCTGGATGTCGGAGACCAGGCAGTCCGTCGCCGCGATGGCAGCGGAACTCAGGAAGTGTTCCGCGCTTTCGAACAGCTGTACGGAATAACCGTAGGCACGGAGCAGACTGTCCAGCGATATTCGAACGTTTTCGTCATCATCGATAATGGCTATTGCCGGACGGGTGACCAATTCATGCACCTTCCATTGAGTTGGTCGAGTCCGCTGACTGTCCCTGACGACACGATACCCCCTGTCCGTCGCGACATAATCATACTTGCGTATAGAGATGTTATTTGCCGTTGTTCACACTCAGTGCCTCGGCCATACGCACTAGGGCGGCAAATGTCCTGGCGTCCATTTTGCGCATGACATTGGCGCGGTGAATCTTCACCGTTATTTCACTCAGGCACACTTCGCTGGCGATCTGTTTATTCATCAAACCCGAAGCTGCCAACGTCATGACACCCTGCTCGCGCGCGCTGAGGGTCTGATAGCGGCGGCGCAGTTCAGCGATTGCCTTGCTGGCCTCCCGTTGTTCGGCATCTTTGCCCAGGGCCAGCGCGACCGCATCCAGCAGGTCCTGATCGCGAAACGGTTTGGCGAGAAAGTCCACGGCGCCGGCCTTCATGGCCTTGACCGTCATTGCGATGTCGCCGTGCCCGGTCATGAAGACGATGGGCAGGGTTTCTTTGGCCCGGACCAACTCATTCTGAAAATCCAGCCCGCTGATACCCTGCAGACGAACGTCCAGCACCAGGCAACTGCTGACGTCCAGTCGTTTGAAACCGAGAAACTCGGCCACGGACCCAAACAGTTCCACCCGCAGACCGATGGAGCGCAACAGGCTGCCCAGGGATTCGCGTAATAACTGATCGTCGTCGACGATATAAACGCAGGCCGGCACCGCGGCCATTTTGCTGGTCATCTGATTGTTCTTCTGATTGATGGTGTAAAGAGTGCCCATGGTCGTGCTCCCACCCGTTGCGCTACGCCTGCGTTGGTCGAACGCCGGATCCCCACAGGCGAAGTAACGCATCGAACAGGCGCCGCCTGGGCGAATACCGGTTGAGTTCAACGTGCGTGGTTTATCGAATCCGAAAAACCGCCCTGAAGTGTAAAAGCGGGTCGACGCCGACGACACGACAGATACCCCTGATTTTCGGCCATGGGCTGGCGGAGGTTCAGGGGCAAAAGATGAAGGGGTCTTGAAGCGCCACCGCCGGCAAGCGGAGCGCCGCCCGGCCGTGCGGTGTTTCTGATGCATCCGATGGTGGCAGATCGTCCCCACGCTCCGCGTGGTAACGCAGTGATCGACGCTCTGCGTCAATGTGGACGCGGAGCGTCCTGCAAGGCATTCCCACGCTGGAGCGTGGGAACGATCAACAATCAACACACCGAACAGCTTCTGCCCGCAGGGCGTGGGAGCCCGACTTGTCGGCGATCTGGCGCGCAGCGGCAGTAAAACCTGTGCCTGCGGTGGGTCGGATGCATCCGATGGTGGCAGATGCAGATCGTTCCCACGCTCCGCGTGGTAACGCAGTGGATTGACGCTCTTCGTCAATGTGGACGCGGAGCGTCCTGCAAGGCATTCCCACGCTGGAGCGTGGGAACGATCAAAACAGCTTCTGCCCGCAGGGCGTGGGAGCCTGACTTGTCGGCGATCTGGCGCGCAGCGGCAGTAAAACCTGTGCATGCGGTGGGTCTGAAGGCAGATCGTTCCCACGCTCCGCGTGGTAACGCAGTGGATTGACGCTCTGCGTCAATGTGGACGCGGAGCGTCCTGCAAGGCATTCCCACGCTGGAGCGTGGGAACGATCAAAAGCCGTGCTGCTACAAAATGTGGGTATTTCCAGTGATGCCGCGAATCAGGCGGCTACTACCGAAAGCGGATGGCGGCTGTTGTCACTCAGCAGTTCGCTGAAGCGTGAACGCAACCAACGCTCGGCCGGGTCGTTGTTGGCGACGCCGCGCCAGACCATCGACAATTCGAAGGCACTCAACTCCATCGGAACCGCTTCGGCGCGCAGTTGATTGCCTGACACCATGGCCTTGGCCACGTAGTCCGGCACCACGGCCAACAGGTCGCTGTCAGCCAGCAGCACCCCCAGC
>Ga0160447_101085_pt1 | contig 11061 bp, 12 predicted proteins | sample HID1973K_E1MG_FD_108222 | JGI IMG/M metagenome (GOLD analysis project Ga0160447, IMG submission 108222) | Enriched mosquito-associated microbial communities from UW Madison campus, WI, USA - HID1973K_E1 MG | ecosystem: Host-associated > Arthropoda: Insects > Digestive system > Unclassified ...
GATTACGCTAGATCATATCTGAGATGCGTGCTTTTCGACTGAGATATAGCACGCTCCACAAATCGGAGATGCATGAACGGCTAAAATGCCGATGAATTGGCAATCTGCTGCTAGTGTTCGGATGGCGATAACGGCCGAAGCGCCCCATCTTTCTGCAAATCGAATGACCGCCTGCTGACCGGAACTGCCGTCGGAATGTCCATCCGACGAACCGGACCAAAGTCCCTTCTTGGCCGGCGGACTAAACCGCTCGCGCGGTAGGGGCATTTGCCGACATTCCTGGACCGACGCCGCCCCCCGTGCAACCCGCTAACCCGCCCGTCCAAAGCTCGTCGGCAATGAAGCTGCTGTTGTAGGGTAATGCCTCTAAAGCTTTCCCCCAATGTTGCCGATACCCGTCTTGTCGGTGAGGACCGATGGTTGAACATTTTCGCCTCGCCCCAACTGTGCTCCAACGATCGCCACAGAAATAGTGATACCTTGAGAAAGCGAAATGAGAAAAGTCCTTTGGGTGAAATTCGGGTGGTCCGAGTATTATCGCGGTGGGCCCGTTGATGGCAACTTCGCGTGGTTGGTCGAAAACGGCGAAAAAAACGGTAATCGCGGGCACGAAGCATTTAACTTTAAGCCGTTTCCCGACGGAACGTATTATTGCTACGTTCCCCCGCAAGGCAAAGGTTATGCACCGTCTAGCGATGATCCGACTGGATGGACCGTGATTTGTCTCGCGAAAAATCCGAAGCACTCGGGTATCCATGTTGTTGGATGGTATGAAAATGCCACTTTGCATGGAGACTGGTTTGACCCACCGGATGCTCACGTTAAAAAGCGCGGCGATACGGACCGTCCCGGATATGACTGGTCATACTGCATCACCAGCAAGACTGCTTACTTCGTCCCACCAGCGTTTAGGACATTACCTTTCTCGGACGCTTCCGTTCGACAGGCAAAGTACTCGTATCTTGAAGGTCCAGACGTTGACGTGGATGAGTCAAAGAAACGGATACTTAAGCTGCTTGAGGATCGGATGACAGCTCTACGGCCGTTCGCGGTAAAGGACCCGAGCAACGAAAAAATACCAGACCCTGAGCTTGACGCATCCGACCCGTTGAGAGGATTTGGGACACCAGAACACCGTAAAAGTGTTGAGCAAGCAGCCGAACGGGCTGTCATTGCACATTTTGAAAACCAAGGGTTTGAGTATGAACGAGTGACTCATATGCCGTGCGGATTCGATTTTTTGTTCTCGAAAGGCAAGACAACGCTGCATGTCGAAGTAAAAGGCACTTCGGGTATCGCCCCCCAATTTTTTCTAACTAGAAATGAACACGAGAAGGGATTATCGATGAACCCATTCTGGCGCTTGGCGATGGTAACCGCGGCTTTAGATGAGCCGAAGGTCCGCGTTTACGATTCAAAGCAACTAAAAGAAGCGTTCGATCTCGACCCGTATGTTTATATCGGGCGATTTATTCCTAAAGCATATCCGACTGGATGATCCATAACGGCCCAAGTTTTTCCGAAGAGATAGCTTTTCACGAGTCGTTGGAATTTCTTGAGCGAACGGCCCCTGCATGGCCGAGCCCTGACTCACGACGGATGCTGACTCCTCGGCCTTGCGGTCGTTCGAACTGCGGTCGTGCTGAGGCCGCTGTGATCCACCTTCCGGCCATCCGCACGTCGTCGGCCCGCGAATGACGAGTCACACCCGCCCCAATGCGTACTCGCGGCCGTAACTTGCCGTTCACCCTTTCCGTGACCTGAACGGCCGTTGCCGGGGTGTAACGACTCTCGAGGACGCCGCCCCGCCTGCAAATGCCCAGGACGCGCTGAAAGGCCTCTGTGGCCGATAAAGCCGGCGCTCATCGACCGCGCACGGATTCAGCAGCCAACGGATGCCACTATCCGGTGCTTTCAGCGGTTGGTTGGTGTCCGAGCCGTCAAGTGCCGTTCAAACCGCGCCGGCCCCCCAGGCGAGGAATCCACCGTCCACCGGAAGCACGATCCCGTTCGTATATCCAGCTTCCTCCGACGCCAAATAGCAGACGGCCGCGGCGATCTCCGACGTCGTGCCGTAGCGCTTCATCGGAATCGCATTTGAGTATTCGGCACGGAACTCTTCGCTGTGCAGGGCCTTAGTCATCGGCGTGTCAACCGGACCCGGGGCGATTGCGTTAGCAGTGATCCCGTAGTCGCAGAGCTCCACCGCCATCTGGCGTGTTAAAGCGATGACAGATCCTTTCGACGTGCCGTATGCCGTGCGTCCCTTACCGACCGCTCGCATGCCTGCCACCGAAGCTATATTGATTATGCGGCCCCAGCGGTTCTTAACCATCAGACGCGCGGCATGTTGGGAGCACAAGAACGCGCCAGTGACGTTGACCTGCATCGTTTTGAGAAACGTGTCGAGCGGGTAGTCTATGAATGGCGCTAACTTCGCAATGCCGGCGCCGTTTACCAATACGTCGCATCGCCCATGCGTCTTATCGATCTCATCGAACGCAGCGGCAATCGATTCGGCGCTTGAGACGTCCATCTCCGTAGCCGAAACTGACAGGCCTGCGCGCTGGAAGCTTGACGCCGCTTCCTCTGCGGCGTTCTTGTTGATATCGGCAAGAACCACGTGATAACCACGTTTTGCAAGCTGTTCTGCCGAATCTGCACCGATGCCCATTGCGCCGCCCGTGACCACTGCGACGCGGCTTGCGTCTTTTTGCTCCATTTGCTCCACTTTGTCCCCTTTGATGTAAGACCGCTATGCGGCATCGAGTGCGATGCCCGGAAGCGTCGAACGACGGCGCTGTGCGCCATCCCGTGTGGAGATTATTGGAGCCCACGGGAGCAAGGTCAAAGGATAATAAGGCCGCAGATTGTGAAGAAAACTCACATTCCGTACGTGGATCGCGGCAAGATAAGGGCCGGGGAGGCTTCATCCCTCCATTTTCTGTAATTCGCCCCTCAGCCATTCCACCAAGGCGACGGTCTTCGACTGACTCTCCGCATGAGGAGCAACCCACAGCACGAGGCTTACAGGGCCTGGAACAAAGCCAAACGGCGCGACAAGACCAGCTGCGTCCAACTCGTCTCGGACAAGCATTCTCGGCACTGCAGCGACTCCCAATCCGCATTTAGCGGCCTGGATCTGAAGATAGAAATGATCGAATGATTCAGCGATTTCGGGCGGATTTTCGAGTACGGTCGAGGTCGCCTTAAACCAGTCGGCCCATGCGGACGGTCGCGTATTGGTTGCTAGTAGCCGCACCCGCTCAAGGTCGCTCGGTTTTTTGATCCGGTTTGTGCGCATGTACTCCGGCGAGCACACTGCCCCGATCCATTCCTCAATCAACGGTATTGGGGTGACACCTTTTGGCACCGGGATGGATGAAAGCCGAATTGCCACCGTTATCTTGTCTCGGCTGAAGTCGATTTCGCCATGACTCGTGTTGAAACTTAGCTCAAGCGATGGCATCGCACTTTTCAGCTTCGAAAGGCGCGGCAACAGCCAGTACATCATGATCGAGGCCGAGCACGAGAGGGTCAACGGCCCCGGCTTCAACTGATCGACGGTCTTTTGGATAAGGTTGAACGCCACGCTCAGGCCTTCGGCCATCTGCGCCCCTTCAGGCGTCGGCTCAGTCGCGTGCGCATTGCGTGACAGCAGTAGAACGCCGAGTTGGTCTTCGAGTGCACGGATATGCCGGCTGATCGCACCATGAGTGACGCTGAGCTCGTCGGCGGCGGCACCGAAGCTCCGCAGGCGAGCTGTGGCTTCAAAGGCGCGCAAAGCATTCAATGAAAGACGAGGCACGTGGGCTCCTGTGGGCCCGAGGCCCAGTGCTGATGGAAGTGGCCTATTGTGAGTTTTTCGCTCCGCGTCGAGAAATCATATCGTTTGATGTCGCGAGTCGTCAAACCTATATTCTGGACATCCCCGGTTTAAGCGCATGCGTCCCACGATACGTCCCATGCGCCCGGTTTCAGTCTAATATTCCAGGACGCAGAGTCGAACATGGTCGAAACCTCCAGTCAAAGAGCGGAATTCACTGCGCGCTATTTCGTCGAAAGCTCAGTACCGATTGCCAAAGCCGCCGAAGTCATTGCCGGCGAACAGTCGAGCGGAACGTTTCTCGCGCTCCCGGGAGAAACTGATGCGCTAAAAAATCGTGCCCGGGCTCGTGTGGTGAAGGTCGATTCGCACCCCCCAGTTCTCGAGCCGTCGCTGCATAGTGCTCACGTCGAACGCAAGGGTCCGCCGAGCGTCTATTACCGAGGTGAGATCGAGATCGCCTTCCCGGTGGACAACATTGGCGCGAATCTGCCCACCCTTTTATCGACTGTCGCAGGCAACCTGTTTGAGCTAGGGGAAGTCACAGGGCTGCGGCTGCTTGACATCGATCTACCAGCAACCTACGCGGCACGATTCCCCGGCCCTCAATTCGGTATTGGCGGAACCCGTGACTTCGCGAAGGTCTACGACAGGCCAATGATCGGAACGATCATCAAGCCGAGCATCGGCTTGCTTCCGGAGCAGACGGCGGAAATCGTCGATAGCCTTTGCGCCGCAGACATCGACTTCATCAAAGATGACGAGCTGCTCGCCGATCCCGCATACGCGAGCTTTGATGAGCGTCTCGCAGCCGTCATGCCGGTCTTGCATCGACACGCCGACCGCATGGGTCGCATGCCGATGTATGCGATCAACATCTCCGGCACGATCGACGAGATGCTCCAGCGACACGATGCGGTCCTTCGGGCTGGCGGTACGTGCGTGATGGTTTGCATTAATTGGGTTGGTTTTGCTGGCGTCGAGCATCTTCGAAGGCATTCCCAACTACCCATCCACGGCCATCGCAACGGCTGGGGTGCGTTCACTCGCTGCCCGCAACTCGGGTTCTCCTTCAAGGCGTTTCAGAAGTTGTGGCGACTTGCTGGAGTGGATCATTTGCACGTCAACGGAATTCGCAGCAAGTTTTGGGAGCCCGATGCATCTGTCATCGATTCGGCCCGTGCTTGCCTGGCACCGTTCGCGGGTGTCCAGCCACTGATGCCAGTTTTTTCGTCGGGCCAGTGGGCGTCTCAAGCTCCTGATCTATACGCGCAGCTGGGCTCCGTGGACCTGATGCATTTGGCCGGCGGCGGAATCATCGGACATCCGCACGGAATCGCCGCGGGCGTTGCCAGTATGCGAGAAGGGTGGGAAGCAGCTGTCGAAGGAATCGATCTGAAAACTTTCGCGGAGTCACGACCTGCGCTGCGGGCTGCGCTGTCTCACTTCCAATCGGCGTGATACGCGATGAGTACAAAACTCAAACCATCAGACGCGGCATTGCGTCTGGCCTTCTACGGCGACGACTTTACCGGCTCGACAGACGCTCTGGAAGTCTTGGCTTTTGCGGGGCTGCGATGCGCCCTTTTCTTGAAAACACCGTCGTCCGAAAGACTATCGCAGCTCGGCAGATTTGACGCTATCGGTGTCGCAGGCGACAGTCGAGGCATGAGCCCGTCCGAAATGGAAGTCTCCCTTCCATCAGTATTCGAGGCTCTACGCGCGCTGAATGCTCCGATCCTTCACTACAAGGTCTGTTCCACTTTCGATAGTGGCCCAGCGATAGGAAGCATCGGAAAAGCTTTGGAGATAGCCCGCGCTGGAATCACCACGCATCCAGTTCCGATTGTTGCTGGCACTCCGGCATTAAAACGCTACTGCGCGTTCGGCAACTTGTTTGCTCGATCCGGCACCGACAACAAAACGTATCGAATCGATCGCCATCCGATTATGAGCGTCCACCCGGTCACGCCGATGGTCGAGGGGGATCTTCTGCGTCATCTGGCTCAGCAAACAAATTTGCCGCTCTCGGGCATCTTCCTGCCCAGTCTCGAGGGTCCTCGCGAAGAAGTCGACCGGGTGTGGTCAGAAGCAACCTCAAGGGGCGACGCGGGAATCTTGCTCGATACGGTGACCCCACGTCACCTAACCGACGTCGGTCGGATCTTGGACGGCTACGCGCAGAGCGTCGGTTCCGTATTCACCATTGGTTCATCCGGCGTCGAATACGCGCTGACTCAATGGTGGCGTGAGCTCGGGACGCTTCCCGATACGCAGCGATCGTACGACCGTATCGCGCCCACGAGTCAGATTCTTGCCATCTCTGGGAGTGCGTCACCGCTCTCTTCCGCACAGATTGACACGGCGATCGCCGCAGGCTTCGCCGAGATTACCATCGACGCAAAAGCGCTTGTTCGAGAAGACTCTTGGCAGCAAACCGCTCAAGATATCGTCGGCCGTACGATTGCGATGCTCAGCGACGGGCGCAGTGTCATTATGCACACCGCCCGCGGGCCAAGCGATACACGCATCGCCGAAATGCTTGAGTACTTCACCGCCGACGGCCTGACCCAAGACGACGCTCGGCATCAAGGCGGTCGATTGCTAGGCCAACGGCTCGGCGCGGTCGCGAATGCTGTTCTTGAGGCTACCCATTTGCGCCGCCTGGTTCTTTCAGGCGGCGATACGTCAAGTCAAGTCACACAAGTTCTTGGGCCCGACGCGCTTGAGATTGATGGCCGCCTCGCCGCAGGCGCGCCATTGTGCCGTGTGCTTTCCGATAAGTCTCATTTGCGAGATCTTCAGCTTGCACTCAAGGGCGGCCAAATGGGCGACGAAAACTTCTTTGTCATCGCTCGGGATGGCACCACACGATAATCGTCGCGTGCCGCGGCGCAGCCACACTTTCTGCACGCCGCAGCGTAGATGCTAACGGGAACCGCGACCTAAAGCGCGTTCCCGTTGGTCAATCAAGAACGTCGGACAACGGCCCGACGCTTCGGCGATTGCGAACAGGAGGACCTTGGCACGAAGTCTCGCGCAGCAAGTCCCGATGCATAGGTTTCCTTTTACAGATCGAGACCGACTGCGATGTCGTCACATCGGCAGGCGGTAGTTGCTCGATTACCCAAGCGACGTCATCCCCGGCCCGCTTCGACCCCTCATCCCTTCCGCACGAAGTCTTACGCAACCTGAAAATCTACATCGATGAATAGAAACCGCTCCACGAAAATCATCGCGACGCTCGGACCTTCAGCTCCGCCGAGAGCCTGATTGAGAGCCTGTACGTGTCCGGCGCCGACGTTTTCAGGTTGAACATGAGCCACGGCAGCCATGGGGAACAGGTTCAGCGACTGCTAGCAATTCGCCGCATCGAGGCCCGGCATGGTCGTCCGATCGGCGTGCTGCTTGATCTGCAAGGGCCAAAGCTGCGTGTGGCGCGGTTCAAAGATGGGAAGGTCGATCTGCGGTCAGGACAAACTTTCAGCTTCGACCTTGATAGCGCGCCTGGTGACGAGTCGAGGGTCTGTCTCCCTCACCCTGAAATCTTCGCCGTCGCGGCGATCGGCGATACTTTGCTCGCCAACGACGGCCTCCTGAAGTTCAAGATTGTTGATTTGTCGCTTACCCTTATAACGACCGAAGTTGTTATCGGCGGCGTTCTTTCGGACCGAAAAGGCGTCAACGTCCCGAGCGTCGTCCTCACCATTCCAGCACTGACCGAAAAGGACAAGCAAGACCTCCAATTCGGCCTGGAACAAGGCGTGGAGTGGATCGCACTGTCTTTTGTGCAGCGGGCAGACGATGTGCGCGACGCGCGTAATCTGATCAAAGGCCGGGCTAAGATCCTTGCGAAGATCGAGAAGCCGTCCGCCGTTGATTCGATCGAGGAGATCATCGAGGCTTCTGACGGCATCATGATTGCGCGCGGCGATATGGGTGTTGAATTGCCCCCCGAGGAAGTCCCGGTAATCCAGAAGCGAATCGTGGGTTAATGCCGAGAAGCCGGAAAGCCTGTCGTTGTAGCAACGCAGATGCTGGAGTCGATGGTGAGCTCTGCCGTGCCCACGCGAGCGGAGACGTCCGACGTAGCGACGGCCGTTTTTGACGGTGCCGATGCCGTTATGCTGTCAGCGGAGTCCGCGTCAGGTGCCTTTCCAGTCCAAGCCGTTTCGATGATGAATAGGATTATCGAGCGCACAGAGAATGCGCCGTCGTATCGTCAACTGTTCAAAGCAGTCAGGCCACCGGCTTCCGCTGACGCACCCGAGGCAATCAGCGCAGCGATCTTTACCATTGCATCAATGTTGCCGGTTGCAGCGATCGTCGCCTATACCACTTCGGGCGCGACTGCCGAGCGGATTGCTCGCGAACGGCCAACCTCCCGCATCCTGTCGCTCACTCCTGATGAAGCCGTTGCGCGTCAACTTACGTTGACCTGGGGTGCCTGTCCTTTACATGTCGACGATGCGCAGAACGTTGAAGATATGGTCACGAAGGCCACAGCGGCAGCGCATCGGATCGGTGTCGACCGCCACAAACCGCTGCTGATCGCAGCAGGTGTGCCGTTTGGCACGCCCGGCATCAGTAATCTTCTGCGAATCGTCTACCCTTCCTAATCCCTCGTCCATACGTGAGGGCGTGGGGCGCGCTGCGCGGGCCCCGCTTCAGTTTCGGCAAGGCGCTGGTATCCGCAATGGTGTCGAAATCACGGGATCGCAAAAATCCACGACACGGACCGGCGCTGTCAAAACAGATGCTTCTTCCCCTTCCCTTGCCGCTTGTCAACGAGCTGTCTTTAGTCTCGCACCTCGCCCTTGCTTCATTTCAATCTGGCCACGGCAGCCAGCATCTTCTATATCAACTCATCCGAACAACCTACCTCTCATATTTGATGCGGGACGAGGGGCTGGGTGCCGGCACTTATCAGCTTTACTGAGACGCTGAGCGCGAGATAGAGGCCATCGCCGCTGTTCGCGCCAATAGCGGGCCATGGACGCTCAGTGAGAACGCTAGCTCTATACACAAGAAGGTCGTATGTATTTACGACGCCCAGCTTAGCGGCATATCCGCGGGGTTTTTTACACGATGCCATGCTAAGTTGGAACGGCTCCTTGGCATGTTGGTAGTCCGATCCGGGGAAGCCTTGCTCCAGTATGAGCAAACCAGAAGCGTCGATACCACTAGCGGGGAATGATCGTCCATCCGCCGTATCGTATCGGCGAGCCCAAGCAAGCTTGTCGTAGACGCAAAGTCGTCACCCATAGCCCGCTGGCACCTCGATTCCGGATTGACCGTTTTATTGCGTGCCAGCTGATACATATCTGTCAGCGCAATCCATCATGAGTGCCCGCGTACACGATGCGAGGTTCGCTATCGAAGCGATCGGAGTGATGCGAAGGACGACGACGTGATGGGCCGAGCTGCCGTGCGAACGGTCGCGCGGCGCGCGCGCCAGGGCGATACGGGACAGCGTGACTTCGCGCCCACGGGCAGCGTTGTATGCGGCGATTCGCCTCGATGCAATCGCAACCCCAATGCAAAGGAAACGCCGTCACCGCGCCCCGAGGGGTTTTTCATCGGCCACACCGTCGGATTCACCGACAAGCACCTGAACGAGCGCGCGAGCGCGTCGGCATCGTCGCGAAACTGAACGCGAAAGCGGCCTCGATCGCCGTGACAGACTCCGAAAGACACCGGCGCGTCTCAGAAGATCTTCAATATCGGATCAAAGTCCTGTGAACACGGGTGCGCAGGCGGACACCTTGATACCGGCGCAACGTGACTGACGCCGTGACCAGATCCGAGCGGGCGATAGTTGCTTTCCCGGTATCTCACCATTATCAACTTATCAACATCCCTACGATCGCGTCAAGCGACTGCCAAACTAAAAAGGCTGGACGTGCGTCCAGCCTCTTCGGTTTCTGCATGTAGGCGCCTCCTAGCTTTTCAGGAAGCCGGTCGAAATCCACGGTACCGCTGCGATCACCATGATTCCAATGAACAGTGCAGCCATATAACCCATGATCGGACGAATGCCCAAGTTCGGCGAGATCTTGCTGACTGCACACGCGCCGTAATAGCCGACCCCGAACGGCGGCGAGAACAGCCCCAAACCCATCGAAAGAATGACGACCATCGCGTATTGAACTTCATGGATGCCGACAGCCCGGGCAATGGGGAAAAGTAACGGCCCGAAAAGCACGATGGCTGGTATTCCCTCGAGGACGCTGCCCAAGATGATGAACATGAAAATAGACACAACCATGAAGGTGAACGCGCCCCCTGGCAGATGCTGCATGAAATCCGCCAGTCCGTGAGAAAAACCAGACTGTGTAAGCGCCCACGCCATGGCTGTTGCCGTACCAATGATGATGAGGATCGCACCGGAAAGCGCGGCCGTCTCCACGAGCATAGGGCCAACTCGCTTCCAATCAAAGCAGCGATACATCAAGAGTCCAGCGACAACAGAATAGGCGATGCCGACTGTCGAAACTTCCGTTGCCGTGGCCACCCCTTCCACCACAGCCATGCGAATGACAACCGGAAGGGCCAGGGCCGGAATCGATACCACAAAGGCTTTTCCAACCAAGGACCACGCGGCCCGCGTGGAGGACGTGGGCTCGAATTTTCGAGCCCGCCACCAGACAAGCATGCACAACATGAACGCCAGTACGAGCCCCGGCAACAGACCGCCGGTAAAAAGCGCAGAGATTGATACGCCAGTAACCGATCCAATCGTGATGAGCACGATGCTTGGCGGAACCGTTTCGGTCTGTGCGCCGGTTGCCGACAGCAGTGCAACGAGCTCGCCGGGATTCTCGCCACGCTTTTTCATCTCGGGGAACAGAATCGGAGAAACGGCCGCCATATCGGCCGCCTTGGACCCGGAAATCCCAGAAATCAGGTACATCGCGCCAACCAAAACATAGGAGAGTCCACCCCGAACGTGACCTAGCAACGATGCCAGGAAGTTGATCATCGCCCGTGCCATGCCGGTCATTTCAATGAGAAGCCCAAGGAAAATGAACATCGGCACGGCCAGCAAAAGGATCTGAGACATTCCTTCGTCCATGCGACTAACGACGATTTCCAGCGGCATGGAGGTCGACAACGATAAGTAAGCAAACACCGAAAGACCGAAGGAGAATGCGATAGGCATTCCGCTCAGGACGGTGAAGCCGACCACGCCGACGAAGAAAATCACTAAGTTCAAGTTTCCGAGCGATTGCAGA
>Ga0160447_101089_pt1 | contig 11041 bp, 10 predicted proteins | sample HID1973K_E1MG_FD_108222 | JGI IMG/M metagenome (GOLD analysis project Ga0160447, IMG submission 108222) | Enriched mosquito-associated microbial communities from UW Madison campus, WI, USA - HID1973K_E1 MG | ecosystem: Host-associated > Arthropoda: Insects > Digestive system > Unclassified ...
CTGGACGATCGCTACCAGGAACGCAGCGAGCGCGAGAAGGCGCTGGGCCAGGATGCCAAGGCGCTGGAAACGCTGCTGGCCAACCTGCGCGCCGCCGCCGCACGGGCCGAGGCCGAGCGTCGCGCCGCCGCCAAGCGCGCCGCCGCCGAAGCCGCCGCGCAGGCCAAGTCGGGCAACCGCACGGGCGGCAAGACTCCCCCCAAGGTGGTCGCCAATGCCCCGGCGCCGAAGGTCGGCGGACTGGGCTGGCCGGTCTCGGGCAACCTGCTCGCGCGCTACGGCGGACGCATGCCCGATGGACGCAGCAGCAGTGGCGTGCTGATCGGCGCGGCCAACGGCACGCCAGTCACCGCGGTGGCCGACGGCACCGTGGTGTTCTCCGACTGGATGACCGGCTACGGGATGATCCTGATCATCGACCACGGCAACGGCTACATGAGCTTGTACGCGCACAACGACACCTTGTTGCGCGACGCCGGGGCGAGCGTGAAGCGCGGCGAGACCGTGGCGCGGGTCGGCAATTCGGGCGGGCAGGGCGTGCCGGCGCTGTATTTCGAGTTGCGCCGCAACGGCCAGCCGGTCGATCCCTCGTCCTGGCTGCAGCGACGCTGATGCGCGCCGGCAGGGCATGAACGCCAGGCGCCGGGCCGCGGTGGCGAGGCACGGGAATTGAACGAGGCTTCGCGCATAATCGACCCACCCGTCGCGCCGCGGCGGCTGTTTCCGCCTCGGAGTGCTTCATGCGTGTAGCCCTGTCCGCCGCTTTGTTGCTGGCGCTTGCGCCGATGACCGCCTGGTCCCAGGACGCGGCCCAGCCGCCCGCCACGACCACCGCCGACGATCCCGACGCCAGCGAGTCCTCCAGTTCGAAAGTGCCGCTGGACGAGATCCGCCGCTACGTCGCCGTCTACAACGCGGTCAAGCAGGCCTACGTCGATCCGGTCGACGACAAGAAGCTCATGCAATCGGCGATCCGCGGCCTGCTGCTGGACCTGGATCCGCACAGCACCTACTTCGACAAGGAAGACGCCGAGGCATTCGACGAGCAGGCCACCGGCGCCTACGACGGCATCGGCGTGGAATTGCTGCAGCAGCAGGACAACACGCTGAAGGTGATCGCGCCGATCGACGAGACCCCGGCCGCGCGCGCCGGCGTCCGCGCCGGCGACGTCATCGTCGCCATCGACGGCAAGCCGATCGCCAACATCGAAGCCATGGAACCGCTGCGCGGCAAGCCCGGCACTTCGGTGCGGCTGACGATCCTGCGCGAGGGCCGCGACAAGCCGCTGGACATCACCGTCACCCGAGAAACGATCCGCGTGGCCAGCGTGCGCAGCCGCATGCTCGAGCCGGGCTACGGCTACGTGCGCATCAGCACGTTCCAGGCCGACACCGGCACCGACTTCCGCAAGCAGGTCGAAGCCCTGCAAAAGCAGGCCGGCGGCAAATTGCGCGGCCTGGTCATCGATCTGCGCAGCAATCCGGGCGGGCTGCTGACCTCGGCGGTGCAGGTTGCCGACGACCTGCTCGACAAGGGCACCATCGTCAGCACGCGCGGCCGCATCTCGATCAGCGATGCCAAGTTCGAAGCCACGCCTGGCGACATCCTCGCCGGCGCGCCGGTCGTGGTCCTGGTCGACGCCGGTTCGGCCAGTGCCTCGGAAGTGCTGGCCGGTGCGCTGCGCGACAACCAGCGCGCGCGCATCGTCGGCAGCCGCACCTTCGGCAAGGGTTCCGTGCAAACCGTGCTGCCGCTCGACAACGGCGACTCGGTCAAGCTGACCACCGCGCGCTATTACACCCCCAGCGGCAAGTCGATCCAGGCCAGCGGCATCGTTCCCGACGCGAACCTGACGCCGGAGCCGGAGCGCGACGCGCCGGCCTCGCTCGTCGACTACAGCGAAGCCACGCTGCCCGGCCACCTGCGCGGCGACGACGAGGGCGCCGAGGGTTATTCCGCCGGCGACGTGCTGCCGGGCGACGGTCCGATCGCCTCGGCGCTGGCCGAGCTGAAACAGCCCGGCTCGATTGCCAAGGCCAACGCGAAGGCCGCGGCGGCCAAACCCAAGCCCGCGGCAAAGCCCGCCGCCAAGGCTGCCAACGCAACAGCACCGGTGCCCGCCGCCAAGCCGGAAGCCCCGGCCAAACCGGTCGACGCCAAGCCGGTGCTTCCGGCCGACGTCCCCGCCCCCGAGCCGACCAAGCCAGCGCGCTGATCGGCTTAATGTAGAAGCGGCTTCAGCCGCGACCGCAGGCAACCTGCAGTCGAGGCTGAAGCCGCTCCTACACAGAACGCTCCAACACCTGCGGATTGGCGATATTCGCCGGCGTTCCCGCCGCATACGCCAGCACATTGTCGAACGCCGCGTCGAAGTAGCGCTCGTAGCTGTCCCGCTCGACATAGCCCAGGTGCGGCGTGGCCAGCACGCGCGGGTGTCGCAACAGCGGATCGGCGGGATCCAGCACCGGCTCGTGCTCGAACACGTCGATCGCCGCCTGGCCCGGACGGCCCGCGTCCAACGCCCGCAGCAACGCCCCCGGCGCGATCAGCTCGGCACGGCTGCTGTTGACCAGCAGCGCGTCCAGCTGCATCCGCCGCAAGTCGTCGAGGCCGATGTCATGCCGGGTCTCGCTGGCCAGCCGCCGGTGCAGGCTGAGCACATCGCTGCGTTCGAACAGATCGGCACGGCTGGCGGCGATCTCGAATCCCTCCACGCGCGCGGCGGCGCACGACGCCTCGCCTCCCCACACCAGCACCCGCATCCCGAACGCCCGCCCATAGCCGGCGACCCGCTGGCCGATCTTGCCGTAGCTCCAGATACCCAACGTCCGTCCATGCAGGCTCCGGCCCAGGCGCGGATCGCCGAGCGACTGCCAGCGGCCGTCGTGCAAGGCCCGTTCGTACTCGGGCAGCCGACGACTCGCCGCCATCACCAACGCCCAGGCCAGTTCGGCGGGCGCGACCGGCGAGCCCACGCCCTCGGCGACCGCCACGCCCCGCCGCGTGCACGCAGGCAGATCCAGATGCTCGGACACCCGTCCGGTCTGGCTGATCAGGCGCAGCTTCGGCAACCGCGACAGCAGCGCCTCGTCGATGCGGGTGCGTTCGCGGATCAGCACCAGCGCCTCCGCATCGGCCAGTGCCTTCGCACGCGCCTCCAGATCCCGCAGCGGCGCGGTCAGTACGTGGACGTCGTGCCCGGCCAGGCGCGCAAAACAGTCCAGCTCCGCTACCGCGCCTTGGTAATCGTCGGGAATGACGATGCGCATCCGTCGCCTCAGCGTGGCTTGCCAGGTATCGGGAAGGGCGTCACCACCGTTTCGCCGGTAGCGGCGTCGCGGATCGCGGACTGGCCCTTCTTCTCCACTTCCTCGATGCGGATGATGCTTTGCATCGGCAGATGCAGCTTGCGGGTGTTGCCGAACTCCTCGCGCAGCCGCTCCTCCGTCGGGTCGATCACCAACCCGTCGTGCACGTCGAACACCAGCTCACCGATTTCGTTGAAGCCCCACAGGTGGCTGCCGGCCACGTGCCGTGCGTACAGCTCGTAGACCTTGCCGTGGTTGAGGAACGTGACTTTGTAGAGCGTTTTCGCCATGCCGCGATTATAGGACGCGTCCCACGCCCGGCTCAGAAACCGTGACGCTTGCGCAGGCGCCGCGCGATCGCCGCACGCACCCACAGGCCGTAGACGACACCGAACAGGAAGCCGGCGATATGGGCCGACCAGGCCACCATGCCGAAGGCCGGGCCGATATGCGCGAACACCACTTGCAGCAGCGCCCACGCCCCGATCAGCAGCGGCGCCGGCACCCGGATGAACTCCAGGAACAGCCCCAGCGGCAGCACCACGCCCAGCTTGGCGCCGGGAAACAGCGCCAGATAAGTGCCGATCAATGCCGACACCGCGCCCGATGCACCGATGATCACCTGGTCCGGGCTCCCTATGGCGTACAGCGCGGCCAGGTTCGAAGCCGCCCCGCCGAGCAGGAACAGCAGCAACAGCCGCCAGGGCCCGAGGATGCGCTCGGCCGGCAGCCCGAAGATCAGCAGGAACACCAGGTTGCCCAGCAGGTGCGACCAGTCGGCATGCAGGAACAAGGCGGTGAACAGCCGCAGCACGCTGCCGTCCTGCAGCGCCGCCCACCAGTCCGCCGGCGCCGGCATGCCACGCGACAGGGCGCCCCAATCCAGCCACAGGCTGGAGCGGGCCACGTCCGGACGCGAGATCGACCACAGGAAGGCCGCCCAGATGACCGCAAACAACAACGGCACGGCCCAACGGTGCGACGGTTTCTTTCGGGACGGTAGGGAAATGAACATCTAAGGTCGGCCCGAGGGCCAAGATAACGTTTTCATGGGGCTGAACCTATCCCTGCCAGAGAGCACCAGAGACGTTATTGTTAGGTTAACGCAGGTAGGTATACTGCATACGGCGTCGTATGTCCGGGAGGGGTCTCCGGCGCGTCACGCAAGGCTGCAAGGCTTCGCGGGCGCAGGCGCTTCACAGACAATTACAAAGTCTTACCGGAGAGCAGCAAGCTATGTCCAACTTTTCCACCATCACCCGTTTCACCGCGCTGGCCGTCGGCATCGCCGGTGCGCTGGCTGTGGGCCAGGCACACGGTGCCGCATTCCAGCTGAAAGAAAACAGCGCCAAGGGCCTGGGCCGTGCGTTCGCCGGTTCGGCCAGCGCCCCGGACGACGCCTCGGTCGTGGCCACCAACCCGGCAGCGATGCGCCAGCTTGACGGCCGCCAGTTCCAGTTCGACGTCAGTGCCATCAGCTTCGGCGCCGACTTCAGCGGCAGCGGCCGCTATGTCGGTCCGACCGGCCCGGGCACCGGCACCCCGATCTCGGGCGGCAACGGCGGCGACGCCGGCATGATCGCGCCGGTCCCGGCTGCGTACTTCCACCTGCCGTTCGGCGAGAACGACAACATGCACTTCGGCGCCTCGCTGACCGTGCCGTTTGGCTTCAAGACCGAATACGACCGCGACTGGGTCGGCCGCTATCAAGGCGTCAAGACCGAACTGCAGGCGATCGATGCCGGCCTGTCGTTCTCCTACGACGTCAATCCGTACGTGTCCTTCGGCGCCAGCGTGTTCGCCGAGCGCCTGGACGTTGACCTGTCGAACGCGGTGGACTTCGGCACGATCCTGTACAGCCGCCGCGTGCCGGGCTTCGCGCCGGGCAATGCGGACGGTTTCTCGCGCATCCAGGGCGACAGCACCGAAGTCGGCTTTACGCTGGGCGGCTTGTTCAGCATCGATGAGAACACCCACATCGGTCTGACCTACCGCGGCCAGGTGACCCACAAGATCACCAACGGCACCGCCGACTTCACCGTGCCGGGCAACGCCGCGGCCGTGTTGGCCGTCGCTGCGCCGGGTACGTTCGTCGACACCGACGGCCGCGCCACGATCCGCCTGCCGGCCAGCGCCACCATGAGCTTCACCCACAAGTTCAACGAACAGTGGTCGCTGATGGCCGACGTCACCCGCACCGCGTGGAGCAAGTTCGACAAGGTCACCGTCGACTTCGCCTCCAACCAGCCCGACTCGGTCCTGGACTTCTCGTACCGCGACACCACGTTCGCCTCGATCGGTGCCGATTACCAGCTCAACGAGAAGGTCACCCTGCGCGGCGGTCTGGCCTACGACCAGACTCCGACCACCGACGCCCACCGCGACGTGCGCGTGCCCGACACCACCCGCAAGTGGCTGTCGCTGGGCATGACCTACGCCGCATCGGACGCGATGGAGTTCAACCTGGGCTACACGCACCTGTTCACCAGCGATCCGAACATCAACGAGGTCTCGGCCACCAGCTCCAACCTGGTCGGCACCTACAATGTCAGTGGCGACGTGCTGGCCGCGTCGGTCAACTACAAGTTCTGATCAGGCGCACCAGGCAATAACGGAGAACCCCGCTACGGCGGGGTTTTCTTTTTGCGCCGAGGCTTGCCGTCTCCTTGCACACGTGATGTCAGTCTCGCGCGAGTCCGGGGCATTCGCGAACGGGCCTGGTCCCAACGCTGCGCGCAGCCCGTCCGGTTGCTATCGTCGGCACATGGAACTGCCCGCCGACTTCATCGAGGTCTACCCCGACGCCCTCCCTGCCGAGGACTGCGCGCGCATCGTCGAGCGCCTGCAGCAGGATGGGCAGCTGACCGCCGGCCGGGTCGGTGGCGGCGTCTATCCCGAACTCAAGCACAGCCGCGACCTGCGCATCAGCGGCCTGCCGACCTGGCAGCCCGTCGAAGCGCGGCTGCAGCAAGCCGTGTTCAACGGCCTGCGGCGCTACCTGCGACGCTATCCGCAAACCCTGATCTCGCCCCTGATGCTGCAGGTGCCTGGTTCGGATGGCGAATCGCGACGCCTGACGGCCGACGACTTCGCCACGCTCGATGACGCCGCACTGTCCGAATTGGCGCGTACCTGCCTGCGCCCCGGTGCGATCAACCTGCAGTGGTACCGCGCGGGCGAGGGCGGCTATCCCTATTGGCACTGCGAACTGTATCCGCGCGACGGCAGCGCCGAGACCCTGCACCGCCACCTGCTGTGGACGCTCTACCTCAACGACGACTTCGACGAAGGCGAGACCGAATTCCTGTTCCAGCAGCGCAAGGTGAAGCCGCGCACCGGCAGCCTGTTGATCGCGCCGACCGCTTTCACACACACCCACCGCGGCAACCGACCACAGGGCGGGGACAAGTTCATCGCGACGAGCTGGATCCTGTTCCAGTCAGCCCAGGCGCTGTACGGCAACACGTGATCAGAACAGCTCGCCCTGTGGCGCATCCGCTGCGCGTCTCGTCGGCACTTGCAGCGGCCGCCTGAATTTCGAGGTGTCCAGTGCCGGATGATGGCGCTCGTCCAGGCCGGCGCGACGGTGCGCCAGCGCGAAGCGCCGCGCCAGCAGTTCGGCATACACGCCCTGGCCAGTGAAGCGGGTTCCGAACGCGCTGTCGTAGTCCTTGCCGCCGCGCAACTGCTGGATCGTGCTCATCACGTGCTCGGCGCGATCCGGGTAGTGCGCCTGCAGCCAATCGCGGAACAACGGCGCCACCTCGTGCGGCAAGCGCAGCAGGATGTAGCCGGCCGAACGCGCGCCGTGCTCGGCGACGGCGGCGACGATGGCCTCCACTTCCGGGTCGTTGATCCACGGAATCACCGGCGCCATCATCGCCCCCACCGGCACACCGGCTTCTTGCAGCTGGCGCATCGCGCGCAACCGCGCATGCGGTGCCGAGGCGCGCGGTTCCAGTTTGGCCGACAGGTGCGGATCGAGTGTGGTCACCGAAAAGTGCACGCTGACCAGGTTCTCGCGTGCCAGCGGCGCCAGCAGGTCCAGGTCGCGCACCACCAAGGCATTCTTGGTGATCAGGGTGAACGGATGGCGCGTCTCCCACAGCACCTCGATCAGCTGCCGGGTCAACTGCAGCCGCCGCTCGATCGGCTGGTAGGCATCGGTGTTGATGCCCAACGCGATCGGGCTGGGCAGGTAGCCCGGCTTGGCCAGTTCGCGCCGCAGCACATCCGGCGCGTTGGTCTTGGCGAACAGGCGCGTCTCGAAATCCAGCCCCGGCGACAGGTTGAGGTAGGCGTGGCTGGGCCGCGCGAAGCAATAGCTGCAACCATGCTCACAACCGCGATACGGATTGGCGGACTGCGAGAACGGAATGTCCGGCGACTGGTTGCGGCTGATGATCGAGCGCGCCGCTTCCTCGGTCACCGTCGTGCGCAGCTTCGGCGCCGCGAACTCCTCGCTTTCGTCCAGATACCAGCCATCGTCCATCGCCTCGGCGGTGGTGATTTCAAAGCGGCCGGGCAGGTGGATCCGCGAGCCGCGTCCCTTGATCGCGTTCATCGCGCTAGGTTACGCCGCGCCGTCTCAGCCGGAGCGACGGGCCCCCGGAAGCAAGTGAAAGCTTCACGGTCGCCCGCCTGTTCAGGCAGTCCCTTATGATCGGCGCCATGTTCGCGATCCTGCAAAACACCTGGGAATGGCTAGCCGCCATTCCGCACCTCTCGGCCTACCTCACGGCCGGTTATGTCGCCTATCTGCTGTGGATCGCCGGCTGGATCGTGCTGCAGAAGCGCGAACCGGTGGCCACCCTGAGCTGGCTGCTGTCGCTGGCGGCGCTGCCGTACCTCGGCTTGCTGATCTACTACCTGCTCGGCCCGCAGAAGGTGAAGCGGCAACGCCTGCGCCGCGGCCGGTCGCGCTCGGGCATGGAGCAGTACAGCAGCGTCTGCCCGCCCGACAGCGATTGCACCGAGCTGTCCAAGATCGCGCAATCGACCAGTGGCCTGCCGCCCAGCACCGCCACTGCGGTCGATTGGCTGGTCGACGGCTCGGCCACCTACGCGGCGATCCTGGCCGCAGTGGCCACCGCGCGCGACCACGTCCACGTCGAGTACTACATCTTCAACCCCGACCGCGCCGGCACCGCACTGCGTGATGCGCTGGTCGATCGGGCGAGGGCAGGGGTCAAGGTCCGCCTGTTGCTGGATGCGGTCGGCTCCTCGAAGGTCAGCAAGCGCTTCCTGCGGCCATTGCTGGAGGCCGGCGGCGAGGCGGTCTGGTTCCACCCCGCGCAGTTGCTGAAGCCTTTCAAGCGGCCCTGGTTGAACATGCGCACCCACCGCAAGCTGGTGATCGTCGACGGAAGCGTCGCCTTCACCGGCGGCATCAACATTACCGACGAAGAGGACGAGCAGCTGCGGCCTGACGCGTACCGCGACCTGCACATGAAGGTCGAGGGCCACATCGTGCGCAGCCTGCAGCTGGTGTTCGTCGAGGACTGGCTATATGCCACCGGCCAGGGCCGCGACGCTTTCCACGGCCAGACCCTGTGGCCCGACGACGCGCCGCGCCGCGCCGATGGCGACATCACGGCGCAGGTCCTGGTGTCCGGCCCCGATTCTTCCTGGGAAACGATCCATCGCCTGCACGTGGCGGCCATCCACGAGGCGCGCGAACGGGTCTGGCTGGTGACGCCCTATTTCGTACCCGGCGAGGCGGCGCGGATGGCCCTCACTTCGGCCGCGCTCGGCGGCCTGGATACCCGCCTGCTGGTGCCGACCATGAGCGATTCGAGACTCGTGACCTGGGCGGCGCGTTCTTATTTCGACGAGTTGCTGGAAGCCGGCGTCCGCATCTTCGAATACGGCCCGCGCATGCTGCACACCAAGGCGTTGGTCGCCGACGACGAGGTCTGCATCGTCGGCAGCGCGAACTTCGACAACCGCAGTTTCCGCCTCAACTTCGAGCTGTCGATGATGTATCGGGACCGGACCCTGTGCGCCGAGCTGACAGCCCATCTCGCGCGCGAGATGGCCGCCGCCCGCGAGGTCAGGTTCAACCGGCACCGCCCGCTATGGCGATCGCGCTTGCCCGAGGCCTTCGCTCGCCTGACCTCGCCCCTGTTGTAGACGTCGGCACACGTGGAACGAGGCCGGCCCGCGGCGCTACACTGCGCCGAATTCACGGGGAGATCGTCATGCACTGGCTGTTCCTGCTCCTGGCGCTCGGCGCCCTCATCCTGGCCTTCAGCACCCCGCACATGTGGCTGCTGCTGACCTGCCTGGCGGCCGCGCTGTTGCTGTTGCTGGGCTGGGCCCGCGGCTGGTACCTGTCACGCATGGGCGACAGCCAGGACAGCGGCCAGATCATCGACCCGGTCGAGCTGCATCGCCTGCGCAGCCTGGCCAACGCCCGCAAGACGGTCGCCGACCAGGACAGCCAGTCCTGAGCCGCCACGATGACCTGCCTGTCGGTTAACGTGAACAAGATCGCGGTGCTGCGCAATTCGCGCGGCGGCCACGACCCCGACGTCGTGCGCGCGGCACGCACCTGCCTGGAAGCCGGCGCCGATGGCATCACCGTGCATCCGCGACCGGATCGTCGCCACATCCGCGCCGAGGATGTGCTGGCGCTGGCGCAGCTCACCCAACAGCGCGGCGTCGAGTTCAACATCGAGGGCAATCCGTTCGCCCCTGCGCGCGAAGGCTATCCCGGCCTGATCGAACTGTGCCGTCAGACGCGCCCTGCCCAGGCCACGCTGGTGCCCGACACCGACGGTCAATTGACCTCCGACCACGGCTTCGATTTCGCGCGCGATGCCAGCCGGCTGGAGCCGTTGGTGGCCGAGCTGAAATCGCTCGGTTGCAGGGTGAGCCTGTTCGTCGATGCCGACAACGCCATGCTCGCGCGTGCCGCCTCGCTCGGCGCCGATCGCATCGAGCTCTACACCGGCCCCTATGCGGAGGCTCATCTTGGCGGGCAGCCGCAATCGAGTCTTGCCGCATTCGCGGCCGCCGCACGGCGTGCCCAGTCGGTTGGGCTGGGCGTCAATGCAGGCCACGATCTGTCGCTGGCCAACCTGGGCGACTTCCTGGCGGCCGTACCCGGCGTGCTCGAAGTTTCCATCGGCCATGCCTTGATCGGCGAAGCCCTCTACGACGGTCTGGACGAGACCGTTCGCAACTACATGGCGATTTTGCGGCAACACCGCACCGATTGAAGTTTCGCCGTCGGATTCACCAGACGTCCGTGCATAAAAAACGCCACCGTCTCCGGTGGCGTTTCCAGTCGCGTCATGACTGAGTATTGCGGTATTGCTTATTACTGGACGAAACCGATCTTCTTCATCTGCGCGTTCTTGGCGGCAGCCAGTACCCTGGCCATCACTTCGTACTCGGAGTCCGGATTGGCATCGATGCGCAGTTCCGGCTGGTTGGTCGGATCGCGCTGCACTTCCTCTTCCATGCGCTGCTGCAGTTCACCCACGGCCACCGGGCTGTTGTTCCACGTGACCTGGTTGGACGCATCGATACCCAGCTCGATCGGCGGCGGCGGTTCGGTCGTCTGCGGCGGCGGGTTGAGCACGCGCTGCGGCAGGTCCACGGCGATCGGGTACGTCATGATCGGCGCGGTGACGATGAAGATGATCAGCAGCACCAACATCACGTCCACGAGGGGCGTGACGTTGATGTCGGCCATCGGGCCGCGGCCACTACCACTTGAAAAAGC
>Ga0160447_101090_pt1 | contig 11036 bp, 11 predicted proteins | sample HID1973K_E1MG_FD_108222 | JGI IMG/M metagenome (GOLD analysis project Ga0160447, IMG submission 108222) | Enriched mosquito-associated microbial communities from UW Madison campus, WI, USA - HID1973K_E1 MG | ecosystem: Host-associated > Arthropoda: Insects > Digestive system > Unclassified ...
CATCAGCCCGCCGTCCGGCGTGACGATGCCGTGCCGGTCCGCGTCCGCATCGTTGCCCGTGGCGATGTCGTACGCGGTGGACCCGTCCGCGCCAACGGTCATCCGCTGGATCAGTGAGGCCATGGCCGACGGCGATGAGCAGTCCATGCGGATCTTCTCATCCCAGTCCAGGGTCATGAAGGCCCACTGCGGGTCCACGGTGGGGTTCACCACGGTGAGGTTCAGGTGGTGGCGCTCGGCGATCTCGCCCCAGTAGTCCACGGAGGCGCCACCCATGGGGTCCGCGCCGATCCGGACTCCGGCGTCGCGGATGGCGTCCAGGTTCAGGACGGATGGAAGGTCGTCCACGTAGCTTGAAAGGAAATCGAACTTGCCTGTGGTGTCGGCCGCCTGGGCGTCGGCCAGCGGGATGCGCTTGACGCCGCGCAGGCCGTTTTCGAGCAGTTCGTTGGCGCGGTTGGCGATCCAGCCGGTGGCGTCGGAGTCCGCCGGGCCGCCGTGGGGCGGGTTGTACTTGAAGCCGCCGTCCTGCGGCGGGTTGTGGCTGGGGGTGACCACGATGCCGTCTGCCTGCGGGGCGCCGGCACCGGCGTTCCGGTTGTAGGTGAGGATCGCGTGGCTCAGCGCCGGGGTGGGCGTGTAGCCGTGCCGGGCGTCGACCAGGACCTGGACGCCGTTGGCGGCAAGGACCTCGAGGGCCGAGTTCTGTGCCGGCTCGCTCAGGGCGTGGGTGTCCTTGGCAAGGAACAGGGGGCCGGTGACGCCCTGCGCCGCCCGGTATTCGACGATGGCCTGGGTGATGGCCACGATGTGCTTTTCATTGAACGAGGCCTTCAGGCTCGATCCGCGGTGACCCGACGTGCCGAACACCACGCGCTGGCCTGGGTCACCCAGGTCCGGCGAGATGTCGTAGTACGCATCGAGGAGCGCTGTGATGTCAACAAGGTCCTGGGGTTGGGCAACTGTACCCGCGCGGCTAGCCATGGGACCTAGCATGCCAGAACCTCGCCGGAGTCAAAACGGCAGGGCCACATTCCGGCCCCTGTGACGGCGGCACGTCATCGAAAACGAGCCGTTAACCAAGTAGCCAACCTGAGTACATGCCCCGAAAAGTACCTATATACCGGCCCCTGCGCGCGCTGTTACTTTCGAAAAATCCGGAAGGCTATCCACCGCCTCCCGGCTCGAACAACCACAGCAGGGGACGACGGCGGCCCGCCGCTTTTCGCCCGTCCGGCACGGAAGCAGGGACGCACCATGGGGGCAGGAGACGGGGCAGCCGAACAGTCCAGGCTGGCCGCTGAGCGGGTAGCCAGGCTCAAGCGCCGGCTGGACGCGGCCGAGCGCTCCACGAAAGCGTGGGATGCGGGTGCCGTGGGCGAACGCGTGGTGGCGGACAAGCTCAGCGAACTGGTCCCGCACGGCTGGTACGTGCTGCACGACGTGCACTGGCCCGGCCGGCCCAAGGCCAACCTGGACCACGTCCTGGTGGGTCCTGGCGGCGTGGTGGTGGTCGATTCCAAAAACTGGACCGGTGAGGTGCGGGTGGCATCGGGAGTGCTCTGGCAGGGCCGGTATGCGCGGACCCAGGCAGTGGAAGGCGCACTGGCGCAGTGCGCCGCCGTCGCGTCCGTGCTGGCGCCGCCGCACCGCCGGCTGGTCCGGCCGCTGATCTGCATGGCCGCCCAGCCTGACCTCTTTGGCGTGACGAACTCGGACGTCGCCGTCGCGGGCAGCCAGCGCGTGGTGGGTGCCATCGAGGCGCTGCCGCCGGTGCTGGACCACCAAACAGTCGTGGGACTTTATGCCCAACTGGGGGAGGAACTTACCCACGAGCAGGAGCCCGGCATCACGGCGTTCCGGAATGTCCGGCCGGGAACAGTGGTGCGGCCGGCGGGGGGCCTCCCGCCGGCCGGTCCACGGCCTGCCGGGCCGCGGACGGGCGCTCCCGCCGCGGACCGTCGCGGCGCGGACAATCCCCGGGCTGCAGGTCCTGACCGGAGCCGGAGCGGCAGTGTTTCCCGGCATCCCGCGGGGCGTGCCATCCCGGTTGCAGGCACCGGCGGAGCGGCCCGAACTGCCGGGCGGAACCGAAGCGGGAAACCGCAGGCGCGGGGCGGCACCAGCGCGGGCCGGCTCGCCCTCCTGGCGGCCTTCGTTATTTTTGCGGTCTACGTCCTGCCGTTCTGGACGCGCTGAGTTTGCTGCCTGCGCTGCCGCCATTCTCCGGGGCGGCTGAGCGCAGCGTGCCAAGGCCGGCGTCGCGGACCGCCCCGCCCATCCGGCGGAGCCGCTCCGAGTCCAAAGACCAGGATTGCCAGTAGAGCGGAACATCCTCATGGGCGTTCTTCCCGACGAGGACCAGCGAGCCGTCGGCCAGCTCGGTGCCCAGCTGAAGTTCAGGGAGCATGCCCCAACCCAGGCCGGCTTTGATGGCCGCGAGGAACCCTTCCGACGACGGAACCGTGTGGGTGGGCGGAACCTGCCCAACGCCTTTCGCCGCCAGCAGCCCGCGCTGCAGGTTGTCCTTGGCATTGAATTTCAGGACCGGCATCCGGGCCCAGTCCACCGTATTGCCCTTGGCGAACCGTTGACGCAGGGCGGCCGCGGCCACCGGGACGTACCGCATGTGGCCCAGCAACTCCACCCGGCAACCGCTGACAGGGACGGGATCGGAGGTGACGGCGCCCATGACGTCACCTTGTCGCAGGAGCTGGCTGCTGAAACCCTGGTCCTCGACGTGAAGGTCCAGGGTGGTGTCCGCCCACGTGGCGGCCACGGCGAGGACGGGCACGAACCACGTGGCCAGCGAATCCGCGTTGATGGCCACCGGCAGGGTGGCGCTGGAGACTGTGGCGGTTCCCAGTGCGGTTGACGCTTCCGCCTCGAGGACCTGCACCTGGCGGGCCATCCGAAGCAGCACGGCCCCGGCGTCGGTGGGAACACACGGGACCCGCCGGCGCACCAGGGCCTGCCCGGTGGAAGCCTCCAGCGCCTTGATGCGCTGGCTGACGGCGGACGGGGTGACGCGCAGGAGATCGGCCGCGGCCTCAAAGGTGCCCTCGTCAATGACGGCCAACAGTGCGCGGAGATGCTCGAGATTCATGAAGAAATTCTAATGCAACCCAAGAATCAATCGTTTGTCTTCAGGTTCTGCGGTCCGTACCGTCGAATGCATGTTGATGACAGGAATTACCGGGATGCTGACGGGGCTGGCGCTGATCGTTGCCATCGGTGCCCAGAATGCCTTCGTGCTCCGCCAGGGCGTCCGCCGTGAGCATATCGGTGCGGTGGTTGCCGTGTGCATGGCAGGTGATGCTGCGCTGATCCTGGGCGGGACCGCCGGGATCGGCGCGCTGGTAACCCGTTTTCCGGAAGCCCTCGAAGTTCTTCGGTGGGGCGGAGCTGCCTACCTGGCCTGGTTCGCGGTGCGCTCCTTCATCTCGGCGCTGCGGCCGTCCGCCCTTGCGCAGGGCACGCCCCGGTCCAAGGGATCGGTGGTGGCCAGCACGGTGGCGCTGACCTTCCTGAACCCGCACGTGTACCTCGACACGGTGGTGCTCCTGGGCAGCCTGGCCAACCAGCAAGGCCCGGACCTGCGGTGGGTCTTCGCCGGCGGCGCCGTTGCCGGCAGCATCGCGTGGTTCTCCGCGCTGGGGTACGGGGCCAGGGCGCTGTCCGGGGTGCTCGGCAACCCGCGCACCTGGCGGTTCCTGGACCTGGGAATCGGCATCGTCATGCTTGGCCTGGCCGTCAAGCTGGTCCTGCACTGACGGCGCCCGGAAAGCCGCCGCAGGCGATAGGCTGGAAGCAACATTCCAGGGGGAAAAACCATGACTGACCAGCCTTCCCAGCGCCCTGACTCCCAGTGGCACAACCCGTCCGGCAGCGACGGCACTCCGCCCGCGCCGCCGTCCGGGTATGAACCGCCGCCGTTCGTCCCGCCGCAAGGATCCAGCTCGCCGGGCTCTGACATTCCCCCGCCGCCGCTGTACCCGGGCCTTTCCGCGCAGTACGGGAGCAACCAGTACGGCGGCCCCCAGTATGGCAATGACCAATACGGCAACCAGCACGGCAACGCCAGCCCCTACGCCCAGCCGAGCCCCTACGCCCAGCCGGGCCCCTACGGGCAGCCGGCCCAGTATGGCCAGCCGGCGTACTATGGCATGCAGGCCGAGCCCAAGACGCTCAGCATCGCCAGCATGGTGTGCGGCATCGCGTCCGTGATCATGGGATGGCTGATGCTTCCGCAGCTTGCCGCCATCATCACCGGCCACATGGCCCTCAAGCGCGAGCCTGCGGGCAAGGGAATGTCCATCACCGGACTGGTCCTGGGCTACCTCTGCCTGCTGGGGTATGGAGGCTTCTGGCTGCTGCTCATCATCGGGCTGGCGTCGTACTCGTCCTCGAGTTACGGGTACTGACCGCCCCGCCCGGGTGCCCTATCAGATCCGGTTCCTAAAACCCGGTTCTAGGAACCCCATCTGATGGGGCATCTGCCGTTTAAGCTCTGGCTGGGCCGGGTCAGCGGAGGAGTTCGACGTCGGACACCAGCTCGATGTGCGCCAGCATCGCCTCGGCGGCGGCCTCCGGGTCCTGGTCCCGGATGGCGTCGGCGATCCGCCGGTGCGAGGCCAGTGACTGTTCCGGCCGCCCTGGCTGGCCGAGGGATTCCATCCGGGTTTCCAGGATCATCTCGGCGATGAATGCCATGAGCTGCGCCAGCACCGAGGAGTGGGCGGCTGCGGTGATCGCTTCGTGGAAGAGTTCGTCGCCCTGGGTGCCGCGGTCGCCGTCGCTGATTTCCTTGGCCATGACCCCGAGGGCGTGGTCGATCGCCTTCAGGTCCTCGTCCGTGCGCCTCGCAGCGGCCAGGGCCGCGAGTTTTCCTTCCAGCGTGCTGCGTGCCTCGACAATTTCCGGCAGCCGGCTGCGGTGTTCGCGGAGGCCCTTGATCACGGACGCCACGCTGGGCCGCCGGGCAAGCACGGCTCCTGTGCCGTGCTGGACATCGATGACGCCCAGCACTTCCAGCGCCACGAGTGCCTGGGCGAGGGTGGCGCGCGAAACCCCCAGCCGTTCGGCGAGGTCGCGTTCCGCCGGCAGGAGGTCGCCGGGCTTCAGCTGTGCCGATTCGATGTAGGCAAGGATCTGCTCCACCAGCTGTTCGTAAAGCCGTGGCCGCGAAACCCGTTCCAATCCCAGCCGTGCTGTCTTCTCCACAAAGCCCTCGCTACGTCGTCGTTACCCCAAGAATACAGCGCGCTGCTATTGACAGATAGACTCACTGTCTAAGAGGCTAGTCCAGTGAGCCAGTAACTCACGTCACACTTTTCTTTCCCCAATGGAGGACCAACGATGTCCGCTCCTGTTCTATCGATCATCATCCTGGCGGCGATGTTCCTGTTAGCCACCGTGCTGCCCCTCAACATGGGTGCCCTTGCCTTCGTGGGCGCCTTCCTGCTGGGCGCCCTGGTACTGGGCATGTCCACGAATGAGATCCTGGCCAACTTCCCCGGTGGCCTCTTCCTGACGATTGTCGGCGTCACCTACCTGTTCGCCATCGCGCAGAACAACGGCACCATCGACCTCCTGGTCCGTGGCGCCGTCAGGCTGGTGGGCAGCCGCGTTGCCCTCATCCCCTGGGTCATGTTTGCCATCACCGCCGTCATCACCGCCGTTGGCGCGCTGTCCCCGGCCGCGGTCGCGATTATTGCCCCCATCGCCCTCAGCTTCGCCGGCAAGTACAAGATCAGTCCGCTGCTGATGGGCATGATGGTGATCCACGGCGCCCAGGCCGGCGGGTTCTCGCCCATCGCGGTCTACGGCGTCACCGTCAACGGCATCATCGCCAAGACGGACCTCGCCTTCAGCCCCACGGCGCTGTTCCTGAGCAGCCTGATCTTCAACATCGTCATCGCCGTGGTGCTCTTCGCCGTCCTGGGCGGCCGGGCGCTGCTGTCCTCCCGCGTGGGCCACTTCGTGGAGCAGGCGGCCGAGGCGCGGATGTCCGTCAGCGTGGGTGCCAAGGCCGGCGCGGACGTCGCCTTCAAAGGCTTCGGCTCCGGCATGTACGGTCCCCGCGACCCCGCAGGCGACGGCGTTGCCGCCACCAGGGAACGCTCCGAGCGGATCCCGCAGTTGGTCACCATCGCCGGCCTGGTGGTGCTCGCCGTCGTCGCCCTGGGCTTCAAGATGGACGTCGGCTTCGTGTCCATCACCATCGCCATCGTCCTGGCGCTCGTCTCGCCCGCAGCCCAGAAGGGCGCCATCAACAAGATCAGCTGGTCCACCGTGCTGCTGATCTGCGGCATGCTCACCTTCGTTGGGGTGCTCGAAGAGGCAGGCACCATCGAATTCGTTTCCAACGGCGTGGCCGGCATGGGCATGCCCCTGGTGGCAGCGCTTCTCATCTGCTTCATCGGCGCCATCGTTTCGGCCTTCGCGTCCTCCACCGCCATCCTCGCAGCGCTCATCCCGCTTGCCGTGCCCTTCCTGTCCACCGGCGAAATCGGCGCCGTCGGCGTCATCTGCGCACTGGCCGTGGCCGCCACCATCGTGGACGTCTCGCCCTTCTCCACCAACGGCGCCCTGGTCCTGGCCAACGCGCCCGAGGGCGTGGACAAGGACAAGTTCTACAAGCAGATCCTGGGCTACAGCGGCATCGTCATCGCTGCCGGGCCTGTCCTCGCCTGGCTGGCGCTGGTGGTTCCCGGCTGGCTGTAGTTAGCAAAATTTCCACCCGCCGCCAGCGCTCCGCGCCACGCACTTCAGTAAAGGAACCAGCACATGAATGCAGCTGACCGTCAGCAAGGCCCCCTGGCCGGGCACACCGTCGTCGACCTGAGCCGTGCCCTGGCCGGCCCGCACGCCGGCATGATGCTCGCCGACCTCGGTGCCCGCGTCATCAAAGTGGAGAACCCCGGAACCGGCGACGACACCCGCGGCTGGGGCCCGCCCTTCGTGGGCCCCGAGGATGACCTGCAGTCCACCTACTTCATGTCCTGCAACCGCAACAAGGAGTCCATCAGCCTGGACCTGAAGAGCAGCGACGGGCAGGCAGTGCTCCGCGGACTGCTGGAACGGGCGGACGTGGTGATTGAGAACTTCCGGCCCGGCGTCATGGACCGGCTGGGCTTCTCCACCGCAGCCATGCATACGCTCAACCCGCGGCTGGTCATCCTCTCCATCACCGGCTTCGGCCACGACGGGCCTGAATCCCGGCGGAGCGGCTACGACCAGATCCTCCAGGGCGAGGCAGGGCTGATGTCCCTCACGGGGTCGGGTCCGGACGATCCGCAGCGCGTGGGAGTGCCGATTGCCGACCTGCTGGCAGGCATGAATGGCGCCACCGGCGTTCTGGCCGCACTGGTTGAGCGTGAGCGCACCGGCCAGGGCAAGGTGGTCCGCACCTCCCTGCTTGCTTCCCTCATCGGGGTCCACGCCTTCCAGGGCACCCGCGCCACCGTGGCCGGTGAAGTCCCGCAGGCGCAGGGCAACCACCACCCGTCCATCGCGCCCTACGGCCTGTTCAACTGCAAGGATGGCAGCGTCCAGATCAGCGTGGGCAGCGAGAAGCTGTGGGCTTCCTTCGCTGCCGCCTTCGGCCTGGACCCCGCCGCACCCGGCTTTGCCAGCAACGCCGAGAGGGTGCGGAACCGCCAGGAGGTGATTGCCGCCGTCGAACGCGCCTTCGCGGAGTACGGCGCGGCGGAACTGCTGGAGAAGCTGAACGACGCCGGGATCCCGGCAGGGAAGGTCCGCTCGCTGGACGAGGTGTACGCCTGGGAGCAGGTGGCCTCGCAGGGCCTGGTGGTGGATGTGGAGCATCCGCTGCTCGGCACAGTCAGCCTGCCCGGTCCGCCGCTGCGGTTCTTCGCCCCGGGCGACGCCGCGGAGACGACCGTGACGGACCACGCTGCTCCGCCTCTCCTGGACGCCGACGGCGGATCCATCAGGGAGTGGCTGGGGCTGGTTCCCGTCGCCGCCGCTGATGCGCCGGTTAGGGCGGAATAGCATGCCGACGTCGGAAAAGGTGCGCCACCTCAGCGCCGCCGAACTGCTGGACGCCGTGGTGGACGACGGTTCGTTCACTTCCTGGGATACCGAACCGCAACAGCCGGCACTGACTGGAGAATACGCTGCCGATCTCGCCAGGGCGCGGGCACGCAGCGGCACTGACGAATCCGTGCTGACCGGCGCCGGTCTGATCCGCGGCCGCCGCGTGGCGTTGATCGTGAGCGAATTTTCCTTCCTGGCGGGCTCGATCGGCCACGCCGCTGCCGAACGGATCGTGGCCGCGGTGGAACGCGCCACGGCGGAAGGCCTGCCGCTGCTTGCCGGTACCGCCTCGGGTGGTACCCGCATGCAGGAGGGAACCCTCGCGTTCCTGTCCATGGTCAAGATCACCGCGGCCGTCCGGGCCCACCGGCAGGCGGGCCTCCCGTACCTGGTCTACCTGCGCCACCCCACCACCGGTGGCGTCATGGCCTCCTGGGGGTCCCTGGGGCACATCAACGTGGCAGAGCCGGGCTCCCTCCTGGGGTTCCTGGGCCCGCGTGTCTACGAGGCGCTGCACGGCGAAGCCTTCCCGGAGAACGTCCAGGTGGCCGAGAACCTGTTCAGCAAGGGCCTGATCGACGGTGTGGTGGAACCCGGCAAGCTCGCCGAGCTGGTGGGCAGGGCGCTGGATATCCTGATGCCCCGGCGGGCTTCCGGCTCCGCTGCCTGGCCTGATGCCCCGGCCACGCTGGCCGTCCGGCCCGCCGAGGTGGACGCCTGGACTTCCATCGGAATCTCCCGACAGCCGCGCCGGCCCGATCTCCGCCAGCTCCTCAAATACGGTGCCAGCGACGCCCTCCCGCTCAACGGCACCGGCCAGGGCGAAAAGGACCCCGGGCTGCTGCTGGCCCTGGCCCGGTTCGGCACCCAGTCCTGCATCGTGCTGGGTCACGCCCGCCCGTTGCGGAAGGACGCCGCCGGGATGGGGCCGGGTTCGTTGCGCGAGGCCCGGCGCGGCGCCAAGCTGGCGGAAGAACTGCGGCTGCCGCTGCTCACGGTTATCGACACCGCCGGAGCGGCCCTCTCGCAGGAGGCGGAGGAAGGTGGCCTGGCCGGGGAAATCGCCCGCTCCCTGCACGAACTGATCGGCCTCGAATCGCCGTCGGTCTCGGTCCTGCTGGGCCAGGGCGCCGGGGGAGGGGCGCTGGCCCTGCTGCCGGCGGACCGGACCATCGCGGCGCAACACAGCTGGCTGTCGCCGCTGCCGCCCGAGGGCGCGAGTGCGATTGTCCACCGCACCACGGATTTCGCCCCCGCGATGGCGCAGGCTCAGGGCGTCAATGTGGCGTCCCTGTACGCCAACGGGCTGGTGGACCACATTGTGGATGAGCGACACGACGCGTCCCTCGAACCGCGCGAATTCTGCGCACGGATGGCGCATGCCATTGAGTACGAGCTCGCGTCGGTTGCCGCGGTGCCGGTATCCCAGCTGGTGGCCTCGCGGGCAAGGAAATTCCGGAACCTCGGAGGTTAGGCCCCGACGGCGGCGGGCACCTAATGTTGCCCGCCGCAACGTTTCCGGGGCTGCTTGGGTGGCGGCTGCCTTAGCGGCGTTGCCTCACGGGGGATGCTGCACATGCGGCGCGGTGCCGGCATTGCTCTACTGGTGCTGCTTTACCGGCGTTGCCGCGTCCGGGAGCGGTGTGCGCTGGCCCGGAGCTGCAGGATCCGGGCGCCGCCGGCCGCGGCCACCAGGACTCCGCCGGTCACGCTGGCGATGAACAGGGCCATGCCCAGCGGGACGGAGCCCTCCAGCCCCAGGAACTTCACCATGGCCTGCTCCTGGTTCTGCAGGATGAAGATAATCAGCAGGATCAGCAGCACCAGAGCGGCCACCACCGCCACCCAGATGACGCCGGTGCGGGTGACCTGGCGCCGGGCTGCTACGCCGGTTCCGGTTCCGATTCCGGTGGCGGCGCCGGCAGCGGGTGTATCCGGGGAGTACGAGGGTGCGTTGCTGTAAGGGCCGCCCGTGTTGGTGGGGCCGCCTGGGAGGTCCGGGGACGGTGTTTCGGCCCCCGGCTCCTGCCGCCCGTTTGATTCTGGCGTAGTCTGTCCGGCACTCATGGCCATTCCCTTCTTGATGATAAGCATGCTTAGCACCTAACCCTAGCTGCGGGGTTCGGCGCAGCACAACAGGTATCGCCCAGATGCCGCACCGCGCTCGGCGTGGATGCGTTCCGCTGCCGGCAGCCCACCTGCTTCACCAGCCAGGAATGGCCAAGGGGACGTTACGCCGTCCGGGCCCGTCTGCGAGCCCTGGACCGGCCATATACTCCCGTCGAATCCACCTTTCCGGTTAACGGGGCGGGACGGGCCGCGGAGGCCCGTCCCGATGCTGCGGCGTCAGACCCGCTCCCCGCTCCGCTCTGCGGACGGGGTGCGGGGTGTTGGCGACCTGCGCCAACTCGGGAAGGCCCAGAACGTGTAGTCCTGTGCCTTGACCCGCGGTTCCGGAGTTCCTACCGGAGTTTCCTGCTTGGCTTCAGGCTTGCGGCTCGTGTCCTTCTTGTCGCTCCGCCCGAAATCCTTGTTGTATCCGTAGCACATCACAGACCTCCTTCAGTGGCTGCGCTTTAATCGTCCTCCCGAAAAGCCCGGGAGTCGACACCCGGACGGAACAAATCGGCGCCCGGGCCGCGTCACTGCGGAGGGAGGCTAGTGGCCGGCGGAGACCACGTCCGCAGCCTCGGCGGGCCCGTGGAAATCGCACGGCCCCGGGTGGCGGAGGGGCAGGAGGCAGGTCCGGCCAGATGGCAGATGGACCAGGGCGCAGCGGCCAGTGAGCGCCAGGTCCTCACGGACGTTGGCGTTACTCAGGTCGGGCCGGGTTTCGTCCACTTGTTTGGAAATGCCGGCGTCCGTGGTGGTGGGGTATTCGGCGTTCATAGTGGGCAACTCCCCGTCGAGCGGTGGCTGGATGGACGTGACGCCTTTCCAGTCTGCTCCCGCCGGGTTACGCGCGGGTTAAGGGA
>Ga0160447_101091_pt1 | contig 11032 bp, 9 predicted proteins | sample HID1973K_E1MG_FD_108222 | JGI IMG/M metagenome (GOLD analysis project Ga0160447, IMG submission 108222) | Enriched mosquito-associated microbial communities from UW Madison campus, WI, USA - HID1973K_E1 MG | ecosystem: Host-associated > Arthropoda: Insects > Digestive system > Unclassified ...
CGATCCCCGCGACCGCGACGTCCCGCGGCACGTCACGCCCCAGGTCGTGCAGCGCACGCAGCGCCCCGAGCGCCAGGGCGTCGTTGAGCCCGAACACGGCGTCGATCTCGACGCCGTCACGATGTGCCTGCAGGACCGCGTCGTACCCGCACGCGTGGTCCCACTCGACGACGGTGCGACGCAGCTCGGGCGCCGGCGACAGCCCACGTCGGGCGAGGGCCCGGTCGTGGCCGTCGAGCCGCTGCGCGGCCGACGCGCTCACCGCGGGGTCACCGCCGACGACGAGGATGCGGCGCCGGCCGCCGTCGAGCAGGTGCTCGGTCACCGCCGACGCAGCGGCCACGTTGTCGAACGTCACGTGCGGCACCGAGATCCCCGGCGCGTGCTCGCCGAGCAGCACCGTCGGCAGGCCGGCGGCGCGCTCCAGGTCGTCGGGCCGCAGGGACAGTGCGTTGAGAAGGAGCCCGTCGACGACGCTGCGGCGCGGACCCGACAGCGCGCCCAGCTCGCCCTCGCGCGTCCCGCCGGTCTCCTCGACCAGCACCGTCAACCCCCGGGCGCCGGCCTCGCGCACGACGAGCGCGGCGAGCTCGCTGAAGTGCCCCGACGCGCTCAGCTCGGGGATCGCCAGCCCGATCACGCCGGTCCGACCCTGGCGCAGCCGCCGGGCGCTCAGGTTGGGCTGGTACCCGAGCGCCGCGATCGCGGCCTCCACCCGTGCCGTCGTCGGCGGCGACACCTTCCCGGAGCGGTTGACGACCTCGGACACGGTCTTGATCGACACGCCCGCCTGCAGCGCGACGTCGTGCACCGTCACCGCGTCTCGCCCCCGGATGCCGGCCATCCCCGCCCCTCCCGTCGGGCACCACCGCCCGGACCGAACACCGACGCTAGTGGATCCCCCTCCGCGCCGGTCGCGACGGGTGGCCGCGTCAGGTCGACTGGACCTCGTGGACCGCGCGGCCGTAGGCGCCGACGAAGCGGTCGAGCAGCTCGAGGAACGTGTCCACCTCCGCGCCGAGCTCGTCGAGCGCCACGTCGTAGGCCCGCAACCCCTCGACCATGTCCTTCTCGAAGACCCGCCGGCCGGCGGCGGTCGGCTCGACGACGGCCGCGCTCTGACCCTCGATCCGGCGACGCTGCAGCAGGTCGGCGGCGATCGCGGCGTTGACCTGCCGGTTCACCGTGGACTGCTCGAGGTTGAGGTCGTCGGCGATCTCGCGCAGGGTGCGCGGTCGCTGCCCCAGCAGCCAGACGAGCCGGACGTCGGCCGCGTTGAGGCGCAGGCGCTGCTCGAGCACGTGCCGGTGCTGGCCCGCGAGCGTGAGCAGCCAGGCGGCGCGGCGATCGCGCGGGGTGTCCGGCGTGGGGTGCGTGCCGACGTCGCCCATGGGCGCCTCCCGACGGGGGTGGTGGAGAACAGTTTCGATGTGTATCCTACACAGGTCGATATGTACTCTACATATCCGCCCTCCGTCGAAGGATCCACCGTGAGTTCTGTGCTGCCCGCGTCCGAGGCGACCACGCCCGACGCCGAGCGCAAGGCCAAGTGGGTGATCGGGGTCCTGCTCTTCAGCAGCCTCTCCGCAGCCCTCATGCAGTCGCTCGTCATCCCCATCCAGTCCGAGCTCCCCGAGCTCCTGAACACCAGCGCCAGCAACGCGTCGTGGGTCATCACCGCGACGCTGCTCGGCGCCGGCGTCACCATGCCTCTGGTCGGCCGCCTGGCCGACCTGGTCGGCAAGAAGCCGGTCCTCGTCGCGTCCGCCGCGCTGCTCGTCGTCGGCTCGCTGATCTGCGCGCTGTCCGACAGCCTCGGCATCGTCCTCGTCGGCCGCGTCCTGCAGGGCGCGGCGATGGGCTACATCCCCGTCGCCATCTCGCTGGTCCGCGAGGTCATCCCGCCGCGCATGGTGAACTCCGCCATCGCCGCGGTCAGCGCGACGCTCGGCGTCGGCGGCGCGCTCGGCCTGCCGCTGGCCGCCTGGATCGCGCAGGGCCACGACTGGCACATGCTCTTCTGGGTCGCCACCGGTCTCGCCGTCGTCATGACGCTCCTGTCGCTGCTCGTGCTCCCCCACGTCCACGACGCACACCCCGCCACGATCGACTGGCTCGGCGCCGCCGGGCTCGCGCTCGGCCTCGTCGGCGTCCTCGTCGGCGTCTCCAAGGGCGGCGACTGGGGCTGGTCGTCGGGCTCGACGATCGGGCTCATCGTCGGCGGCGTCGTCGTCCTGCTCGCGTGGGGCTGGTACGAGCTGCGCAGCAAGGACCCGCTCGTCGACCTGCGCACCATGAGCGCGCGTCCCATCCTGCTGACGAACATCGCCGCCGTGCTCATCGGGTTCGGCATGATGGCGCAGTCCATCGTCGTGCCGCAGCTCCTGCAGATGCCGGAGGCCACGGGCTACGGCCTGGGCCAGAGCATCCTGCAGGCCGGCCTCTGGATGGCCCCCGGCGGCCTCATGATGCTGTTCTTCGCCCCCGTGTCCGCGCGCCTGCTGACCAACCTGGGCGCCCGCATCACGCTGTCGATCGGTGCCGCCGTGCTGGCCGCCGGGTACGTCGCGGCCGTGTTCCTCACGGGTGCGCCGTGGCAGCTCGTCGTGGCGTCCTGCATCTCCATGGCTGGCGTCGGCGTCGGCTACGCGGCCATGCCGACCATGATCCTGTCGCACGTCCCGATGGCCGAGGCCGCCTCGAGCGTCAGCGTCAACACGCTCATGCGCTCCATCGGAACGACCGTGGCCGGCGCGGTCATGACCGTCGTCCTGACCAGCCGCACCATGGTCCTCGCTCCCGGGACGCCCGAGATCCCGACGCACGGCGCGTTCCAGCTGTGCTTCGTCATCGGCGCGGTCGCGGCGGCGCTCGGTGCGGTCGTCGTGCTGCTGATCCCCAAGGCCGCGGCGCGCGGCGCGGCACCCGTCCACACCACCGCGGGCGACGAGCGCGACGACGACCTCGTGGAGGCCGGCGCGCACTGACTCGTGCAGCAGGACGCGAAGGCGCCGTCGGGAGACCGACGGCGCCTTCGCTGCGTCACAGGACGCGTCGCGTCAGCGTGCGCTCGGCTCGCGGAGCCGGGCCAGGTGCTGACGCAGCGCGTCGGGGCCCGAGACGTTGAAGATGAGGGAGACGATCGCGACCGGCAGGGACACGAGCAGCGCCCCGACGTCGTGCCCGCTCTCGACCACCAGCACCACCGCCACCAGCGCGGGCACCTCCGCCGCCGCGATGCCCGCGAACACCGCGGACCGCACGGCGTCCGGGACCGCCGACGGCTCGACGCCGCGATCGCGGGCGCGGTCCAGCGCGCCGCGGATGATCCGCCTGGGCGCGAACCAGGACACGAGCCCCAGGACGACGCCGACGAGGAGCCCCACCCCGCGCACGGCCGGCTCGGTGACCACGAACAGCACCATCACCGCGCCGATCACGAACAACCCGATGACGAACGCGATCGTGATCGGCGTCATCGCGATGATGAGTGCCTGGTCGGGGTTGTCCTGCGGCTGCTTGGCGAAGGGGTCGCTCATGACCGCGAGGGTAGTGCCCAGCATGCGGGTGGGGGTGGCGGGCGCGGCGCGGCGCACGCCAGGCTGAGGCCCCGACGACGACGTCGGATCCGACAGCACTGGCCGCGAGCGCCTGGTGCCGCCCGCCCGAGGAGCACCATGCGCCGCCCGACCTTCGTCGCCCTGCTGGTGACCGCCGTGCTCGTCGCGGGCGTGGGGGTGGCGGTGGGCGTCGCACTGTCGTCGGGCGCGCCCGACTCGTCCCCGACGACGACCACCGCCTCCGGGACGCCGACGGCCGGATCGCCGGCGACGACGACAGCTGGATCCACGACCCCGGTCGCGATCAACGGGCAGCTCCACGTCTGCGGTACGCACCTGTGCAACCAGGACGACAAGCCCATCCAGCTGCGCGGCACGAGCACGCACGGCCTGCAGTGGTTCAGCCAGTGCTACACGTCGACGGCGCTGGACACGCTGGCCGACGACTGGCACGCGGACGTCCTGCGCCTGGCGATGTACGTGGACGCCGACGGCTACGTCACCAACCCGGACGGCCTGACGACGCGCGTCGAGAACCTGGTGGACGAGACCGAGCGCCGCGGCATGTACGCGATCGTCGACTTCCACACGCTCGACCCGGGCGACCCCAACCTGCACACGCAGGACGCGAAGACGTTCTTCGGCGAGGTGGCGCCGCGCTTCGCGGACAAGAAGAACGTCATCTACGAGATCACCAACGAACCCAACGGCGTGAGCTGGCAGCAGATCCACACCTACGCCGACCAGGTCATCCCGGTCATCCGCGCCGCCGACCCGGACGCGGTCATCGTCGTCGGGACGCGCGGCTGGTCGTCGCTGGGGGTGTCCGACGGGGCGACGTCGGCGGAGATCGTCGCCGACCCGATCGACGACCCGAACGTCATGTACACGTTCCACTTCTACGCGGCGTCGCACGGCGACCAGTACCGCAACGAGGTGCGGCGGGCCGCCGCCACTCTGCCGATCTTCGTCACGGAGTTCGGCACGGTGACCTACTCCGGCGACGGGACCGTCGACCTCACCAGCACGACGACCTGGCTCGACCTGCTCGACGAGCTGAAGATCAGCTACGTCAACTGGACCTTCTCCGACGCCGACGAGACGAGCGCGGCGCTGAAGCGCGGCTCGTGCACCAGCTCGAGGTTCGGCCCCGACCAGCTCTCGCAGTCCGGCCAGTACATCCGCGCCCGCATCAGCACGCCCGACGACTTCCCGACGAGCTGATTCCGCTCGGCTTCGGCGTCGGGGCCGGGGTACGGTCCGGACCATGCCTCTCGCCCTCGTGACCGGCGCCGCGCGCGCCAACAGCATCGCCGCGGGCGTCGTCCCGCGCCTGCGCGCCGACGGCTGGGACGTGATCACCAGCGACCTCACCGACGCCGACTACCCCTGGGACCTGTCGACGCACGCCGGGCCCGACGAGCTGATCGCGGCGGTCACCCGCGACCACGGACCGCTCACCGCCCTCGTCCTGTCCCACGCGCACGACGTGAACTCCGGGATCCTCGACACCACCGCGGAGAGCTTCGACGCGCACGTCGCCGTCAACGCCCGCGCGAGCCTGCTGCTCGTCGCCGCGTTCGCCCGGCAGGTCCCGGCCGACGGCGGCGTGATCGTCGCCCTGACCAGCGACCACACCACCGGCAACCTGCCGTACGGCGCGTCGAAGGGCGCGCTGGACCGCATCGTCATCTCGGCGGCCCGCGAGCTGGGACCGACGGGCATCTCCGCGAACGTCGTCAACCCCGGCCCCATCGACACGGGCTGGATGGACGACGAGACGCGCGCGACCCTGACGCCGATGCACCCGTCGGGCCGGTTGGGCACGCCACGCGACATCGCCGCCGTCGTCTCGTTCCTGCTCTCCGACGAAGGTCGCTGGGTCTCCGGCCAGCTGCTCCATACGGACGGCGGGTTCTCCGCCCGCTTCTGACGTCGGCCGCGAGCTCGACTCGCGGGTTCCTCGTCGGCCCGCGGGATGCAACCCGCGACTCGACGCGGAACCCGCGACCCGTCGGTCCAGGTGCTCAGGCCAGGGCGGGCGCCGGGGTCGGGCGGCTCATGGGGCGGGCGGCGATGTGGCCCTGGTGCGCGACGTCCACGCCGACGCTGGTGATGCGCGCGGACCCGTCCGGCTCGATCTCGACCGTGGAGACCGACGCGTTCGGCAGCGGCACCAGGCCGACGTCGTCGAGCGTGGCCAGGTAGGCGCCCAGCGCGAGCCCGTGCCCGACGACCAGCACGTGACCGCCGTCGTGCGCGGCGGCGATCCGCTCGAACACGTCGCGCGTGCGGGCCATGAACTCGTCGGCCGGCTCACCCCCGGGCAGCCCGGGGTGGCGACCTGCGAGGACCTCGGTGACGAGGTCGGGCCACGCGATGACCTCGTCGAGCACGCTCTCGTGCTTGCGCTCGTACTCGCCGAAGTTGTACTCGAGCAGCCCGGGATCCGTGCGGAGCGGGAGGTCGGGGTGGTGGCGGATCACCTCGACGGCCGTGGCGACGGCGCGTCCCGACGGGGACGCCCAGGCGGCGGTGAACGGGGTGTCGGCCAGGTGCCGCGCGGTGGTGCGGACGCCGGCGCGGCCGTCGCGCGTGAGCGGCGAGTCGCAGCGGCCCTGCATGATGCGGCGGACGTTGAAGTGGGTGCGGCCGTGGCGGACGAGCGTCAGTTCGAGGGTCATCGTTGCCCTGCTCTCTCTCGGTTGTCGTGCCGACGGTAGGCAGCGCGTGTGTCGCGCAGGCGACGCGCATGTGACGTGTCGGCAACGGTTCGCTCACGCAAGCGGGACCACCCGGACCTGCGAATCGTTTAGGCGCGCGCGCCCGATTCGTCCCGCCGTTACCGTCGTCGGACGCACGATGCCCGAGTCCTGCCCGGCAGCGGACGTGGCCTCGACGACGAGGCCCGGCCGAGCGCAGACCCCCGACCGGGCGTCGCATCGCGACTCCACCACGGAAGAGGACACTCATGGCACAGCGGTTCAGGGCTGCGGCCCTGCTGGTCACGGGCCTGCTCGCGACGACGGGAGCCGGCATCGTCGCCGGCACGTCGGCGCAGGCCGCCACGGGCTGCAAGGTCGACTACGCGATCAGCAGCCAGTGGGGCGGCGGGTTCGGCGCCAACGTCACGATCACCAACGTCGGCGACGCGATCTCCGGCTGGACGGTCGGCTGGACCTTTGCGAACGGCCAGAAGGTCACGCAGCTCTGGAACGGCGTGGTGACGCAGTCCGGCGCGAACGTGTCCGTGAAGGACGCCGGGTACAACGGCAACCTGGCCAAGGGCGCGACGACGACCTTCGGGTTCAACGGCTCGTGGAGCGGGACCAACGCGGTGCCGACCCAGTTCACGGTCAACGGCGCCGTCTGCACCGGGACGGCGACCGGCACGCCCACGGCGACACCGACCACGACGCCTTCGTCGACCCCCACCGCCACGCAGACACCGACGGCCACCCCGACACCCACGCCCACCACCACGACACCCCCGCCGCCCACGGGCACGACGCCGCTGGCCATCAACGGCCAGCTGCACGTCTGCGGCGTGAACCTGTGCAACCAGTACAACAAGCCGATCCAGCTGCGCGGCATGAGCACGCACGGCCTGCAGTGGTTCAGCCAGTGCTACACCGACGCGTCGCTGAACACGCTGGCCAACGACTGGAAGGCCGACGTGCTGCGCATCGCGATGTACGTCAACGAGAAGGGCTACGAGACCGACCCTGCGGGCTTCACCGCCAAGGTGAACACCCTGGTCGACATGGCCGAGGCGCGCGGCATGTACGCGATCATCGACTTCCACATCCTCACGCCCGGTGACCCGAACGTGAACCTGGCGAACGCGAAGACGTTCTTCCAGAACGTGGCCACCCGCAACGCGAACAAGAAGAACGTCATCTACGAGATCGCCAACGAGCCCAACGGCGTCTCCTGGGACCAGATCCGCACCTACGCGAACCAGGTGATCCCGGTGGTGCGCAACGCCGACCCCGACTCCGTCGTCATCGTCGGCACGCGGGGCTGGTCGTCGCTCGGGGTCTCGAACGGGGCGACGTCCTCGGAGATCGTCGCCAACCCGATCGCGTTCTCCAACATCATGTACACGTTCCACTTCTACGCGGCGTCGCACTACGACAGCTACCGCAACGAGCTGCGCAGCGCGGCCGCCAAGCTGCCGATCTTCGTCACGGAGTTCGGGACGACGAGCGCCACGGGCGGCGGCACGGTCGACATCGGCAGCTCGACGACGTGGCTCGACCTGCTCGACTCCCTCAAGATCAGCTACGCCAACTGGACGTACTCCGACGCCGACGAGTCCAGTGCCGCCTTCAAGTCGGGCTCCTGCTACGCCGGGAACTTCGGCACCGGCCAGCTCTCGCAGTCCGGGGCGTTCGTCCGCAGCCGCATCATGACGGCGGACAGCTTCCCGACCAGCTGACGCCACGCACGACCAGCCGGCATCCCCTCCCTCCCCGCCGGTTGGCTCACCACCGCCGCCCCGGACCCGATCTCCGGGGCGGCGGTGCCTGTTCGGTGGTAGGCAGGAACCGAAGACCGCCGCCGGACCACGAGGAGCACCATGCCGCCGCTGACCCTCACCCACGTCGAGGCCCAGGAGCGCGCCGCGCTGCTGGACGTCGAGTCGTACGACATCGCCGTCGACCTGACCGACCTGCCCGCCGGGCCGGCCGTGCGGGCGATCTCGCAGGTCACGTTCACGTGCCGCGAGCCGGGTGCGTCGTCGTTCGTGGACTGCGCGGCGGACGTCGTCGTCGCGGAGCTGAACGGGACGCCGCTGCCGGAACCCGTCGACGGCCGCATCGCGCTGCCGGAGCTGGCGACGCACAACGTCCTGCGCGTCGAGTCGGTGCAGACCAGCACGACGCAAGGGGACGGCGTGCGGCGGGTCGTCGACCCGGGCGACGACGCGGTCTACGTCTGGATGTCCTTCGAGCCGGACGGCGCCCGCTACGTGTGGGCGTGCTTCGACCAGCCCGACCTCAAGGCGCCGCACACGTTCACGGTGACCGCCCCTGCGGCGTGGACCGTGACGAGCAACAGCGGCGGCCCGACGATCGAGGACGCGGGCGACGCCCGGCGGTGGTCGTTCCCCGCGACGCCTCCGCTCGCGACGTACAACACGGTGATCAACGCGGGCCCGTTCCACGAGATCCGGCGCGAGGTGGGCGGCTACGACCTGGGCCTGTTCTCCCGGCGCACGCTCGCGCACGTCCTGGAGCGCGACGCCGACGAGCTGTTCCGCGTGACCGCGCAGGGGCTGGAGTTCTTCGGCGACGCGTTCACCATGCCCTTCCCCCAGCGCACCTACGACCAGGTCTTCGCACCGCAGATGCAGGGCGCGATGGAGAACTTCGGCTGCGTGACCTGGTCGGACAACTTCCTGACGCGCAGCGCGCCCACCCCCGCGGAGCGTGAGCTGACCGCCAAGGTGCTGCTCCACGAGATGGCGCACATGTGGTTCGGCAACATCGTGACGATGCGCTGGTGGGACGACCTGTGGCTCAACGAGGCCTACGCGGAGTTCGCCTGTCACTGGGCCGCGACCCAGGCCACCGAGTACACCGACGCGTGGGCGGGGCACCTGGCCGTCGGGAAGGTCGCGGCGTACCTGGCCGACCAGGGCCCGACGTCGCACCCGATCCGCCGGCCCATCGCCGACGTGGGCGAGGCGATGTCGATCTTCGACGCGATCACCTACCCCAAGGGCGCCTCCGTGCTGGCCCAGCTCATGACGTACGTCGGCGAGGCCGACTTCCGCACCGGCATGTCCGCGTACTTCGCGCGCCACGCGTGGGGGAACACGACGCTGCAGGACCTCGTCGACGCGCTCGCGTCGGCGAGCGGCCGGGACCTGGACACGTGGCGCACGCTGTGGCTGGAGACGGCCGGCACGGACCGGCTCACGCTCGAACGGGGCGACGACGGCCTGACCCTCGTCGCCCGGAGCCCGCAGGGCCCGGCCCGCCCGCACGTCCTGGCGGTGAGCGCGTTCGACCTGGGCGACGAGGGGTTGCGGCGCCGCGAGCGCGCCCTCGTCGAGCTCGCCGGCGACCGGACCCCCGTCGACCTCCCGCTGGACGCAGACGTGTACCTGGTCAACGACGACGACCTCACGTTCGCGACGACCCGACCCGACGAGACCACGCGCGACGCGTTCGTCGCGCACGCCGGCGCGTTCCCGAGCGCGCTGTCTCGCGGCGTCGCGGTCGCGACCGTCTGGGACATGCTGCTCGGCGGAGAGGCGACCGCGGCCGAGGCCGTCGGCGTCATGACCGCCGTGCTGCGGGCCGAGACGAGCGACACCGTCGTCGAGCCGTACCTGGCCCGCGCCCTGGAGGCAGCGGAGGCATGGTCGTCCGACGACGAGCGCGCGGAGCTGCTCGAGCAGGTGTGCGCCACGGCGCGCGAGCTGGCCGACCACCCGGCCCGTCGCCGCCCGGCGATGCGCGTCGTCGCGCGCACGGCGGGCGACCTCGCGGCCGTCGCGTCGCTTCAGGATGAGGCCGGCGACGACGTCGACCTGCAGTGGCGGCTCCTGGTCCGCACGGCCGAGCTGGGCGGCGCGGTCGAGGACGACGTCGCCGCGCTCCTGGCCCGGGACCCGGACCCCGACCGGCGCCTGCGGGCGGTGGCCGTCCGTGCCGCCGCGCCGGACGCGGCGGCCAAGGTGGCGACCTGGGACGCGATCGTCGGTGGTGACGTCCCCGTCAATGCGCTGCGCGACGTCGCGACCGCGTTCTGGCGCCCCGGACAGGACGCGGTGCTCGGCGCATTCGTCGACCGCTACGTCGACCTGGTCCCCACCTTCGCCCGCGGCGGGATGATCGCCAGCGGTGCGCGCACGGCCCAACTCTTCCCGCTGTACGGCGCGGACGACGACGCGCTGCGGTGCTGCGAGCAGGCGGCCGAGGGCACGGCGCCCGTCGTCGCGACGACCGTCCTGGCCCGCGCCGACCTGGTGCGCCGCATGCTGCGTTCCCGAACCTCAGCGCGCTGAGCCGGTACGCAGGTCGGGGCACCGACGCGCGTCGACGGCGTCTCGGACGTCCCGAGCCAGCCGTCGACGCGCGTCCGCGTCCCACCGGCCACCACCGTGGTTCTCGAGAAGGGCGTCGACGACGTCGACGGGGTCGCCACCCAGCACCGAGTGCACGGGGCGGCCGTCGGCCACCGCGTCGCTGAGGAGCGTCCGGAGCTCGGTGAGCACCTGGTCGGCCACCTCCCTCGACGCGATCGGACCTGTGTGCGAGAGGTAGCGCTCGACCAGGTCGAGCGTGGCGCGGACATCCGCCTCCGCGGGCTCGACGGACGGCGGCGCGGCCGCGTGCTCGCGCTGCTCGGGCTCCCTCACGTCTGCGATCGCGCTCATGCGCCCTGCCCTTCTCGCCGTCGCGTCCCATCGGGACGACCACCCTGGCGACACGCTACGTGTCGTTTCGTTTCGTTTC
>Ga0160447_101092_pt1 | contig 11031 bp, 18 predicted proteins | sample HID1973K_E1MG_FD_108222 | JGI IMG/M metagenome (GOLD analysis project Ga0160447, IMG submission 108222) | Enriched mosquito-associated microbial communities from UW Madison campus, WI, USA - HID1973K_E1 MG | ecosystem: Host-associated > Arthropoda: Insects > Digestive system > Unclassified ...
TGGAGCAGGATCGGTGCCCGGGCCTCCGACCCGGGGTGTCCCCTCCGCGCCGATCGCTCGGGCCGAGGTTCTGAAACTGCCTGTGTGTATTGAGTTGTGTTCCGTGGCGGATGCCGTGGCATCCGCGTCGCATCAACCCTGGCGCTGCTTGTGGCGCGGGTTGGACTTGCAGATGACCATCACGCGGCCGTGGCGGCGGATGACCTTGCAGTGGTCGCAGATGGGCTTGACGGAGGGGTTGACCTTCATGATTTCCTGATTCGCTGTCTTCGCCGGGCAGGCCGGAGCCTGGGGCGTTACTTTCCGACCGGTCTAGCGGTAGCGGTAGACGATGCGGCCGCGGGTGAGGTCGTAGGGCGAGAGCTCCACGACCACGCGGTCCTCGGGGATGATGCGGATGTAGTTCTGCCGCATCTTGCCGGAGATCGTGGCGAGGACCTTGTGCCCGTTGCTGAGCTCTACGCGGAACATCGCGTTCGGCAGAGCCTCGGAGATCACACCTTCGATCTCGATGACACCGTCTTTCTTCGCCATACGCTCGCTTACAGTCATGCAGACCGGTCAGTCTGCGGTGGGTGGGTTTCGGTGCTTCGACACGCCAATGAAGGCGCAAGGCACCAAAGATCCAGTGTACGTGATAGAACGCGACCCGGCAAACCGGCCGCCCGGGCGACTCGCGGCGGGGCCGGCGGCGCTCCCCTACTGGGTGAGTCGCGCGACGATGTCGGTCTCGGGATCGCCCGTGACCTGGACGAGCTCGCCGTTGACGGCCAGCGTCGGGGTGCCGGTGGCGCCCTCCGGAAGGCTCTGGCTCTGCGCGAAGTCGAGGAACTTGTGGTCGAGGATCGCGGACTCGAGCTCGCTGGTGACGTTCACCCCGGCATCCTTCGCGATCTGGACGATCTCCTCGTCGGTCAGTCCCGTCGACTGCTCGGCCGGCTGATTCTGGTACATGGCCACGAGGAACGCGTAGGCGTTGTCGGGATCGGCCTCCGCGATGGCGTACATGGCGGAGGCGGCGCGGCTGGAGAACTCGGTGCCCTGCGACAGTCGGTCGAGGATCGCGACCGGGTGGACCTCGAGGGTGATGCTGCCGTCGGCGACGAGCTCCGTGATCCGCTGGCCCTCGGCCTCCTCGAACTGGGCACAGAAGGGGCACATGAAGTCGACCCAGGTGGAGACCGTGTCGGGACCGTCGCCGAAGATGATGGCGCCGGTCTCCTGGTTGATGCCGCTCGAGTCCGGCGCGACCCCCGGGTCGGTCGCGCGGTTGTTCATCCACATGACGGCCACGACCAGGATCGCGACGACGGCGACGACCGCGACGCTCGTCCAGATCGCGAACCAGTTGGTCTTCCCTGCTGCTGCCTTCGCCATGCCTGCGCCTCTCTCCGGTCGGTCTCGACCCGACTTCCCATTCTCGCACCGGCGCCTATGCCCGCGCTGTGCCCGGCCCCGTGTCAATCCCCTGGTCCTGCTCCGCGAGCCCCTGCGCGTGGCGCTCCCGCCCAACCCACGGGGTCTCGCCGAGCCCACACGATTCGGGCCGTCCGGAAGCTGTGGGTTGGGCCAGACCCCGTGGGGTGGGCGTCGAGGTGGACGATGAGGAGGGTGACGTCAACGCGTGCGAGGGAGTCAGCGGCGCGGTGTGACGCGGAAGGCGGCCAGCCGTGCTCCGAGAGCCTCGGCATCCCGGATGTCGCTGCCACTCCATCGCACGAGACGGCGCCCCGTCGCGCCGCGGATCCAGTCCTCCCGCTGCTTCTCAGCCCACAAGACGTCGCGCGGCTCCCCGCCGGCCTGCCGGAGCGCGGGCTCTTCGTATTTGGCACGCCCGTCGAACTCCCCCCAGACGCCCGCGTCATCGATCCCGAAGTCGACGTAGAAGGATCGGCCATCGGGACCGGGAACCGGCACCTGGAGTCGCGGGCGGGCGAACCCGAGCCGGAGAAGGTAGAGACGGCTGATGCTCTCGCCCGGGAGCTGCGCGCGTCCATCTCCGATCGCGAGCACGAATCGCGCGCGACGCACGCCGCGACCGCCGAACGGCAGCCGATCGGCGACGTCCCTGAGAAACTGCGCAGCCCGATCCTCGTCGTACCGTCGACGTCCGTCGTCCCAAGCGATCGCGCGAAGGGCGGCATCGAGCGCGGCGATCCCTGTCTCTTCCGCCGAGCATCGAAGGATGTCGGCCACCGTGCGCTCGAGCGAGGTGCAGCGGATGCCGTCGCGCTCGACGACGGCATCCTCCTCGACGACTACTTCATGACGGGCGAGGGCCGGTCCTGCGTGTTGTACGTGGCCGTTCGTCGTCGCACCGCTGACATGCACGCGGGCGGGCTCGACGCGAGCAAGTGGCAGCTGCCAGAGGACCGCGGCGGAGTGATGGGAGAACACGCAGTCGGAGGTCCCGCGTCGACGATGTGCGGCGATCACCCGGACCAGATGCCGATCTTCGACGCTCCATTCGCGCCAGCTGGCACCGTCGACGTACCAGGCATGGTCCACACGCTGCAGGCGGCCGCGCCGGACGTGCTGGGTGATGGCACGCGACGTCGTGCCGGACTGCTCGAGCTGCGGCCGGGAGAAGAGCCAGCGAGACGCCTCGGGAACGAGCATGACTCATGGTCGCCGACGGTCCACCGGTCCGGCGCCCGGTCGGAGAACCTGTGCATGAGACTCGAGCGCAGCGGGTTGGGGAGGACACCCCACCGGGACGGTCGTGGGGCGCCACGTCCGCCACCCCACACGATGTGAACCAACCCACAGCGAACGAGCGGCCCTTATCCTGTGGGCTCGGCGAGACCCCGTGGGTTGGGCGAATCGGCGACACCCCCGTGGGTTGGGCGAATCGGCGCGACCCCACCCGGAGGTGGGCCCCGGACTACGCGATGGGGGTCGGGCTCACGCCGAAGGGCGCGAGTCCCGCAGCGCCGCCGTCGGCGGCGGTGAGCACCCAGATGCCGTTCTCGTGCACGGCGACGCTGTGCTCCCAGTGGCTGCCGTCCGAGCCGTCGACGGTCGACACCGTCCAGTCGTCGTCCTCGACCAGCGTCGCCTCGGAGCCCGCCACCACCATCGGCTCGATGGCGAGGCACAGCCCCGGACGGACGGCGGGACCGAGGTCGGCGACCCGGTAGTTGAAGACCGTCGGTCCCTCGTGCATCCGGCGCCCGATGCCGTGGCCGACGTAGTCCCGAAGGATGCCGTAGCCCTCCCCCGAGCTCTCGACCGAGGTCTGCACGGCGTCGCCGATCTCACCCACGCGGCCCGCCGACGCGAGCGCGGCGATACCGGCCCACAGCGACGTCTCGGTCACCTGCGACAGGCGCTCGCGCGCCGCGACGACCTCGGGGCGTGCGGGGTCGGGAACGACGATGGTGATGGCCGAGTCGCCGTTCCATCCCTTGAACTGCGCACCGGCGTCGATCGACACGATGTCGCCGGGCTCGAGCACGCGCTCCCCGGGGATGCCGTGGACGACCTGCTCGTTGACCGAGATGCAGGTCGTGTGGCGGTAGCCGCGGACGAGCTGGAAGTTCGACTCCGCGCCGCGCGCCGCTACGACGTCGGCGGCGACGGCATCCAGCTCGGCCGTGCTCACGCCTGCCGCGACGCGTGCACGCACGGCGTCGAGGGCAGCGGCCGTGATGAGTCCGGGCTCGACCATCGACCGCAGCTGTGCGGGCGTCTTGTAGAGCGAGCGGCGCAGGCCCACGGTCAGGCGGTGATGCCGCGCGCGGCGAGAGCGGCGGTGATGCGTGCGGTGATCTCGTCGAGCGACCCGACGCCGTCGATCTCGTCGACGATGCCGCGGCCGCGGTAGACCTCGAGGATGGGGGCCGTCTCGGACTCGTAGATCGAGAGCCGCTTGGCGATCGACTCCTCGTTGTCGTCGGCACGCCCCTGCTCGGCAGCGCGCAGCGACAGGCGCTGGATCGACTCCGCCCGCGGCACGGACAGCTCGATGACCGCGGTCAGCGGCTCGCCGCGGGACTCGAGGAAGCCGTCGAGGTCGCCGACCTGACCGAGGTTGCGCGGGTACCCGTCGAGCAGGAACCCGCCCGCGGCGTCGTCCTGCGCGAGGCGGTCGCGCACGATCGCGCTCGTCAGCTCGTCGGGCACGAGATCCCCGGCGTCGATGATCGCCTTGACCTGCTGGCCGAGCTCCGTGCCCTCCTTGACGTTGGCGCGGAAGACGTCGCCCGTCGAGACCGCCGGGATGCCGAGAGCCTCGGCGATGCGCACGCCCTGCGTGCCCTTCCCCGAGCCCTGCGGTCCGATGATCAGGAGACGGGCCGCCACGCCCTGAGCCTGTCCAGGGGTCATCGCAGAAGTCCCTCGTAGTGGCGCTGCTGCAGCTGGGCATCGATCTGCTTCACGGTCTCGAGACCGACGCCGACGATGATCAGGATCGATGCGCCACCGAACGGGAAGTTCTGGTTCGCGCCGACCGTCGCGAGGGCGATGAGCGGCAGCAGGGCGATGAGGCCGAGGTAGATCGAGCCCGGCAGCGTGATGCGCGTCAGGACGTAGTCGAGGTACTCGGCCGTCGGGCGACCCGCGCGGATGCCGGGGATGAAGCCGCCGTACTTCTTCATGTTGTCGGCGACCTCGACCGGGTTGAAGGTGATCGCGACGTAGAAGTAGGTGAACCCGATGATCAGCAGGAAGTAGACCGCCATGTAGATGGGCGAGTCGCCGGTCGTGAAGTACGACTGGATCCACGAGACCCAGCCGGGGACGTTGCCGTCGGCATCCGGCGTCTGGTTGAACTGCGCGATGAGCGCCGGGATGTACAGGAGCGACGAGGCGAAGATGACCGGGACGACACCCGCCATGTTGACCTTGATCGGGATGTACGTGTTCGTGCCGCCGAGGGTGCGACGGCCCACCATCCGCTTGGCGTACTGCACCGGGATCCGGCGCTGCGACTGCTCGACGAAGACGACGAGTGCCACGACGGCGATGCCCACCGCCAGGACGAGGAGGAAGACCTCGAAGCCGTTGGTGGCCTGGATCGCCCACAGCGCGGCCGGGAAGGTCGCGGCGATCGAGGTGAAGATGAGGATCGACATGCCGTTGCCGACACCGCGCTCGGTGACCAGCTCGGCGAACCACATGATGAGGCCGGTGCCGGCGGTCATCGTGATGATCATGAGCAGCTGCGCCCACCACGCCTCTTCGGTGAGCAGCGCCTCGCACTCGGGCACGCCCGTGCCGGTCGGGAACAGCTGACCCGAGCGGGCGACCGTGACGAGCGTGGTCGACTGGAGCAGCGCCAGCGCGATCGTCAGGTAGCGCGTGTACTGCGTCAGGCGGCTCTGCCCGGCCTGACCCTCCTTGTAGAGGGTCTCGAAGTGGGGGATGACGACACGCAGCAGCTGGACGATGATCGTCGCGGTGATATACGGCATGACGCCCAGCGCGAAGATCGACAGCTGCAGGAGCGCACCGCCGGAGAACAGGTTCACGAGCGACAGCAGTCCGTCGGTGGACCCCGTCTGGTCCAGACACGTCTGGACGTTCGGGAAGTCGACGAAGGGCGTCGGCACGTGGGCGCCGAGGCGGTAGATGGCGATGATCGCCAGAGTGAAGGCGATCTTCCGCCGAAGATCCGGCGTGCGGAAGACCCGCGCGATGGCGCTGAACAAGAGATTCCTCCAGGTGGACGGCGACGTGTCGGGACACGCCGTCATCCAGAGTACGGCAACAGGGGCCGACCCGGCTGATGAGCCGGGGCGGCCCCTGTCACAGGACTACTTGACCGAACCGCCCGCGGCGACGATCTTCTGCTCGGCAGAACCCGAGACCTTGTCGACGGCGACCGTCAGCTTGACCGAGATGTCGCCGGTGCCGAGCACCTTGACCTTCTCGTTCTTGCGCACGGCACCCTTGGCGACGAGGTCGCTCACGGTGACGTCGCCACCGGTCGGGTACAGCTCGGCGAGCTTGTCGAGGTTGACCACCTGGTACTCGACGCGGAACGGGTTCTTGAACCCGCGCAGCTTCGGCGTACGCATGTGGAGGGGCATCTGCCCACCCTCGAAGCCGACCTTCACCTGGTAACGGGCCTTGGTGCCCTTGGTGCCGCGGCCGGCGGTCTTGCCCTTCGAGCCCTCACCACGACCGACACGGGTCTTCGCGGTGTTGGAGCCCGGGACGGGACGGAGGTGGTGGACCTTGAGGACGCCGGGGCGCGACGCCACGTCATCCTTCGCCGCCTTGTCGGACGCCGTCTTCTTGGCGGGCGCCTTCTTGGGCGCAGCCTCGGCCTTGGCAGCCGCCGCAGCGGGAGCCTTCTTGGCCGGAGCCTTCTTCTTCTCGACGACCGCGTCGGTCGCCTTCTCAGCCTTCTCGGCCATCAGTCGATCTCCTCAACCTTCACGAGGTGTGCGACGGTCTTGACGTATCCGCGCGTCTGCGAATCGTCGGGACGGACGACGGAGTCGCCGATCCGCTTGAGACCGAGTGAACGCAGCGTGTCGCGCTGGTTCTGCTTCTCGCTCACCTTGGACTTGACCTGCGTGACCTTCAGACGCGAAGCCATCAGGCACCAACCTTCTGCGCCTTGGCCGCTTCGGCCTCGGCGCGGATCAGACGGGCCGGCGCGACCTGGTCGAAGTCCAGGCCACGGCGCGCGGCGACCGCACGGGGCTCTTCGAGCTGCTTCAGCGCGGTGACCGTCGCGTGCACGATGTTGATCGTGTTCGACGAACCCAGCGACTTCGACAGCACGTCGTGGATGCCGGCGCACTCGAGCACGGCGCGGACCGGACCACCGGCGATGACACCGGTACCGGCGGCGGCCGGACGAAGGAGCACGACACCGGCGGCGGCCTCACCCTGCACCGGGTGCGGGATGGTGGAGCCGGCACGGGGAACGCGGAAGAAGTTGCGCTTGGCCTCCTCGACGCCCTTGGAGATGGCCAGGGGCACTTCGCGCGCCTTGCCGTATCCGACGCCGACCAGGCCGTTGCCGTCGCCCACGACGACGAGCGCCGTGAAGCTGAAGCGGCGACCGCCCTTGACGACCTTCGACACGCGGTTGATCGTCACGACGCGCTCGAGGAACTGGCTCTCGTTGCGGTCGCGCGAGTTGCGGTCGCGGTTGGGGTTGCGCTCGCGACCACCGCGGCGCGGCTCGCGCTCGGCGGGCGCCTCGGCCGCAGCCGTGGCCGGCTGACCGGCGGTCTGCTCGGTGGTCACTTCGTTCTCCACATTCTGGTTGTTCACTGCATCGCTCACAGGTTCAGACCTCCCTCGCGGGCGCCGTCGGCGATCGCGGCGACACGACCGGCGTAGCGGTTGCCACCACGGTCGAACACGACGTCCGAGACGCCGGCGGCCTTCGCGCGCTCGGCGACGAGCTCGCCGACCTTGCGGGCCTTGGCGGTCTTGTCACCGTCGAAACCGCGCAGGTCGGTCTCGAGGGTCGAGGCAGAGGCCACGGTGTGACCCTTGCTGTCGTCCACGACCTGGACGAAGACGTGGCGGGCCGAACGGGTGACGACCAGGCGCGGGCGCGACTCGGTGCCCACGACCTTCTTGCGAAGGCGGAGGTGACGACGCGTACGCGCGTCGCTCTTCGACTTGACAGCCATGATTACTTACCACTCTTTCCGGCCTTGCGGCGAACGACCTCGCCGGCGTACCGCACACCCTTGCCCTTGTAGGGCTCGGGCTTGCGGATCTTGCGGATGTTCGCGGCGGCCTCGCCGACCGCCTGCTTGTCGATGCCGCTGACGGTGAGCTTGTTGTTGCCCTCGACGGTCAGCGTGATGCCGGCCGGCGCCTCGACGAGCACCGGGTGCGAGAAGCCGAGTGCGAACTCGACCGCCGTGCCCTTCTGCGCGACGCGGTAACCGGTGCCGACGACCTCGAGGCCCTTGGTGTAGCCCGTGGTCACGCCGATGATGTTGTTGCTGATCAGGGTGCGGGTGAGCCCGTGCAGCGAGCGCGAGGCGCGCTCGTCGTCGGGACGCGAGACCAGGACCTGGTTCTCCTCGACCTTGACCTCGATGGGGCTGGCGACGGTGAGCGTGAGCTCGCCCTTCGGGCCCTTGACGGCGACGTCCTGACCGGCGACCGAAACGGTCACGCCGGCGGGGATGTCGATGGGAAGACGTCCGATACGCGACATGTCAGATCACCACACGTAGGCGAGGACTTCCCCACCCACGCCCTTCTGCTCGGCCTGACGGTCGGTGAGAAGACCGGAGGAGGTGGACAGGATCGCGACGCCGAGGCCGCCGAGCACCGTGGGGAGCTCCGTCGACTTCGCGTACACGCGGAGGCCCGGCTTCGAGACGCGCTTGATGCCGGCGATCGACCGCTCGCGATTCGGGCCGTACTTCAGCGTCATCGTGAGGGTCTGGCCGACACGGGCGTCCGAGACCTCCCAGCCGGCGATGTAGCCCTCCTGCTGGAGGATCTCGGCGATGTGCGTCTTGAGCTTCGAGCTCGGCAGCGACACGGTGTCGTGGTGCGCCGAGTTCGCGTTGCGCAGACGGGTCAGCAAGTCTGCGACCGGGTCTGTCATCGTCATTTCGTATGTTTCCTTTGTTCAGTGGTTTCGGATGCCGTTACACGACAGCCGACCTTCGTGATGAACCCTGAGGGTCCGTGTTACTGGGCGTCGTCCGTCTTGAACGGGAAGCCCAGGTGACGCAGCAGCGCGCGACCCTCGTCATCCGACTTCGCCGTGGTGACGATCGTGATGTCGAAGCCGCGGACGCGGTCGATCTTGTCCTGGTTGATCTCGTGGAAGACCGACTGCTCCTGCAGGCCGAACGTGTAGTTGCCGTTGCCGTCGAACTGCTTCGGCGACAGGCCGCGGAAGTCGCGGATGCGGGGCAGCGCCAGGTTGACGAGGCGGTCGAGGAACTCCCACGCGCGGTCACCGCGGAGGGTGACGTGCGCGCCGATGGCCTGACCCTCGCGCAGCTTGAACTGCGCGATCGACTTGCGAGCCTTGGTGACCAGCGGACGCTGACCGGTGATCTTCACGAGGTCGTCGATGGCGCCCTCGATCACCTTGCTGTCACGCGCAGCCTCGCCGACACCGGTGTTCACGACGACCTTGACGAGGCCGGGGATCTGCATGACGTTGGCGTAGCCGAACTCGTCCTGCAGAGCCTTCTTGATCTCGCCCTGGTACTTCTGCTTCAGGCGGGGCTGGATCTTGCCAGCCTCCGCGGCAGTGGTGGTGCTCATGTTCAGAGGTCCTTGCCGCTCTTCTTCGCGTAGCGCACGCGGACGGTGCGCTTGACGCCGTCCTTGGTCTGCTCCTCGACACGGTGGCCGACACGGGTCGGCTTCTTGGTCGAGGGGTCGACGACGGCGACGTTGGAGATGTGGATCGGGGCTTCCATCGTTTCGATGCCACCCGTCTTGGTGCCGCGCTGGGACTGGCCCACGCGGTTGTGCTTCGTGACGTAGTTGACGCCCTCGACGATCACGCGGTTCTGCTCGACGAGGATCTCGAGGACCTTGCCCTGCTTGCCGCGGTCGCCGCCCTTGTCCTGCTTCTTGCCGGTGATGACCTGGACCAGGTCGCCCTTCTTGAGCTTCGCCATGATCAGATGACCTCCGGTGCGAGCGAGACGATCTTCATGAACTTCTTGTCACGAAGCTCGCGACCGACCGGTCCGAAGATGCGGGTGCCGCGGGGCTCCCCGTCGTTCTTCAGGATGACGGCGGCGTTCTCGTCGAACTTGATGTAGGACCCGTCGGGACGACGGGTCTGCTTGACGGTGCGGACGACGACGGCCTTGACCACGTCGCCCTTCTTGACGTTTCCGCCCGGGATCGCGTCCTTGACGGTCGCCACGATGATGTCCCCCACGCCGGCGTAGCGGCGGTTGGATCCACCGAGCACGCGGATGGTGAGCAGCTCCTTGGCGCCGGTGTTGTCGGCGACCTTGATGCGGGATTCAGTCTGAATCACTTCTTACTCCTTGGGTTCCAAGAAGGCCGAGGCCTTACTTGGCCTTCTCGAGGATCTCGACCAGGCGCCAGCGCTTGGTGGCGCTGAGCGGACGGGTCTCGTTGATGAGGACGAGGTCGCCGATGCCGGCGGTGTTCGCCTCATCGTGCGCCTTGACCTTCGACGTGCGGCGGATGACCTTGCCGTAGAGGGGGTGCTTCACGCGGTCCTCGACCTCGACGACGATCGTCTTGTCCATCTTGTCGCTGACGACGTAGCCACGACGGGACTTGCGGTACCCACGGGCGTCGGCGTCGCGCACATCGTGCGCGGCGGACTCGTGGCCGACGGCCTGCGTCTCGACGACCGCGGCCGCAGGGGCCTCGACCTTCGCGGCGGCGGGCTTCTTGGCCGGAGCCTTCTTGGCCGGAGCCTTCTTCTCAGTCTCAGCCATCACTCGGCCTCTTCCTTCGCGGCGTCGTCAGCGGCATCCGCCTTCTTCGCCTTCGTCTTCTTCGCCTTCGTCGCGACCTCGACCGGAGCGGGCGTGGCACGGATGCCGAGCTCGCGCTCACGGATGACGGTGTAGAGCCGCGCGATGTCGCGCTTGACCGCACGGATGCGGCCGTGGCTCTCGAGCTGGCCGGTGGCCGACTGGAAGCGCAGGTTGAACAGCTCTTCCTTGGCCTTGCGCAGCTCCTCGACGAGGCGCTGGTCTTCGAACGTGTCGAGCTCGCTCGGAGCGAGCGTCTTGGTGCCGATCGCCATTACGCGTCGCCCTCCTCGCGCTTGATGATGCGTGCCTTGAGGGGCAGCTTGTGGATTGCACGGGTCATGGCCTCACGAGCGAGTTCCTCGGAGACGCCGGAGACCTCGAAGAGGACCCGACCCGGCTTGACGTTCGCGACCCACCACTCGGGGGAACCCTTACCGGAACCCATGCGGGTTTCGGCCGGCTTCTTCGTGAGCGGACGGTCGGGGTAGATGTTGATCCACACCTTTCCGCCACGCTTGATGTGACGCGTCATGGCGATACGAGCGGACTCGATCTGACGGTTGGTCACGTAAGCGGGCGTGAGGGCCTGGATGCCGAACTCACCGAA
>Ga0160447_101097_pt1 | contig 11006 bp, 10 predicted proteins | sample HID1973K_E1MG_FD_108222 | JGI IMG/M metagenome (GOLD analysis project Ga0160447, IMG submission 108222) | Enriched mosquito-associated microbial communities from UW Madison campus, WI, USA - HID1973K_E1 MG | ecosystem: Host-associated > Arthropoda: Insects > Digestive system > Unclassified ...
GCGCAAGCGCCTGCGCGCCGAGTTCGATACGACCTTGCCGCGCTTCGATCTGATGGCGCAACTCGAACGGCATCCGGAAGGCCTGAAGATGACCGAGCTGTCGCGCCGCATGATGGTCACGGGCGGCAATGTGACGGGCATCACGGATCAGCTCGAAAAAGAAGGACTGGTGTCGCGCTATACCGATCCGAACGATCGCCGCTCGATCAGCGTGCGTCTCACGCCGCAGGGCCGCGCCGCGTTCGACAAAATGGCGACCGCGCATGAGCAATGGGTCGTCGAAATGTTCGGCGGTCTCGAACTCAACGAGAAATCGCAGACGCATCAGCGGCTCGGCAAGCTCAAGCAGCATCTCATGAATACATTGAAAGACTGAAGGAGATGGCGATGACCCGATCCTCCGCCGACGCGCTGCTCGCCGGCAATCGAACCACGCTCGCGGACTATCGCGCGACGCATTTTCTCTGGTCCGTGACGAACGGCGTCGCGACCATCACGCTGAATCGTCCCGAGCGCAAGAACCCGCTGACGTTCGAATCGTATGCGGAGTTGCGCGATCTGTTTCGCCAGCTTGCCTACGCGAGCGACGTGAAAGCCGTCGTGATCCACGGCGCGGGCGACAACTTCTGTTCCGGCGGCGACGTGCATGAAATCATCGCGCCGCTGATCGATCTGCCGATGCCGGAACTGCTGCTCTTCACGCGCATGACGGGCGATCTCGTCAAGGCGATGCGCCATTGCCCGCAGCCGATCATCGCCGCTGTCGATGGCGTATGCGCGGGCGCGGGCGCGATTCTCGCGATGGCCTCCGACATGCGTCTCGGCACCGCGCGCAGCAAGCTCGCGTTCCTGTTTGCGCGTGTCGGCCTCGCGGGCTGCGACATGGGCGCGTGCTCGATCCTGCCGCGCATCATCGGTCAGGGGCGCGCTGCGGAACTGCTCTTCACGGGCCGCGCGGCAACCGGCGATGAAGGCCATGACTGGGGCTTCTACAACCGCCTCTGCACGCCCGAAACCCTGCTCGACGAAGCCGCGAAGCTCGCCTCCGAACTCGTCGCGGGCCCGACCTTCGCGCATGGCATCACGAAGAAGATGCTGCATCAGGAATGGAGCATGAGCATCGACGAAGCGATCGAATCCGAAGCGCAGGCGCAAGCCATCTGCATGAGCACGCGTGACTTCGAGCGCGCCTATCGCGCGTTCGCGGCAAAAGCGCGGCCCGTGTTCGAAGGAGACTGAGTTGAACGTCGATCTACACAGCGCGCTCGCGTGGCCTTTCTTCGATGCGCGGCATCGCGAACTCGCAAGCGAGGTCGATGCATGGGCCACGGAGCATCTGCAGCACATCGATCATGCCGATACCGACGCAACCTGCAAGCGCCTCGTGCGCATGCTGGGCGATGCGGGGTGGCTGCGGCATTGCATCGGCGGCACGCAATACGGCGCGACGAACGACACGATCGATACGCGCGCCGTATGTCTTCTGCGCGAGACGCTCGCCAGGCACGATGGCCTCGCGGACTTCGCCTTCGCGATGCAGGGACTCGGTTCCGGCGCGATCTCGCTCGCGGGCACGCACGAGCAGAAGGCGCGCTATCTGCCGCGCGTCGCGAACGGCACGGCACTCGCGGCGTTTGCGTTGTCCGAGCCCGAAGCAGGCTCGGATGTCGCGGCGATGTCGCTCGATGCGCGCGCCGATGGCGACGACTACGTGCTGAACGGCGACAAGACCTGGATCTCGAACGGCGGCATCGCGGATTTCTATGTCGTGTTCGCGCGCACGGGAGAAGCGCCGGGTGCGCGCGGCATCAGCGCGTTCATCGTCGATGCGGATACGCCGGGCCTGCAGATCGCCGAACGCATCGATGTGATCGCGCCGCATCCGCTCGCGCGCCTGCATTTCGCCAACGCCCGAGTGCCGCGCAGCCAGATGCTCGGTGCGGCAGCCGAAGGCTTCAAGATCGCGATGCGAACGCTCGATATCTTCCGCACGTCGGTTGCCGCCGCGTCGCTGGGCTTCGCGCGCCGCGCCATGCAGGAAGGGCTCGACCGCGCCGCATCGCGCAAGATGTTCGCCCAGACGCTCGGCGATTTCCAGCTCACGCAAGCGAAGCTCGCGCAGATGGCATTGACCATCGACACCAGCGCGCTGCTCGTCTATCGCGCCGCGTGGCTGCGCGATCAGGGCGAGAACGTGACGCGCGAAGCGGCGATGGCGAAGTGGCACGCGAGCGAAGGCGCGCAACAGGTGATCGATGCGGCCGTGCAGTTGTGGGGCGGGCTCGGCGTGAAAAGCGGCACGGCGGTGGAATCGCTGTATCGCGAGATTCGCGCGCTGCGCATCTACGAAGGCGCGACGGAAGTGCAGCAACTGATCGTCGGACGAGACTTGCTGAAAGCGCACGGAGAACGTCAACGATGAGCCGAACCTTCGACATGCCGGTGCGCATCCGCTTCTCACATTGCGATCCGGCGGGCATCGTCTATTTTCCGCAATACCTCGTGATGACGAACGCACTCGTCGAGGACTGGTTCAACGACGCGCTCGGTATCGACTATGCGCAGATGATCTCCGCGCGCCGTGTCGGACTGCCCATCGTCAGGCTCGGTTGCGATTTCTCGCGGCCGAGCCGCATGGGCGAAACGGTGACGCTCACGCTGTCCGTCGATTCCGTGGGACAGCGCTCGATTCGCATCGACATCGTCTGTCATTGCGATGGCGAAGTGCGCTTTCGCGCGAAACAGGTTCTGGTGACGACATCGCTCGACGATGGACGCTCGATCGACATTCCCGGCGACATCGCCCGCGCCATCGAGCAGTTCGCGCCGGGCACGAGCCGCGCATTGCAAGAGGAGACACGCTCATGAAAAAGACCCTTCTGCCTTCGGGCTGGATCAAGCCGCGCGGCTATGCAAACGGCGTCGCGGCGCGCGGCACGCAGGTGTTCATCGCCGGACAGATCGGCTGGGACGATCAGGCGCGCTTCGTCAGCAGGGAGTTCGGCGCGCAGGCCGTGCAGGCGTTGCGCAACGTCGTGGCGATTCTGCGCGAAGCGGGCGGCAAGCCCGAACATCTCGTTCGCATGACGTGGTACGTGACCGACAAGCGCGCCTATCTCGCGGCGGCGAAGGAAATCGGCGCGGCGTTTCGCGAGTTGATTGGCGACTACGACATCGCCATGAGCGCGGTGCAGGTGGTCGCGCTCATCGAAGACGAGGCGCTGGTGGAAATCGAAGCCACGGCTGTCATCCCCGACTAAGCGGAGAGCATGATGGAACGGTCAGCACACGTCGATACATTCGCGCGCGATCATCTGCCGCCAGAGGAGCAATGGCCGGTCTTCATGCTCGACGACGCGAATGTCGCCTACCCCGCGCGCATCAATTGCGCGACCGAATTGCTGGATCGCGCGATCGAAAGCGGGCACGGCGATCGTCCCGCGATCTGGTCCGATGTCGACGGCAGGCCGCATGCAACGAGTTATCGCGCGTTGCGCACGCTCGTGAATCGCAGCGCGCATGTGCTCGTCGATGAGATGGGCTTGCGTCCGGGCAATCGCGTGCTGCTGCGCGGGCCGAATACCTTGCAGATGGCCGTTGCCTTTTTCGCGGCGCTGAAGGCGGGTCTCGTCGTGGTTCCGACGATGCCGCTGCTGCGCGCGAAAGAGCTGAAGCAGATCATCGACAAGGCGCATATTTCAGCGGCGCTATGCGACGTGCGACTCACCGCCGAACTGCAACGCTGCGCAACCAGAGGCGACGAGTTCCACTGCGAAACGCTCGCGCAAATCCGCACGTTTCACGACGATGCAGCCGATTCGCTCGAAGCGCTCGCGGCAACCAGGCCCGATCAATTCGATGCCTGCGACACCGCCGCCGATGACGTATGCCTTATCGCGTTCACGAGTGGCACCACTGGCGCACCGAAGGGCTGCATGCACTTTCACCGCGACGTGCTCGCGATGTGCGATCTCTTCCCGCGCCATATCCTCAAGCCGACCGCGAACGATGTGTTCTGCGGCACGCCGCCGCTCGCGTTCACGTTCGGTCTCGGCGGCCTGTTGTGCTTTCCGCTGCGCGTCGGCGCATCGACGGTGCTGCTCGAAAAGCTCACGCCCGAAACGCTGCTGCAAACCGTCGAACGCTTTCACGCGACGATCATGTTCACCGCGCCGACGTTCTATCGGCAGATGGCGCCGCTCGTCGGGCGCTTCGACCTGTCGAGCCTGACGAAGACCGTATCGGCGGGCGAAGCCTTGCCCGATTCCACGCGCGCGCTATGGCGCGAAGCGAGCGGCATCGAGATGATCGACGGCATCGGCGGCACGGAGATGATCCATATCTTCATTTCGTCGGCGGGAGCGGACGTGCGCGAACACGCGATCGGCCGCGCGGTGGCGGGCTATATCGTGCAGGCCGTCGACGATGCGATGCGGCCCGTGCCGCCCGGCACGATCGGCAAGCTCGCGGTGCGCGGTCCGACCGGCTGCCGCTATCTCGCCGACGAGCGCCAGTCGAAGTTCGTGCGCGACGGCTGGAACCTGCCCGGCGATTCCGTCGTGATCGATGAAGACGGCTACGTGTTCTATCAGGCGCGCGCCGACGACATGATCGTATCGGCGGGCTACAACATCTCAGGGCCGGAAGTCGAAAGCGTGCTGATGCAGCACGAAGCCGTTGCGGAATGCGGCGTGATCGGCGTGCCCGACGAAACGCGCGGACAGATCGTGAAGGCGTTCGTCGTGCTCAATCCCGGCTTCACCGGCGACGACGCGCTCATTGCGAACTTGCAGGACTTCGTGAAGCGCAATGTCGCGCCGTACAAGTATCCACGCGTCGTGGCGTTTCTCGACGCGCTGCCGCGCACGGAGACCGGCAAGCTCAAGCGCTTCGCCTTGCGTTCGATGTAGCAAGCTCGCAAAACGTTTGCTTGGTAGAGTATGGCTCACGCCCGCCGCGAGGCGGCTTGCCCACTCTTCCGAGCAAACAAGAAAAATGGCTTCGACGCACCGACTCCTCGCCGTCTCCCTCTTTGCTGCATTCGCATTGACCTCACAGGCCGCATCGGCCGCGAGCAAGACGCTCGTGTTCTGCTCCGAAGGCAGTCCCGCCGGCTTCGATTCCGCGCAATACACCACCAGCACGGACTTCGACGCGGGCGCTCACGTCGTCTATGACCAGTTGGTCGAATTCAAGCGCGGCACGCTCGATCTCGTGCCGGGTCTCGCGGAGAAATGGGACGAGTCGCCGGACGCGAAGACCTTCACATTCCATCTTCGACGGGGCGTGAAGTTCCAGTCGACGACGTGGTTCAAGCCCACGCGCGACTTCAACGCGGACGACGTCGTGTTCACCTTCAAACGCATGATCGATCCGAACGAGCCGTTTCAGAAGACGCATCCGGTCAGCTTTCCGTATCTGACCGATCTCGGCTACGACAAGAACATCGCATCCGTCGACAAGCTCGACGATTACACCGTACGCTTCACGCTGAAGACTGCCGATGTCGTGTTCGTGCGCAACATCGCGATGGAATTCGCGTCGATCGTCTCAGCGGAATATGCGGCGCAACTGCTCAAGCAGGGCAAGCCGGAAGACTTCAATCAGAAGCCTGTGGGCACGGGCGCGTTCGTATTCCGCGACTATCAGAAGGATGCGACGATCCGCTACGACGCGAACCCGACTTACTGGAACCGCAAGGACGTGCATATCGACAAGCTCATCTTCTCGATCACGCCCGATGCCGCCGTGCGTCAGCAAAAACTCTCGGGCGGCGAATGCCAGGTGACCTCGTTCCCGCGCCCCGCCGACATCGCGGCGTCGAAGCAGGACCCGAAGCTCACGGTGCTGTCGGGCGTGGGCTTCAACGTCGCGTACGTGGGCTACAACACGACGCACAAGCCGCTCGATAACGTGAACGTGCGCCGCGCGCTCGACATGGCGATCGACAAGCAGGCGATCATCAGGACGGTCTACGAAGGCGCGGCTACCGTCGCGACCAACCCGATGCCGCCTTCGCAATGGTCGTATAACAAGGCATTGAAGGACGCGCCGCACGATCCCGCGAAGGCGAAGGCGCTGCTGAAGGACGCGGGCTTTCCGGACGGCTTCACGATCACGCTATGGGCCATGCCCGTGCAGCGCGGCTATAACCCGAACGCGCGTCTGATGGCGCAACTGATTCAGTCGGACTGGGCGAAGATCGGCGTGAAGGCGAACATCGTCACGTACGAATGGGCCGAGTACAACAAGCGCGCGAAGACCAACGGCGAGCACGACGCGATTCTCTACGGCTGGCTCGGCGACAACGGCGATCCGGACAACTGGCTCGGCACGACGCTCGGCTGCGATGCGGTGCACGGCAGCAACATGGCGAAGTGGTGCAACCGGCAGTTCGACGATCTGCTCGCGAAGGCGCGCCTCGTCACCGATCAGAACGCGCGCACGAAGCTCTACGAAGAGGCGCAAGTGGTGTTCAAGGATCAGGTGCCGTACACGCCGCTCGCGCACGCCAATATCTTTCAGCCGATCTCGAAGCGCGTGCACGGCTATCTGATCAGCCCGCTCGGCGGGCATCGTTTCGACGGCATCACGTTCGACTGATCAGCCTCCGCGATACCACGCATCGATGCTGTCGCGCTGTTCGCGCTTGCCCGCCTGCATCCTGTACGTATCGGCGCCGCCGACCGCGCTGGTCGCCACGTCAGGCATGGCGTGTGTGACAGGCTTCGCGCTCATCGCATGAACGGCGCGCGTGTCGTGCGATACCGGCGCGACCGCGCCACGGCAATTCATGCTTGCCGTGGCGCAATCGTCGGCGAAAGCGTGAATGGCTGAGAACGCCGCGCTCGCGGCCAAAAGAACAGCAATAGTCTTCGCTTGCATGGCGATCCCCGTGAACATGTCGATAAAAAGAGGCGCGTGCCGAAGCAAGGCGCCCGCGCCGACAAGTGCACGGCCTGTGCCAGGAATGGTTCCGATTCGCTGAGAGCCTTGCAGGCAGACGGTTTCGGCGTGACGCACGGTCACTCCGAAAACGCCCGCATGTCGGGATAGCGCCAACGCTTTCGCCACGCCATGTGCGACGCAATCCGACAGCACGACTGTGCGGGTGTCGTTTTCTGCCGATTTCCGGACGCGTGAGCGAAGGCACGCGCGCCGCTCGATCCGCACACTCTATCGAACCATCATGCCGAGGGCCGCGCGCCTCATCGGCAAATCAGGAGTGAGACAATTGAGCCTCTCGCACGAGCGCAACGCCCGCATCGAATCGTCGCCGCATCTCACTGCAGGCGATATCACCGTCGTCGATCATGCCCTGCTGAAGCGCGCCGTCGGCGCGATGGCGCTCGGCAATGCCATGGAATGGTTCGACTTCGGCGTGTATAGCTACATTGCCGTCGTGCTCGGAAAGGTGTTCTTTCCGTCGAGCAGTCCATCCGCGCAATTGATCGCGACCTTCGGCACGTTCGCCGCCGCGTTCCTCGTGCGGCCGATCGGCGGCATGGTCTTCGGTCCGCTCGGCGACAGGATCGGCCGCCAGCGCGTGCTCGCGATGACGATGATCATGATGTCCGTCGGCACCTTCTGTATCGGCCTGATTCCCAGTTATGGCTCGATCGGCATTCTCGCGCCCGTGCTGCTGCTCGTCGCGCGGCTCGTGCAGGGCTTCTCCACGGGCGGCGAGTACGGCGGCGCGGCCACGTTCATCGCCGAGTTTTCGACCGATGCGCGGCGCGGCTTCTACGGCAGCTTTCTCGAAGTCGGCACGCTCGTCGGCTACATACTCGGCGCGGGCACGGTCGCATTGCTGACCGCGACGCTCTCGCACGACGCGCTGCTTTCATGGGGATGGCGCGTGCCGTTCATGATCGCGGGGCCGCTCGGACTCGTCGGCCTGTATATTCGCGTGAAGCTCGAAGAAACCCCGGCCTTCAGGAAGGAAGCCGAGACGCGCGAGGCGCATGAACGTTCTCGTCCGAAGCAATCGTTCAAAGCACTGCTCTCGCAGCAGTTCAAGCCGATGATGCAATGCGTCGGGCTCGTGCTGATATTCAACGTCACCGACTACATGGCGCTGTCGTACCTGCCGAGCTTTCTCTCGGCGACGCTGCATTTCGATGAAACGCACGGCCTCTTTCTCGTGCTGCTCGTGATGGTGCTGATGATCCCGATGACGCTCTTCGCGGGCCATCTCTCCGATCTGATCGGCCGCAAGCCGGTGATGATGGCCGGCTGCATCGGCCTTTTCGCGCTGTCCATTCCGGCGCTGCTGCTGGTGCGAACGGGCGCGCTGCTGCCGGTGTTCCTTGGCTTGCTGATTCTCGGCGCACTGCTTTCGACGTTCACCGGCGTCATGCCTTCGGCGCTGCCCGCGCTCTTCCCGACGCGCATTCGTTACAGCGCGCTTGCCATCGGCTTCAACGTTTCGGTGTCGCTGTTCGGCGGCACGACGCCGCTCGTGACCGCATGGCTCGTCGATGCGACCGGCAATCTGATGATGCCCGCGTACTATCTGATGGCGGCATCGGCGATAGGCGTCGTGTCCGTGCTCGCGTTGCGCGAAACCGCGCGCCAGCCGTTGCTCGGCTCGGGGCCGTGCGTCGCCACGAAGGCGGAGGCGCTCGCCCTCGCGCGCAAGAAGCTGAAGGTCGTTCGTTCGGGCAGACGCGAGCGCGACGTCGTCCCGCAAAAGAAGCGCGCATGAATCGGGCGGCATTCATGCCGTCAGCGCATTTCTCAACGCTTCGAGAAACCTGACGTAAGCGGTCGCGCCGGGGTCCGCGTGCCCGATGCTGCGTTCCTGCACCCACGCGGCGCGGCCTTTCTTCGATTGCATCGCGGCCGTCGCGCTGACCTGCTCGCGCGCTTTCGCGATCATCGCGTCGAGTCGGTCGGTTGCGCTGCCTTGCGACGCGGCCAGTATGTCGAGACTCGGCACGAGTGCATCGAGCACGGTCTTGTCGCCGACCTGACTCTTGCCGCGTTCGATGATGCGCGTCGCCACCGCCTGCCCGATCGCGAGCGCTTCGTCGGGCCCGATCGCGTCCTTGCCGTTGACCGTTTTGGCCGCCGCGAGCAGGCCGCCGCCGACGAGCGCCGCGAACGTCGATGGATTCGCCGTCGAGAACGCTTTGGCCGCGGCCAGCATGACTTCGTTCAGCGTGGCCTCCTCGGGCAGCGCGCTCAACGCCTTCACGACTGCGGCCGAGCCTGCCTGCACCGTGATGCCGAGATCGCCGTCGCCGAGCGCCGCATCGAGGTCGCGCAGTTCATCGGCGTGTGCGGGAAGCGCGCTCAGCGCGCGCGTGAGGATGTCCCGCAGTTCCTTGCTCGTCACACTCATCACATGCTCCTTTCAGGATGTGGTGCCGTCGCGGAAGAACGGCGAATGCGCGGGCGCGTCGAGGAGCGCGTCGAGTTCGTCGTCGAGCAGCATCACCGTGATCGATGCGCCGGCCATCTCCAGGCTCGTCACATATTCACCGACGTACGAGCGAGCGACCTTCAGCCCTTCATCGGCGATGAGTTTCGCCGAGCGCCGATACAGCAGATAGAGTTCCTCGAGCGGCGTCGCGCCGAGGCCGTTCACGAGCAGCGCGACGCGCGAACCTTTGGGCGCCGCGAGATCGCCGACGATCTGTCCGGTGAGACGTTCAGCGATGGCATCGGCGGATTCCAGCTTGCCGCGATGCGTGCCCGGTTCACCGTGAATGCCGATGCCGATCTCCATCTCGCCTTCGGGCAGCGTGAAGGTGGGCTTGCCGGCGGCGGGCAGGATCGTGGGTGACAGGCCGACGCCCATCGTGCGGCAGTTGGCGTTCGCCTTGGCGCAGATGCGTGCGACTTCATAGAGTGAATCGCCGCGTTCGGCGGCGGCGCCCGCGCATTTGAATGCGAACACCATGCCGGCGACGCCGCGACGGTCGGCGGCGCGTTCCTTGGGCGCGGAGGCTACATCGTCCGTGAGCACCACGGTTTTGATGTCGATGCCTTCGGCTTCAGCGAGGTCGGCGGCGAGGTCGAAGTTGAGTACGTCGCCGCCGTAGTTGCCGTAGACGTAGAGCACGCCTGCGCCGCCGTTCACGGCTTTCGTCGCTTCGAAGATCTGCTCCGATGAGGGAGAAGAGAAGACGTTGCCTACCGCTACGCCACTGCACAGGCCCTCGCCTACGTAGCCGAGGAAGCCCGGCATGTGGCCCGAACCGCCGCCGGTGACGATGCCTACTCGGTCCGCGTTTGGTGCGTCGGCGCGGACTAATGCGCGGTGGTCTGCTGTTGCTGACTTGATCCAGTGCGGATGCGCAAGCAGCAAGGATTCGATGATCTCGTCGACGAATGCTTCCGGGTGGTTGATGATCTTTTTCATGTCTGATTGTCTCCGTGAGTTTGGTTGGATTTGGCTTCTATGGATGGCCTGTGTTCGTGTCGGTCTATTAGCATTGCCCCTCCCCGGGGCGGGGGTCACTTTCTTTGCTGCTGCAAAGAAAGTAACCAAAGAAAGCAGCTTTCCCCATCCAAAGTACTTCACGCCGGCCCCGGCACAGGCGATCCGTCTTGGCACAGCAGTAGCGAGTGCCCTCAGAGGCCATCTCGGGCGTGGACCGCGCACGGTCTGACACATCGCGCCGCAAACGTGGCTGGTTCAGCACCAAATAGCTCCGGCCCGCTGCGCGGCCGACGGGTGCATCGGGTCTGCGAGTACTTCTACGTTTCCCTTTTTTTCGTCGGTTTCCCTTGCGTACCCAACGGCAGCGCGTAGCGCTGTGCCGGAACTCTTTCGTGCTGAACCGGCGCCTTAAAAGTCCTCGCTCGGCAGACCGTGCGCGGTCCAAGCCCGGTCAGGCCTACGAGGGCACTCGCTACAAACGCCACGATCGACGAGAAGAACACCCAAATTGCGTGTGACCGCGGGCGTCTCGAGCTGCTTTCTTTGGTTACTTTCTTTGCAGCAGCAAAGAAAGTGACTGCCGCCCCGCACAGGGGCAACGCCAATAAACCGACAC
>Ga0160447_101101_pt1 | contig 10954 bp, 10 predicted proteins | sample HID1973K_E1MG_FD_108222 | JGI IMG/M metagenome (GOLD analysis project Ga0160447, IMG submission 108222) | Enriched mosquito-associated microbial communities from UW Madison campus, WI, USA - HID1973K_E1 MG | ecosystem: Host-associated > Arthropoda: Insects > Digestive system > Unclassified ...
CGAAGGCTACTGGGCAAGCAACATGAAGTAAGCGCGCAAGCGCACGGAACAGGAAGGCGGGTGACCTCTCTCCCACTCGCCTTTCCCGGAACGCGGGCCTCATGGGCCCGCGTTTTTTTTTGCTGGCTATCGCATTTGATGCGCCGCATGGAACGCACAGCAGGGTTGTTGCTTCATGGTCCGCGCACCTTGGTGGACGCCACGAAGGGGCAGCCCCCCAGCACAACGGATAGCGCATGGACCTTGCCCGAACTCACTGGAAGCGCACGCTGCTTCTGGTCTTGATCGCCCTGCTGTTCGGCTCCGTACTCAAGCGCCTGCAGCGAATCGAACATGGCCCTTTCTTTTGCGAATCCGCCTGTCAGGTCGCGACCCCCTGGCCCGATCCGGCGACAGTCGCCTTGCTTGAGGACCATCGGATCAGATTGGATCGCCTCAAACCCCTGCACCCCTTGCTCGGGTCTCGTTACCTGGTCTGCAATAGCGTGGCCTGCGTGGCCTACCATCTCACTCTGGAGGGCGAATTCGTCGGCGAACAGAGCCGGCAACGGGAAACTTGGCCAGTTCCCTGAATTGGGGAGCCCCACCCCATGTCATCGGGTTGTAACAAAAACATCATTTCATAGCGTGGTCCGCCGGCCTCCGCCGGCAACCTCGCTATGGAGTCACTCATGAAACTGCACTCGGCCGGCCTCGCCGCCCTGTCCCTGGCCATCGCCCTGGCCCTGAGCGCCTGCAAGCCCGGCAACGAATCCCAGCCCGCCGCCGATGCCGGCCAGCAGACCCCGGCCGCTGGCGCACCCGTCGCCGGCGATGCCAAGACCGCTGAAATCTCCGGCGCCGGCGCCTCCTTCATCTATCCGCTGATCTCCAAGTGGTCGGCCGACTACAACGCGGCCACCGGCAACAAGGTCAACTACCAATCGATCGGTTCCGGCGGCGGCATTGCGCAGATCAAGGCCGGCACCGTCGACTTCGGTTCTTCCGACAAGCCGCTGGACAGCGCCGAGCTGGCCCAGGCCGGCCTGGGCCAGTTCCCCTCGGCGATCGGTGGCGTAGTGCCGGTGGTCAACCTGGAAGGCCTGCAGGCCGGCCAGTTGCGCCTGACCGGCGCGCTGCTGGCCGACATCTTCCTGGGCAAGGTGACGAAGTGGAATGACCCGGCGATCGTGGCGGCCAACCCCGGCGTGACGCTGCCTGACACCAAGATCAACCTGGTCCACCGTTCCGACGGCTCCGGCACCACGTTCAACTTCTCCAACTACCTGTCCAAGGTCAGCCAGGAGTGGAAGGACAAGGTCGGCGAAGGCACTTCGGTGCAGTGGCCCGGCGGCGTAGGCGGCAAGGGCAACGAGGGCGTAGCCTCTTACGTGCAGCAGATCAAGGGTTCGATCGGCTACGTGGAACTGGCCTACGCACTGCAGAACAAGATGCCGTACGCCTCCTTGCAGAACGCGGCGGGTAATTGGGTGCAGCCCAACGCCGACAGCTTCGCGGCCGCGGCCGCCAGCGCCGACTGGGCCAACGCCAAGGACTTCAACCTGGTCATCACCAACGCACCGGGCGCGCAGGCGTGGCCGATCACCGCGACCAACTTCATGCTGATGCACAAGCAGCCGAAGGATGCCGCGCGCAGCCAGGCCGCACGTGACTTCTTCAAGTGGGCGCTGGAGAACGGCCAGGCGCAGGCCAACGAACTGCACTACGTGCCGCTGCCGCCGGAACTGGTGAAGCAGATCGAGGCCTACTGGGGCAGCGAGTTCAAGTAAGCGAAGACCCGCCCGCCGCCCTCCCCGGCGGGCGTTTCGGCCGGATGCCGCAAGCCGGCATCCGCCTCCCCCAGTGCGCCGCACCGAGCCCCCCAGATGAATGCCACTGTCATTCCCGAAGCGATGACCGCCCCCTTGGGGCATGACCTGCGCGACGCCCGCGCAGATCGCCTGTTCAAGTGGATCCTGACCGCCACCGTCGTCTTCGTGCTGTTCGCACTGGCCAGCGCCGCGCTGTCGATGCTGTGGGGCGGACGCCACGCGCTGCAGGAGCAGGGCCTGAGCTTCTTCTACTCGGCCGACTGGAATCCGGTCGAGAACAAGTTCGGCGCGTTGGCGCCGATCTACGGCACCATCGTTACCGCACTGATCGCCATGCTGATCTCGGTGCCGGTCAGCTTCGGCATCGCCTTCTTCCTCACCGAGGTCGCACCGCGCTGGCTGCGCGGCCCGGTCGGTACCGCTATCGAATTGCTCGCCGGCATTCCCTCGATCATCTACGGCATGTGGGGCCTGTTCGTGCTGGTGCCGGTGATGACCGAGTACGGCACGCCGTGGCTCAACGACAACCTCGGCACGCTGCCGCTGATCGGGCCGATCTTCCAGGGCCCGCCGCTCGGCATCGGCATGCTGACCGCCGGCTTCGTGCTGGCGATCATGGTCATCCCCTTCATCTCGTCGGTGATGCGCGAAGTCTTCCTCACCGTGCCGACCCGGCTGAAGGAATCGGCCTATGCGCTGGGCTCGACCAAGTGGGAGGTGAGCTGGGACATCGTCCTGCCGTACACCCGCTCGGCGGTGATCGGCGGCGTGTTCCTCGGCCTGGGCCGCGCGCTCGGCGAGACCATGGCGGTGGCCTTCGTGATCGGCAACACGGTGCGCGTCTCGCCCTCGCTGCTGGAACCGGGCACCACCATCGCCGCGCTGATCGCCAATGACTTCGGCGAGGCGACCGATACGTATCGCTCGGCCCTGCTGCTGCTCGGCTTCGTTCTGTTCATCGTCACCTTCGTGGTGCTGGCGATCGCCCGCCTGATGCTGATGCGCCTGTCCCGCAAGGAGGGCAACTGATGTCCGCCGTCGCCAACCGGCTTTACCTGCGTCGCCGCATCGTCAATGTCGGCGCGCTGCTGCTGTCCTGTGTCACCGCTCTGTTCGGCCTGTTCTTCCTGGGCTGGATCCTGTGGACCCTCATCTCCAAGGGCATCGCCGGCGTCAACTGGCAGCTGTTCACCCAGATGACGCCCGCACCGATGCAGGAAGGCGGCCTGCTCAATGCCTTCTTCGGCAGCGCGGTGATGTGCGCCCTGGCCATCGGCATCGGCACCCCGCTGGGCGTGGCCGCCGGCACCTGGCTGGCCGAATACGGCAATGCGCGCAAGGCCGGCACCGTGGTCCGCTTCGTCAACGACATCCTGTTGTCGGCGCCGTCGATCGTGCTCGGCCTGTTCGTCTACACGCTCTACGTGATGCAGACCGGCGGCCAGTTCTCCGCCTTCGCCGGCGCACTCTCGCTGGCCTTCATCGTGCTGCCGGTGGTGGTCCGCACCACCGACGAGATGCTGCGCCTGGTGCCCTCGCAGATGCGCGAAGCGGCGCTCTCGCTGGGCATCCCGCAGTGGAAGGTGATCGTGCAGGTGCTCTACCGCAGCGCCTCGGCCGGCATCGTCACCGGCATCCTGCTGGCGCTGGCGCGCATCAGCGGCGAAACCGCGCCGTTGCTGTTCACCGCCTTCGGCAACCAGTACTGGAACAGCAACATCTTCCGCCCGATGGCGAGCGTGCCGGTGGTGATGAACCAGTTCGCCGGCAGCCCCTACGACTCCTGGCAGCTGCTGGCCTGGGCCGGCGCGCTGGTGCTGACCGTCTTCGTGCTGCTGGTTAGCCTGGGCGCACGCGCCCTGCTCCTGCGCAACCGCATTTCCAACGACTAGAGCCGGAACCCCGTCATGAACGACCTCAACAATGCCGTGCCGATGCAGCGCATCGCCGTTCCGGCTTCCAGCGAAGCGGCGCTCGCGCCGGCACCGGTCAAGCTGGCCGCACGCGGGCTGGACTTCTACTACGACAAGTTCCACGCACTGAAGAACATCAACCTGGAGATCCCCGAAAAGCGCGTGACCGCGTTGATCGGCCCTTCCGGCTGCGGCAAGTCGACGTTGCTGCGCATCTTCAATCGCATCTACGCGCTGTACCCGAAGCTCGAGGCCAAGGGCGAAGTCATCCTGGACGACGAGAACATCCTCTCGCCTCGCTACCCGATGAACCGCCTGCGCAGCAAGATCGGCATGGTGTTCCAGAAGCCGGTGCCGTTCCCGATGACGATCTTCGAGAACGTCGCCTACGGCATCCGCCACCACGAGAAGCTGTCGCGCTCGGAAATGAATGATCGCGTCGAGCAGGCGCTGCGCCAGGGCGCGCTGTGGGACGAGGTCAAGGACAAGCTCAACCAGAGCGCGCTGGGATTGTCCGGCGGCCAGCAGCAGCGGCTGTGCATCGCGCGCGCCGTGGCGCTGCGCCCGAGCGTGTTGCTGCTGGACGAGCCGACCTCGGCGCTGGACCCGATCTCCACCAGCCGCATCGAACAGCTGGTCGAGGAACTCAAGCGCGAGTACACGATCGTCATCGTGACGCACAACATGCAGCAGGCCGCGCGCGTCTCGGACTTCACCGCCTTCATGTACCTGGGCGACCTGATCGAACACGACCGCACCGAAGTGATCTTCTCGCAGCCGTCCAAGCAGCAGACCGAGGATTACATCACCGGGCGGTTTGGGTGAGGCGCGCCGCTCGCGCGGCACTGCCGCGCGGCGCGCCGAACGCCCGGCCGCGCGCCTTCAGCTTCTCCGGGCCCGGCCAGTGATGCCGTCGCCACGGCCGGAATGGATGAAAAGCCGGAGCTGTTTCGCCTGACCACCGCCACCCCGTCCTCAAGTCGCTTAGCTCCGCCTCCCGAACCCGCCCAGAGACACCCATGAACACCCATCCGAACGAACACATCGTCAAGAGCTACGACGAAGAACAGCACCGCCTGGTCTCGGAGATCGTCCGCATGGGCGAAACCGCGGTGGCCCAGCTCGAAGCGGCGCTGGATGTGGTGGAGCGGCGCGACGATAACGCCGCCCATCGCATCATCGCCAACGACGAGGCCATCGATGCGCTGGAGCACTCGATCAGCCACGACGCGATGCGGCTGGCCCTGCGCGGACCGATGGCACGCGACCTGCGCGAGATCCTCGCCGGCCTGCGGATCCCCGCCGACATCGAGCGCATCGGCGATTACGCCGCCAACGTCGCCAAGCGTTCGATCGCGCTCAATGCGGTGCCGCCGCTGCCGCAGACCGTCGGCCTGCGCGCGCTCGGCCAGCTCGCCGCCTCCCAGGTCCGCGCGTCCTTGCAGGCCTACCGCGAAAACGACGCCGAAGCCGCCGTGCTGGTGCGCGATGCCGACGCACGGCTGGATGCCCAGTACACCGCGTTCTTCCGCGAACTGCTGACCTACATGATGGAAGACCCGCGCAGCATCACGCCGTGCACGCACCTGCTGTTCATGGCCAAGAACCTGGAGCGCATCGGCGACCATGCAACCAACATCGCCGAGAACGTGTGGTTCCTGGTGCATGGCGAGCAGCCGCTGCCGCCACGCGAGAAGCGCGACGACACCAGCACCACGGTTACGCCGTAACGCCGCGACTTGAAGGCGGTCGCAGGACGTCGGCACCGTGACGTCCGCGTGGAGGGTGCTTTGATACCTCGTTCAGGCCCCTCCCTCTAGCGTGGCCCTTCCTCGGCAGGCATAGTCCTGCCCCCACCGGAGGCCACCCCATGAAACGTTTCGCGGTATCCCTGATGACGCTCTCGCTGCTGGCCGGCGCCGGCGGTGCATTCGCCGAGCCGCCGCCGCACGCCGGCAACCCGCACGATCACTACGACTCGCACGACCACAAGAAGATGCCGCCGGGCCAGGCCAAGAAGCATTGGAAGCAGGGTGAGCACCTGCCCTCCGACTATCGCGGCGTCTATGTCGAGGACTACCACCGCCACGGTCTGCGCGAGCCGCCGCGCGGGCACCAGTGGCGTCGCGTCGATGATCAGTACGTGCTGATCGCCGTCGCCACCGGGGTGATCGCCAGCGTCCTGCTCGCCGATCATTGAAGCCAGCGGCCGATGGCCTCCGGGTCCATCGGCCGTTTCGTCGGCCCGCCCGGCGGCGCCGCGGACCTGATTGCCCAGCGCAGCCTGACTGCCGGCCCGCTGTCGCCGTCGCGCGCAAACTGGTGCGCGGGGCGACCTGCTAGGCTATGTCGATGAACGAGAACGCCGAAACGCCTGCGTCGATTCCGGTCACCCCGATGTCACGCCGCTTCCGCGGCTATCTGCCGGTGGTGGTGGACGTGGAGACCGGCGGGTTCGACTGGAATCGCCACGCGCTGCTGGAAATCGCCGTGGTGCCGATCGAAATGGACGAGAACGGCCTGCTGCACCCCGGCCAGACCAGCAGCGCGCACGTCATCCCGGCGCCGGGCACCGACATCGACCCGAAGTCGCTGGAAGTGACCGGCATCGTGCTCGACCACCCGTTCCGCTTCGCCAAGGAAGAAAAGGCGGCGTTGGATCACGTGTTCGCGCCGGTGCGCGCGGCGGTCAAGAAGTACGGTTGCCAACGCGCGATCCTGGTGGGCCACAACGCGCATTTCGACCTGAACTTCCTCAACGCCGCGGTGGCGCGCACCAGCCACAAACGCAATCCGTTCCACCCCTTCAGCGTGTTCGACACCGTGACCCTGGCCGGCATCGCTTACGGCCAGACTGTGCTGGCGCGCGCCGCGCAGGCCGCCGGACTGGACTGGAATGCCGCCGACGCGCACAGCGCCGTCTACGACACCGAGCAGACCTCGCGCCTGTTCTGCAAGATCGCCAACGCCTGGCCGCGCCAGGACTGAGATCGCGGGTGGCGACAGGTGGGTTGATCCTGCCCTGCTCGGCCGCCCTCAGCCCGCACAGATCCGATCGCGACCACCGCTCTTGGCGCGATACAGCGCCAGGTCGGCGCGCTGCATCAGCGACGAACCGGATTCGTCCTCACCCAGCTCGGCCACGCCGGCACTGAAACTCACCTGCAGCCCGGTCATGCCGCCCCAGTCGGCATGCGCGTGGAAGAGCCCGCGGATCCGCTCGCAGACTTCCATCGCTTCGATCAACGGCGTGTCGGCCAGCAGCAGCGCGAATTCCTCGCCGCCGAGGCGCGCCGGCAGGTCCGACGCGCGGCTGGCCGAAGACAGCAGCGCGCCGACTTCATGCAGTACCGCATCGCCCGCCGCGTGCGAGTGCTCATCGTTGATGCGCTTGAAGTGGTCGATGTCCAGGATCACCAGCGACAGCGGACGGCCGCTGCGACGCGCGCGGCTCAGGTCCCGTGCCAACGACTCGTCGAACTGGCGGCGGTTCGGCAGTCCGGTCAGGGCATCTTCGTGCGCCTGCCGCTCGAACGCTTCCGAGCGCAGGCGCAGGCGCGTCAACAACTCGCTCTTTTCCTGGTTGGCCTGCAGCAAGCGCTGCGCCTGCTGCTGCAGATCGTGCGTGCGTTCGCGTACCAACGCGGCCAGGCGCTCGTTGCGCTGCTTGTATCGATGGATGCCGAAGCGGTACAGGCCGAACAACAGCAACAGCAGCCCCACTGCGCCGGCAATCCGCACGTCGCCGCGCTGCCACCACAACGGCGCGACCTGGAAGCGCAGTAGCGCTTCGCGTTCGCTCCAGCGCCCGCCCGGGTGGCGCGCCGACACGCGCAGCGTGTAGTCGCCCGGCGGCAAGCCAATGAACTCGACGTTGCGCTGGCGGCCGCGCTCGATCCAGTCCGTGTCCAGTCCGTCCACGCGGGTGCGGTATTCGATGCGGTCGGACATCAGGAAACTCAGCCCGACGTAGGTGACCGACACCCGGCTGCGCCCAGGCACGCCCAGTTGTGCAGACGCTTTCCAGTCCACCGGCACGCCATCGACCAACACGCTCTCCACCTCCGGTGGCGGCGCGACGCGGTCGCGGAACTCGGCCAGGCGGGTCGGGTCGAGGGTCGACAGACCGCCGGCCGTGGCCACCCACAGGCTGCCGTCGCGGCGCACCAGCGCACTCGGCGCCGAGCTGCCGTTGCCCTGCGAGTTGACCATGCCGTCCATTTCGTTGAAGCGCTCGACCGGGATCTTCGACTCACGCCCATCGGCGACCGCATTGAGTGCATGGATGTCGGTGCGCAACAGGCCGCGGTTGGTGCTGATCCACAAATTGTTCTCGCCGTCGGCAACCATCTGGAACATCGCATCGACCGGCATACCCTGCTCCAAGCCGACCCGCGCCAGGCCGCCATCGCGATAGCGGTACAGACCGCGGTCGGTGGTGATCCACATGTCCGCGCCGATGCGGGTGAAACCGAACACCGTGCGTGCGCCGCCCAACCGCGCCAGGTCCAAAGGCTCGACCCGATCGCCGCGCAGCACGCGCGCGCCTTCGGTCGTGCCGATCCACAAGGCGCCACGGCTGCTCGCCAGGCTGGTGATCAGGCCATCGGGCAACCCTGGCAACTTCGGCGCATGCGGGCCCTGCGGGCCCATCGCCACGACCCCGCGTTGCGTGCCCAACCACACGGTGCCGTCCTCGCCGACGGTGATCGCACGGATGTTGCCGGCCGGCAGGTTGGCGTCGAAGTCGTAGTGGCGCAACGCACCGCGCAGGTCGATGCGGAACACGCCGTCGCCGTAGGTGCCCGCCCACAGGTTGCCGTCGCGGTCTTCGGCCAGGCTGAGCACCGCGGGCGCGCGGCCGTTGGTCTGCGGCAGCGGATAATGCGCGACGCGGCCGTCGTGCCCGATCATGTCCAGGCCGGTCGAGCTGCCTACCCACAACCGGCCGCGGCGATCTTCCAGCACCGAGCGCGTGTAGTCGCCGCTCAGGCCCTCGCGATGGGTAACGTTGCTGACCAGCGTCTCGCGCAGCCGGAACAGCCCGCCATTGGCACCGCCCCAGATGCTGCCCTCGGCGTCCTCGAACAGGCAGCTGATGCGGCCGCCGGGAATCGCCGAACCCGCGGGCAAGCGCTCGATGCCATGGCGACCGATCCGCAGCAGGCCGTTGTTGTCGGTACCGACCCACAGATCGCCGCGTCGATCCTGCAGCAACGCCGTGAGGTGGCCCTGCCCCGGCACGCGATGCTTGAGCACCGCCTGTCCTTCCTCGACCCGGTACAGGCGATCATCGGACACGATCCACAGCGCGCCGTCCGGGGCCACGTAAGGCCAGACCAGCCCGCCCGGCAGATCGAAGCGCGCCGGTGCGCGCTGCATCGTCCCGGCGGCGTCCCGATAGACCAGTCCGTCGAACGTCCCCACCCAGACCTGGTCGCGCGCATCCACCGCCAACCGCATATAGCTCAGCGACAACGGCAGGTCCGCAGGCGGACGCGCATAGACCACGCGGCCATCGGGCCCCAGGTAGCCGACGCCATTGCCCTCGAACAGCAGCCACAGCCGGCCCTGCGCATCCTTCTGCATCGACTGGATGATCACCTGCGGCGTCGGTGCCTGACGCGGCCACCAGCGCCAGGCGCCGGTGCCCGGCTCGAGCCGGCCGACGTTGCCGCGCGAATCGCTCATCCACAGCGCGCCGTCGCGATCGACGTACAGCGTGCCCACGCCGTTATCGAGCAGGCCCGGCCGGGTGCTGCGGTCGAAAACGGTGAATTCCAGGCCGTTGTAGCGGACCAGGCCTTCCCAGGTGGCAAACCACAGATGCCCTTCCGGGGTCTGGGCAATCGCCCGTATCGAGTTATGCGGCAGTCCGTCGCGCGAAGTCCAAGTGTCGATCGCATAGTCGCGCAGGGTCGGCGCAAAACCTTCGGCGGCGACCGCACGGAAGCCCGGCAGCAGCCAGGCCAGCAATACCAGCGGCCACGCCCACGCCGCCGCCCGCCGCAGCCATCGGCTGCGGAACGGATACGGCCTCGGCGAATCGGGGTAGCGCAGGAACATGTGCGGGCTGGACGCGGAATACCTTCAACCGACAGGCAAGAACCGGGCCATTAGACGCGCCTGAATACTGGCGCCGGGTGACGTTGCTGTCCCCGTCGCTCAGCCCTGGCGCTGGCGCACGGCCTCGAACAGGGTGACGCCGGCGGCCACCGACACGTTCAGGCTCTCGATCTCGCCGGGCATCGGAATGCGCACCAGGCCGTCGCAATGTTCGCGGGTCAGCCGGCGCAGGCCATCGGCCTCACCGCCCAGCACCAGCGCCACGTTGCCGCGCAGGTCCAGCGAATACAGCGAGGCCTCCGCCTCGCCGGCCAGGCCGTAGATCCACACGCCCTGCTTCTGCAGCTCGCGCAGGCAACGCGACAGGTTGGTCACTGCCACCACCGGCAGGCGATCGGCGGCGCCGGCCGAGGTCTTGCGCACGGTTGCGTTCACCGTCGCGGACTTGTCCTTGGGGATCACCACCGCCGTCGCGCCTGCCGCCGCGGCGCTGCGCAGGCAGGCGCCGAGGTTGTGCGGGTCCTGCACCCCGTCCAGCACCAGCAGCAGCGCGCGCCCTTCAGCCGCCTCGATCAGGCCGGCCAGCTCGGACTCGCTCCAGGTACGCGCGGCGGCGTAGCGCGCGGCCACGCCCTGGTGGCGCACCGCGCCGCCGACGCCGTCCAGCGCCTGGGAGGTCACCCGGCGCACATCAATGCCCTTGCGACGGGCGTTTTCCTCGATTTCGGTCAGCCGCGGGTTCTTGCTGCCAGCCTCGACCAGCACCTCGCGCACATTGTCGGCATCGTTCTCGATCGAAGAGGCGACCGCGTTGACGCCGACGATCCACTGGTTCTGCTTATTGCTCATGCGCGGGGTTGGTTGGGGTCGGAGGGGCGGTAATGGTAGGGGTTATCGCCGGCACTGGCACGGCCGGGCGGTTCAGCCGGCGTCCGCCGGCGCGGGTGGCCACTGCGTCGTATCGTGGTCCGGATGCTGGCGGGACTCCAACTCGGCCAGGAACGGCGTCTCCGCCACATCCTGCTCGGTGCGCGTGCCGGGCAGCCCGGCCAGCGAGTCGATGAAAGGCAGCCGCCCCTCCAGCCCGTACTGGGTGGAGGGCGCGACCACCGACGGATCGTCGAACGCACCGTGCGCCACGGCCATGCCATTCGGCGCCTCGTA
>Ga0160447_101104_pt1 | contig 10933 bp, 13 predicted proteins | sample HID1973K_E1MG_FD_108222 | JGI IMG/M metagenome (GOLD analysis project Ga0160447, IMG submission 108222) | Enriched mosquito-associated microbial communities from UW Madison campus, WI, USA - HID1973K_E1 MG | ecosystem: Host-associated > Arthropoda: Insects > Digestive system > Unclassified ...
GAGTTGGCCCCATCTGCAGAGCCCACCAGTGGCGTCCGCAACGTGCGACCGTCGGCCAGGGTCAGCAGCCAGTCATCGCCGGAGCGACGCATCTGCTCCAGCCGCGCATTGGCCAACAGGCCGATATCGCTGTCGTGCAGACGCTCGATCAAGGCGTCTTGTACCACTCGGTTTTCGACGATATGCCCAAGCACCTGAGCATGAACACTCGATGCAGAAAAATGCACCTTGCCCGTGCCGCTGCCATCCCACACGTGCATGTCGCCGTAGGGGCTTGCGCGGCGAGAGACGACGCCGTCCCACACATTCAAGCGTTCAAGAATTCGCTGACTGGCCGCAGACAGTGCGCTGACCCGCGGCTCAAAAGCAGCGCTCTGATCGAACGGCTTGACGCTCAACGGGCTACCGTCGACCACCAGGATGTTCAGCCCGCTGTTTTGCAGCGCCAGCGCCAGTGCGCTACCGACCATTCCAGCCCCGACAATCAGCAGATCTGCGCGCGTTTCCATGCTTTAAATCATTCTCGCCTGTGGCAACGGCCACGTATGAAAAGAGGGATTAGACATCGGCTCGCGTTCCCAGCCCCATGGCCTGGCGAGCGAACCAGCTTTTGGCGGACGGCAGCAGGTCCAGTCCGAGCAAGCCTATGTTGCGACCCGCAGTGATGACCGGTTGCTGGCTGCCGAACAGCCGGGTGACCTGATCGGAGAAGCCCACTGTCAACTTCTGATCCAGCCGTTGCCGATCACGATAGCCCTGCAACGTCGCCAGATCGCCTGGCACTGAGTCGCTGGCAAGCAACGCCTCGGCCAGCGACGCGGCGTCGCGCAACGACAGGTTGAATCCCTGACCGGCAATCGGGTGCAGGCTGTGCGCGGCGTTGCCCAACACAACCAGATGCGACCGCACCTGCTCGTCGGCTTCGATCAGGGACAGCGGATACATATGACGCACGCCGACCTGCGTCAACGCGCCAAGGCGATAACCGAACACGCCCTGTAATTCACTCAGGAAGACGCGGTCGTCCAACGCCATCAAACGCTTCACTTCTTCAGGTTTGCGGGTCCAGACCAACGCGCAGCGATTGTCCGGCAGAGGCAGCAATGCCATCGGCCCCTCATCGGTGAACCGCTCAAACGCCTGGCCGCAATGGGCTTCCCCAGGGGTGATGTTGGCGATCAGCGCGCTCTGGTCATAGGGCGTTGCGCGCACGCCGATACCCAGTTGCTCGCGCAGACCCGAGCGACCGCCATCGGCAAGCACCGCCAGATCGCAATCCAGTTGGGTTTCATCGCTCAAGGTCAGTCGATAACCGTCGGCGAGCGCCTGCATCTGCTTCACTTCTGCGGGCACACGCCAGCTGATCACGTCTTTATCCAAACCCTGCCACAGACATTGGCCGAGCCAGGCGTTTTCAACGACATAGCCCAGAGCAGGCACACCCTCCTGCATCGACGACAGACGCGCTGCGCCGAAGCGTCCCTTGTCGGACACCTGAATCTGCAGAATGGGTTCGGCACGACGACTGATTTGCTGCCACAGCCCCAGGCGTTCGTAGATCTGACGAGCACCGAACGACAATGCTGAAGAGCGAGCGTCATAACTGGGCTGATACGTATCGCCTGGCGCGAAGGGCTCAATCAAAACGATCTTCCAGCCTCGCGCCTTGGCCCCGGCCTGCAATGCCAAAGCAAGGCTTGCACCCACAAGACCACCGCCGACAATCGCCAGATTGAAACGGCTCATGCGGCCTCGGTTCGCGCTGCGGCCATCAGGGCCTCGATTTCAGGGACGGTTTTTGGCACGCCACCGGTCAGGATTTCACAGCCTTTTTTGGTCACCACGACATCGTCCTCGATTCGTACACCAATCCCGCGCCACTTCTTCGCGACATTCTGATTGTCCGGCGCAACATAAATACCCGGCTCAACGGTCAGCGCCATGCCGACTTCCAGCACGCGCCACTCCCCGCCGACCTTGTACTCGCCGACATCGTGCACATCCATGCCCAGCCAATGGCCGGCGCGGTGCATGTAAAAGGCTTTGTACGCTTCGGCGGCGATCAGTTCATCGACCTCGCCTTGCAGCAAACCCAACTCCACCAATCCCGCCGTAATCACCTGAACCGTTGCCTCATGGGCCTGGTTCCAGTGATTGCCGGGCTTGATGGCTGCGAACGCTGCCTCCTGGGACTTGAGCACCAGTTCGTATATCGCTTTCTGCTCGGCGGAGAACTTGCCACTGACCGGGAACGTGCGTGTGATATCGCTGGCGTAGCAGTCGATCTCACACCCGGCGTCGATCAGTACCAGATCACCGTCCCTGAGCGGCGCGTCGTTCTCCTGGTAATGCAGGATGCACGCATTGCGGCCCGAGGCGACGATGGAACCGTAGGCCGGCATCTTCGCTCCGCCTTTGCGGAACTCGTAATCCAGCTCGGCTTCCAGGCTGAACTCGTACAAGCCGGCGCGGCTGGCCTGCATCGCGCGAACGTGGGCCCTTGCAGAAATTTGCGCGGCCTCGCGCATCACTTTCACCTCTGCCGCCGATTTATACAGGCGCATGTCGTGCAGCAGATGATCCAGCGCAACGAATTCTTTCGGCGGTTGCGCACCCAAATGCGCCTTGGAGCGGATGACGTTGATCCAGTCCATCACATGCCGATCGAATTCGGGATTGTTGCCCATCGACGAATACACCCGATCACGGCCTTCGATCAGGCCTGGCAGGATGTCGTCGATATCGGTAATGGGGAATGCATCGTCGGCGCCGAAATCACTGATCGCCCCGTCTTGCCCCGCGCGCAGACCATCCCACAACTCACGCTGTGGATTGCGCTCACGGCAGAACAACACGTATTCGCCGTACTCGCGGCCAGGGATCAACACAATCACCGCTTCTGGTTCGGGGAAACCACTGAGGTACTGGAAGTCGCTGTCCTGGCGGTACACATGCTCGACATCCCGATTTCGAATCGCCACCGCAGCAGCCGGCAGAATGGCGATGCTGTTGGGCTCCATCTGCTCCATCAATGCTTTGCGGCGACGGGCATATTCGGCTTTCGGGATATGAATCATGGGCAACGAGGATCCTCCGGGTGGGCGCCGGTCATCGACCTGAAGAAGATGACCGGATCGGCAACGACATGCAATCAATGCAAAGAAGGTTTCGGTTCAGGTTCTGCTTTCTTGTTGAACTCGGTGAACAGCAGCAGCGGCGCGACGCGCAGGTACTCCATGACTTCCATGTAGTCGCTTTCGCCGTCTTCGGATTCTTCCAGAGTGTCCTGAATCTGCGCGATGGCCGCCAGATCCTGCAGCACGTCGCGGGCGTCTTCGCTCAGCGACTGGCCGCCGACCCGAGCGAAGCCGTTGAGGAAGCCCTGACACCACTGGCCCATCGCCGTGGTACGGGCAGTCAACGACTCATCGTCGCCGGGCAAAAGCAGCACGACGGCCATGTCGTCACCGGTCAGTTCGTTTTTCACCATTTCCTGCAAGCCGGTCAACGCCTGACGGACGTTGGCTTCAGGCTCTGTCTCCAGGAGCAGCTTTGCGTCTTCGATCCAGTCGTCTGCATCGAAGCCTGCGCCTGCGCAACTGCGGCCCAGCAACAGGCCGTGCAGCTCGGCGGGAGAGACTGGATGGCCACTGTTGCTGAGCAAAGTGGCGAATGCGTTGTACGGGGAATTCTGATTAGGCATGGGCAACTAGGCGCCAAGCGGCGCAATGTCTAGAATGAAGGCCTTGTATCGTAGCACCGGCAGACGCGCCCAAGCTATCAGGCGATATTCAAGGCGAGTCCAGACGCCAGCTCCTGCACCACTCATCTGAAAGTAATCAGTGGAAAACAATGGAAGACAATGACCTGCAAGCGCTGATGGCTCGACTGGAGTTATTGATCAATCGTGTCGAGCAACTAAAAAGTCAAAACGGACTCTTATTAGCTCAGGAAAAAACCTGGCGCGAGGAACGCGCTCACCTCATCGAAAAGAACGAAATCGCCCGGCAAAAGGTCGAGTCCATGATTTCGCGCCTCAAGGCCCTGGAGCAAGACTCATGAGTAATGGCAACAGCATCACCGTGCAAATCCTCGACAAAGAGTATTCGATCATCTGCCCTCAGGAGGAGCGCACCAATCTGGTCAGCGCCGCGCGTTATCTGGACGGCAAGATGCGGGAAATCCGCAGCAGCGGCAAAGTCATCGGTGCTGACCGTATTGCAGTGATGGCCGCGCTCAACATTACCCATGACCTGTTGCACAAGCAGGAACTGCCCGAAGCCCAAAGCAGCGGTTCGACCCGCGAGCAGGTGCGTGACCTTCTGGACCGTGTGGACCTGGTCCTTGCCACGGATGAGCCAAAAGCACAAGGCTGATTGTTGCGACATGATTCGGTATACTTGCGACCGCTCCCTGGAGTGCTTGCCAGTCGGTCATGTCCCTGAGCCGATACGCACAACCACGGGGGTTGCACGTTGGGGTTGGTGTGCATGTCCGCTCGACGGAAAGCCTTAAAGCCTCCTGCAATCTCCACCTTGAACTTTCGGGTTCAAGGGCTACACCGACAGCGGTTCGTCGGGGAGTCTCAAATTCTCAAACCATTGCCAGACGTCCTGTCTGGCGGTGGAAATGGGACAGCTATCGTGAATCAGCCTGATCTTTCGATGCCCTGTCCAGATCGCACGGACCCGCCTGCATGACCTCTTCTGGCGTCGCTTCCCTGAACGATTCTTCAACCCTCTCCCGACCCCAACTGCGTCGCGTTCTGCGCAAGGCCCGTCGTGCGCTCAATCGCGCGGAACAGCGACAGGCGGCACAGGGTCTGTACCGTCAACTTGCACAAAACCCGCTTTTTCGGCGCGCCCGGCATGTTTCTCTGTACCTTCCGATGGACGGCGAAATCGATCCGCGCCTACTGCTGCATGAGGCGCAGCGGCGCGGGAAAAAGACCTACCTGCCGGTGCTCAGCGCCTGGCCGCGGACCAAGATGGTTTTTCAGCGAGTACGGCCGGGTGAAAGATTCCGGCCCAATCGCTTCCGTATTCCCGAGCCGCGCATCGATGCCAGAAAACAACGCAAGATCTGGGCGCTGGATCTGATTCTGATGCCGCTGGTAGGTTTCGATGACCAAGGCGGGCGCCTGGGCATGGGCGGCGGATTCTACGACCGAAGCCTGGCCTATCAGGCACGTCGAAAAGCCTGGCAGAAGCCCGTGCTGTTAGGGCTCGCACACGAATGTCAGAAAGTCGAGAAGCTGGCTGTCGCCAGTTGGGATGTACCGCTGCAAGGCACGGTGTCAGACAAGCGATGGTATCTAGCCTGATAAGGGCTTTGCCTTTGTAGGAGCGCGCTTGCCCGCGAAAAATCTATCAGACAACACACTTGCATCGGCCGCGCAGTCTCACCGCGGGCAAGCGCGCTCCTACAAAAAAGAAATGCCAGAAAGAGCTAGCGGCGGGTTTGTTGCTGTTGCTGAGTGATCTCGACAGGCGCGTCAGTTTTGGCGGCCCACAGGCCCTGCGCATACCCGGTGGTGACAATACCCAAGCCGAACAAAATGACCAAAACCCACAGTAAATCCGGCTTGCGTTGCATTGATTGCCCCCCTTTGGCAAATCAAAAACTGCCGTTCGCGACGTGTTTCTGTAGGTCGCGTAACGGTGTACCCCTTAAAATCCCGGCATTCTGCGATAACGTGATCCAACACGCAAATACTGGCGTCAGCCGACTGTCGGTTTGTCATGAAAGCGTAGGACAACCTGCCCAGAACCCATTCAGGAGCCACAGAAAATGGCCTATTGGCTGATGAAATCCGAGCCCGACGAACTATCGATCAGCGGCCTGCAAGCACTCGGCAAAGCCCGTTGGGACGGGGTTCGCAACTATCAGGCGCGCAACTTCCTGCGAGCCATGGCAGTAGGCGACGGGTTCTTTTTCTATCATTCAAGTTGTCCAGAGCCCGGGATTGCGGGTATCGGAAAAATCATCGAAAGCGCCTACCCCGATCCCACCGCGCTGGAGAACAAGAGCCACTACTTCGACGCCAAGGCGAGCAAGGACAAGAATCCCTGGAGCGCCATCGACGTCGTACACGTCCAAACCTTCTCCAAAGTGCTGAGTCTGGGTTATCTGAAACAACAGGCCGCACTGGAACAACTGCCACTGGTGCACAAAGGCAGTCGACTGTCAGTCATGCCGGTAACGGCCGAGCAATGGGCTGCAGTGCTGGCGCTGCGTTAAAGCCTTAACGCGACTCACCATTTAGCAGCACGGCTTGCCGGCGGTGGCGTCTTCAAAATCGCTGCCGCCGGCAAGCCGGACTGCTAGAAGACACTCCCCCCCGGGTCGCTGCATAGCTGGCGTTACTGAGCAATAAAGTTATTGAACAGCAGGTCTTCAACCACAGGCTGGCCGGTTTCCTGACTGAGCACTTGCTGGGTCTGCTTCAGGGCCTCCTGACGCAGCTTTTCCTTGGCGTCGACGTTGCCCATGCTGTCGACCGTCTGCTGAGTGAACAGCGCAACCAGTTGGTTCCGAATCAACGGCTCGTTCTGTTTCACCAGCTTCTGCGCCTCGGCGCCTTTCACACGCAGCGCTACGTCCGCTTTGTAGACGTGCAACTTCGGGCTGCCATCCAGCGCGTAGTTGCCTACGAACGGCGGGGTCAGCGCTACATAGGAAACCTTGTTCGGGTCTTCCTTCTCGACGCCCTCTTCGGCCATCGCCACAACCGGTGCCGACAATGCCAACAACATCAGAATCCACGCTTTCACAGTCCACTCCTCAATCCGGTTCGCGCCATAGCTTACTAAAGCTTATGCACGCCTATCAGGCCGGGGCATGCTCATTGACCCCATAACCTCTCTACCTACACTTATCGGCCATCACTGGAAAAGGAATAGTCCCCGATGAAAGCCGTGCTCTGCAAAGCCTTCGGCCCTGCCGAAAACCTGGTGCTGGAAGATATTCCGACACCTGAACCCAAGAAAAACGAAATCCTGCTGGACGTGCACGCGGCCGGGGTCAACTTCCCCGACACCCTGATCATCGAGGGTAAATACCAGTTCAAACCGCCCTTCCCGTTCTCCCCTGGCGGCGAGGCGTCCGGCGTGGTTTCGGCGGTGGGCGAAAAAGTCAGCCATCTGAAAGTCGGCGACCGGGTCATGGCCCTCACCGGCTGGGGCAGCTTCGCCGAACAGATCGCTGTTGCGGGCTACAACGTCCTGCCGATTCCCGAAGCGATGGATTTCACCACGGCAGCTGCCTTCAGCATGACCTACGGCACCTCCATGCACGCGCTCAAACAGCGCGCCAACCTGCAACCCGGCGAAACCCTGCTGGTGCTGGGCGCTTCGGGAGGCGTGGGCCTGGCCGCCGTGGAAATCGGCAAAGCCATGGGCGCCCGCGTCATCGCCGCCGCGAGCAGCGCCGACAAACTCGACGTCGCGAAAAACGCCGGTGCCGACGAACTCATCAACTACAGCGAAACCAACCTCAAGGACGAAATCAAACGCCTCACCAACGGCAACGGCGTCGACGTCATCTACGACCCCGTCGGCGGCGACCTCTTCGACCAGGCCATCCGCTCCATCGCCTGGAACGGCCGCCTCCTCGTCGTCGGCTTCGCCAGCGGGCGCATTCCCGAGTTGCCGGTGAACCTCGCGCTATTGAAAGGCGCCTCGGTCGTCGGGGTGTTCTGGGGTTCGTTTGCGCAGAGGCAGCCGCAGGACAATGCAGAGAACTTTCAGCAGTTGTTTACATGGTTTGGTGAAGGGAAGTTGAAACCGCTGGTATCGAAGGTCTATCCGCTGGAACAGGCTGGGGAAGCGATTGATTCGTTGGCGCAAAGGAAGGCGGTTGGGAAGGTTGTTGTTGGGGTGAGGTGACGTTAGACAATTAAAAGCCTCGCAACTTCACGAGGCTTTTAATTATGAGAATATGTAAACGCGCACGAACTCAATCATTATCAAGTACCTTAAAATCTCTCCACATAAACTTACAAATCAACGCTGAAAAAATATCAGCTTCGGATTGCGGTAGTTTAATAACTTGGATTAGGTGCTCGCCATACAGACAAAAAACGAGAAACTGTATGAGCGACAATGAAGAGAAAAACATTCATGTCAGAGAGGGTCAAAAAGAACGTGATCCATATGGATCTCCCGGCAGAGTGCCTGGCTCGAGAGATGGTTGGACCATTGGGCTTGGGGGTTCTGGCGGCGGCCGTGGCGAAGGAGGTCGCCCAGGCACTCTATCTGGCTCTAAACGACGACGCTTGCGTCTAGCCGACAAACGTCGCCGGGAACAAGAGGCTCGGCAACAGGCAGAAGCCAACAGCGAAGCGCAAGCTCAGGCGGCCGCTCAAGCAGAGCAGGCGGCGCAAGCCCAACGTGATGCGCAGGCACGCGCCGCCGCAGAAGCGCACGCCAAGGCGCAAGCAGAGGAACAGGCCCGAGCACACGCAGAAGCCCAGGCTCGAGCTGCCGCTGAATCACAAGCAGAGCGTGAGCGCGTGCAGCGTGCTCACAACCAGACCGTGGAATCGCTTTCGCAAGCCCAGCCTGCGGCAAAAGCGAGTCTCGACCAGCATCATGCCAACGTCAAATCGGCTCTAGCCGAACGTCTGCAATCAGAAATTGAATCTGTAGCGCCCGGGGCCTCAGGCACGGGCCAGCCATTGCTGGACGCGATTCTGCAGCAGAAGGCCCGGATCAACTATTTGATTGCGCAAAAGTCTGCCCTACGTGAGCTGAAGATAAGCAGTGCTCATTCATTTACGGGGGCCGACCCTCTAACTATCAATGGCGAACGGTACAAAGCCATTTTGCTATCTCGCAGCACTACCGCGGAACAAGCCCATCACATCCATCAAGCGTGGGTGGCTGCGTATGCCGATGCGCTGGAAGCAGTTGTACTTGTGGATGCTGAACGACTTCTCATTGAGAAGTCCGAGTCTCTTTCTAAAGCCTATGCCGAGCAATCTTGGCAGCTGCAACACAGCTCTGTTGCGCACGAGAAAATCTCGATAAAGCAAGCGTCCGAATCAAGCCGACTCTGGCAGGTGGTTGCGGGGCCAACTACTTCCCCACAGAGCGCGCCCACCGCGCAGGATATCGCCAAGTCCATTGCCGAAAAGATATTCACCCAGCAAGCAGCCAAAGTCCTGGGCAGAGCGCTACCACACCTCGCTTTGCTGTACCCGACGGACTTAGCAGACGGCGAGATCGGCCCTTCGACTTTCGCTACAGCGGCATCAGAACTGGGCGTGGCCAAGGATGTAGACCTGGGGTTCATAGCGAGCCGTAGCGGGAGCGTTGACGTCACCCACCGTATGACCTTTGAGGAAACGGCGGGAGAGCTAGCCACTGCTTGGGTGGCAGCTGATGGCGTTTCTGTCGGGACGAAAGTTCGTGTTCGTTCATTTATATATAACCACGAAACAAAAAGGTACGAATTCACTCGTGACGGCGACACGAAACCAAGTCTGGTCTGGACGCCTGCCGTAACCCCAGGGAATAGCTCTACTAACCTCCCGAGTGATACTCGGGACGTAGATCACCATTCCGGAGCTCCGCTAACGCCTGTTTCTGACGCATTGGGGGACTATCCGACTTACGACGCTGAAGACGAAGGCGACTTCATTCTGGTTTTCCCGGAGGAGTCGTGGCTAGATCCTGTATATGTAATGTTAAAGAGCCCCAGGTATTTGCCTGGGATTGTTAGTGGGATGGGTGGCGCTACTGATCCAAACTGGGAATTATCCGCATCCAAAGGGCTAGGGTCGCCTATTCCCTCGGTGATTGCTGATGCTCTTCGAGGCAGAGAATATGCGGAATTTCGAAACCTAAAAAAAGCCATTTGGAGAGAGATGTCTAAGCTTCCCGAGATTATCGAGGGAATGAATTCAAAAAATATTGAGCTGATGCGAAAAGGCAACTCACCTGTTGCACCAAAGAGCGAACGCAAAGGGGGGCGCATCTGGTACGAAATACATCATGTTCATCCAATCTCAAAAGGAGGAGCAGTCTATGGAATTGATAACCTCACATTTAACAACCCGGCAAACCACGATAGTATCCACCATGAAATTCGCATGAAGGAGAAAAATCAATGAACGAACGTACCTTGAATGATATGACGGAAACTGAGTTTCTAAATCTGGTTCAAAGGATATGCCGCGCTGACTACACGACCCAACATCAGCATGGGAAGGCAATTCTGGAATTCGAAAGACTGAGCGAGCACCCTGATGGTTCAGATCTTATGTACTACCCAAAGCCTTCAGCGGATGACTCACCTGAGGGCATCGTAGAAACGATAAAAAAGTGGCGCGCTGCTAATGGAAAGCCCGGTTTCAAAACTGAAATCTGAGACATTCAAGCCAAGCTGAATTACCCATATAAGGATATTTTAAATGACTAACTACTCAACTTTATTCGCCCAACTCCCTCAACGACTTCAGATAGAAGTGGCTACTCACTTGGGCTCAATTTCCGGAATGTCGGAGTTGCAGATCACGACTCGATATAAAGACGTGGCATGGTGGCTACGGTCTGTCAAATTGGCAAAACTTCCTCTAGGGTATCAAGCTCCGCCAGGACACTTGACTGCGCAGGAGTTTGACAAAATAGATACTAACCCGCCGGGAGTTGCGCCTCAATTCACGAAGATTTTTGTCGAGCTTAGTGCGTATGAGAGTGCGTGGTAGCTAGAGAATTTCGCCCAGCATCTATCAGCATTGGAAAATCAGCTCAAAAAACTGGCTCGCCAAGCAGCTCAACGCCAAGCAGACGAGGCTCTACGTCAACTCGCCCAACGCCAAGCTGAAGAAGCTGCCCGTCAGCTAGCCCAACGTCAGGCCGAAGAAGCAGCACGTTTGCATGCTCAACGTATGGCAGAGGAAGCTGCTCGGCAATTGGCACAACGTCAAGCC
>Ga0160447_101106_pt1 | contig 10924 bp, 9 predicted proteins | sample HID1973K_E1MG_FD_108222 | JGI IMG/M metagenome (GOLD analysis project Ga0160447, IMG submission 108222) | Enriched mosquito-associated microbial communities from UW Madison campus, WI, USA - HID1973K_E1 MG | ecosystem: Host-associated > Arthropoda: Insects > Digestive system > Unclassified ...
GACACGTTTTCAGTTCAATGGAGCGGGAGACGGGAATCGAACCCGCACCATCAGCTTGGAAGGCTGAGGTTCTACCGTTGAACTACTCCCGCACCGGGATGAACTGCCACAACATGAAACTGGTGGAGGGAGGTGGATTCGAACCACCGAAGGCGTAAGCCAGCAGATTTACAGTCTGCCCCCGTTGGCCGCTTGGGTATCCCTCCGAATTCACCCTGGCTGGACTGGTCGCTAAGACCGAATTCAGACCGGTGTGAAGAGCCCGCAATTCTGGGCTGGGGGCGGCATTCTGTCAACAGGAAATTACAAGTTCCAGCGACTCGCCGCACCCGCGCCCTTTCACCGCCTCAGACGTTGAAGCGGAAGTGCAGGACATCGCCTTCCTGCACGCGGTATTCCTTGCCTTCCAGGCGCAGGCGCCCTGCGTCGCGCGCGCCCGATTCGCCCTTGTACTTGATGAAATCGTCGAAGGAAACCGTCTCGGCGCGGATGAAGCCACGCTCGAAATCGGTATGGATGACCGCCGCGGCCTGCGGCGCGGTCGCGCCCTTCTTGACCGTCCAGGCACGGACCTCTTTGACACCCGCCGTGAAGTAGGTCTGCAGGCCCAGCAACTTGTAGGCGGCACGGATCACCCGATTAAGCCCCGGCTCGTCGAGCCCCAGGTCGGCCAGGAATGCGTCGCGGTCGACATCCTCGAGCTGGGAAAGCTCCTCCTCGATGGCTGCCGACACCGGCACGACCTCGGCCCCTTCGGCTGCGGCGTGCTGCCGCACCGCCTCCAGGTGCGGATTGTTTTCGAAGCCGTCCTCGAGCACGTTGGCGATGTACATCACCGGCTTGAGGGTCAACAGGAACAGGTCGCGGACCAGTGCCTTTTCCTCGTCGTCCAGGCCGGCCGCCCGCCCCGCCTTGCCTTCGGCCAACGCCGCCTGGAGCTTGGCCAGCACCGGCTTGCGGGCCGCCGCTTCCTTGTCGCCACCCTTGGCGGCGCGCTCGGCACGGTTGAGCGCCTTCTCGACGCTGTCCAGGTCGGCCAGCGCCAGCTCGGTATCGATGGTCTCGATGTCCGACAGCGGATCGATCTTGCCGGCGACGTGCACGATGTCGCCATGCTCGAAGCAGCGCACCACGTGGGTGATCGCATCGACCTCGCGGATGTGCGCCAGGAACTTGTTGCCCAGGCCCTCGCCGCTGGCGGCGCCCGCAACCAGGCCGGCGATGTCGACGAACTCGACGGCGGTCGGCACGAGCTTCTGCGGCTTGACGATCTCGGCCAGCAGGTTCAGCCGGGGATCCGGCACCGGCACGATGCCCACATTCGGTTCGATCGTGCAGAACGGGAAGTTCGCCGCAGCGATGCCCGCCTTGGTCAGCGCGTTGAACAGGGTCGATTTACCGACGTTCGGCAAACCGACGATGCCGCATTTGATACCCATGATGGCGTCCGGGGATTGGTGATTCGGGATTCGGGATTCGGCGGCGGCGCCGCAAATCCCGAATCCCCAATCACTGCCCTCAGGCCTTGGCCGTATTCAGCCGTTTGGTGGCCTCGTTGAAGTCACCCTGCACCGCCAACGGCAGCACCGCAATGGCATCGTCGATGGCGCGACCGATCAGCACGTCGTCGTCGCGATTGGCCCGCCCCAGCACCCAAGGCACCACCTTGTCCTTGTGCCCGGGATGGCCGATGCCGACCCGCAGCCGATGGAACTTGCCGTGACCCAGCAGCCGGATGGTGTCGCGCAGGCCATTTTGCCCGCCGTGGCCCCCATCGAACTTGAGTCGCGCCACGCCGGGCGACAGATCCAACTCGTCGTGGGCGATCAGCATCTGCTCGGGCTCGATCTTCCAGAACCGCAGGGCGGCCGTGACCGACTTGCCACTCAGATTCATGTAGGTGGCTGGCTTGAGCAGCCAGACCGACTGACCGGCGACATTGACCCGTGCCACTTCGCCGAACAGCTTGGATTCCAGGCCCCAACGCACACCCGCCGCCTCGGCGAGGGTGTCGACGAAACGAAACCCGGCGTTGTGCCGGGTTTGGGCGTGTTCCGGACCGGGATTGCCGAGTCCGACGATCAGGCGCAGTCCAGACATGCCTGGATAATCGCAACAGCCCTCCCCGCGCCCGGAAGCGCGGGGAGGACCAGGCGATTACTTGGCCTCTTCCTGGCCAGCTTCGCCGGCAGCATCGGCGGCATCTTCGCGACCGTGCTTGGCGATGACCACTGCCACGTCGTGTTCCTTGCCCTGCTTCAGCTCCGGAATCTCGACGCCGTTCGGCAGCTTGATGTCCGACAGGTGGATCACGTTGCCGACTTCCAGGGCCGACAGGTCGACCTCGATGAATTCCGGCAGGTCCTTCGGCAGGCACGAGACCTGGACTTCGTTGAGCTCGTGGGTCACGACGACCTCGGCGGCCTTGCCGGCCGGCGACTTGTCTTCATTGACGAAGTGCAGCGGCACGGCGATGTGCAGCTTCTCGTTCTCGTTCACGCGCTGGAAGTCGATGTGCATGATCAGCTGCTTGTACGGGTGGCGCTGCAGGTCACGCAGCAGCACCTTCTGCACGTCGCCATTGAGGCTCAGGTCCAGGATCGACGAGTAGAACCACTCGTTCTGCTGGGCAAGCCAGATCTGCTCGTGGTCGAGCTGGATGCTGACGGGCTTGAGATCGCCACCGTAGACGATCGCCGGGATCTGGCCGGTCAGACGCAGGCGGCGGCTCGCACCCTTACCCTCGTCCTCGCGACGCAGAACCTTGATTTCATGAGTCTTAGCCATTTCGATTTACTACCTAGGTTGAATGGACCGCCTCGCGGCGATCTTGTGACTCCCCCGCGACCAGGGGAGCCGGTGAAAGCCGGTTGCCCGGCTCAATCCACGTACAGCGAGCTGACCGATTCGCCGAAGGCGATGCGCCGGATGGTCTCGGCGAGCAGTTCAGCCACGCTCAGCTGGCGAATCTTGGGACACACGCGAGCGGTGTCCGACAGCGGGATGGTGTCGGTGACGACGATCTCATCCAGCTGCGAGTTGTTGATGTTGTCCACCGCCGGACCCGAAAACACCGGGTGCGTGCAGTACGCCACCACCTTCACCGCGCCACGCTGCTTCAGCGCGGCGGCGGCGGCGCACAAGGTGCCGGCGGTATCGACCAGGTCGTCCACCAGCACGCAGGTCTTGCCGTGCACGTCGCCGATGATGTTCATCACCGTGGCGACGTTGGCGCGCGGGCGGCGCTTGTCGATGATTGCCAGGTCCGCATCGTCGAGACGCTTGGCGACGGCGCGTGCGCGCACGACGCCACCGACGTCCGGCGACACGACGATCAGGTTGTCCGTGCCGTAGGCGCGCCAGATGTCGGCCAGCAGCAGTGGCGAGGCATAAACGTTGTCGACCGGCACATCGAAGAAGCCCTGGATCTGGTCGGCATGCAGGTCCACGGTCAGCACGCGGTCGGCGCCGGTCGCACTGATCATCTTGGCGGCGACCTTGGCGGTGATCGGCACGCGCGAGGAGCGCATGCGGCGATCCTGCCGCGAATAGCCGAAATACGGGACCACCGCAGTGACGCTGGCGGCACTGGCGCGCTTCAGCGCGTCGACCAGCACCAGCAATTCCATCAGGTTCTCCGCGCTCGGCGCGCAGGTCGGCTGCACCACGAACACTTCCTGGCGGCGCACGCTCTCTTCGATCTCGACCTGCACTTCGCCGTCGGAGAAGCGCGAGACCAGCGCCTTGCCCATGCGCACGCCCAGCTCCTTGCAGATGTTCTGGGTGAGCGGCTTGTTGGCATTGCCGGAGAAGACCAGCAAATTGCGTTCGTCTTGCATTGGAATCGGTCTCGGATGGCGGCGAAGCGGGCGGATCGCCACAGGTGCTCGCGGCGAATGGCAGGGGCGGTAGGATTCGAACCTACGAATGCCAGGATCAAAACCTGGTGCCTTGGGCCTCTTGGCGACGCCCCTGCATCTAAAACTTGTTCGCCGCCAATGCGTCGAGCAGCGGAGACCGTGAGGCCCCACCGACCACCCAGGCATGCAGCCCCTCCGGCAGTCGGGCCAGCGCCTGCTCTGCGGCGGCGCGCGTACCGAACTCGACGAAGCAGCCGCTCCCCGATCCGGTGAGGCGTGGCAAACCAATCTGCGACAACACCCGGAACACCGCCTCGATGGCAGGCTCTTGGCGGCGCAGGACCGGTTCGAACGCGTTGCCGAGAAGGGTTCCGGAAGCGAAGTCCGCTATTTTCGCGGGCGCGGCATCCCGCGTCAAATCCGAAGATTGAAAAAGTGCAGCCGTGGGGACATGAACCCCCGGATCCACCAGCACATACCAGGCCGGCGGCAGGGTCATCGGCACCAGTCTCTCACCCACGCCTTCGGCCCAGGCGTCATGTCCGCGCACGAAAACCGGTACGTCGGCGCCCAGTCGCAAGCCCAGTTCGGCCAGTGCGTTTACGTCCAGCGACAGGCTCCACAGCGCGTTCAAGGCCACCAGGACGGTCGCCGCATCTGAAGAACCGCCACCGAAGCCCCCTCCTGCCGGAATACGCTTTTCGACGCGAATGTCCGCCGATACCTGCACGTTGCAAGACGTTTTCAGCAGCTCTGCGGCCTTTACCATCAGGTCGTCGGCGGCGGCGACACCGGCCGCAGACTCGCCGATCCGGCGCACGGCACCGTTATCGTCGCGGATGCGCAGATGAACGGTATCGCCCCAATCGAGAATCCTGAATACGGTCTGCAGCTCGTGGTAGCCGTCCGGTCGGCGCCCAGTGATCTGCAGGAACAGATTCAGCTTGGCGGGGGCAGGCCACGCCGACCATCCCTCGACCCATCCGCTCATGGCGTCGGGAAGTCCCAGTGATCCACGATCAGCCGGACCTTCGCTTGCCCATTGCGCGCTTCGACCCGCCGCGGCAGGGCCGGACGCCCCTGTTCCGGGGCAAACCAGTCCAGATACTCGATTCGCCAATCCTGCTGGTCCATCGCACTCGGCCTGGCCTGGGCATCCAGGCTGACACCGGCCTGCCCTTCGTCCACCAGACCGCGCACCCAGGCCGGCATTCCTTCAACCGGAATATCCCAGCCGGTCGCCTCCCGCAGCAGTTGCTGCGGATCGTCGCCGGCGCGCGGCCCGCCTTCCACGCCTTCGAGCAGCGCCCGGCCGGTGGCACCTTCGCCACTGAGTCGCCAGCTCTGGCGAGTCACCGGCGCGCTGAGCTGGATGGCGTAGTCGCGACCCTGCTGCTGCCAATCGACGCGGCCGCTGCCGCCACTGCCGCCCCGACTGATCGCGACCCGACCCTGGAACGACCATTCCGGATGGGCGCGCAACCAGGCCTGGCGCTCCAATTCAAGCTGGCGGGCCTGTCCGGACACGACCACGGACTCGGCCGGGACCTCCGGGCGCGCTGCGCCGCCCACGCACGCTGACAAGCTCAACACCGCCGCCAACAGCGGCAGCGCGCGCAAACAAGGATTCATAGGCCGAACTTCTCCGTCGCGCGCAGCAGGGCGCGATTTTCCGGGTCGAGCTTGCGGGCTTCGTCGAAGTAGCGCCGGGCCTCATCCTGCTGCCCGCTGGCCCACAGCACTTCACCCAGATGGGCGGCGATCTCCGGGTCCTTGACCATGCCCCAGGCCCGGCGCAGCTGCACCAACGCATCGCGGTGGCGGCCCAGGCGGTAGAGCACCCAGCCATAGCTGTCGATGATCGCCGGATTCTCCGGCTCGGCGGTGCGGGCGCGATCGATCAGGGCCAGTGCCTCGCGGTAGCGCGTGGTGCGGTCGGCCAGCGTGTAGCCGAGCGCGTTGAGCGCGGCCACGTTCTCCGGATCGGATACCAGGATCTTGCGCAGATCCGCTTCGGCGTGGGCGATGTCGTCGCGACGCTCCCAGGCCAGGCCACGCGCGTACAGCAGCGCGCCATCGTCCGTGTAGGCCGACAAGCCCCGCGCAAAAGCGTCCAGTTCGCCGGGACCATCGTCGTCGCGCTGGCGCAGTTCGGCCTCGAGGACATAAGCGTCGCGCCGCGCTTCGTCTTCGGCGGAGGCATCGGCTTGCAGCGCGTGGACGACGTCGTAAGCGTCCTTCTTGCGATCCAGCTCGAACAGGGCATTGGCCTCGCGCAGGCGCGCCTCGCTGCGTTGCGGGCCGCCCGGCACGCTGTGGTACCAGTCCACCGCTTCCTGGTACCGCTTCAGGTACTCGGCGATCTTGCCCAACAACAGGCGCCGCTGCGGGTCGGGAGCGGTCGCATCGGCCTTGAGTTCGCCATACAGCGCGCCCAGGGCGGCATCGTCGTTCTGCTTGGCCAGCATCGAGGCGCGCAGACCGTAGCTCTGGGTGTCCTGCGGGCCAGTGGCAAGCACTCGCGCCGCCGAGGCCGAGTCGCCCATCGCGTCGTAGGTAAAGGCCAGTGCGCTGCGCAGCTCGGCGTCGTTGGTCGCGCGCGGCTCGACCCCCCGCAGCAGCGCCAGCGCCTCGTCGCGCTTGCCGGTCTGCTGCAGCTGGGTGGCATGCAGCAGCGCCACGCGCGGCTCTTCGGGGAACCGCTTCACAACCTCATCGATGATCTGCTTGGTCAGCGCCGGGCGCTCCATGCGCAGCGCCAGTCGGCCGAATTCCTGCCAGACGTCGATCTGGTTGGGAATCGCGCCAGCGCTGACCAGGGAGCCGAGTACGTCGGCCACGGCATCGGGCTCGCGCATGCCGCCCGCCAGTGCGATCAGGGCGAAACGCCAGCCGCGCGGATCGGGGTCGCGCAGCAGGACCTGCAATTGCCGCTTGGCTTCGCGCCGGTCGTTCCGGCGCAGGGCCAGGGTCGCCTCGGTGCTGCGCATGGACAGCGACTGCGGCGCCCGCTGCTTCCACAGCGCCAGGGCCTTGGCGGCGCGGGCGTCGTCGTCGGCGAGCATGGCGATGCGCGCAGCACGTTCAGCCATCCCGGCGTCGCCCGAATCGCCCTCCGCGGCCTGCAGATACCAGCGGGCGGCCTCGTCCAGTTCGCCGGCCTGCAGGGCGAATTCACCTGCAAGGACAGGCTCCAGTGAGGCGTCCACCGGCTTGGCGGGGCTCCGCGCCAGGGCCGTGGCAGCCAATGTCGACAACAGAAGAACGCTCAGGACTCGGAAGGAGACGGGCATCACGGGCAGCCGGGCCGTAAAATGGGGGCCCTGAATGGCCAGCAGCTTATCGCAAGCAACTGAACGAATGACGTTGTGGGTGCTCGGACTGAATCACCAGACCGCGCCGGTCGGGCTGCGCGAACGCGCCGCTTTCGATGGCGATGCGTTGCCGCGCGCGCTCGAATCGCTGCGCGCTTTGCCGCAGGTAGCCGAAGCGGCGTTGCTGTCCACCTGCAATCGCACCGAGCTGTATGCGGTGGCCGAAGAAGCCGATGTCCTGAGTGGCTGGCTGGATCTGCAGGCGCCGGGACTGCAGGCCTATCTCTACCAGCATCGCGATGCCGAGGCGGTCCGCCATTTGTTCCGGGTGGCCACCGGGCTGGATTCGATGGTCCTGGGTGAGCCGCAGATCCTGGGCCAGGTCAAGGACGCCTGGGCGGTCGCGCGCGCGCATGGCGCGCTCGGCAATCGCCTGGACCGGCTGTTCCAACAAACCTTCTCGGTCGCCAAGCGCGCCCGCACCGATACCCGTATCGGCGCCAATCCGGTGTCGGTCGCGTCGACCGCGGTTCGCCTGGCGCGTGAGTCCTTCGCCCGCCTGGACGAATCGACGGTGTTGCTGGTCGGCGCGGGCGAAACGATCGAGCTGGCCGCGCGCCACCTCAGCGAAGGCAAGGTCCGCCGGCTGCTGATCGCCAACCGCACGCTCGCCCATGCGCAGGCGCTGGCCAGCCAGCATGGCGGCTATGCGTTGCCGCTGGAGGAGCTGCCGCGCCATCTCGCCGAGGCGGACGTGGTGTTCTCGGCCACGGCCAGCCGCGAGCCGGTGGTCACCCGCCAACAGGTGGAGGACGCCCTGCGCGCGCGTCGCCGCAAGCCGATGCTGCTGTTCGACCTGGCCGTGCCGCGCGACATCGAACCGGCGGTGGCCGAACTGGGCGACGCTTATCTGTATACCGTCGATGACCTGGAACGCGCAGTGGAAGACAACCGGCGCAGCCGCCGCGAGGCGGCCAGCGCGGCGGAGGCCATCATCGAGCTGCAGGTGGCCCGCTACCTGGAGACCCAGCAGGCCAGCGTGCACCACGCTCCGCTCAAGCGCCTGCGCGCCTATGGCGACGAGACCCGCGAGGAATTGCTGGCCAAGGCGCGCCAGCAACTGGCCAACGGCCGACCCGCCGACGAAGTCCTCGAACAGCTGGCGCACGGATTGACCAATCGCCTGCTGCATCCGCCCACCGCTGCGCTGCGCGAGGCCGCGCTCAGCGGCGACGCGGAGCTGGCGCGCGCGGCCGACCGGCTGTTCCCCGAGAAGCCGGGCTATGCCCATCCCATCGTGAGTACCCATGACGCCGACCCTGCGCCGTAAGCTGGAAGCGCTGGCCGAGCGCCGCGAAGAGCTCGAACGACTGCTGTCCGATCCCGACGTGCTCGGCGACAACGAACGTTTCCGCAATTTCTCGCGCGAGTTCGCCCAACTGGAACCGGTCGCCACCGCGTTGGCGGAAGAGTCGCGCGCGAAGGCCGATCTCGGCGCCGCCGAGGCGATGCGCGCCGATCCGGAACTGCGCGCATTGGCCGAAGAGGAAATCGCCGCCGCCCAGGCCCGCCTGGCCGCGCTGGACGAGCAACTTGCGCTGCTGCTGGTGCCGCGCGATCCGCGCGACGACGGCAACCTGTTCCTGGAAGTGCGCGCCGGCACCGGCGGCGACGAGGCGGCGATCTTCGCCGGCGACCTGTTCCGCATGTATGCGCGCTATGCCGAACGCCAGGGCTGGAAGGTCGAGGTCGAGTCGGACAATCCCGGCGAGCACGGCGGCTACAAGGAAGTCGTCGCGCGCGTCGTCGGCAGGGGCGCGTATTCGCGGTTGAAATTCGAATCGGGCACGCATCGCGTGCAGCGCGTGCCGGCGACCGAATCGCAAGGCCGCATCCATACCTCGGCGGCGACGGTGGCGATCATCCCGGAAGCCGACGATGTCGAAGACATCGCGATCAATCCGGCCGACCTGAAGGTCGACACCTTCCGTTCCTCCGGCGCCGGCGGGCAGCACGTCAACAAGACCGAATCGGCAATCCGCATCACCCACCTGCCAAGCGGCGTGGTGGTCGAATGCCAGACCGAGCGCAGCCAGCACGCCAACCGCGACAAGGCCATGAAGCGGCTGAAGGCACAGCTGCTGGATGCCGAGCGCAACAAGCAGGCCGCCGCGCAGGCCGAGAGCCGGCGTTTGCAGGTCGGCAGTGGCGACCGCAGCCAACGCATTCGCACCTACAGCTTTCCGCAGGGCCGCATCACCGACCATCGCGTCGAAGGCCTGACCCTGTACGACCTGCCGAACATCATCGAAGGCGACCTGGACGACCTGATCACGCGCCTGCAGCACGAACACCAGGTCGACGAACTGGCGCGGCTGAGCGAGCCTTGAGCGCTGGCGCCTCGCCACTGCAGGAGCTGCAACGACTGCGCGAAGCGGTGCGGCGGCAACCTTCGGATTTCATCGCATGGCTGATGCTGGCCGACGCACAGATGGGCGCCGCTGCGCTGGACGAAGCGACGCAGTCGCTGCAGCGCGCGCAGGCCTTGCGCGGAGAGCATCCGGAAACCCTCGCGCGGCAAGGACGGCTGCAATGGATGCAAGGGCGCCATTCGCAGGCCGCCTCATTGTTGGAGCGCGCCGCCACGCTCGCCCCGCAGCATCCGGGCATCGCACTGTGGCTGGGCCATGCCCTGGAAGACGACGGCCAGGCCGAAGCCGCCGCACAGGCCTATGCGCGCGCGCATCGCTTGTTGCCCGATGAACCCTATATCGCTGCGCAGCGCCTGAACTGGCAACGTCGGTTGTGCGATTGGCAGGACATCGATGCACTGTCGCGGCAGGTCCGCTTGGCGGTCGCGCAAGGGCGGGCCGGCGTGGAGCCGTTCTCGTTCCTGAGCGAAGACGCCGAGCCGGCCGAACAACTGGCCTGCGCAAGGATCCGCGCGCAGCCGCTGGCCCGCATGCCGGCGTTGCCGCGACCGCCGCGCCCCACCACTGGCCAGGGTGTGCTGCGGCTGGGCTTCCTGTCCAACGGGTTCGGTGCGCACCCGACGGGGCTGCTGACCGTCTCGCTATTCGAACACCTGCGCGCCGACCCCACGCTGGCGGTCCATCTGTTCGCGCTCAATGATGATGACGGCAGCGACATCCGCCGCCGATTGGCCGCGGCGACCGCGTTGCACGCGGTCTCGGGCCTGCAGCACCGTCAGATCGCCCAGCGCATCGCCGAACAGCACGTCGATGTGTTGTTCGACCTGCGCGGTTGGGGCGGTGGCGGCGCGCCCGAGGTATTGGCAATGCGTCCGGCGCCGATGCAGGTGAATTGGCTGGCCTATCCGGGCACGTCCGGCGCGCCATGGATCGATTACGTGGTCGCCGACGCGTTCGCGCTGCCAGATGCCTTGGCCGCGCACTACAGCGAAAAGGTTCTGCGATTGCCGCGTGCGTTCCAACCGTCGGATGACACCCGTATTGTCGCAACGCCTCCCTCGCGCGCGGAATGCGGGCTCCCGGACGACGGCGTGGTCTTCTGTTGCTTCAACAACAGCTACAAGATCAATCCACGCAGCTTCACGCGTCTGGCCCAGGTGCTGGGCGGCGTGCCCGGAAGCGTGTTGTGGCTGCTGTCGGGGCCGGGCCAGACCGACGAGCGCCTGCGCGCAGCCGCGCGCGGTGCGGGCATCGACCCCAAGCGGCTGGTGTTCATGCCGAAGTTGCCGCATCCGCAGTACCTGTCGCGCTACCGGCA
>Ga0160447_101107_pt1 | contig 10918 bp, 10 predicted proteins | sample HID1973K_E1MG_FD_108222 | JGI IMG/M metagenome (GOLD analysis project Ga0160447, IMG submission 108222) | Enriched mosquito-associated microbial communities from UW Madison campus, WI, USA - HID1973K_E1 MG | ecosystem: Host-associated > Arthropoda: Insects > Digestive system > Unclassified ...
CCGGCGCAGTTCGAAGTGAACCTGCACCACACCGCCGACGCGCTGAAAGCTTGCGACTACGCGGTATTGCTCAAGCGACTGATCAAGAACATCGCCTACGACCATGAGATGGACACCACCTTCATGGCCAAGCCTTATCCAGGCCAGGCGGGTAACGGTCTGCACGTCCACATCTCGATCCTGGATCGCGATGGCAAAAACATCTTCACCAGTGAGGATCCCGAGCAGAACGCCGCATTACGTCATGCGATCGGCGGTGTGCTCGAGACCCTACCGGCGCAGATGGCGTTCCTTTGCCCGAACGTCAACTCGTATCGCCGGTTCGGTGCTCAGTTCTACGTGCCCAACTCGCCTACCTGGGGTCTTGATAACCGTACCGTTGCGGTTCGTGTGCCAACCGGCACCGCCGATGCTGTACGTATCGAACACCGCGTCGCCGGTGCAGACGCCAACCCGTATCTGTTGATGGCTTCGGTTCTGGCGGGTATTCACCACGGTTTGACCAACAAGGTCGAGCCTGGCGCGCCAGTCGAAGGTAACTCGTACGAGCAGCATGAACAGAGCCTGCCGAACAACTTGCGCGATGCATTACGCGAGCTCGATGACAGTGAAGTCATGGCCAGGTACATCGATCCGAAGTACATCGATATCTTCGTTGCGTGCAAGGAGAGTGAGCTGGAGGAGTTCGAACACTCCATCTCCGACCTTGAATACAACTGGTATCTGCACACGGTTTGATCGCGTTACGCGGCAGTGTGAAATAAAAAGAACGCCCCCATCCGAAAGGTTGGGGGCGTTTTTTATATTAGACGGTGTAGGAGCGCGTTTGCCCGCGCGCTCCTACACCGAATGCAATCTGCACAATGACCTCGCGTACAATGCGCCAGACCTGAACGCAGAGACGCTTCGATGACCCGCCCCACCACTCCACGCAAACCCCGCGCACGCAGCCAGGCCCGGATCGATTCGATTCTCGATGCCGCCCGTGCGTTACTGGCGTCCGATGGCGTGGCCAGTCTGTCGATCTACAGCGTCGCCGAACGGGCGCAAATCCCGCCTTCTTCGGTTTATCACTTCTTCGCCAGTGTCCCGGCCTTGCTCGAAGGCCTGACCGCAGACATTCACGGGGCTTTCCGCCAGAGCCTTAAACAGCCTATCGATCACGCCCAGCTCAATCACTGGCACGACCTGTCGCGCCTGGTCGAAACGCGCATGCTCACGATCTACAGCGAAGACGCCGCCGCTCGCCAGTTGATCCTTGCCCAGCACGGCCTGACCGAGGTGACACAGGCCGACCGTCAGCACGACGTTGAGCTGGGTAACCTCATGCACGAATTGTTCGCCAGGCATTTTCAGCTTCCGGCCCTGCCAGACGATGTCGAAGTCTTTGCGCTGGCCCTTGAACTCGCCGACCGTGTCTACGCCCGCTCGGTACAACTGCACGACGCGATCACCCCGCGCATGGCCGAGGAAGGCCTGCGGGTGTTTGACGCGTATCTGGGCCTCTACCTCCCGCCGTTTTTGCCCAAGCGCGCCGAAGCCTGATCACCGTAGACCGATGCAGGAGCGCGCTTGCCCACGATGGCGGTGTATCAATCGCCATTGATGTATCTGATCCACCGCATCACGGGCAAGCCCGCTCCTACAGTGGCTGATCCTCAACGTAAAAACCCCGAAGGGCTCTCACCCTCCGGGGTTGTTCACACCGCGGATCACAACGCATCGATCACAACTTGGCGATCGACACCTCGGTGGATTTCACGAATGCGATCACTTCGCTGCCGACCACCAGTTCAAGCTCCTTGACCGAGCGGGTAGTGATAACGGAAGTGACGATGCCTGACGCAGTCTGCACGTCGATTTCGGACAGTACGTCGCCGGTTACGATTTCCTTGATGGTGCCTTTGAACTGGTTACGAACGTTGATGGCTTTGATAGTCATGGTAGCGCTTCCTTTGTGAGATCAGTTCCGGGCGCAAGATTGCGCCTGGATTCAATTGGCCCAACGCAATTGCGTGGGCAGGGGTGAAGTCGGTTCGGGCTCGGGCGGTGTACCGGGTAACGACAACACACGGTTGAGCACTTCGGTTTCCAGCGCAGCCAGCCGATGCGAGCCGCGCGCTCGAGGTCGCGCCAGGTCGACCTGCAGATCGAGACCGATGCGGCCCTCTTCGATCAGCAAAACCCGATCAGCAATGGCAACGGCCTCGCTGACGTCGTGCGTCACCAGCAGCACCGTGAAGCCGTGCTTCTGCCACAGACGCTCGATCAATTGCTGCATTTCAATTCGAGTCAACGCATCCAGCGCGCCCAAAGGCTCGTCCAGCAGCAAAAGACGCGGTTGATGAATCAATGCTCGCGCCAGCGCAACGCGCTGTTTCTGGCCGCCTGACAAGGCCGCTGGCCATTCATTGGCACGCTCTGCCAGACCGACCGCATCCAGTGCTTCCAGCGCCTTGTCACGCCAATCGCCACCACTGAGTCCAAGACCGACGTTGTCGATGATCTTTTTCCATGGCAGCAGTCGCGCCTCCTGGAACATCAAACGCGTATCTTCGCGAGCATCTGCCAAAGGCGCAGAGCCTGCCAGCAATTGGCCGCTCGACGGCTGATCAAGGCCAGCGAGCAAGCGCAACAACGTGCTCTTGCCGCAACCGCTGCGGCCGACGACAGCAACGAATTGCCCGGCCGGAATGTGCAAGTCGATGTCTTTGAGCACTTCCCGCGAGCCGAAGGTCTTCTTCAGCTTGCGTACTTGCAAGGGGATCCCGCGCAACAGGTTTGCCGGTTGTTGGAGATTGCTCATCGCGCGCCACCTTTAGCCACTTGATACGCTGGGTGCCAACGCAGGCAGACCCATTCCAGACCTCGCGCAGCCAGATCGGCCAACTTGCCGAGCACGGCGTAAAGCACGATGGCCAGCACCACCACATCAGTCTGTAGGAACTCCCGGGCATTCATCGCCAGATAACCAATGCCAGAACTGGCCGAGATCGTTTCGGCGACGATCAACGTCAACCACATGAAGCCCAGCGCAAAGCGCACGCCGACCAGAATCGAAGGCATCGCACCCGGCAGAATCACATGCCAGAACAGCCCAAACCCTGACAAGCCGTAGCTGCGTGACATTTCCACCAGCGCCGGATCGATGTTGCGAATTCCGTGATAGGTGTTCAGGTAAATGGGAAACAGTGTGCCCAGCGCCACCAGAAATATCTTCGCGCTCTCGTCGATCCCGAACCACAGGATCACCAGCGGAATCAGCGCCAGATGCGGCACGTTCCGAATCATCTGTACCGAACTGTCGAGCAGGCGTTCGCCCCACTTCGACAACCCGGTGATAAAGCCCAGCGCCAGGCCGATGCCACCGCCGATGGCGAAACCAATCGCCGCACGCCAGCCGCTGATCGCCAGATGCGTCCAGATTTCTCCGCTACGCACCAGTGTCACGCCCGCTTCGATCACCGCACTCGGGGCGGGCAGAATTCGGGTGGACAGCCAACCCGCACTGACCGCCAGTTGCCAGACCGCCAACAACAAGACCGGTAGCAGCCAGGGCGCCAGTCTGTGAGTGAATCGTTCTACGCTCATGGAGTTGTCTCCTCTCAAGGCCGGAGCTTACTGTGCTTTCGCGACAGCAGCGGGTGGCGTCCAGATCACATCGGCGATGCTGAGCGGTTTGGGTATCAGCTTGAGCTGGTAGAACGTGTCGGCAATTTTCTGTTGCGCGGCGACGGTTTCAGGGGTGATGAACAGCGCCCCGTAACCTTGGCGTTTCACTGAAGTGCGCGTGATGTCTTCCGACAGGCCCAGCAATGGGGCGACTTGTTGAGTGACCTCTTCCGGATTGGCCTTGGACCACTCACCTACCGCGCGAACCTCTTCGACCAGGGTCTGAATCACTTTGGGATGCTGTTGCGCATAAGGCTTGGTCGCCAGGTAGAACTGGTTGTTGTCGACGATGCCTTTACCATCTCGCAGGGTGCGCGCCTGAAGCTGTTGCTCGGCGGCGGCCTGGTACGGGTCCCAGATCACCCAGGCGTCGACGCTGCCACGTTCGAACGCGGCACGGGCATCGGCGGGCGGCAGGAACACTGTCTGGATATCGGTATATTTCAGGCCTGCTTCGTCAAGCGCACGCACGAGCAGGTAGTGAACGTTGGAGCCTTTGTTGAGAACGACTTTCTTGCCCTTGAGGTCTTTGACCGACGTGATCGGCGAATCCTTGGGTACCAGGATCGCTTCGCTGGTCGGCGCAGGTGGCTCGGAAGCCACGTAGAGCAGATCGGCGCCAGCGGCCTGAGCAAACACAGGAGGCGTTTCACCGGTCACGCCGAAATCGATGGAGCCCACGTTCAAGCCTTCGAGCAATTGAGGGCCGCCAGGGAACTCGGTCCACTGCACCTGCACGCCCTGATCGGCGAGCTTCTTTTCCAGCGAGCCTTTGGCCTTGAGCAGCACCAGCGTGCCGTACTTCTGGTAACCGATGCGCAGCGTATCGGCTTGAGCCTGGGTTAAAACGCCAAAGGACACCGCCGCAGCAAACAGAGCGACCAGGCCTTGACGCAAAATGACAGTGCGCATGGCACGCTCCTTTGCTTGTAGCTATCAGGTGGCACCTGCTTTTCCGATGGCGGACCAGTAAGGTGTTCGGGGGATTCATTGCTGGCGATCTCGCCAGGACGGAGAGACCTTAACAGGGCTTTGTTATTCTCTAAAATCATATTTATTCATTTGGTTAGCACTGAAATGAATAAGCGATCCGTAATCGTCTGATTCGCGATGACTGAAGCCTGAGAGGTGTTTTCCAAGCATAAAAAAACCCCGCCGAAGCAGGGTTTTTTTCAACTTAACAACTCAGCGCTTATTTGAAAGCGTAGGTGTAGTTGAAGATCAGACGAGTCTGGTCTTGGTCTGCGATACCGGTGGCATCCCCACGGTAGTTGGCACGACGCAGGGTAGCGCCGAAGCCCTTCAGAGGACCGTCCTGGAACACGTAGTCGATACGCATGTCACGTTCCCACTCGGACGCGTGACTCTGATCTACGGCCCCATTGGTAGCCTTGATGTCAGTACCGTGCAGGTACGCGAACGCAGCCTTCAGGCCTGGAACACCAACGCGTGCGAAGTCATACGAGTATTGACCGAAGGTGGTGTTCTCACCGGCACGGGCAAACTGGTTGATCATCGAGTCAGTGAACAGGTAGAAGCTCGAACCACCCTCGCCTTCCGGACGGTTGTTGCCGTCACGTACCGAACCCTGGTTCAGCCAGACCATACCGCCGTCATCATTCACACGCTGGTGTCCGAGCATGAGCGCGTGGCCGCCGAGGGTGTAGGTGAACATCGCAGTCCAGGTTTTGTTATCAACTTCGCCAGCGTGCTTGGCATAGCCGCCGTTGTTGTTGAAGCCGTAGCCCGAAGCGCCCTGGCCGTTCTTGCCGTCGGAGCTGCTGTCGAAGTAACGCAGGTCAGTCTTGAACGACTGGTCGTCGCCGATCGGCAGGACGTGTACCAGACCCAGGAAGTGCTGCTTGTAGAAGTCTTCCAGGTTGGCGTAGTAGTACTGCACGGTCAGGTCTTTGGTGACTTTGTAGTCAAGACCGCCGAACACGAAGTTGTTCGAATCGCGGGTTGCACCGTTGACCGACAGACCGGAGTAGTTGCTCGAAGCACGAGCAGCCTGGTGCTCCAGCTTACCGCCATTGAAAGTCAGGCCGTCGATTTCCTTGGACTGGATGGTGCCACCGGTGAAGGTCTGTGGCAGCAAGCGGCCGTCGTTCGCGACCAGGATCGGCAGGTTAGGCTGCAGAGCGGTACCGATTTTCAGCTCGGTCTTGGAGAACTTGGCCTTGGCGTTTGCACCGCCACGAGCCCAATCCGCTACAGCCGAACCGTCGCTGTCGCTTGGGAAGAAGCTGTTGCTGTCAGGGTGACGACCTTTACCACCGTCAAGGTGCAGACCGTACATGCCCTGTACGTCCAGACCGAAACCTACGGTGCCCGGGGTGTAGCCTGAGATGAAGTTGAACAGCAGACCTTCAGCAGCTTCGCGCTGGTCGGCACCGCCGTCACGGTTGTCGTTTTCAAACCACATGGTACGGGAACTGATGGTTGCCTTGCTGTCTTCCAGGAAACCAGCTGCACCTGCCTGAGCGGCCATTACGCTTACAGATACGGCCAAGGCCAGGGTGGACTTCTTCATTGTGTTTCGCTCCTCTTGAATCTAATTTTTGTAGTTCGTTGGCCGTGTGCCGGGAGGCTCAAGACCGCGGATGCGCGATTAGCACCGGACCGGACTCAGGGAGTCAATGGACCCAAGACTAATTGACTAGACCGCGCTTCCCACTGGCTGCAATTTAAGGAAAATCCTTTAAACCTAAAAAGACTTTATGAGCCTGCCTTTATACCAAGCAGTTATATGTCACAAGCCGTTTCAGCCGTCCGTTGCGGAGTGTATCGGCGTCTTAACCTAATTCCCAAAAAATATTTCTACTCCGTTCGTCAGATCGATAAGTTTTGCCACATCGTACGACCGGAACCAGACCGCTCAGTCACTGTCGGCCTGTTAAACAAGATGAGAATTAGAGAGATAACCCGTTGAAAATGCAGCAATTGATAACGGAGTAGACCGAATTATTACGGTTGTCACCCTGCTGCCCGTCGCTTTTTCGACGCTTTGAGTAATGTACTTGTCAGTTAACTGGCAAAACCCAGCTACGCTGATTGCGCCGCAGAAAATCCATAATGGCGCTGATGGCAGCCTCCTATGGAAGCCTGATTCCTCACGGCCAATACATTCCCTCCTGTCGCGCGGCCAAATCCTATTTGCAAAATATGACAGTTCGATGACCGGTCGTCGGTGGGTAAGCGTTTTTGGTCTTTCAGCCATTTTCCACGCAGGGGATTTCAAAAAATCCCCTCTAAGCTAATTCTAAAAGGTTATTTATTTTTGATTTTTTAGATCAATTACGCTTTAGAGCATCCAGTCCCCGGCCTGCCTTGCTTCGGAGCGTCCCCCCCATGAAACTGCTCAACCCCATTCGACTGTTGGCCGCGCTTTCGCTGGCCGGTTCTGTGCTGCTTGCACAGGCAGCGGACTTCACAGTCGCCTATCAAACCACCGTAGACCCGGCCAAGGTTGCCCAGGCTGACGGCGCTTATGAAAAAGCGACCGGTTCAACGATCTCCTGGCGCAAATTCGAGAACGGCGCGGACGTCATCACGGCCATCGCCTCGGGTGATGTGCAGATCGGCTATCTCGGCTCCAGCCCGCTCACAGCTGCTGCGACTCGCAAGCTGCCCGTTGAAACCTTTCTGATCGCAACCCAGATCGGTGCCGCAGAAGCGCTCGTTGCACGCAACGGCTCCGGCATCAATGGCCCACAGGATCTGATCGGCAAGAAGATCGCCGTGCCTTTCGTATCCACTGGCCATTACAGCCTGCTCGCGGCACTGAAGCACTGGAACATCGACCCTGCGAAAGTCACCATTCTCAACCTCGCCCCACCCGCTATTGCGGCGGCATGGAAGCGCGGCGATATCGACGCGACCTACGTCTGGGACCCGGCGCTGGGGGTGGCCAAGGAAACCGGCAAGGTGCTGATCACCTCGGGAGAGTTGGCCAAGGTCGGTGCTCCGACGTTCGACGCCTGGATCGTGCGCAAGGACTTCGCTGAAAAACATCCCGAGATCGTGAAGGCGTTCGCCAAGACCACCCTCGATGCCTACGCCGACTACCGCAAAGACCCTGGTGCCTGGCTGGCCAACAGCAGCAACGTCGACAAGCTGGTGAAACTGTCCGGCGCGAAGGCGGGCGACATCCCCGGTCTGTTGCAGGGCAACGTTTATCCCTTGGCGTCCGATCAAGTGAAAGAGCTGGGCGCACCGACCACCGACGCTATCGGCAAGACTGCCGCGTTCCTCAAGGAACAGGGCAAGGTTGACGCAGTACTGGCGGACTACACGCCATACGTCAGCGCGAAGTTCGTCACTCAGTAAACAGGGGCATGGCGCCTGACTCAGACGGACCAGGCGCCACAACCCCAAGAACACGTTCCTATTAAAGAAGCGGAGCCATTGCCATGGCCTTGTTACAGCTGGAGCGCATCTGCGCACAGTATCCCGGTGCAGCGCAGCCCGTGCTGTCGGACATTTCCCTGAGCCTTGGCCCGCAACAATTGCTGGTCGCCCTCGGCCCATCCGGCAGCGGCAAGACGTCACTGCTGAACCTGATCGCTGGCTTCGTCGAGCCCAGCGCCGGACGCATAACGCTCGATAACGTGCCAGTCAAAGGACCGAGCGCCGAACGTGGTGTGGTGTTTCAGGACGACGCGTTGTTGCCTTGGCAGGATGTACTGGCGAACGTGGCGTTCGGTCTGGAACTGGCTGGCGTACCCCGCGCCGAACGCGAAGCGAGAGCTCGCGAGATGCTCGCGCTGGTTGATCTGGCCGGCTTCGAAAGCCGCCGTATCTGGCAGCTGTCTGGCGGGCAAAAGCAACGCGTCGGCCTGGCCCGCGCACTGGCGGCCGACCGCCGAGTGTTGCTGATGGACGAGCCCTTCGGGGCGCTGGATGCGTTCACCCGGGTACAGATGCAGGAGCTGCTGTTGCAAGTCTGGCAACGCAGCGCCAAGCCGGTATTCCTGATTACCCACGACATCGAAGAAGCAGTGTTCCTCGCCACTGACCTGATTCTGCTGGCGCCGAATCCGGGGCACATCGTCGAGCACCTCAAACTCGACTTCGGCCAACGCTATAGCGCAGGCGAGTCAGCGCGGGCGATCAAGTCCGATCCGCAATTCATCGAAACCCGCGAACACGTGTTGGAGCGAGTCTTTTCCCAGCGCCGGGCGATTCAGGAGCAACGGGCATGAGCCAGCCTCAATCCGCACGCGTCAGCGATCCCCTGATCGGAACTTCGCCAACAGGGAGAACCGCAGCCGCTCAATCTCGCGGCTTTCATTTAAGCACCCGCACGATCAGCGTGCTGACGCTCATTTTCCTGCTCGCAATCTGGTGGCTGGTCACCGCGTTAGAGTGGATCGAACCGCTCTTTCTGCCGCCGCCCTCGGCGGTATTGGAAAAGGCGTGGTTACTGATGACCAAAGGCTACATGGAGTCCACGCTCTGGCAGCACTTGGACGCGAGCCTTCAACGCATTGGCCTGGCCTTGGGTTTTGCTGTGCTGACCGCCATTCCCGTGGGCATCGCTATCGGACATAACCGCATCGCACGCGGCATTTTCGACCCGCTGATTGAGTTCTATCGCCCTATTCCACCGCTGGCCTACCTGCCATTGATCGTGATCTGGTGCGGTATCGGCGAATTCTCCAAGGTGTTGCTGATTTATCTGGCGATCTTTGCGCCGATTGCCATCGCCACTGCGACCGGCGTACGAACTGTCGATACGGCCAAAGTACGCGCGGCCCAATCTCTGGGTGCCAGCCGCTGGCAGTTGATCCGGCATGTGATTGTGCCAAGCGCCCTGCCGGAGATCCTGACCGGGATTCGCATTGGCCTGGGCGTGGGCTGGTCGACATTGGTCGCCGCTGAATTGATCGCCGCCACCAGCGGTCTTGGCTTCATGGTTCAGTCCGCCGCTCAGTTTCTGGTGACCGACGTCGTGGTGTTGGGAATTCTGGTCATCGCGCTTATTGCCTTTGCCATGGAGATGGGCTTGCGCGCCCTGCAGCGCAAGCTGGTGCCCTGGCATGGCCAGACCCACTGATCGGCGCCCCTTCCAAAAGACTGACTACGCCGATAATTCGCCGCCGAACGAACGAGAACCACGATGAACCTTCAAATCACCCCGCTCAGTTCAGCACTGGGCGCACAGATCAGCGGCGTCGACCTGAGCCGGGACCTGAGTGCCGAACAACGCGACGCCATCGAGCAGGCGCTGCTCGAACACCAGGTGCTGTTCTTCCGGGACCAACCGATTACGCCACAACAGCAGGCGCGATTTGCCGCCCGGTTTGGCGACCTGCACATTCATCCGATTTACCCCCATGTGCCAGAGCAGCCTGAAGTGCTGATTCTCGACACAGCCGTCACCGATGTGCGTGACAACGCCGTCTGGCATACCGACGTCACCTTCTTGCCGACGCCTGCGATGGGTGCCGTGCTGAGCGCCAAACAGTTACCGGCCTATGGTGGCGATACGCTGTGGGCCAGCGGGATTGCGGCATTCGAAGCGCTGTCCCGGCCCATGCAATCCCTGCTTAACGGTCTGACCGCGACCCACGACTTCACCCGGTCCTTCCCGCTGGAGCGCTTCGGCACCACGGCCGCAGACCTGACGCGCTGGGAGGAAACACGGCGCAAGAATCCGCCGCTGTCACATCCGGTCATTCGCACGCACCCGGTGAGCGGACGTAAAGCGCTGTTCGTGAACGACGGCTTCACCACGCGGATCAACGAACTGGAGCCCGCCGAGAGCGAGGCGATTCTTAAACTGTTGTTCGCCCATACGGTACGCCCCGAGTTCACCATCCGCTGGCGCTGGCAGGAAAACGACGTTGCGATGTGGGACAACCGTGTCACGCAGCATTACGCGGTGGATGACTACCGGCCTCAACGCCGGGTGATGCACCGAGCGACGATTCTTGGGGATGTACCGTTTTAGTTCTGGGCACCGCAAGGCTTCGAGATAACCATCTGTGGCAGCATGGCTTTGCCGGCGGTGGCGATCAGGCGGCCGCCACCACCGGCAAGTCGTGCGGCTACAGGTGCAGCGGTCTTTAGAGAACTTTGAACGGCTGAGTGCATCACTTTGGTTACCCCCGCCCTGAAAATGCGCGAATAGCGTGCAAAACTGATCAAGAAATACCCAAATGTGAAAGTCCACCGGCACCCTCGACAGGTCCCTGGTGACCCACGTTTCTATAAAGCGGGCTTTAAAACGGGGGTTTGAAGG
>Ga0160447_101108_pt1 | contig 10904 bp, 11 predicted proteins | sample HID1973K_E1MG_FD_108222 | JGI IMG/M metagenome (GOLD analysis project Ga0160447, IMG submission 108222) | Enriched mosquito-associated microbial communities from UW Madison campus, WI, USA - HID1973K_E1 MG | ecosystem: Host-associated > Arthropoda: Insects > Digestive system > Unclassified ...
AAGGGGCGCGGCACCCTGGAGCGCCGGCTGGCACCGCTGGGCGTGACGCTCAACTGGACCGAGTTCACCGCCGGCCCGGTGCAGCTGGAGGCGCTCAACGTCGGCTCCATCGACTTCGGCGACGTCGGCGAGGCGCCGCCCATCTTCGCGCAGGCGGCCGGCGCGCCGCTGGCCTACGTGGCCGCGAGCGTGCCGCGCCCGGCCTCGGAGGCGGTGCTGGTGCCGGCCCACTCGCCGATCCGCAGCGTGGGCGAGCTCAAGGGCAAGCGCGTGGCCTTCAACAAGGGCAGCAACGTGCACTACTTCATCGTCAAGCTGTTCGAGAAGCACGGCCTGGCCTACGGCGACCTGAACCCCCTCTATCTGCCGCCGGCCGATGCGCGGGCCGCGTTCGAGAAGGGCGCGATCGACGCCTGGGTGATCTGGGACCCGTTCCTCGCGGCCGCGCAGAAGACGCTCGACGCGCGGCTGCTGGCCGACGCCGAAGGCGTGGTGGTCAACCGCAGCTACTACTTCTCGTCGCTGCCGTACGCCGAGCGCAATGCGGACATCGTCCAGGTGCTGGTCGAGGAGATCGACAAGGTGGACCAGTGGGGCAAGGACAACCGCGCCGCGCTGTCCGCCGAGCTGTCCACGCTGTGGGGGCTGCCGCGCGACGTGGTGGATCTGTCCACCGGCCGCACGCGCTTCGGCACCGGGCCGATCACGCGGGCGATCCTGGCGCAGCAGCAGGAGATCGCGGACACCTTCTTCGCGCTCAAGCTGATTCCGCGCCGGGTCGACGTGCTCAAGGCCGCGGTGCAGGGCATCGCATGACGACGGCCGGCTTTTCCTCCCGACGCGCGCCCCTGTCGCAGGCCGCGCTGCGCGTGATCGGCGTGACGGCGCTGGCCTGGCACATCCGGCTGCCCGTCGCCCGCAGGGCAGCGGCGCCGGGGCGCTTCGCACCAGCACCGCGCCGCCGCCGTGCCGACGCGCGCGCGCCCTCGAATGGCATGCCGCTGCTGGCGCTTTCCTGGTGAATCACTGGACCGACCGATGACCGTACAGATTTTCTGGTTCCTGCCCACGCACGGCGACAGCCGCTACCTGGGCAGCAGCGAGGGCGCGCGCAGTGTCGACCTCGCCTACCTGCAACAGGTGGCAGGCGCGGCCGACACGCTGGGCTACGAAGGCGTCCTGATTCCCACCGGCCGCTCCTGCGAAGACCCGTGGGTGATCGCCTCCAGCCTGATCGGCGCGACGCGCCGGCTGAAGTTCCTGGTGGCGGTGCGGCCCGGCCTGCACCAGCCCGCGCTGGCCGCGCGCATGGCCGCCACCTTCGACCGGCTGTCCGGCGGACGGCTGCTGATCAACCTGGTCACCGGCGGCGACCAGGCCGAGCTGGAAGGCGACGGCGTGTTCCTCGACCATGCGCGGCGCTATGCGCAGTCGGCCGAGTTCATCCACATCTGGCGCGAGATTCTCGCGCGCAGCCATGATGGTGCGCCGCCCTTCGACTTCGAGGGCGAGCATCTGCGCGTCATGGGCGCGCGCCTGTTGTATCCGCCGCTGCAGCAACCGCATCCGCCGGTGTGGTTCGGTGGCTCGTCCGAGGCGGCGCATGCGCTGGCCGCCGGCCAGGTGCAACGCTACCTGACCTGGGGCGAACCGCCGGCCGCGGTGGCGGCCAAGGTGGCCGACGTGCGCGGGCGCGCCGCCGCGCTGGGGCGGCAGGTCGAGTTCGGCATCCGGCTGCACGTGATCGTGCGCGAGACCGAGCAGGCCGCGTGGCAGGCCGCCGACGAACTGCTGAGCCGGCTCGACGACGCGACCATCGCGCGGGCGCAGGAGGCCTTCGCGCGCATGGATTCGGAAGGGCAGCGCCGCATGGCGGCCCTGCACCGCGGCGGCGCATCGCGCACCCGCGAGGCGCTGGAGATCAGCCCGCACCTGTGGGCCGGCGTCGGGCTGGCGCGCGGAGGGGCCGGCACGGCGCTGGTCGGCAATCCGCGCCAGGTGGCCGACCGCATCCGGGAATACGCGGCGCTGGGCGTCGACGCCTTCATCTTCTCGGGCTACCCGCACCTCGAAGAGGCCTATCGCTTCGCCGAGCTGGTCTTTCCGCTGCTGCCGCGCCAGGTGCGCGAGCGCCTGACGGGCAGCCCGCTCGCCGGCCCGTTCGGCGAGGTCGTGGCCAACATCGACGCGCCGACGCGGCTGCGCGCGCAAAGCTGAGGAACGGCCATGACGGTTCAAGCTGAAACCTTTGCCGCGCCGGCCGCCGACGGTGCGACCGAGGCGACCTCGGGCGCGGCGCTGCTGCGCGACGCGGCGATCGGCGCCGGCCGGCGCCTGCTGCCCTGGCTGCTGCCGCTTGCGCTGCTCATCGGCTGGCAGGCGGCATCGTCGCTGGGCTGGCTGTCCAGCCGCGTGCTGCCGGCGCCGGCCGACGTGCTGCGTGCGGCCTCACAACTGGCGCTGTCGGGCGAGCTGTGGACGCACGTCAAGGTCAGTGCCGGCCGTGCGCTGCTGGGCCTGGCCATCGGCGGCGGGCTGGGCCTGGCGCTCGGCCTGCTGACCGGCTCGGTGCGCGCCTGCGAGACGCTGCTCGACACGACGGTGCAGATGGTGCGCAACATCCCCGCGCTGGCGCTCATTCCGCTGGTGATCCTGTGGTTCGGCATCGACGAGTCGGCCAAGGTGTTCCTGATCAGCGTGTCGGTGTTCTTCCCGATCTACCTCAACACCTTCCACGGCATCCGCAACGTCGATCCGCAGCTCATCGAGATGGGCCGCACCTACGGCCTGTCGCGCTGGGGGCTGTACCGCGAGGTGGTGCTGCCGGGCGCGCTGTCGTCCATCCTGGTCGGGCTGCGCTTCTCGCTCGGGCTGATGTGGGTGATCCTGATCGTCGCCGAGACCATCTCGGCGCGCTCCGGCATCGGCTACCTGACGATGAACGCGCGCGAGTTCCTGCAGACCGACGTGGTGCTGGTGGGCATCCTGTTGTATGCGCTGCTCGGCAAGCTGGCCGACCTGTTCGCCCGCGCGCTGGAGCGCGGCTGGCTGCGCTGGCATCCGGGCTACCAGAAGTGAAGAGGCGGCAAGCATGACCACTGGAACACCACACGCGAGCCGCACCGGCGGCGTGACCGTGCAGGCGCAGCAACTGGACAAGCGCTACGGCCCGCGCGAGGTCTTGCGGCGGCTGCAGCTGACGGTGGCGCCGGGCGAGTTCGTCGCCATCGTCGGGCGCAGCGGTTGCGGCAAGAGCACCTTGCTGCGGCTGGTGGCCGGCCTGGAGCACGCGAGCGCGGGGCGCCTGGACATCGACGGCGAGCCGGCGCGGGGCCTGCGCACGGGCACCCGCATCATGTTCCAGGAGGCGCGCCTGCTGCCCTGGAAGCGCGTGCTCGACAACGTGATGCTCGGCCTGCCGGCGCAGGCCCGGCCGCGGGCGCGCGAGGTGCTGGCGCAGGTGGGCCTGGCCGAGCGCGAACACGAATGGCCGGCGCGCCTGTCGGGCGGGCAGCGCCAGCGCGTCGCGCTGGCACGGGCGCTGGTGCACCAGCCGTCGCTGCTGCTGCTCGACGAGCCGCTGGGCGCGCTCGATGCGCTCACCCGCATCGAGATGCACCGGCTGATCGAGGGGCTGTGGCAGCGCCACGGCTTCACCGCGCTGCTGGTCACGCACGACGTGCAGGAGGCGGTGGCGCTGGCCGACCGCGTCATCCTGATCGAGGAAGGCCGCATCGCGCTGGACGTGCCGGTCGACCTGCCGCGCCCCCGCTCGCAGGGCGATGCCGCTTTTGCCGCGCTGGAGAAACGCATTCTCGACCGGGTGCTGCGCCAGTCGGCGCGCGCGGCCTGATCGATTCGACCCCCCACCCGTTCCAAGCAAACAGAAGGAGTCTTCCCATGTCCATCCAGGCCATCAACGTGCGCAACCAGTTCAAGGGCAAGGTGCGCCAGATCATCCGCGGCGACGTCCTGTCCGAGCTGGATGTCGAGACGCCGTGGGGCGTCGTCACCTCGGTCATCACCACCCGCTCGGTCGACGAGCTGCAGTTGCGGGTCGGCTCGGAAGTGGTGGCGCTGGTCAAGGCCACCGAGGTGTCGATCGCGAAGCTGTAGCGCCGCCCGGCGCCTCAGCGCCGGTGCGGCGGCGTCTGCACCTGTTCCAGCGTCCAGCCGGCCATCGCCTTGTCCGCCTCGCGCGCGCGCTGCTCGTCGATGCGCTTGGCGGTCAGCCTGGCCGACATGCGCAGCTTGTTCAGGTCGCGCTCCTTCAGGTCCGGGTTGAGCGCGAAGCTGAAGCAGCACAGCGTGCCGTAGATGCGCCCGTCGGCCAGCACCACCGGCGTGCTCAGGTGCGCGCCGATCGGGAACGGCGTCGGCGGCAGGTCGGCGAAGTCGGGCAGGGCGGCCACGTCGTTCACCAGCTGCGGCAGGCGGCCGTCGATCACGCGCTGGCAGAAGCTCTGCTCCAGCGGCTCCGACTGGCCGACCTCGATCACCCGGCCCGTCGGCCCGGTCTCCACGCGCCGGAACACGCGCCTGCCGTCGCAGAACTCGGAGGCGAACACCACGTCCATGCGCAGGTGCTCGCGCAGCTGGCGCAGCACTTCCGGCACGGCGCCGCTGATCAGGGCGTCGCTGTGGTCGGGCGTGGCCACCAGCAACTCGGAAACGCGCACCTCGAAGGCGTCGGGCGCGTAGTCGTGGTCGTAGAGGGAATGCATGGGCAAATGTCTGAAGTCGGGCTTGTCTCTGACAGTCTGAAACCGTCACTCAAATGCTACACGCGAAGCGCCGATCCGGGGCCGCCGATAGACTCGGGCCACATGACGCGCCCCGCCGCAGCGCCCGCTGCCTCTCCCGATCACCCCTCCTTCGGCGCGCTGCGCCACCGGGGCTACCAGGCCCTGGTCGGCACCTACCTGCTGGCCATGATGGCCGACAACATCGAGCACGTGATCAGCTACTGGATGGTCCACCAGAAGTTCCAGTCCTCGGCGCTGGGCGGCTTCGCGGTCATCTCGCACTGGCTGCCGTTCCTGCTGTTCTCGGTGCCGGTCGGCGCGCTGGCCGACCGGGTCGATCCGCGCCGGCTGATCCAGCTGGGCATGGGCCTGTTCATGCTGGCGTCGGCGGGCTGGGCCTGGTTCTTCATCACCGACACGCTGCAGGTCTGGCAGGCCATGGTGCTGCTGGTCATCCACGGCTGCGCCGGCGTGTTCTGGCAAGGCGCCACGCAGGTGCTGCTGCACGACGTGGTGCCGCGCGCCGACCTGCCCAGCGGCGTGCGCCTGCTGGCCACCGCCCGCTACACCGGCATGCTGGCCGGGCCGGCCGTGGGCGGCGCGATCATGCTGACGATCGGGCCGCGCTACGGGCTGCTGCTCAACACGCTGTTCTTCCTGCCCGCACTGCTGTGGCTGGTGCGCGCGCCGTACGGGCCGCGCTTTCGCAGCCAGGCCGATGCGCCGCCGCCGGCGCCCCGTGCGGTGCGCGGCCTCGGCGACTTCGTGCGCACCTTCATGGAGGTGCGCTCGAACCGGCTGCTGGTGTCGATGATCGGGCTGGCCGGCCTGGCGTCCATGTTCGTGGCCAACAGCTACCAGGCGCAGATGCCCGGCTTCGCGCAGGACCTCGGCCACGGCGATCCCGGCGTCACCTACAGCGCGCTGCTGGCGGCCGATGCCGCCGGTGCGCTGCTGGCCGGGCTGCTGATGGAAAGCCGCGGCGGGCTGCTGCGGCCGGCGCCGGGCACGGCGCTGGCCCTGGCCATGGCGTGGTGCGTGGCGCTCGGCGGCTTTGCGCTGAGCGGCTCCTACACGCTGGCGCTGGTGCTGCTGTTCGCCGCCGGCGCGTTCGAGCTGTCTTTTTCCAGCATGGCGCAGACGCTGGTGCAGCTGAATGCGCCGGCCGAATCGCGCGGGCGGGTGCTCGGGCTGTACAACATGTCCGCGCTCGGGCTGCGCGCCTTTGCCGGCATCACCGTCGGACTGGGCGGCACCCTGATGGGCATCCATGCCTCGCTGGCGGCCTCGACGCTGGCGCTGCTGCTGGTGCCGGCGCTATTGCTGGCGTGGCTGCGCCGAAGCTGAGGCAACCCCGTGCCATTGTCAGGGCCGGCGCAACGGGCCGAGAATGGTCCGCTTTGACAACACGCAGGAGCAAGACACCGATGGCATTCACCCTTCGCAGCCCGAGTTTCAACGAGCAGGGCACCCTGCCGCGCCAGTTCGTCCATGAGGCGATGGGCGCCGGCGGCGACAACATCTCGCCCGAGCTGGTGTGGGAAGGCGCCCCCGAGGGCACCAAGAGCTTCGCGCTGACCCTGTACGACCCCGACGCACCCACCGGTTCCGGCTGGTGGCACTGGGTGGTCTATGACATCCCGGCTGACGCGACCGGGTTGCCGCAGGGCGCGGGCGCGGCTGCCGGCGGCGCGCTGCCCAAGGGCGCGAAGCAGGGCAAGACGGACTTCGGCAGCGCCGGCTACGGCGGCGCCGCACCGCCGCCCGGCCACGGCCCGCACCGCTACATCTTCACGCTGTATGCGCTGAACACCGACAAGCTCGATGTGCCGGCGGATGCCACTGCGGCGTACATCGGCTTCAACATCCACTTCGCCAAGATCGGCGAGGCGAAGCTGACGGCGCTGTACCAGCGCTAGGAATCTAGTAGTAGACGAACACCGTGACCGTGTCGCTGTACGTGTCGGCGCGGTAGCTGGTGCTCTGCACGGTGGCATAGACCGGGATCGCCTGGTCGTTGCCGTTGCCGGTGCCGGCCACGCCGTTGCCGACGCTGCGCGGTGTGGCGGTGTTGCCCCATGCCGTGCCGGCCGCGCCGTCGCGGCGCAGCTGGTAGGGCACGACGTCGGTGTTGCTGCCGGTTCCCCGGAGGCCGCCGACGCCGTTGACGTTGCCGTTGGAGGGCAGCAGGCCGACGTTGTAGGCGGTCTGGTTCGGGCACTTCACCGTGATCGTGCCGCTGGCCTCCAGCATGCTGCCGGTCGGCGGTGCGCTGCCGAAGTTGACCGGCGTGGCCGCCACGGTGCACTTGTTGCCCGCGTTGGCCCTGACGTCGACTTGCAACGTGCGCCCGGAGAGGTCTCCACCGATGCGTTCCTGGCACTGGCCGACGCCGTTGGGCTGGAAGCCGACCACCGTGTCCCAGAAGGTGGCGGTGTAGTTGCCGGCCTGGGCGCCGGTCTGCCCCGCCGGGATGGCGCCATAGAAGGTGAAATTGCCGGTGTAGGTGGCAAACGTGGGCTGGTAGTTGACGTAGGTTGGCCCTGGCACGGTGAACTGCAACTGCAAGGGCGCCACGGTCTTGACCCACACCTGCGACAGCGCCGCGTCCCGGTACATCTGGAAGTTGAGCCGGCTCGGACCGTTCATCACCGGCTGGGCCACAGTCCCCGGATAACTGACGTTGCTGCCCAGGTCCATGCACAGCCACACTTTGGTGGCCGAGGTGTTCCAGTTGGTACAGGTGAAGCTGACGCTGCCGGTGGCGGTCGTCGGGGTGCCGCTGTTGACGTCCACCGAACCGAAATTCAATATGGGCTGACCGACGTTGCAATCGAGATTGGCGCTGGCCGTGCCCGGCAGCAGAAGCAAGGCGCCGAGCATGACGACAAGGGACGGCCATGCGCGCCGGATCATCCGGATCCAGGAAAACCTCATGGTGCAGCTCCACTGATGCAGGTGAGGGGGCCGATGCGCGCGATGCCGCGCTGCTCGGGCAGGTCGAACGCCACCCGGCAGCGGCTGCCCTTGGCGCCGGCCACTTCCAGCATGTTGCGCGGCGCCAGGTTGTCAAGATAGACCAGGCCGTCGAAGCCGACGAAGGCCGGCGCGTCGCTGCTGCCTTGCAGCCGTGCCTGGCTGCCCACCGGCAGCGGCTTGCCCTGCGCATCAACCAGCACGATGGTGGCGGCGCGCACCGGCGTGATGCCGAAGCGCACCAGCGCGCCGGCGCGGTCGGCCGGCGTGGCGTTGGCATCGACCTTGGCAATGCGCACGTCGGGCGGCAGGTCCATCGGGTCGATGCTCAGCTTGTTGTTCTGGTAGGGGTTCAGCGGCGTCACCAGCAGCAGGCCGTCGCGGTCGGTGGTGCCCACCACGTTGTTCTGCAGCTTGACCGGCACGTCGGGCACGCCATCGGTGCTCACCACGGCAAAGCCGTTGGTGATGTTGCGCGCGGCCTTCACGTGGCCTTCCATCAGCACCAGCGAACCGGTGGCGCTGGCGAAGCCGGTGGTGTTGCCGCCGATGTTCGACAGGCCCGCCTGCACCAGGCCGTAGCGGCCCAGGTAGTCGATCTCGCCCTGCGCGGAATGGGTGTCGTCGCCCTGCTGGGCCTGCGCGCGCCAGCCCCAGCCGCCTTCCTGCGGCGTGGTGAGCGACGCATTGGCGGAGAACAGGTTGCGCCCGCCGCTGTGCTGCACGCTGGCGCCGGTGAAGATGTCGTCCAGCGCCAGGTTGATGTTCAGGAAGACGCTGCGGTCGCTGTTCAGGTCGAGGTTCTGGTTGACGTTGAAGCTGGCGAACAGATTGCGCCCGAGCGAGATCGACCAGTTGAAGGTGCCGTAGCGGCTGGTCTGCAAGGTGTCGCGCAGGTGGACGTAGCCGAGGCTGAAGCTGCCCATCAGCGCGGTGTTGAATCCGGCCTGCGCACTGGCGCTGATCTGGGGCGGCGGCGCGCCATAGAAGGTCGCGACGTCGCGGTAGCCGGCGTCGGCGCGGATGCCGCTGGCCGAGGCGAAGAAGCGCGTGTCCGACCAGCTGTAGCCCACGCCGTATTGCGAGCCCGACAGCCCGTCGGACTGGCTGTGCGCCACCGAGCCGGACAGCACGCCGCCCTTCTGCCCGAGCAGCCAGGCGCCGCCGACCCCGGCGTTGGCCAGATCGCGGCTGGCCTCGGCGTGGACCTCGGCCGTGAAGCCGTTGGTCACGCCGTGGCGCCAGGTGCCGCTGGCCACCGGATCGCTGCCGTAGCTGAAGGATTCGAAGCCGTAGTTGCGGCGCACCACGCCCAGCTCGGTCGACCAGTCGGACAGGCCTTCCTGCAGCAGTTCGGGCGTGTTGTAGAGCGAGAAGTTCAGGGTGGTGGCACGGCCCAGCGCGTCGGTGACCACGACCTGCGCGTTGCCGGCGCCGTTGATGCCCGGCACCGCGTTGAGCTGGAACGGCCCGGCCGGAACCTCGCCTGTGTATTGCTTCATGCCGTTGACGAACAGCTCGACCTGCGAGGGCAGCGTGGCCGCGCCGAGGAACTGCGGCAGCGGCGTGGTCACGCGGTAGGGCTGCAGCGCGTAGTTGGTGCCGAACTGCAGGCCGCCGATGCGCGTGGCGCGCGACCAGGTCGTGGCGGCCGTCAGCGTGTCGCCGACGCGCAGGCTCAGCGCGCTGTCGGGAAAGGAGGAGGTCCAGCTGGTGTCCAGCCGCACCGATTGGGTGGCCCAGTCGCCTTCGGTGCCGGCGCGCGCCACCTGCGACAGCTGCGTGCTGCTCAGCACGCCGGCGTTGTTGAAGGCGCGCAGTTCGGTGAAGGCGCTGGCGGTGGTGGTGGCGCGCTCGCCCTGGGTGCCGTACAGCGTGTAGTTGAGCAGGGCGCCGGGGGTCGTGTTCGGCGTCGGGGCGGGGCCGGGCGCGCCGCCGATCATCTGGGTCGGCATGTCCAGCAAGGCCAGCGGCACGGTCAGCGCGACCGCCTGGCGCGACACGTCATAGCCCACCTTCACGCCCGCCAGGCTTTCCAGGCGCACCGGCGAGGGCGTGTCTGCCGCCAGCCGGAACCCCAGTTCGCGCAGCGTCTCGACGTCGGCCCAGAGCGAATCGCCCAAGAAACGGAAACGCATCAGCCCGCGGTCAGTGCCGTTGAGCGTGGTCTCGAGATACAGGTTGCTGTTGACGGGCGCGGCGGCCGTGGCCGGATTGGCGCGCGGCGTCGGCGCGGGCTGCGCGTGCGACACGGCACCGCCCGAACACATCAGCCCTTCAGCGAGCGCCAGGAACCACAGGAGTCGCTGCTTGCGTGGCTTGCTCGCCATTGATCGTCGCTTCGAACGTGCCGCTGCCGGCAAACGCCGAAGAGGGTTGATTCAAGGGCCAGCGCATGGTGGCGCCAGGCAACACATAGCCCAGCAGCCCGTCATGGATGACAACACGATTGCCCGAAGGGGCGACATACCTGACCTGCGCCAGCTGCGCATGCAGGGTGCCGGCATTGGCCACCTGCAGCACGGCCTTGCCGCCTTCGCTGAGCAGTTGCCAGCTCAGCTGCGGCGCCTGCGGGGGCGCGCCCTTGGGCTCGAGGAAGACGGGCACCGAATAGTGCAGAACGAACTGAAGGCCGCCCTTGTCGTTCGTCTCGCCGGGCAGCTCGTCGATGGCCAGGCGGTAGGCCTGCTCGGCGGCACCGGCCGGCGGTGGTCCGGTGCGGATGACCCGCACCAACTGCTCGGCGCCCGGCTCGATGGTCAGCATCGGCGGGCTGATCACCAGCCCGTCCGACGGCGTGAGCTGGTCCTTGCCGTCGCTTTGCGTCCATTGGTAGACGCGCACCTGCGCCTGCAGCCGCTCGGTGCCGGCGTTGCTGAGCGTCAGGCCATCGGCATTCCTGGCGGCGACCAGGCGCAACGAGACCGGCGTGACCTGCAGGCCGGCGCCGAAGGCGCTGGTTGCCAGCAAAGCCAGCGCGCCGATCCAGAGAGTCTTGTTACGCATGATCCGTCCGCCAGCCGACATTGCTTCAGTATTGCACGTTGACCGTCACGCGGTCCTTGTACGTGTCGGGCTTCTTGTTGTTGATGTTGGTGCCCAGGGCCTTGACGTAAACGGTGAAGGCGCGTGCCGTGGTGCCGTCGGTGTTGGCCGCGCCGGCGACGCCGTTGCCCACAGTGG
>Ga0160447_101117_pt1 | contig 10810 bp, 11 predicted proteins | sample HID1973K_E1MG_FD_108222 | JGI IMG/M metagenome (GOLD analysis project Ga0160447, IMG submission 108222) | Enriched mosquito-associated microbial communities from UW Madison campus, WI, USA - HID1973K_E1 MG | ecosystem: Host-associated > Arthropoda: Insects > Digestive system > Unclassified ...
AAGCTGTACGACGTGAGCATGGCGCAAGCCCTGCACGCCAACTCGCTTGCCAGCCTCGCAATGATGGTGGGAAGCGTCGTGTGCGGCTGGAGCACCGACCGCTTCGGGCCGCGGCCTGCGATGGTGATCGGCTGGGGCGGCCTCCTGATGTCGGGCTACTGGCTGCTGGGCGTTCCGGGCCACGGCGGCGACATGCTGTTGCGCTATGTCCTGGCGGGCTTCTTCACCGGTGCGGTCACTCTCGTGCCCATTGTTTCCGTCCGTTCCTTCCCCACTGCCATCCGTGCCACCGGCATCTCCTTCGGCTACAACGTCGCGTATGCGATCTTCGGCGGGCTGACGCCGATGCTCGTGAGCCTTCTCGTGCACCTGGATCCGGTGGCGCCGGCGCACTACGTGGTGCTAGCGTGCGCGGTGGGGGTGCTGTCGGCATTTGCCGCACGCTCGGGCCGCACCGGCCTGCCGGCAGAGCGCGCGGCTGCAACCTGAACCTGGCTGGCTACGCGACATGCATCTCGTCGGGATGATCCTGCCAATCTTCGCGATCGTCATCGCGGGCTGGCTCGCGCGCTCCACCGGCTACCTGCCGCGCGAGCTGGCCCCGCTGCTCACCCGGTTTTCCTATTGCGTGGCCATGCCCGCGCTCGTGTTCCTGACCATCGGAGACGAGAGCCTGCGCTCCCTGCTCGACTGGCGCTTCATCGCGGCCTTCGGCGGCGGGTCGCTGGCCTGCTTCGTTGCCGCGGCAGCCGTGGCCCGCCTGCGGCGCGGCGCCAGCCTGGGCTCGAGCGCCATGATCGGCGCCGCGGTCGCGCTGACCAACACGGCCTTCATCGCACTGCCGATCCTCAAGGCCCTCTACGGCAAGCCGGGCGTGCTGGCCGCGGCCATCGCGACCATCTTCGTCGGCGTGATCCTGGTGCCGGTCATGGTCGTGCTGTTGGAGACTGACCGCTCGGCCGGCGAGCGCAAGATCCGCCTGGGGCCGCTGCTGCGGCCGATCGCGACCAACCCGCTCATCCTCTCGACGATCCTGGGCCTTGCTTGGTCGCTGTGCGGCTTCGGGATGCCCAAGCCGCTGGACACCTTCCTGAGCGTGCTGGGCGATGCGTTGACGCCGTGTGCGCTCTTTGCCATCGGACTCGAGTTGACGCTCGGCGACCTGCGGGAGCGGCTGTCGTTTTACGCGGTGCTCACGCTGGTCAAGCTGCTGCTGGTCCCGCTCGTGGTCTACCTGTTCTGCCTGGGGATCGGGCTCGACGGGACCGCGATGGTTGCGGCCGTCGTCTGCGCCGCCGTGCCGACCGGGAAGACCGGCTACATCCTGGCCGTCGAGTACGGCACGGAGAAGGCCATGATGGGCGCGGTCATCTCCTTGTCCACCCTGTTCTCGATCTTCTCGATGCTCGGCTGGCTTTACGTCCTTCGAGGCGTCTGAGCAGTCGGAGAGGAACAGGTTCGCACATCCAAACCCATTGCGCTGGGGCGGCAAGCAGGCCGAAGATTGACGACTTCAACGGGCGCGAAGCCGACGGTCACCCTGAACGCCCCCTTCCAGCCAGGCTCAAGGTCCGCAACGGGCCCATTGCTGAAGTAGCAACCTCAGGAAAGCAGACCTTCGCTGGCGACAGTCGCCATGCGCTCTGACTGGACTTCGACTTGAGAGTCTATGCTGGGAACTCCACGCGTTCGATTGAGTATCCCAGTGGCGACTCCAAACTGCGGGCTGGAAATCTCTCACCGCCTTGCACTTTTTCGTATGTCTGACGGGGCAGACAGAACCTCCCTCCTGGATACCCAGCGAACTCCCGGAAACGCACGTACTGTTTGCAGGTAGTCCAAGATTTTCGATATGGACTCGCCTCACTCTTTGTCGACAGCGTCACGACAATTTGTCCGGGCTCCGCGAGCGCAATATGAAGCGCGAACAACGCAACATATAGGTTCGCCCAGCACATCGAGGCCAAGAGGATTGGCATCATCAGAAAAATCGCTTTGCGCTTAGTCGCCGTTAGCTGTGCCCTCAGTGCGTCCAACCAGGCTCTTGAGAAGGATGTGAACAACGCGATTCCGATGCTTCCAAGTCCAGCGGCAAGTTCAGTTGGAGTGGAAAGGGCGAATTCGAGCTGGAAACTCACAACCAGCGACAAGAGGCCCATACCGTACCAAGCGAGCGGAAGCCACCTTGCCTTTGACATCGCCTGGGTCGCCGCTGTGGCACCAGGGCCGGTCATGCGGATGCCAGCGAGCGGGGTCGAATCCAGTGCGTTTTCATCATGGTCCTGGCACCGTTCGGTTAGCCCGCACGCACCAATGTGTGCCTGGTGACGTAGTTGCACGAACTTCCGCACGTGGCTTGGAGTAGCGGTTCGGCTGTGAACATAACCATGAACTCAACGAACACTCCGAAGTGGCAGTCGGGCAGTGCATTCTTGGAGCGATTGGGCATACTGTCTTCGGCTTCAACAGCGCGTTCAGAGTTGGGAAACCGGACACAGTAAACGTCGCCAAAGCGATGCGCACCTGGCCAGGAGCCTTCCAACGTTTGCATGTAGACGGGCTTGCGGGAGGGTGTAAACCTGAGCAAGAGCGGGGTTGAGGATGCCGACGGCAAGTACGAGCAGAAGTCCGCTGACACTTCGACTTCCGTAGCGTGGCGATTTCTTCTTGGTCATCGACATGGGCATTCGTTGCTCTCCCTGAAGGTGCCAGAAGCCCCCAGTCGCGCGCCTCCTCAATTTGAGGGGCCATGCTGTGAGTGGAGATGTCGGTGGCGAATCCTCGCCGCCTTCTTCGATTGAGACTCGGCGCTTGGCGTGTCTGCTTTACATCGTGATTTCCACGAAGTTGGTAACTTCCGCTCCTGGCCGTCGGCCGCTGGTGAATGGGTCGGTCCAGCCTGGCCGAAGGCCGAGAGCAAACTCTTTGCGCACCTTTTTCAATGATGGCTCCCAGCCCATGGCTGCCTCGACCTCGCCAACACACCCCCGGCAGTCGCCGGCGCAGTCCACCGACAACGGGTCGTCGGTCTCGGTCGAGCTCTCGCCCGCAGATTTGGCATTTCATGGGCTGATTGTTGCCCGCCATGTCGTCAGTGCGCACGCGCTTCGGAGCCCGAGTGCGACCGGCCGGTTCTGGCCGAATCTGCCGGTTGTTGACGACTACCTTTCACCGCCCGGGTGCACACCGTCGAGCTCACTCCCCGCGGCGGCCAAACTCCCTCTGGGACTGATATATGCTGACGCATCTCGTCAGAGCCGCATGCACCAACCGTCAACAAGACTCAACATCGGCATCGCCGGTGCCGGCCCCGCCGGCCTGGCAACCTCAATCGCGCTGGCCAAGCTAGGCCATCGAGTCGAGGTTTTCGAGAAGCATCCAACTCTGGAGCCGCTGGGCGCCGGCTTGCTCATACAGCCCCAAGGCCTTCGCGCTCTCGGAGAACTAGGCGTGCGGCGCGAGTTCGAAGACGTCAGCGTCCCCATTGCACGACTTCTGGGTACCACCCACCGAGGCTGGCGGGTGGTCGACATCAACTACGAGGGCTCGCCCGCTCGTGCTGTCAGTCGAGCAGCACTCGCTCGCGTCCTCCACACGGCAGCGCAAGCCGCCGGTGTTCGCTTTTCCCTGGGCCGCGAAGTCGAGTCCCTGACCGTCGTCGAGGGCCGTGCAAGGGCTGCAACGAAGACTGCTTCCTCGGATTTCGACCTCTTCGCAATCGCCGACGGGGCGACCTCAAGCTTGCGTGAAAGTACGGGCATCGCCGGCCCTTCCAAGACATACCGATGGGGCGCCCTCTGGGGGCAGTTCTGGGTATCTGCTTGGGCGCACCCGTCGCTGCTGCTTCAGAGGTTCAGAGGCACCTCGGAAATGATGGGCCTTCTGCCCACTGAAGTTGCAGGTGAGGCAGTTCGTCTCTCTTTCTTCTGGAGCATCCGCGGCGACCGCTACGCCGACTGGAAGGAAAGCGATCTGGAGGCATGGAAGCGTCATGTCCTGAGCTTGTGGCCCGCGGCGGCACCCGTTGTCACCCAGATTCGGCGCCACGATGACTTGGCGTTCGCGAAGTATCGGCACACTTGGCCGCGCACCATGGGTTCCGGCCCCCTGTGCGTGGTTGGCGACGCGGCCCATGCAATGAGTCCGCAGCTCGGACTGGGAACAACGTTGGCCATGGAGGACGCCCTTGCACTCGCCTATGCAGTGCAGCAACGCGGGGTCGCGGGAGCGGCGCGGGAATATTCGTCGAAGCGCCTTCGGCGGTCCCAGAGCTTCCAGACCCTGAGCAGGCTGCTCACGCCATGCTTCCAGGCACAAGGCCAGGGACTTTGGCGGGATGTGACGTTTGCAACGGGTTTGCGCATTCCCGGCGTACCTTGGCTCATGAAGCGGAGCTTGGCCGCGCCTGCGAGGTCCCATCCTGTTGGAGCACCGATGCGCGTATCGACGCGTCCACCTGCCGAGCCCAGCGGACCGGCACCCCTCGCGTGAACCCACCGATGGGACGAGCACTCATAGAACACCGCGTGGTTGTCGTGGGAGGGTATGGCTTCTTCGGCCGTCGGTTGGTTGAGCGCCTCGCGTCGCAACCAGACATTCACGTGACTGTTGTTGGTCGCTCCCTGGCGGAGGCTCAAGCTCTGGTTGGCCGACTACGTCCCCATGCGAAGGCGCGCCTTGACGCCGCCGCAATTGATGCGATGTCCACGGGCTTGCCTCGGGAGCTCGAACGCCTGTCCCCGACCACTGTCGTTCTCGCATCCGGGCCGTTCCAAGGGCAGGACTATAGGGTTGCGCGAGCGTGTATATCGGTCGGCGCGACCTACATTGACTTGGCCGATGCGCGCGCTTTCGTGGTCGGAATTGAAGAACTCGACTCGGACGCCAAAGCGGCCGGCGTGTTCGTAAGCAGCGGAGCTAGCTCGGTCCCAGCCCTATCCAGCGCGGCCGCGGACCACCTCGCACGAGGCATGTCGACCGTCCGCAGCATCGACATCGGCATCAGTCCTGGTAACAGAACTGAGCGAGGCCTGTCCACCGTGAAGGCCATCCTTAGCTACTGCGGAAAGGCGATACCCACCCATGGCTCGGCTCGAACGATTGGATGGAGTGGGTCGCGGCGCCATCGTTACCCAGAGCCGGTCGGAAGACGCTGGCTGTCGCCATGCGATGTCCCGGACCTCGCGTTGCTGCCGCCTCGGTATGCCGGCGCACCAAACGTACAGTTTGGAGCCGGCCTCGAGCTCTCGTTCTTGCACCGGGGGATGAACGTCAGGGCGTGGGCTTCTCGCCGCGGCCTTGTCCGCGACTGGTCCGCCCATGCGCGCTGGCTCAAAGGCGCCGCAGACATCTTCAAGGGCTGGGGGTCGGATGCGGGCGCCATGCATGTTTCGGTTTCTGGGCTTCGAGACGACAAGGTCGAGGCGTCGCGTGCTTGGAGCCTGGTCGCTACGCATGGCGACGGACCCTACGTTCCGACATTGGCTGCTGCCGCGTTGGTCCGGAAGCTGTGCGAAGGCGACGTACTGCCGGCTGGCGCGATGCCTTGTGTGGGCAGCCTCTCGCTTGAAGACTTCGAGAAGGAAGCGCAAGGTCTGAGCATCCGGATGGTGGAGGTGGTCGCATGAGAACTGCGTCGATGTACCAGCAGGCCATGGGCGAGAGTTTCGAGCGCCTGCCACTGGCGGTGCAGCGCTTTCACACGTTGGTCGGCTTGCAGGAGTTTCACGGCTGGGTCGACACGGATGCGCCCTCAACGCTCGCCGCGAGGCTCCTCGCGCTTTGCCTTGGCACCCCTCGTCGGGCGACAAGCGGCCCCATCCGATTCGAACTCCACGCAGCCCCCGAGGCCGAAACCTGGACCCGTCATTTCCCGGGCCAGAAGATGACCTCCCGCATGCGCCTTGATGCCCGTCAGGTCGTCGAACAGCTGGGTGCCGCTCGCCTGACCTTCAACCTGTGCGAAGCAGGAGGCCAGCTCGAAATGCGCTTGATTGGCCTGCACTTCCTGGGAGTTCGGTGCCCGCGCTGGCTGCTTCCCAGAGTCGTTGCCGAGGAGACGGGTCAACGTGACCGGCTTCACTTTCGCGTTCAAGCCTCGCTGCCCGCAATTGGCACCGTGGCAAGCTATCGCGGTCACTTGACCGTCGGCAAGAAGGAACCAGTGTGATTGTCGTCTTCGATGCCCAATGCCTGCTCTGCAACGGTTGGGTGCAGTTTCTGTTGCGGCACGACCGACGGGGTGTCGTTCGGTTCGCCTCAATCCAAGGTGCAACCGGAAAGGGCTTGCTCGCTAAGGCAGGACTGAAAGTCGACGGGCTGCAAACGCTGCTCGTAGTCGACGGCGCGCGCACGTGGCAACACACGTCAGCCATCCTGCGCGTACTTCACACGCTGGGATGGCCATGGCGTCTTGCTTGGGGAGCCTGGCTGGTGCCCGGGCCTTTGCGCGACGCGCTCTATCGCTGGTTCGCGCGAAACCGATATTGGCTGTTCGGCCGCACTGAAACATGCGCGGTGCCACCTCCGGACTACGCCGAGCGCTTCTTGGATTGACGGCCGGGGCACGTAGGTTCGAAGCACCCGCCCGGTCAGCCTAACGACTGCTTTGAGGCGATTTCTGGGTCTTCCTCGAACGGCCGCTTCTGGCCGAACATGGTCACGCGGATGCCGTTGACCGGTCAAATAGCGCGGCTCTCATCTGAGCGGGCCAGGTTCCGACTAAGGTCCCAGCCATTGCAACGGCCCCAGAAGAAATCAAAAGGTAGCCGAGGCGCGATTTTGTCGTGAGGCCCGGGGCCATGCTCCAGTCACCTCCGACGCAGTACACCCCCCATAGGCAAACTAACGACAACGACGGGGCAAAGACCAACAGCACCAAGGCGTTGTGCTGCCGGACGATAGGCAAGAGCAGATGGCGGATGAATCTGTAGTGCAGCAACGTTCTCAAGCAAAAGAGCAGCGCGATGAGCCCCGCTAGGACCAACCCAAGGGCACTTGCAAGCATGGCGACTTGCGGGAATGCTGTGGTCTTCGCGTGCGAGTGGATGTCCAGGCGTGATGAAAGAAGCAACAAAGCCTGACGTACACCGTCGGAGAACCGCCGAAGCGAACCAGCTTGGTCCAACACGTCCTGGGGCGCCAACAAGACCACGACTGCATAGACTGCCATCGGAAGGGCAAGCCCTACCCAGAGCAAGGCAACTCCTGCGCGACGGATACGAGGTGGGACATGTGGTGCTTGCACTGAGTCGCGATTCTTCTGTTTGCCTTGGCAGTGTGCAAGCGCTTCACATTCCGATGTCATGAGCAGGCAACGGATGTCCGGTCTCTGGCGAATTCTGGAACGCGACCGACTGGCCGCTCCTGGCCGTGCGCAGCCTCAGCATACGGCAGCAGGATTCGCCGCGAAGTCCCCTTGTGGAAGACGGAAGACGTGGATCTCCCTCCACCTGCCGGATGAGTTCTTAATCAGGGCGACGAAATTGCATTGCTCTGCCAGCGCGCCACCTTGCTCAAGCCGCAGGCGCAGTGCGTCCGCTGCCTCGTCGAGGCGTTGCCGGAGGGGCGAGACGGCGTTCGGGAACTGACCGATTTGCTTGACGGCCTCTATGGGCAACGTGCGCATGTACTGAGCGTGCGTCCGTCGACGGAAGAGGAGCAACTCCAATTCATTCGTGGGGAAGTTCCGAAGAATCAACTTTGTCCCACGGGACGATCGCCTCGAAGTCCCTCACGCCACGGGTGACGCTTCATGGCATGGGGTGCGATCGCCGTATCGCGCTTCTCCAGTGCGCGACAGCGGAACTACCGCTGACCACGTCCAGCAAGACCGCCGCGTACCTGGACGCCTGCGCCGCAGTGCAGACGCGTCAGCTCGACGACAACGCCAGGCGGATCAGGTCTGCCTGGCGGTTGCAATCCATCTTCTGCATCAGCACGGCGATCTGTCGACGCACGGTGTTGATGGTCACGCCCTGGGCGCGCGCGTGAGCCGCCGGAGTCTGTCCTTCGACCAGTGCGCAGAGCACCCGCGCCTCTGCATCGGTCAGGCCGAAGGAGGCGCAGAGCAATGCCGGGTCGGCCGCGAAGTGGCGGTGCAGCTTCACGCGTGCGATGACCATCGACTCGCCTCCCAGCCGCAGGGCCTCCGGTGCCCGCGCCAACTCCAGCCTGCAACCACCACGCCCGCCTGAGCTGCCCAGGCTCAGCACCCTCGTGTCGCCGGTGCCGAAGTGCAGGCGCGCCAATGCACTCGCCAATGCGTCACGCACGCGCAAGTCTGCATGCCAAAGCACCCCTTTTCGCATGCCCAACCCGCTGCGGGATTCCTCCAGAAGCGCCGCGGTACGCGGGCATTGCCGCAGCACGCGCGCGCAGTTGTCGATCAGCATCACCCCTTCGCCAAATGCTGCCGCCGTGCCCTCCAAGGCCTGAAGCCAACGACTGGCGCGGTCGTGGCGACGCACCAGGGAGGCTTGCACGGATTGTGCATAGCGAGCGATGCGCGGACTTGCGCGCAGGGCTGCGCCGTCGGCGCGGATCGTTGCACGCTGGAAGGAAATGGAAGCAGAGCGCCTGCCTTCCTCCAGAACCAGGGACTGAATCTGACGCATGCGGTAGCCACACATGAAGTCGACGTAGTACTCGTTGCGATGACGGTCGATGCTCGACAGCTTGTCCTCGGTGTCGAGCCAGGTGCCCCCAGGGCGTGGCCGCTCGGGCTCGAGCATGATGTCGTGGCTGCTGTAGTGGTCCACATACGCCCGCTCGGTCGCCGGGTCGTTGCCGACCGACTCGAAAGTGACCAGCCGGCGCCCCTCGAAAACGATGAAGGTGGCGCCCTCGGCGCCGACCAATTCGCGCCCGCAGGTCAGGATCTCGCGCCATGGCGGCGAAGGGTCGGCCAGCGAGTGCGCCGCCTCGACGGCGCGCGCCAAGACAAGGTCATCCTGACCGGCATTTTTCAAGATGCTCTGATTCCTCATCGTCCCTCCTGCCCACCCGGACGAGCCCGTGCTCCTTGCGCATTCAAAACAGGGCGGTGGCGCATGGCCTCCCCCAACGAAAGGAGTCGCGTCGACCGGTCTCGGTCTTTCGTTATCAATTCGCATGATGCGTCAGAAAGGCCGACTAAGAATACTTTTGCCTGACACGGTTACATGTTGCAACGTCACCTGACAGGAGAAGGTATGACCCGATACGAGCAATTCGAAAGAAGGGCCCTGGCATGCGCGGCACTGCTGGCCCTGACAGCCTGCGGCGGGAGCGGTGGTAGCGACTCCTCGCAAGGGCCACAGGCTGGTCCCTCGACGCCGGCGTCCGCGACCATCGCCGGCAAAGTGGTCGTGCTGGGGCCGGTGGGCGGCGCGACGGTCTGCGTGGACCGCAATCGCAACAACACCTGCGATGCGGGCGAGCCGGCCTCCGCCGAAACCGGCACCGACGGCGCCTACGAATTCAGCTACACGCCGTCCAGCCAGGCCGAAGGCGACGAACTCGCGGCGGCCCCATTGGTGGCGCAGGTGAATGGCAACAATCCTTCACTGCCGGCTTTCAGCAAGCCATTCACGATGAGTGCGCCCGGCGGCAAGCGCGTGCAGGTCAATCCATTGACCACGCTGATACAGGCTGGTGTGGATTCAGGCCTTGCGCTCGAGCGCGCCGAGGCGGCGGTGCTGCTGCAACTGGGCTTACCCGAGACCGCGCAGCTGTACGACTACCAGAACGTTGCTGTGGTGGACCCCACGCGTTTCGAGGACAACGCCTTTGCCGCCGCTTTGGTGACGGCGGACGCACTGCACAGCGGCGTGGCCCTTCGCGTAGTCGACCCGACCGCCGCAACCGTCGCGCCCTCGGACCAGTTGGCCAGCCTGACCTTTACCAACCCGGACAACTACTTCGCGCAGACCTATCCCACCGATGGCGTCGCCGACCCCGGCACCGGCAGGCGCCGCCTGACGGATCTGCGCGAAGGCAAGACCAATGGAGCGGCAACCCCGCACGACACGCTGTACCCGCAGGTGCGCTTGGGCTCCGGCGGATGGGTGCGTTGCGATGAGAACGCCTCCTTCACGTCATCCTTGGGAACGCCGAGTCGTAGTGACTTTTGCGGAGACAGCACGCTTACGATGAGCCACGGCGCTTCCACGGACATTGCCGGGCGCAAGATGGCGGAAGTGGTTGCACAAATGCAGGCAGGCGAGGGGAATTCCATTGCGGGCGTGAATCCCGCGGTGGCCTTCGCCGATCCGAATGCCGTCTTTCCTCCCGGCTCGCTGCTGACCTTGCGCCGCGGCGTGAATCTGAGCCAGCCCTACTCGATCAGCTTGTTCGACCCCAATGAGAAGACCGGGTACTCCAACCTGGAGGCATTGATCGCCGCGCTGCCGGTATCGGGTGTCAACCTCGCAACCGGCGCAGGCTCGGCCAGCCTCGGCCTGATCGACGACAACGTGCACAACCTGAGGGTGGCTTCGATAGATGGCGCCAAGGCCGTGCAGTACTACCGCTGCGACTTCGTCAGCGGCGTGGTCAGCAACTGCGCCGTTCTTGCGACGGGTACGGTCGAGATCAAGACCGCGGGGACTGCCAGGGTGCTGGAATTCATCGGCTACCCCGACTCGCCAATCAGTACCGTCCGCACCTATGGAGAGTACGCCGGGGTGGTCTACGTGGCGCGCCGAACGAAGTCCGCTTCGCAGTTCAACGGCTACGTTTCCCACCGCCTCAATGGCGTCGCCTGGGAGGCCATGAGGCCGCAGCTCGGACTTGGGAGTGCGCCCATCGCACGCTGATCGTCTACCCGTTC
>Ga0160447_101118_pt1 | contig 10808 bp, 9 predicted proteins | sample HID1973K_E1MG_FD_108222 | JGI IMG/M metagenome (GOLD analysis project Ga0160447, IMG submission 108222) | Enriched mosquito-associated microbial communities from UW Madison campus, WI, USA - HID1973K_E1 MG | ecosystem: Host-associated > Arthropoda: Insects > Digestive system > Unclassified ...
CGTTCGAGGTAACGCTCGAAGCCGAGGAAGCGCTCGGGCAGGCCCTTGGAGTAGTCGAGCCGGTCCACGCCGATGGCGAGCTGGCGGTCGCGCAGGCTGCCGCGCAGATTGCGCACGGCCTGTTTGCTCATCGCCGCTTTGGCCTGGCGCGCGATCAGCTCGGTATCGATGCCGATCGGGAAGGCCGCCGCGCGCAGGCGCCGGCCGCCGGGCGCTTCGATCTCGCCGTCGCCGAGCAGTTTGCCGCCGCCGAACAGGCGCACGTAGCTTTGGAAGCGATCGACGTCGCGCTGGGTCTGGAAGCCGACCAGGTCGTACGAATACAACGTGGAGAACAGCCGCGCGTGGTCGGGCATCGCCTGCACCAGATCGGCCGAAGGCATCGGCACGTGCAGGAAGAAGCCGATCTGGCAGCCGATGCCGCGTTCGCGCAGCAGCGAGGCCAACGGGATCAAGTGGTAATCGTGGATCCAGAGGATGTCGTCTTCGCGCAGCAGTGGCGCCAGCTTCTCGGCGAACATCGCATTGACCCGCCGATAACCGTCGCGCTTGGCGCGGTCGTAGTCGACCAGGTCCAGGCGGAAATGCAGCAGCGGCCACAGCGTGCGGTTGGCGAAGCCGTTGTAGTACGCGTCCAGGTCGCGCTTGTTGAGGTCCATCGTGATGAAGCGGATATTGCCTTCGTCCTGTTCGTGCAGCGCGCCGCTTTCGCCGCGCGCGACCTTGCCGTTCCAGCCGAACCACAGCCCTCCGCGTTCGCGCAGCGCCGCCAGCAGGCCGACCGCCAGGCCGCCGGCGCGGCTTTCGCCGGGCAGCGCGACCCGGTTCGATACGACGACCAATCGACTCATGAAGCCTCCTGCCAACTGCGCGACAGCCGCATTGCCGCGATGATCAAGCCCACATGCGAATACGTCTGCGGGAAGTTGCCCCAGGCCTCGCCATTCTCGAAGGCCAGGTCCTCCGACAGCAGGCCGAGATGATTGCGGCGATCAAGGATGCGCTCGAACATCAGGCGCGCCTCGTCCTTGCGCCCGATCGCGGCGAGCGCATCGATGTACCAGAACGTGCAGATGGTGAAGCTGGTTTCCGGCTCGCCGAAATCGTCGGCGGCGATGTAGCGGTACAACGAATCGCCGTGCTTGAGTTCGCGCCCGATCACCTCGACCGTCGCGATGAAGCGGGGATCCATCGCGTCGATGATGCCGATGTCCGACAGCAGCAATAACGACGCATCCAGGCGATGGCCGCCAAGGGTGTCGGTGAAGTGGCCGCGTTCCTCGTTCCAGGCGCCGCCGAGCACGCGCTCGCGCAGCTCATCGGCACGCGTGCGCCAATAGTGGCGGCGGTCCTGGAGGTCGAGGCGGTCGGCGATCTTGGCCAGGCGATCGCAGGCAGCCCAGCACATCGCCGCGGTGTACGTGTGCACTTCGGCGCGGCCGCGGAATTCCCACAAGCCGGCGTCGGGCACGTTGTGCAGCGCGTAGGCGCGCTCGCCCAGCGGTTCGAGCTTGCGGAAGGTGTGGATGTCGCCTTGGTCCTTCAGGCGAAGATCGAAGAACAACTGGGTCGAGGCCAGCACCACGCTGCCGTAGACGTCGTGTTGCTTCTGGATCCACGCCAGGTTGCCGCGCCGCACCGGTCCCATGCCGCGATAACCCTGCAGTGACGCCACTTCGTGTTCTTCCAACTGCGACTCGAAGCCGATCCCGTACAGCGGCTGCATCGTGCCGTCGGTGGTGGCGATATTGAAGATGTAGCCGATGAACTGCTCCATCGTGCGGGTCGCGCCGAGCCGGTTGAGCGCGCGCACCACGAACGCGGCGTCACGCAGCCAGCAGTAACGGTAATCCCAGTTGCGCGGGGTGTTCGGCGCTTCCGGGATCGAGGTGGTCATCGCCGCGATGATCGCGCCACTGTCTTCGTATTGGCACAGCTTTAAAGTGATGGCGCTGCGGATCACCGCTTCCTGCCAATCCAGCGGGACGGAGAGGTAACGCACCCATTCGCGCCAGTATTCCTCGGTGCGCTCGTAGGCTTCCTGCACATAACCGGTGAGCGAGCGGATCAGTGACTCATCGACGCCCAGCACCAGGTGCACGGGATGATTGAGCACGAACGGCAGGCTGTCGCGGACGAAGCGCACCGGCACATCGGTGGTCAGGCGCAGGGTGAAGTCGGGCAGCATCCAGCGGATATGGTTGCTGCCCCAGGTCGATTCGGGTTCGCGGGCGCCCCAATCGGCCAGCGGGCGTGCGCGGACGACGATGCGCGGCGCGCCGGCCAGCGGGCGGATCTGCCGCACGATGCTGACCGGTCGATAGAAGCGGTTGTGGTTGCGCCAGCGCGGTGCGAAGTCGATCACTTCGATGACGCCGCCCTTGCTGTCGCGCATCACCGTGCGCAGGATCGCGGTATTGGGCACGTAGGCCTGTTCGCTGTCCTGGAAATCCTCCAGTTCGACCGCGAAGTCGCCGCCTTCCTGTATCGGCGACAGCAGCCGGCAAAACGCCGGGTCGCCGTCGAAGGCGGGCAGGCAACTCCATACGACGCGGGCTTGGCGGTCGATCAGCGCGCCGAAGCTGCAGTTGCCGATCACGCCCAGGTCCAGGTTCGGTTCGCTCATGGGGGAGAGCTCCTTGCGTTTCGTCAGTGGGGAAGGGGCCGGGGGGCGCGCCATCACAGCGCGGCGTTCTCCCGCAGCCAGGCGTGCACGGCGTGCGGGTCGGCCAGCGCATAGGCGGCCTCGGTCGGTTCGCGCGTGCCCACCCGCACGCTCCAGCCGTTGAGCCGGTGCGCGGCGGCGAAGCCGAACTCATCGGTGAGGTCGTCGCCGACGAACACCGGCACGCGACCCAGGAACGGCGCGCGCGCCATCAGTTGTTCGACCGCCACGCCCTTGTCGGCGCCTTGCGGCACGAACTCGACGACGTGGTCGCCCGGCTGCAGGCGATAGCCCGGCAGCGCGCCGATCGCCTCTTTCGCGAAGGCCAGCACGTTGTCGGCGGCTTCCGGCGCCGAGCGCCAGTGCAGGGCCAGGCTGATGCCCTTGTCTTCGACCTTGACGCCGGGATGCTCCTTGGCCATGTGCGCGGCGCGCTGGTGCAGGTCGTGCAGCCAGCCGGCGGTATCCTCGGGCATCGCAGCCCGCGCGGCGCGGTCGTCGCGCAACTCGTGGCCGTGCAGGCCGGCCGCGGGCAGCCGCAGGGGCGCGAACAGCAGGTCCAACTGGGCGAGTGGGCGTCCGCTGACCAGCGCGACTGCGCCGGACAAGCGATCGCTGATCGCGCCGATGGCCTCGCGCACCTGTGGCAACAATTGGACCCGCGCCGGATCGTCGGCAAATTCGATCAGCGTGCCATCCACGTCGAGGAACAGCGCGCAGCCGTCATCCAGCAGCGGGGGCGTCGGTCGGAAAAGGGGGGCTTCGGACATGCAGCCCAGTGTGCCCGGCCGGGTGTGATATTCAGGTTATGGAACGGGTACTTCGGCACGTCAGAACGTATAACGCACCCGGCCGTACCAGTAAGCGCCGTTGCTGCCGATCGGCGACAGCACGTCATAGGGCAGGTTGCCGAAGTAGAAGATGTCTTCATTCGACAGGTCGGGATACTCGTCGAGCACGTTCTGCCCGCCGATCGCCACGCTCCACTGCGGGGTGATCCGGTATTCAACCTCCAGGTCCAGCTGCCACTCGGCGCCGTAGGTCTGCTGCGGCACGAAGCCGTCGCCGAAATCGAACACGCGCGTGGCGCTGCCGAAGCGGCTCAGCCGCGACTGCAGGCCCCAATGGTCGTCGCTCCAATTGGCGGCGAACTGCGCGCGGCTGCGCGGCGTGGCGTCGGTGAGCGTGTTGCGTTCCTCGATGCCGAACAGCACGTAATCCGGATCCAGCGCCAGCAACTGCGAAGGGGTGGCGACGATGTTTTCCAGCTCAGTCTTGGCGTAGCTGTAGGTGCCGGTCAGCAGCAACTGGCCCTGGCCCAGGGCCTGGCGCCAGTTGGCGACCAGCTCCGCGCCGCGGGTGCGGGTGTCGGCGGCATTGACGAAGAAGCTCGCGCTCTGCACACCGGAGACGCCGAAGTTGGCCTGCACGAAGTCGGTCAGCGCGTCGCCGGTGATGTCCTCCGACAGTGCGACGCGGTCGTCGATGTCGATCTGGAAGAAATCCAAAGACAGGTCGAAGTGATCGCCCACGCGGCTGGTGAATCCGACGCTGTAATTGCGCGACTTCTCCGGGTCCAGTGGCTGCGCGCCGAGCGCGCGCGCGATCGGGTTGTTGACCGACAGCAGCCGCCCCTGCACCAGGCGTCCGGCCGCGTCGTAGCCGGTGGAGGTCGCCTCGTAGCCGGTCTGGCTCAGCGAAGGAGCGCGGAAATTGTTGGAGATCGCCGCGCGCAGCGCAAACGCCGGCACGAATTCGTAGCGCGCAGCGAGCTTGCCGGTCCACTGGCTGCCGAAATCCTGGTAGTGCTCGTAACGGCCCGCGATGTCGGTGGAGAGGTGGTCGCCGAACTGGCTGGCCACGCTGGCGTAGGCGCTGGCCACGTTGCGCGAAAGGTCGGCCTCGTCCTGCGGGGTCAGGCCGCCGCCGGCCTGCGAGCCGGTGGGTCGGTCGGTATAGGGGCCGGCCGCGTAGCTGGCCGGGTCGCCGGCATGGGTGCGGTATTGCTCGCGGCGCAGCTCCACGCCGGTGCCTAGCGTATGCGTCGCGCCGCCCGCCTCGAAGCGGTGGCTCAGGTCGAAGTTGCCGACGAGCTGGTCGAAGGCGAAATCGCTGGTCCGGAAGCGGGTCGGGCTGCCCGGGCCGAGTGAGGCGTTGAGCGAGTTCTTGAGACGGTAGGTGAAGTCGTTGCGTCCGTAGTCGAGGCTGGCGTCGTAGTCCCAGTCGCCCCATTGACCGCGCGCGCCCGCCACCCCCTGGAAATCGCGGTTTTCACCCAGCGACACCGGGCGATAGCCGTCCGGGTAGACCTCCGGCCAGTTGCTCAGGTCGTCCGGATAGCGGAAGTAGTTGTCGCCCTGCGTGTCGCGCTGGTTGTAGGTGCCGAAGAAATAGAACTGGCCGGTCTGGCCGTAGGGGATCTCGCCGTTGAGCCAGGCATTGAGATCCTTGCTCTGGCCGTCGCCGAGCGCATAGTTGCGGCGGCCCTGCAGGGCGAGATTGGCGTCGGTCTGCTCCCAAGGCGGGATCTGGTCGAAGCCGGCGCGGTTGGTCGCCTCGCGGTTCTTCAGCTCCAGGCCGACCTTGAAGAAGCCGCCGTCCTCGCCCAGGCGCGTGCCGCCCTTGGCGCTGAGGAAACTGGTCTGGCCATCGGTGAGCGTGCGGTCGATCGGCTCGACATGGGTGTGGTGCGCGCCGAAGCTGGCCTCGACGGCGCCGTGGTCCGGATCATCGTCGAGGATCACGTTGATCACGCCGGCGATCGCGTCCGAGCCGTATTGCGCGCCGGCCCCGTCGCGTAGCACTTCGATGCGCGCGATCGCGCTGATCGGGATCGAGTTGAAATCGACCGGGGTGGTGCCCTTGCCGATCTTGCTGTCCGTGTTGACCAGAGCCGAGACGTGGCGGCGCTTGCCGTTGACCAGCACCAACACCTGGTCCGGCGACAGGCCGCGCAACTGCGCCGCGCGCACGTGGTCGGCGCCGCCGGAGTTGGACTGGCGCGGGAAATTGAACGAGGGCAGCAGCGCCTGCAGTGCACTGCCGAGCTCGCCATTGAGCACACCGGCGCGGCGGATGTCTTCGGCGGTAAGCACGTCGACCGGCGAAGTCGATTCGAGCACGGTGCGGTCGCTGGCGCGCGTGCCGGTGACGATCACCGTGTCGAGCGTGGCGGGCGATTCCTGTGCGAAAGCGGGCAGGGCAATGGCCAGCGCGAGCGACAGCGCGAGAGGATGGCGGGCAAGGCGATGCATGTGGGGCTCCGGTACTTCGAACGGAAAGAAACATCCATCCGGATGAAGAGATATGTTAACTTCGCCCTAACGCGCCGCCAGCGCTGGTTCGGCATGAGCTCATCGCCGCCGGTTATCTGCGAGCGCGGCACCCGCCCGCTAAGCTGCCTGCTTTGGTATCTGCCGCCGCCGTGATCCGATCGCCCTTGCCACGTCTTGCGCTGCCTGTGCTGCTGCTGTTCCTGGGCGGTTGCGCCACCGCTTCCTCCACCGCGCCGGCCACCGCAGCGACGACTGCGGCTTTGCAGGGCGACGCGGCACGCCCTGGCGAGGCCACAGGCTGGGTGCGCAGCGAGCTGTACTTCGGTGTCGGCGAGGAGAGCGGCACGCCGGAACGTCCGCAGACAGAGCGCATCGACGAGGCGCAGTGGCGCGGTTTCCTCGACAGGGAAGTCACGCCGCGATTCCCGGATGGGCTGACCGTGTTCGACGCCTACGGCCAATGGCTGTTCCGTGGCGCGCCGCAGCCGAACCGGCTGGCGACCAAGGTGCTGGTGATCCTGCACGAGGACACGCCGCAACGGCGCGCCGACATCGAGGCAATCCGCCTGGCCTGGAAACAGGCGACCGGCCATCAGTCCGTGCTGTGGTCGCGACAGCCGGTGGAAGTGTCGTTCTGATCCTGTCGCCGCCGCGCCGACCGTCGCGCGGCGCCTCTTCCTTATTCCGGTAACCCCCATGTCCGCTACGCCGCAGCATCGTCCACGCTGGTTCGTTTCCGGCGACTTCAATGGCTTCTTCGGCCTGCTGGTCGACAACCTGACCATCCTGGGCTTCATCTCGATGGCCTTGATTGGCCTGTTCCAGTTCCCGCCCGAGGTGGTGTTCACCCGCATGTTCCCCGGCACGGCATTCGGCGTGCTGGTGGGCAACCTGCTGTACACGCTGATGGCGCGCCGCCTGGCCGCGCGCAGCGGGCGCGAGGACGTCACCGCGATGCCGCTGGGCCTGGACGCGCCGACCAGCATCGGCATGGCCTTGCTGGTGCTGGGCCCGGCATTCGCCGGCTTCAAGGCGCAAGGCATGGACCCGAACGCCGCGGCGTTGGCGACCTGGCAGTTGGGCATGGCCGCGCTGGTGGTGATGGGATTGTTGAAGCTGGTGTTGTCGTTCTTCGGCGAGGCGGTGACCCGGGCGTTGCCGCGCGCCGCGCTGCTGGGGTCGATCGCCGGCATCGCGCTGGTGCTGATGGGCCTGTTGCCGCTGCTGGAAACCTTGCGCTCGCCGGTGGCCGGTTTCGTGACGCTGGGACTGCTGCTGTACGTGCTGATCGCCAAAGGGCGGTTGCCGGGGCCGCTGCCGGGCGTGCTGGTCGCGCTGCTGGTCGGGGTGGCGTTGTATTACGGGCTCGGCCTGGTCGGGCTGGGCGCGCCGGGTTTCCAATTGCCGGATTGGACGCCGCCACGCATCGTGTTGCCGTGGCCGACCCTGGGCTTCGTGCAAGGCCTGCCGTACACCGTGCCCTATCTACCGCTGCTGCTGCCGTTCGGGCTGCTGATGGTGGTGGGCGGTATCAACGTCAGCGAAAGCGCACGCGCGGCCGGCGACGACTACCGCACGCGCGACATCCTGCTGGTGGAGGCGTTCGCCACGCTGGTGGCTGGCGTGTGCGGCGGCGTGGCGCAGACCACGCCTTACATCGGCCAGCCGGCCTACAAGCACATGGGCGCGCGCAGCGGCTACACGTTGTTGACCGGCCTGTTCGTGGGCATCGGCGGCATGCTCGGCATTCTGTCGGGGTTGGTGCAGTGGCTGCCGCTGGCGGTGCTGGCGCCGATCATCGTTTACGTGGCCATCGACATCACCACGCAGGCCTTCCAGGCCACGCCCAGCCGGCATGCGGGGGCGATGGTGCTGGGTTTCCTGCCGTCGGTGGCCTATCTGCTGGCGATCAAGGCGCCGGGCTGGATCGCGCCGGAACGGTTGGCCGAACTCACTACGCAGGTCGACGGCCACGGTTTGCCGGAATTGGCGGTGATCTTCGCCCTGGGCAACGGCTTCATCATTACCGCGATGCTGTGGACCGCCGCGGTGGCGGCCATGATCGACGGGCGCTTGCGGCGGGCTTCCGGCTTCCTGTTGGTGGCCGCTGCGTTGGCGGCATTCGGGCTGATCCATTCGGTCGATCCGCGCGGCGGCATTTACCTGCCTTGGCAACTGCAAGGATTGCCGCGGCTCATCAGCGCGCAGTTTGTCGGGGCTTATATCGCGCTGGCAGCGGTGATGGGCTTGCTGTCGTTGCTGCCCGGGCAGCGCCGCGCGGCGGAGTGAGGGAACCCTCGTCGATCACATCGGTCCTACCTCGGTGTATCGATGGAGGAAGGTGTTCCGGCATGCAAAGAAAATCCTCGTTCTGGCCCTGGCTCGGCGTGGCGCTATTGATGGGCGGTGTGGTGGCCTGGCTGTTCTGGCCGCGGGCGACGCCTTCGCCGGCGACGCCCGCGAAAGTGTTGTCGCCACCCGCCGTGCAGCCTCCTGCAGCCGCTATGCCGGATCCGGCCGGTGGCATCCGCCATCCGATCGCCAGTGAGGCCGCGGCCGACATGGCGATTCCCGCGCTCGCCGACAGCGACGATGAAGCCTGGTCGGCGCTGTCGGGCCTGCTGGGCAACGATGCCGCGTTGGGCATCCTGCTGCGCGATCACCTGGTCCAGCGGCTGGTGGTGCTGGTCGACAACCTGACGCAGCGCAGTGTGCCGCCGAGCGCGCTGCCGTATCGGCCGCTGCAGGATCCGATCCGCACGCTCGGCGCATCGGGTGCCGATGCGCCGGCCGCGCTCGACACGGCGGCCAATGCGTCGCGCTATGCGCCTTATGTGGCGGCATTCACTAGCGCCGATCCCGCGGCACTGGCGGCGACCTATCGGCGCTTCTATCCGTTGTTCCAGCAGGCGTATGTCGAGCTGGGCTATCCGCAGGGTTACTTCAACGATCGCCTGGTGCAGGTGATCGACCACTTGCTGCAGACCCCCGAGCTGGCGCAACCGCCGTGGGTCGAGCCGAACGGCCGTGGCCGCTACCGTTTCAGCGACCCGGCGCTGGAATCGCTGTCGGTAGGCCAGAAGTCGCTGCTGCGGTTGGCGCCGGAACAGGCGGCCGAAGTAAAGCGCCAGCTGCGCGCGATCCGTGCGGCGATTACCGCCGCTTGAGGTCGCGGGTGCGTGATGCGGCCGGCTTCAGGTCGCTTCCGCCGACGCGTCTTCGCGCAGCCACGCCAGCTTGTGCGGGCGGGGCAGTTGCTTGAGCGCGTATTCGGCGCGCGAGGCGCTGGCGCGGTCGGGGAAGATCCGGCTGCCCAGCAGCTCGAGCGGCGGGTTGGCACGGGTATAGCGCGCGCCGCGGCCGGCGAGATGGGCCGCATACCGCGCCGGCAGGTCATTGGTGATGCCGGCGTAGTAGCTGCCGTTGCGGCATAGCAGCAGGTAGACGTGCCAGGGGGCAGAAGTCACGCGCGCTGCACCGCTCAAACGCCGATCAGGCTTTCGGCGGGGATGCCGAGGTTGCGGTGCAGGTTGCGGATCATCTCCAGGGTCAGGCCACGCTTGCGGTTGAGTACTTCATAGACGCGATTCGGCTGGCCGATCGAAGGCACCAGGTCCTTGACCGTCAATCCGCCCTGTTCCATGCGAAAGCGGATCGCCTCGATCGGATCGGGCGCTTCGATCGGGAAGTGCTTGGCTTCGTAGGCCTCGACCAACGTGGTGAGGATCTCGAAACGATCACCGTCGGGCGTGCCCGGGGTGGGCTCGCGATCAAAATAGTCCGACAGCTCACGCAACGCCTTGCGGTGATCGGCTTCGTTGCGGATGGGATGGATATTCATGCGTCCTCCACGGTGGCCGCGTCGATTCGGTCGTATTCGGCGTGCGTTCCAACGAACTTGATGTAGACCGCCTGGAACCGATAGGCGATCGCCACCACCAGCCGGTAATCGTTGCCCTTCACGTTGAACACCACGCGGTTGTGGCCCACGAAACTCGCGCTCGCGTAGCGGTCGCGGATGTCCTGGGGCGTGCTCCACAGTGCGTGCTTGGCTTCGTCATGCCAGGCCTTGAGGGGTTGCTCGGCGGCCGGGTGGCGCCGCCAGAAATCTCTCAAAGTCCCCACTGCGACCACTTTCATGTGGATCCGGTCTTCCCTGCCATGCGTGGACTTTAGTCCCAAAATGGGACTTTGGCAACAGCCGGGGTCGCATGCCATCGGAACATTGAACCCGCGCCCCATGTTCGTCTCAGCCGGTCTTGAAACACGTCCGCTTAACCGCATCTGGAGATCATTGGCCGGCGCCGCCGGTCCCACTCGACTCAGAGGAACTGCGAACCATGCGGATGGACAAGCTCACCTCGCGTTTCCAGCAGGCGCTGGCCGACGCGCAATCGCTGGCCGTGGGCCGCGACCACAACATCATTGAACCGGTGCACGTGATGACCGCGCTGCTGGACCAGTCCGGCGGCAGCACGCGGCCGCTGTTGGCACAGGCCGGCGTCAATGTGCCAGTGTTGCGCGAGCGCCTCGGCGAAGCGCTGGAAAAGCTGCCGAAGGTGTCCGGGCAGGAAGGCAACCTGTCGATCGGCAACGACCTGAGCCGCCTGCTCAACCAGACCGACAAACTCGCCCAGCAGCATGGCGATGCCTTCATCGCCAGCGAGTGGTTCGTGCTGGCCGCCGCCGACGACGGCGGTGCGTTGGGCGTGGCCTTGCGCGCGGCCGGCGCCGACAAGCGCCGGCTCGAGGCGGCGATCGAGAAGATCCGCGGAGGGGAAACCGTGCAAAGCGAAAACGCCGAAGAACAGCGCCAGGCGCTGGAGAAATACACCATCGACCTGACTGCGCGCGCGGAGAGCGGCAAG
>Ga0160447_101121_pt1 | contig 10781 bp, 8 predicted proteins | sample HID1973K_E1MG_FD_108222 | JGI IMG/M metagenome (GOLD analysis project Ga0160447, IMG submission 108222) | Enriched mosquito-associated microbial communities from UW Madison campus, WI, USA - HID1973K_E1 MG | ecosystem: Host-associated > Arthropoda: Insects > Digestive system > Unclassified ...
GCGATGCCCACGCGCGCGCCCAGCTCGGGCTCCCAGGCCCAGGGCGGGCGGCCGCTCTGCGCGCGGTCCATGCTGCCGGTGAGCGGCAGCACCGGGAACAGCATGTGGTTTTCGGTGATGGCGAAGTCATGGACCATGCTGGAGAACGGCGCCTCGAAATGCTCGAAGCGGGTCACGTCCCCGGCGGCGCTGATGCTGCCCACCGACATGCCCGGCGTGAAATAGCCGCGTGCGCCGTAGCCGAAGAACAGCAGCTCGCCGGTGGCCGGGTCGACCTTCGGGTGCGCGGTGAAGGTGCCCTGCAACCGGCCACCGTAGTCCTGCGTGCCCAGGGTGCGCAGCGTCGCCGCGTCGATCTCCACCGGCAGGTGCGCTTCCTCCAGCGCCAGCAGCCGGCCGGCATGGGCGATGACGTGGGTGTTGGCCACGCCGTTGTCCACCTTCGGCAGGGCGGGGTCCTCGGGGTCGATCGGCCTGCCCATGGCGTTGTAGAGGCTGCGGCCGGCGGCGCGCTCGGCCAGCCAGCCGTGGGTGCGCACCCACCGGTTGCGATAGCGCGCGCGGCCCTCCTGCAAGGTGACGGCGTGCAGCATGCCGTCGCCCTGGAACAGGTGCGCGCCTTCCTGCGGGAACTGCGGGTTGGGCCCGTTGCGGTAGAGCGTGCCCTGCAGGCCCGCGGGCAACTCGCCTTGCACGGGCAGGAAGGCGGCATCGGCCTCGAAGTTGATCGGTGCGAAGGAAGAACTCCGCCTGGGGGCATCGGCTGGCTTCATGGTGCGCTCCGTGTGGATTGATATTGACAGCGTCAAGTTAGACGGATTGGATGCCTCCCGCAGCCGCAAGTCAAGTAAAATTGACGGTGAAAACATTTCCTTTCGAATCTCCCCACTTCTGATGAGCACCGACACCGCCAAGCCGCGCAGGAAGAAGTCCGAGGGCTCGCCCTACCACCATGGCGCCTTGCACGCGGCCCTGCTCGCCGCCGCGCAGGACATTCTCGAAAGCCAGGGCCTGGCCGCGCTCACCCTGCGCGCGGCGGCGCGCGCGGCCGGTGTCTCGCACGCGGCGCCGAAGAACCACTTCGGCGACCTGACGGGCCTGTTGAGCGAGCTGGCCGCCGTGGGCTACCGGGAGTTTTCGGAGGCACTGCGCGCAGCGGCAGCCGCCGCCGCGTCCGGCAGGCCGGAGCAGCGCTTCCAGGCCGTGGGCCATGCCTATGTGCGGTTCGCGCGGGAGCGCACGGCGATGTTCCTGCTCATGTTCCGCGGCGAGCGGCTCGACATGCAGCGGCCCCAGCTGCGCGAGGCGGTGGAGGAAGCGCGCGCCGCCCTGGCCGGCGAAACCGCCACCCGCATCGGACGCGACACGCGCCAGCCGCCCAATGCGGCGCAGGTCGGGCGCATGGTGGGTGCATGGTCGACGGTGCATGGCTTCGCCATGCTGCTGATCGATGGCCGGCTCGACACCGTGCTGGCCGGCCGCGAGGGCGGCCCCGACTGGGAGGCGCTGCTCGCCGAGGTGTTCAACGCGCCGCCGGCCCGCAGGCCGGGGTAGCAAGCGCCCTCAGCTTGCCTGCCGCTGCAACACCAGCGCGAACAGCTCGTTGCGAAAGTGGATGCCCAGCCGCGCGAAGGCGCGGTTGCGATAGGTCTTGACGGTGGGCACGGACAGGCGCAGGTCGTCGGCAATGCCGTCCTGCGTCATGCCGCCCAGCAGCCGGGTGCACACGTCCAGTTCGCGCGCCGTCAGTTCGGGGCTGAGGTCCGCCAGGCGGCGGCGCAGCGATTCGGGCGAGGGCATGCGTGCCCCGGGCCTGCCGCGCAGCGCGACCTGCTTTCGCGCCAGCGCCAGCAGGGCGGGGGCCAGTTGCTCGAAGGTGCCGATCGCGGCGTCGCTGAGCGCGCGCTGGTGGGCGTGCCGGTAGAAGTTGACCGCGAACAGCGTGTCGTCTTCCTCGTTGTGGTGCACGACGGACAGGCGCTCGGCCATGCCGTGGGCGTCGTACACGCGGGCGCGATGGTCGTCGGCCACTTCGGCAGCGGTGATGTGGCACAGCTGGGTGCGCTGCACCGGCGCGTCATCGGCGAAGCGCAGGCTGCGGTCGGCGCGGCATGGGCCGGACAGGTAGGCCGTCCAGCAGGCATGCGTGGTGTCGGGCACGCCCAGGCTGGCCGACATGTGCAGCGTCGGGGCCATGGCCGGGCCGATCTGGTAGACCGACCAGGACGCGGCGGGCAGCACCGGATGCAGCCGGGCGAGCAACTGGTCCTCGAAGCTGTCGTGGCCGAGGTGTTCCACCATCGCACCCATGGCGGCCATGGCCGCGCCGGGCGTGGCCGCGGCGTCGGCCGGGCCGGGGCCCGGTTGCCAGCTGGCAGGGGTCCATTTGCGCATGTCTCGTCTCCGTTGTCTCTCTTGGTCGCACGCGGCCGCACGTCATCTTCTGGGATGACAGGCGCCGTGCAGCCCTGGGTCTACGCTCGGCGCCACTGTATGCATTTTGCGCCCGCCATGAATTTCGAATCGAACATTCCCGTCCCGCACCTGCGCCCGTTTGCCAACCTGTCGGTGCAGGTGGCGCAGCCGCAGGAGATCGGCCCCGCCGTGTACGGCGTGCGTCGCGTCATACCCATCGTCGGCGGCAGCGTCCATGGCGAAGGCTGGGCCGGCCGGGTGCTGCCCGGCGGCGCCGACTTCCAGCTGATCGTGCACCCGGGCTATGTGGAGCTGGACGCGCGCTACGTGATCGAGGCCGACGGCGGCGACCTGGTGTTCGTGCGCAACCAGGCGGTGCGCAGCGGTCCGCCGGCGCTGATGCAGCAGATCGCTCGCGGCGAGCCGGTCGACCCCGCGCAGATCTACTTTCGCTGCCTGCCGCGCTTCGAGACGGCATCGCCGGCGCTGGCCTGGATCAACGAACGCCTGTTCGTCGGCGCCGGTGCGCGGCTGCCGGACAGCGTGGCCATGCGCTTCTTCGCGCTCGACTGAATCCGATTCCTTCCAGAAAACCCGACCGGAGACTTCCCCATCATGCAACTCAGCCGCCGCCTCGCGCTGTGCCTGGCCGCCCTGGCGCCCCTGGCCGCCCATGCCCAGCAGCCAGCGACAACCTATCCGGACAAGCCGGTGCGCATCATCGTCGGCTTCCCGGCCGGCACCGGGCCCGACATCGTGGCGCGGCTGCTCGCGCAGAAATTGTCCGAAGGCTGGGGCAACCTGGGCGTCATTGTCGACAACAAGCCAGGCGCCGCAGGGCTGATCGCCGCGTCCGAAGCGGCCCGGGCGGCGCCGGACGGCTACACGCTGATGCTGGGCGAGACCGGGCAACTGAGCATCGCGCCCAGCAGCTACGCCAAGCTGCCCTACGACCCGGCCAAGGACTTCGTGCCGGTGTCGCAGGTGGTCACGTCCGACTTCATGCTGCTGGTCAACCCGCAGAAGGTGCCGGCGCGCAACGTGAAGGCGTTCGTCGACTGGTCCGGCAAGCAGGGCAACCTGTTCATGGCCACCTTCGGCGCCGGCACGCCCGGGCACTTCGGCGCCTACATGTTCGGCGACGCGGTGAAGCTCAAGCCCGAGCCCGTGCACTACAAGTCGACCGGCGACGCCATGAGCGGCATCTTCGGCGGCGACGTGCAGGGCGTGTTCGCCAGCGCCGGGCTGGCCGCGCCCAACGTCAAGTCGGGCAAGCTGGTCGCGCTGGCCAGCACCGGTGCGCAGCGCACGCCCGTGCTGCCCGACGTGCCCACCTTCAAGGAGCAGGGCTATGCCAACCTGGCGTTCAACTCCTGGTTCGGCATCGTGGCGCCGGCCAGGACGTCGTCCGACATCGTGGCGAAACTCAATGCCGACATCGTGCGCGCCATGCACTCGCCCGAGGGCCGCAAGAAGATGGAAGAGGCGGGCTTCCAGGTGACCGGCACCAGCCCGCAGGAATCCGCCCGGATCATCGCGGCGGACACCGCCACCTGGGGCAAGGCCGTGGCGGCCACCGGATTCAAGGCGGACTGACCACCGAAGAACAGGAACCCCAACGGAGACACAAAGCCATGCCCAACTACTTGAATCCGAGAGCGATCCTGGCGCCCGCCCTGGCCGTCCTGGCCGGTTGCGGCGGCGGCGGCACCGACGTGGTGGCCCTGACGGACCTCGACGCGCAGGCGGCCGAGGCCCGCTGCAACGACATGCCGGCCAAGGCCGGCCTGCAGTCCGCGACGCTCAAGACGCGCTACGTGGCCGCCGGCACGCGCCGCCCGGGCACGCAGACCACCGGCGACTACCTGCCCGGCCACTGCGTGGTGACCGGCAGCGTCGACCCGCGCACCGGCGTGGACGGCAAGCCCTATGCGATCGGCTTCGAACTGAGCCTGCCCGACCGCTGGAACGGCCGCTTCCTGTACCTGGGCGGCGGCGGCAACGACGGCACGCTGCGCGACACCTCGCTCAGCTCCAGCATCTCGATCGGCACGCCGTCGCCGCTGGGCCAGGGCTACGCGGTCGTGTCGGCCGACGCTGGCCACCAGGGCACCAGCGCCAGCTTCGGCGCCGACCCGCAGGCGCGCATCGACCATGCCTACAACGCGCACGACAAGACGGCGCAGTCGGCCAAGAGCCTGATCGGCTGGCGCTACGGCAAGCGGCCCGACTACTCGTACTTCTCGGGCTGCTCCGGCGGCGGGCGCCAGGGCATGATGTTCTCGCAGCGCTTTCCCGACTACTTCGACGGCATCACCGCGGGCGCGCCCGCGATGCGCGTGTCCAGCGGCGCCACCGTGGCGGCGATGTGGAACCACCGCAAGTTCACCGACGTCGCGCCCGCCGGCGGCGACGGCAAGCCGGTGCTGTCGCAGGCCTTCTCGAACAGCGACCTGGCGCTGGTCTCCAAGGCGGTGCTGGCCGCCTGCGACGCGGCCGACGGCGCCACCGACGGCATGGTGCAGAACACGCGTGCCTGCAAGTTCGACCCCGCCGTGCTGGCATGCAGCGGCGCCAAGACCGACCAGTGCCTGAGCGTGCCGCAGGTGGGCGCGCTCAAGGCGGTGTTCGGCGGTCCGGTCACCTCGGGCGGGCAGGCGCTGTACGCCACCCAGCCGTGGGACCCGGGCATCAGCGACGCGGGCTGGCGCGCCTGGACGCTGGGCACGTCCACCACCGGCACGCCCAACTCGCGCTACGTCACCCTGATGGTCGATGCGCTGGTCAACGAGTTCTTCACCCCGCCCGATCCGGCCTTCAACCCGCTGGCCTTCAACTTCGACACCGACCCCGCGCGCATGCAGGCCTTCTCGGCCGTCTACGACACCTACCGCGACGACCAGCTGGCGGCCTTCAAGGCGCGCGGCGGCAAGCTGCTGTTCATCCACGGCATGGCCGATCCGATCTTCTCGGCCGACGAAGTCGTGGCGTACTACCAGCGGCTGGCGGCCAACAACGGAGGCATCGATGCCACGCAGTCGTTCGCACGGACCTTCCTCGTGCCCGGCATGAACCACTGCTCCGGCGGTCCCGCCACCGACACCTTCGACTCGCTGCGGGCCATGGTGGACTGGGTCGAGAAGGGCACGGCCCCGGCGGTCATCCCCGCACGCGCCGGCGCCAGCAATGCCTACTTCGCCAACCGCACGCGGCCGCTGTGCCCGTACCCGAGCTTCGCCCGCTACAAGGGAACGGGCAGCATCGAGGACGCGGCGAACTTCAGTTGCGCGCAGAACTGAGAGGCGGCGCGATGAAGTTCCTGCCGCGCGCGCCGGCCAGGGCGTGCGCCACCATCTGCCCGGCCTGCTCGTCCGTCACGCCGTAGTCCGCAAAGCGCGTCTTCACGCCCAGGCGCTCGATGAAGGCGGCGAGCCGCTCGGGCGCCTCGTCCAGCGGGCCGAGGGCGCGGGCCAGCACCGCGTCGCGCGCCGGGTCGTGCCCGATCGCGCGTCGCAGCACCATCGGCAGCGGGAACGAGCACGCGATGCCGTGCGGCAGGCCGTGGCGCAGCGTCATCTCGTAGGAGATGGCGTGCGCCAGCGCGGTGCGCGTGTTGGAAAAGGCCATGCCCGCCTTCAGCGCGGCGAGCGCCATGCGCCCGCGCAGGTCGATGTCGCCCGGCGACTGCATCAGGCGCGGCAAGGTGTCGAAGATCTCCTGGGCCGCGGCCACCGCGAAGGTGTCGGAGATCGCGTTGGCATTGACATTCCAGATCGACTCGAGCGCGTGCGACAGGGCGTCCAGGCCGCTTTGCAGCGTCACCGGCGCGGGCAGCGACAGCATCAGCTCGGGGTCGACGATGGCCAGGGTCGGCCAGGTCTGCGCCAGATGCAGCGAATGCTTGCGCTGCGCCCGGCGGTCCCAGATCGTGGCCCACGGCGTCACCTCGCTGCCGGTGCCGGCGGTGGTGGGCACGGCGATCAGCTGCTTCAGGTGCGCGGGGGTGAAGGGCGTGCCGGCTTCCAGCGCGCCCACCAGCTCGTCGAAGCGGCCGCCGGCGGTGCCGACCATGAGGGCCTTGGCGGTGTCGATGGCGCTGCCGCCGCCGACGGCGACCAGCACCTCCTCGGCGCCCCGGTGGTCGCGCCAGAAGGACTCGTACAGCGGCCCCAGTTCGGCCACGTCGGGGTTGGGCAGCACCTGGTCGATGACGCCGGCCAGACGGTCGCCGAGCAGGCTTTCGAGCCGGTCGACGACGCCGAACCGGCGCGCCTCGGGGAAGGTCACCACGACAGCCTTGCGGCCGGCGAGGAGCGTGGGAAGGGATGAGAGGGAACCGGCCCCGAACACGCTGCGCACGGGGTTGAAGAATTCTTGAGGCATGGAATGTGTTGTCCGACGCGCGGCGCGAGCGAACTGTCGACCAGGATCGAGTATTCATCCCCTTCAAGTCGTTGGTGTGACACGCATGGCCAACCTGTGGTTCGGCCCCTGACGCCGGGCTCGGCCAGGCGTGCCGAGGCGCTCAGTCCAGCGGCAGCCGCAGGTACGTGCCCTTCAGCGGCAGCTGTCCGGCGCCGGCCTTGCTCCAGTCGCACACGCCGGCCGGGAAGATGCCGCCCAGCCGCGCCTTGTCGGCGTCGCTGAACGGCACGGCGTAGTCGGCCATGTCGACCGGCTTGAGCTGGCACTTGAGCACGTCGTTCGTCAGCGGCGCGCCCGCCACCATGCGCGGCGTGCCGAAGCGCGGATAGACCTTGTTGCACTGCGCCGCCGGGTCCAGCGAGGCCACCTCGTCGATGCGCGTGTTGGCCTTGTCCCAGCACGCATCCTTGGCGCCGGCGGGCTTGTTGCGCACCACCTTGTCGATGGAGGCGGGCGCGGTGTCGGCGGCGATGTTGTCGAGCCAGGTGTTGAGCAGGTCGAGCGACGCGCCCATCATGGCGTACAGGTTCAGCGTCGATCCCGCCGTCCAGATGACCTGGTTGTCGCTGCGGCCGTTGGCGCGCTGCAGCCGGGCGCGGATGATCAGGTCCTGCGTCGTGTCATGGATGTCGCCGACCGAATCGGCATTGTTGCGCTGCGTGATGATCGGGATGCCCGACAGGCCCGCGCCGGTGAAGCTGTTCTTGAAGCCGCCGGAATAGGTGGCCTCCAGCGCGCCCGCATCGGCCTGCATGCGCGCCGCGCGGGGGTTGCCGTCGCCGTCGTAGCCGCCGACCCGCTCGTTCAGGTCGAGGAACTCCTGCACCGTGATCGCGCCCCGGTTGAGCGCGGCCAGCCCGTACTGGATGCCGATGTTGTCGATCGGCCGGCGCGCCTCCTGCGTGCCGGGGCGGGTGCCCAGCAGGCTCACGTTGGTCTGGAAGAAGTCGCAGCGGATGCCCCCGGGGTTGGTCGCGCGGTTGAACACCTTCGCCTGGTTGGCCGGCTCGAGCAAGCCGCAGCCCGCTGCGTTGTCCGACTTGATGATGCTGGCGAAGGACAGGTCCCACGACGTGCAGGTGTTGGTGTTGAAGCCGTTCACCGCGTTCTGCTTCTCGGTGGTCCACACCGCCGGGGCGGCCTTGTAGACGTTGTTGAGCAGCCGGCACTCCATCACCTCCGGCATCAGCGATTCGGGGAAGGAGACGATCGGCTGGATGCCGTCGAGCAGCCCCGGGTACAGCTGGGCGATCAGGTACTGCTGGATCGCGCCGCCCGAGCCGCCGGAGCCGGCGGTCCACTTCGGCACCTCGCCGAACGCCTCGATCACGTGCTCCTTGATCATCATCAGCGTCTCGCCCTGCAGGTGCGGGTTAGCGTGCTGGTTGTTCCACAGCTCGGTGGAGTTGACGAAGGCGAAGCCGCGCGACAGCGGCACGTGCCCGAGATCGCCGAGGATCGAGGTGATGGGATGCACGCCCTGGTTGTACTGGGCCGAGCCGCAGCAGTCGAAATAGACGATGAGCTTGCGGTTCCAGCCCGGGCCGGGCTTCCAGGTGGGCGGGCTTTCCTTGGCGGGGTTGTCGAGCACCGCGAGCCGGTAGACGCCGCGGTTGATGGTGCCCGACTCCACGCGCACGATGTAGGGCACGGTGCGGCCCTCGTTGGTGGTGGTGTTCACCAGGTCCGCCGGGCGCGGCCCGGTCGGGTCGGCCAGGGGCGCGAAGGTGCCGGCGGCGGTGCGGTAGTACCAGACGACCTGCGTCGTGGCCGAGCAGTTGCCGTCCAGCGGGTTGCCCAGGCCGTTCTGCACCGTGCGGCATTCGTAGGGCGTGATGTGCGGGCCCGAGAGGATCGGCCCGGCGATCGGGTAGTTGACCAGCTTGAGCTCGGTGCGCTGCGCGGAGACGTCGGCATTCGTCACCACCACCGTGTTGCCGCTGCCGGTGGGGGAGCCGGCGTCTTCGGTCAGGCCGCTGACCAGGCCGCGAAGCGTGCGCGAGGGCTCGTCGCGTGTCGTCAGCTGCGACGTCACGTCCTTGCCGTTGAGGCTGACCCGCACCTTGTCCAGCGCCACGTCCTCCGGTGCCCGCACCTGCAGCAGCGTGTCGCCGCCGCTGACCATGTCGGGCCTGGAGGACAGCGTCTTCACCTCGAAGGCGGCCGGCGCGGGGTCGTCGTGCCCGCCGCAGGCGGCGAGCAGCATCGCGCCGGCCAGGGACAGGGCCGCCAGCGCGGCGCGCGGACCGGCCTGCCTGCGCCGGCGCTCGAACGTTCTTTCGGTCATGGGGCGTCTCCAGTGTGGTTGTAGGTCTGTCGGAACTTCCCGAACTCAGTCGGGCGGAACACCCGGCATCCACAGCATCCCGAACCCGGCAATCAGTTCCGGAATGGCGCGGTAGTAGCGCAGGTTCGTGACGACGGGCTGGCCGGCCATCGCCGCGCGGGCGACCAGCCACGTCTTCGATTCATGCGCGGACCGGCCCGCGTCCGCGCTGATGCGCGCGTCGCCGACGGCCAGCAGCGGCGCGAAATCCGCGCGCTCGATGTGCGCCATCCACCACGCGTCCCAGTCCGGGTTCAAGGGCTTGATGCCGGGCTCGCCGTGCGCCAGCGAGCGCCCGGCGGCCATCGCGCCGCGCATGCGCGCCTGCCGCGCCTCGGCCGTCGGCGCCTGCCGCACGGTGATGCGCTCGCGCACCGCGGCGTCGGGATGGTCCAGCGTGGGCACCGGTGGCTCGTGCGACAGGCCGCCCGAGCCGATGACCAGCGCGCGCTGCCCGAGGCCGTCCAGGAAGCGGCCGATGGCTTCGCCCAGTTGCGCGCAGCGGCGCGCCGAAGGAATGGTGGGCTCGGCAATGGCGTTGAGAAAGACCGGGATCACCGGCGGCGTCGCGTCCAGCGCGCCCCACAACAGGTGCAGCGGCTGCACGAAGCCATGGTCGACCTGCATGCGCCGCGACACGGTGATGTCGAAGTCCGCGTCCATCAGGTGCCGGGCCAGCGCCAGCGCCTGGCTTTCGGCGACGCGCAGCGGGCCCGCCGGCATCAGGTAGTCGCCCACCGACGTCGCCTGCGTGCCGAGGCACAAGGGCGGCATCAGCTCGTTGAAGAAGCCGTTGTAGTGGTCGGGCGCGACCAGCACGAGCAGGTCGGGCGCCCAGTCGCGCACCGCGTCGCGCAGGCGGGACAGGGCGTCGTCCAGCTCGCGGCGCACGTCCTCGGCGACCGGGTTCAGGCCCAGCAGCGGCGTGTGCGACAGGCCGAGGAAGGCGCGATGGCCGGTCATGCCTTGGCCCCTGTGCGCGGCGGCCGCAGGTCCATCACGGTGGCCAGCGCCTGCAGCGCCGCGTTGAGGTTGCAGGGCTGGCAGATGGCGGCCACCACCCGGTCCGGCCGCAGCAGCACCACGGGGCCCGGCGCGTGGTCGAACCAGCGCTTGAACTCGCCCGCCTCGTCGGCCAGCAGCACCGTCCCGTCCTCGGCGCCCGCTGCGCCGTGCAGCTGGCAGGCGGGCTTGACCACCACCGGCAGCGCGTCGAGCTGCCGCAGCACGCCCCGGGCCGCATCGTCCAGCCAGGCCTCGGCGCCGACGCTCCAGCTGAGCAGCGCGAAGCGCAGGCCGATCGCGTCGTCCAGCCGCATGCGCCGGCCCGCCGCGTCCGCCACCCACGGCTGGATGAACATGCGGCCGACACCGCTGCGCGGGTCCGGCACTGCGCCCGGGTGCAGCACGGCACCGCGCCGGAAGAAGGGCATGGGCTTGAAGCGCATCTCGGTGATGTAGCGGCGCAGGGGTCCGATCCTGGCGATGGCGGGTGCCACGATGTTGCGCACCGCCTTGAGCAGCGGATGCGCCGGCACGAAGATGCGGCCGGTGAGAACCGACAGGTCGATCATGTCCGAGGCATGGGCGTGCCGCTCCTCGGTATAGGAGTCGA
>Ga0160447_101126_pt1 | contig 10725 bp, 9 predicted proteins | sample HID1973K_E1MG_FD_108222 | JGI IMG/M metagenome (GOLD analysis project Ga0160447, IMG submission 108222) | Enriched mosquito-associated microbial communities from UW Madison campus, WI, USA - HID1973K_E1 MG | ecosystem: Host-associated > Arthropoda: Insects > Digestive system > Unclassified ...
ATAAACTAAGCCTATCGGACTAAGTTCAATCGGGGTGCAGATGCGTACGTTCAACATGCACGAAGCGAAAACCAACCTCTCAAAGCTGATCGATGAGACAGTGAACGGCGGACAGCCTTTCGTTATCGCGAAAGCGGGCAAGCCGTTGGTCAAGGTTGTCCGGATCGACACAGAAGCGGAGAAGCCGCGCAGACGTATTGGATTCATGAAGGGGCAGCTGAAGGTGCCTGCTGACTTCGATACGATGGGTGCGAACGAAATTGCTGATATGTTCGCTGGCAAGACGAAGTGAAGCTTCTTCTCGATACGCATCTGCTCATCTGGGCGGCGAGTGATGATCCGGCGCTGTCCGGGCAAGCGCGTGGTTTGATCGAAGATCCGAACAACACGCTTTATTTCAGTGTTCAGAGTATCTGAGAGATCGTCATCAAGAGTTCGCTCCGGCGTCCCGATTTCCAACTCGATGCCCGCATTTTTCGAACGAACCTGCTTGACGCCGGATACAACGAACTCTCGATAAAGGCTCATCACGCCCTCGAGATACTGCAGCTTCCGCCAATTCACAGAGATCCGTTTGATCGGATGCTAATCGCTCAGGCGATCTCGGAAGGCACCGTACTCCTTACGCACAATGACATTGTGCGGCAGTACGATTTCGCCCCGGCGCGGTACGTCTAATCGCTTCGACTAACGCAAGCAGGATAGTCAAATTCCTCATCCGATCAGGTTTTAGCCGGCGTTGACAGGAATGTCTCGGCAACGCTTGAGCACCGCTAGAAGCGCACCAATCGGCAGCGGCGCGAACTCGGCCGTTCGGCCCACCGATGAAACGGGTGACCATGAGACCCGCCGATCGTTAAGATGAAGCGCAACGTGTCGACTCGCTTCGCGCTGCGGAGCTGCTTTGTATGGGCATTGAAAGGGGAATGTCGAAAGGCGCATCAAAATCGCGAGCTTTCCGTCAAAACTTGCGCGCCGAAGGCGCCTACTATCCTAATCACCTATCCGCGTCATCGACGCATCGACCCGAGTGCATCGCACTCCATTTGTATCAAGCCTCGCGCTCGATGAGCGCAATCTCACTGAACGGCAGCGACGCTGCCCATTGAGCTGGCCGTGTCATGTCGGAAACTGAGTGCAACCAGAACCGTATGAACGCTAGCCTTTCCAGCAAAACGCAGAACCTCATCGACTGAGAACAACCTCGCACGGACAGTGCGAACGTCAACTTTCCTTTCGTCTCCGGCAATTAGCCAAGCCTGACGCACGCGGTCCCAAATCGAGGCGACCGTGATGAGCAAGCTCTTGAGACGGGAAATCACTTGCACCCTCGGTGCGGATTTCCTCATCTCTTTCTATCGGCCCGCGCAGCCGAAAAAAAATGCGCAACAAGAATTGCTTGGCTCGACAGGCTTGTGCCTGCGGTCAAGTAGCCGTGCTGCGGATTCGTCCGGAGCAGGATCATCAGGCCGCAGTGCTTCCCTGTGCCGGATGAATCGAAAATCTGATCTCTAAGATCCCGGAAAGCAAAGCGTGCAGTATTCCAACCACCCCGGGACGTTCTTTTGATAGGTAAGGACGTCGCCTTTCGGATCACAGTCGTGAAAATCCAACTCAACTTTTCGGCACTGTTGGACAACGCCGGGCTGCCACAGCGGCTCACGAAAGAACTCACCGAACTCTTTCAACACCACCTATCCAAAGCACACAGCAAGACCCGCGTGACGTCGAACGCGATTTCCATCAAGACTCAGACGTATCGCGTGCGACATCTCATCGCCGGCTTTCGTGAACTACGAAAGGGCGGATTTGCGCTTCAGTCGCCGTGGAACCTCTCTGAAAAACACATCGCCTATCTGGTTAAACTTTGGGTCACCGAGAAGGAACAAGCGCCGGGTACGGTCGAGAACAAGCTCACCTACTGGCGCACGCTTGCAGCGTGGATGAAAAAGCATCAGCTCGTGGGAACCGTCGATGACTACATCAAGCGCCCCGACGGATATCGCCGTTACTATGTGGCGCAGGAAGATAAATCGTGGGAAGCGGCCAACGTCGACGTCAACGACGTGATCTCGCGGCTTTGCGAACGCGACCGCTGGGTCGCAATCCAGGTCGAATTGCAGGCGACCTTTGGGCTGCGCGCGCAGGAAAGCATGCTCCTGCGTCCACTGCAGTGTCTGCGTGTTTCAGGGCACCTCCATGTGATTGACGGCACCAAGGGAGGCAGGCCTCGGCTTGTACCCATCGATGCCGAATGGCAGTACGAAGTTCTTATTCGTGCAGCCAGGCTGGCCAATCCACGCACTGGGTCGATGATCCCCGAGCCTTGGTCGCTCAAGAAATGGTATCGCCATTTCTATCATGTTTTGCAGAAGGAGGGCATCAGCCGCGCCGGATTAGGCGTCACCGTACATGGCCTGCGCCACGCGTACCTTCAAAGGATGTACGAGCAAATCACCGGCGTACCGGCGCCCATCAAGCGGGCCGACCACCGGCCCGACCCGGAACTTCATCAAAAGGCCATGCAACAGTTAGTCGAAGCCGCAGGACATAGTCTTGCAGGGAAGGCAACGGCGTATATCTCGACGTTTGCCACGGCTGAGCGCCTATCGCGACCCGTGATCACGCCCGAACAGGTGATCGCCGCCCTCGCTGCCGCAAACGGCATCAAATCTGAAGCCGCGAAGAGCTTAAAGATATCGAGGCAAGCGCTTTATCGCATCCTTGCCAAGTGCGGATCATCGCAAGCCGCTTCGCCGGGGGAGGCCGCTGCCGCAAATCCGCGACCAATCGGAGCGTTTCACGACGATTTATCTATGAACGAACCCGCTAACGCGTCTTGTGACAATCCGGTCCCTGGGCAGTTGTCGCTGCTTGACGATGGGCCGAGCTAACATGAATCTAGCGACAATGGTCTCGGCTGCATGATTACTGAGGAAGAGCGTCGACCGAGATGGGTCGGCGCCCGGCGGTATGTACGGTCATCGTCTGTGGGCGATCCCTTCCTCATGTGAACGCTCACGCGGGCGAGACACTCGTTTGGTCCGCACAAGTCCGAGTGGTGACGATGGACTACACCGCTCTCCCAACGCCCGTCAAGACACACTTCTTTCTCTCGATCTACTCTGCCCAGCGTTAAGTCAGCGCATAGAACGATCCCGTAACCGGACGACGGTGCCGCTTCCTTCTTGGTTTCGTTCCAGCTTGTCTGCAGTGTCGTCGCGGTCGCTCTCAGATGGGAGAGCCGTCGCGCGGTGATCGCTTGCCGGAATCGGCTACATTGAACAACGAATATTGCATGTGGGTTGAACGGCAGCGACTCATGCTGCGCCTCGCGCGTCGTCTTGACGACTATCTACTCGACGGACACAACGGTTTTCGTTGTTGTGCATGCGAATCGTGGATACCCTCGTCCTGCTCATCTCGACGACCAACGCTATCCGGATAGCGCTGATAACCCAGAATGACTGCGGTTTTCTGCTAGCTTTTCCTCCTACGCCTTTCATAAGACTTTCGCCAAGAGGGGCTGCACGGCCTGGTTGCTATCGGGACAACCTTCACTTCGTGCTGCAACTTGCTTCGTCGCTGAGCCGATGCCTCGTACTAAGTGTCAAACATATGGCCCTCGCGTCTAACTAGAATAATCTTGTTAATTTGGTTCCCGACTAGAGGCGGCGCACAGCGCGGCTCGAGCTTCGCTCTTCAAAGTGTGTTTTACGCCGTTTGCCGTTAAGACAGCGTGGCACTTATAGAAAATGATTGAGCGCGTCGGTTCACCACCGCAGGCTAGGAAATATCATGATATTTGGGAATCGGCGAAAAAAGATACGAAAACGCATCGCTTTCCAACATGTGGCTTCTCCTCGAGCGGTTAAAGCCATTCGACGACAGCGCTTCAAATGGGCGATCTGCCGACATGGTTGTCCGTGCCGATCTGCCCGCCGGTACAGGATGCGTTCTCCTCGCGGGGCACAGCAGTTATGAGCAACCGCTCGAGGGAACCAGAGTCAGCATCACAATACCATGCGCAAATTCGATCAAATCTGCCTTCGACACGCGCGTGCTGCACATTGACGCCTTTGGCGCGATGAAAGACCTATCGAATTCCACATCATTCCAACCTCTCAATGCTCGCAATCGACGCTACGATTGTTCGCGTTGCACCCCAACGACCAGAGCTGGCTGAGCGATTCGCCAGATACAACGGAGATTCAATCAATGGCAAAACAAACTCCCGCACACGCTAAAGAGCAGACCACACCGTTCTTTCCGACCCAGGCTTACCTCGGTTATCCCAAAGATTATGAGAAGGAGCCGGCGCTCAAGAAGCGCCGGCGTGATTACGCCGAGTTTTCGCGGAAGTTGCGAGCGATTCTGGCCCCGTTGCTGGTCAACCGTTACGCTCTCCATGAAGACATGCTGGTGCTCACGAGCGAAGGATTTTCGGGGCAGGGCGTCGACGTGGACTGTGTAGCCGTCACTCGCTTCGGCGTCTTTGTAATCACGCACGTCCCTGTCGTTGGCATCATTTCCTCTTCGCAGAAGGCCAACGAAATGATCGTCCTAAGCGAGTCGGGCGCTGCACATACCTTTCCATGTCCTCTTTGGCGTGCGGCACCCGCCGTTCACTTTCTTTCCGCCCTTCTGTCGGATTTGCAATGCCCGGTGCAGGCGATCGCCATCGCCACGCATGAGGCTTGCGCGATCGAACTTGGCGTTCCCACTGCGATCTTCAAACTGCACGAACTGAGTCAGTTCTTACGGCAAAGTTACGATCGCTACAGTGCCGTCAACTGGTCCTTCTTTGACGTCAACGAGATCAATGCACGTCTACGCAAAGGATGCCAGAGTTGGGATCACGCCGTCGAACAAGCCGAGCGTGACGCGCGTCGGTCCTGATAAATAGGGCGACGGTCGTCCTGGCACTTCGGCACAGACGTGCATTTTTCATCGCATTCGTTCCGACGCTTGCGCCGACCACTTGGCGTAAGCGAAAAACGAGCCGTTTGCGAGACGCAGTCAATTTCGCAATATTTCAATTGTTTCACATGAAAATCAATGGGTTAGCTGGGTGTCGCCACTGAAAAACGTGAAGCTCTCCGGACGAACTTCTGCCGGGCTGACTAACGGTGGAATCGAGAACGGGGGTTACAGTGAAGACAGCGGAGGGGTTTTGGCAGCGAAAGCAGCAAACTGCTGACTTGCGTTTCAAAGACTTGGCGTAAGCGAAAAACGAGCCGTTGGCTACACGCAGTCGATTTCGCAATATTTCCCTGTTTTCACATAAAAATCAATGGGTTAGATGCGTGTCGCCACTGAAAAAAGCGAAGCTCTCCGCACGAACTTCTGCCGGGCTGACTAACGGTGGAATCGAGAAGGGGGTTACAGCGAAGACAGCGGAGGGGTTTTGGCAGCGAAAGCAGCAAACTGCTGACTTGCGTTTGAAAGTCCAGTCGTCGAAGTTGCAGTGCCTGGATCAGTGCCGGATTCTACGGCAACTTTCATCGACGCACAAGCTGCTCTCGAATTTCGCAGCGTCTGGTCGCGGACGCGGTATCCGTCGCCGCCTCCATCACCTTACTGCGATGCACTCGAGTCAACTTGTTCGATGATCTCTGTAAATATTTTGAAAAGAGAAAAGTTAAAACAGGGTGTTTTTTATACGGCTTTCGCTCGGATTTAAAAAACTTTGTGGCGTCATATTCACAACTCTCTCACTTTAGCAGCAAGTATGCGATCATTCAGGCGCTGAACGAAAGGAGACCAGATGAAAACATCAAAAAGACCTTATCGCTTGATAAGCCGTCGCAGTTGCTTACTGCTTGCGCAGAATTTTCAAGAGGGACTCAACGAAGGGAAGTGGAAGACGCAACTCGGCGCGTTAAGCGCATTGCGCGTGAGCCAGGGAGATTTGTCGTTGGCATTGCAGCTTCGGGAGTTGCCCAATGAAGTGCTCGAGCTATTCGACGACCGCATTGGAATCAGCAGCCACACCGTTCGAGTTATTCGCCATACAATCATTCATGATGGGATCAAAACGGTGCTCGGCCGTATCCGGCAAAGCGGGGCGACCAGTGCAAAGCATTCGAATAAAACAGTATTGAAGATTGTTAAAGGCCAAGCACTGAATTCCAAGAAAATGCTGCGCTGGTCGGGGCAAGACCCCGTAAAGATCGTGGCCCGCGTGCTTGATCTGCCTAAAAACATCTCCGACCGCTATCACCTCGGGGTGACGAATGGAGAGTGGGCAAGTTTCAGTGCCTGTGCGAAGGCGCTCGGCGTATCACGACGGAACGTTAGCGTTGCCGTTTCGATTCGGGAGCTTCCCGACGCAGTTCGTCATCTGTTCTATGAGAAGGACCTAACGTTCGCGGTTGGGAAACGACTTCTCATGCTCAAGGACGAACTGGGGCTCGATGAGATGCTTGTACGGGCACGCCGCGTGGAGTCAATGTTCGACGCGAGCGGCCGGACGGCAGCGAACATTCTCTCTGAGCTCAACGCGGAAAATATCCGGCCGTCGGCTTTCACTCGTGTACGCATTAGGAAAGGAAGAGGCCGAAATCGGCTGGTGATCGAATGTAAAGATTCGGAGTTTCTCTGGAAGTACCGTGCTGAGATCGAGAAGTCGATCAGCAGAGTTCTGAAAAAGCGGATTACTAATGCCGAGATTGTTGAGTTTATGCGCGAATTCGGTGGCATCTTCAATAAAGCTCTGCTCGCCCGCTTGCCCAGCACATTTGCGCCCCGTCCCTCCTGAAGATCATATTAAACGATGGGCTGGACGACGGGTCTCGCATGCTTGGATCGACAATCGTCAATCTTGGCTGTGTCGAGCGCCGCAGCGACAATGTCCCCTAGCGTTGGCCAATCAGCGCCAAGCTTCTGTGCGTCATTTCTCGAAAGTGCCGCTATCCGGATAGCGTTGCCGCAGATGACGTCGCCGCAAGTCGTCTCGCGGGATGTGGTTCGATCGACAACCGTCGATCTTGGATGTCAGCCGAGTGTCGCAGCGCCGATGGCCCCCAGCGTCGCGCCAATCATCGCTCAGCGATCGGCAACCCAACGCTCATGACTCGCTGTCCGCCGCCAGTATTAACGCATTGGTGCAGGGCGCATCGGCGCAGTTTCGTCCTCTCTATGGTCGCGCGTTTGCTCACAAAAATCCTGACGTGCGAGGACGCCTGAAAGGCGGAAAGTCACTCCACCGATGTGCCGTCAGCGAGGACGTCGCGCGGACACGGAAATGAGGGCTTATTCGCTTCCGCGGCGTGGGCCCACGCAGCGGCCATGGTGATAGGGGAGTGGCTGATTGCGCCATTCCGGCACCATGCGCCTGCATTGCATTAATCCGCTCGTTTCGGTCGAAGTAATTAGTTATGCGAAGCGCGTGCGGGACGTTATGGAGGCGCGCCTTGACTTCTATTTGTCGCAGTCATGCTGGTTTTGTTCAAACCAGTTCTCCGCCGCTATGCCAATAACGAAGCGTCTGTGTCATGCGTTACCCGTTCCACGAGCGCGAAGTGTCGCTCGTAAGCAGCATATCTCGCGCCTTATGTGGTCCCGAGCGCGCACGCGTGACCCGATGCGCGCGCAACGCCCTCGCGCTCGCGGAGCCAAATCATGCGTGCGATAAGGCGGCGACCCATCGCAAGGTCCGGAGCGTCCGAGCTGAAGCGGCCCTCACGGTGCGCGGACGCCGAATTGACGCATCTCGAAAGCGTCATACGCCACATCCTAAGCGCGAATGCACCACCCCTGCCGCTTTACCTTGATCGGTCCTACTGGCTCAGGCGGCTCGAGCGTTTAGAGAATGAAATCTGCCTTGTCCCCGCGCAGATGAGGCGTCTAGGCGCCCTTCGAAACCTTCTGAATGCGGAAGCATTATGTCGCCGAGAATGTGCGTGAACGTTCACTGAATGGAACGCGCTCAACCGAAATTATCACGAAGCAATGGGACTCACGCGTCACTATCGGTTGCGTGCGACCTCTGGCTCGATAACCAGGATCGCAAGCAATTTGCGACGTCACGATGCCTATCGCTCAATGTTCTTCGCTGGGTGGGAACGACACCGAACGAGGATCTGTTAGCAAAGCGTCGTGCATCAACCTGCAGCGCTCGGCGAAGACTGATTGATGACCGCAATAAACCAACCGCGAGAAAACGAAATGAGAGATCCAGTTCAGAAGCGAGAATCTGCATTCCGTCCGTTGAACGATCGAATGCAAAGCGGCGCCGATCACCTCACTCATCCGCAAGAGCACGATTCAGTCTCAGGCGCGCGCCGTCGGCGCATCTGCCGGCGGTTGCGCCGCGCAATCGCGCCCGTATTCGGCCGCGTGTGTGAGACCCAAGTGCGCTTTCGTGAAGACGTAACCCTCAGACATGCGCCGGGCACCGCAAACCCGACGACATTGGTCCATTGCCTTGCCGTTACACATTTCGGTGTTTTCGTCGTCAACCACTACGATTGGAAGGGCGAGGTCAGGCCCGGGACCAATGACGATGAACTGCTCGTGACTGATGACTTGGGCGGGGTCACGGTGCACACGTCGCCTCTACGGCGCGCAAAGCCGGCGGTGCGCCACCTACGGTCGGTCCTCTCTCAGCACGATTGTCCGGTCGAGAGCATCGCCATATTTGCTGAGGCGGACTGTCGCCTTCATTCGACGGCACCCGACGGCGTTCTAGTGTTGTCCGATTTACATTATTTTTTGCGCACCAGATTGCTCAGCTTTCGCGCAACGCATGCACGGTATCTCGACGCAGCGCGACTTAATAGCCATATAGATCGGACATGCGGTCATGCCGGCGAAGCCAGTCACCTGTCGATCACCGGCGGTGCTAACCCGTCGTTTCAGAACAAGCCGGTAACGCGACGAAATCGGAGCGGACATACAACGAAAGCGAGATAGCGAAACAAGGCCAAGGGTAGGGCAGGCGCACGTCGATCCAACACGGGCAACGCGCCGACACAAGAGCGATCCATACCCCCGTTCCGGATAGAACTCGGCGCGGGTCCAAGCAAAACCGGAAAGACTGCGTTTTTTCGAAGCTTTCGGCCTCACGGAGAACGGCTGTCGGCCTATATTGAATCCATCCACCGCGTTTAACGCATCGACATGTCAGGCGAGCGGCTTCTGCTCGCCCGTCACCAGATCTTCATCTCTCTATTCCGGCGGAATTAAGAACACGCTTGCCCTCGCGAGCGCGTCCGACGTGTCGCCACCATTGTCGGTCGCGTTCTTGATGCCGATTAGCCGGACCGGACGTTTATCGACGGCGACGATTCCCGTGCCGCTCCACCTCCACTTTATTTCCATCGTCTCTGCGCTTGCGGGCCGATGGGCTTAGCTGATCGCGACGCGCATACCGCCGCCATCGTTGTTTCTAACCGTTGTCGTCCGCTTTCGGCATAGCGCTGGAGGCAAACACTTTTCAACCCAAGGAGGTTTTATGAAAGTCGCTATATTGGAAGTCCGTTATGCAGGCGGTCTGGATCTGACCGATCATGTCGTGGTGCAGAAGTCATCTCGTCTCACCCTCTCGCCGCGTCTGAGTGCGTTGCTCGACATCCTAGAGAAGTCGGAGCGACAGATCAGTATGAGCGTTAAGGTAGATGGGGTCAGCTACCGAGTTGAACGCAAGCAGAACGGTGAATATGTCGTAGGCGCGAGACGTAGTTACGGCGAGCGCTGGTTGTCCAGGCTGCGACTCTTTGAGGCGGCGACTGAGTCTCAGCGGCGGCTTAATGGTCAATTCGCACACTTGCTGAGCGCCTGGGCGCTTGTCGGTGCAGGGTATTTGGTCTATGCGACGAAGACCTGGGACTTGCGCGCAATCATTGAAACAGTCTTGCTTTGCTTCACATCGCTGACGCTGTTTGTGGTTGGGCACATTTGCTTTTCGGACGTGCATAGGCCGGATCGCTAACGGTGTAGTTCACCACTAAGGTTGTCGGGTTCGCGACTTACCGGAATAGGCGGAGTGATAACCAGGCGTGCTGTAAGCGCGCCTGCGATTTTTCGTTAAGTGCAAGCCGCGCAGTACGGCGCGGCTTGCCTCAATCGTGCGACGCGATACCATCCCTGGGACACTGCACGGCCCGGACCCGCGTTCGAAGGTGCGTTACGACCAGGCAAACTAACCGCGCGTTCGGAGTCACGCAAGTCAGTTGGTAAAGCACGAGTCGCTTTTAGGATGGGTTTCCAATCACATTAATCGGTAAACTGAAGAACGGAATATCTGAAATATTTCAGTACGCAAGTCAGCGCCCCCCCGTCGGACAGTCAGTTATTTAGTTAGCTTAACAAACGAACGGCCGCGGCAATCAAGTATCAAATTCCACTCATATTAAACGGCGCCACCCGAGCGCGCAGGAGAAAAGTAATGGCCGAAAAATGGCTTCCGCAGTAACAATCGAGGGGCGAGAAATCGTCGCGGACGAAATCGCCTCTCTTGCTGAAACGAAAGCGTTGAAATGTACGCATTGCGGCGCTGCTGTCTCTTACGTGCCGCCACACACGCGCGCGAGAACGGAGGTAAGGTGCACCGGGTGAAAGGGTACTTCCGCCTGCTTCCGAAAGGCACACACGAAAAAGGGCTCTTTTGAAAATGAAGTGGGTAACGGCTCTCAGCGGGCATGCGAGTTGAATGCAGTGAAGTCGAGTTTGCCAGCGATAAGAAACAGCACCGTTCGCATGGTTGCGAAGCGCGTGTAGCCA
>Ga0160447_101130_pt1 | contig 10715 bp, 8 predicted proteins | sample HID1973K_E1MG_FD_108222 | JGI IMG/M metagenome (GOLD analysis project Ga0160447, IMG submission 108222) | Enriched mosquito-associated microbial communities from UW Madison campus, WI, USA - HID1973K_E1 MG | ecosystem: Host-associated > Arthropoda: Insects > Digestive system > Unclassified ...
TGCCCGTGACTATCGCGTCCCTGGCCATCGCGCTGATTGCCGGGATGGTGGCGATGGAAACCCTGAGCCATCCACAGCTGAGTCCCGCGCAATACCTCTTTGCATCCGTTTTCATCGGTCTGGGCATCACCACCATGCATTACGTCGGCATGTCGGCCATGCGCTCCAGCGCGCTGCAGTTCTATGAGCCGGTGCGTTTTGTCGCCTCCATCGTGATCGCCATTGCCAGCAGTCTCGCCGCGCTGGTACTTGCCATTCACTTGCGTCAGGGCAGTGGTGTATTTCATCAACTGCTCAAGTACGGCGCGAGCCTGGTTCTGGGCGCGGGCATCGTCAGCACTCACTTCATGGGGATGTGGGCGCTGCATCTGGTCGTGCCCGCCGGAACGCAGTTTCAGCCCCCGGCCATGGAAAACAGCCTGCAGTTGAGCCTGACCATCGCCCTGATCGTGCTGCTGATCATCGCCGGCAGCGTCAGCGCGGCATTGGCAGACAAGAAACTGCAAGCCAAGGAGCGCGATCTGAATCGGGTCAACGCCCTCCTGAGCCAGCTCGATCAGGCTCGCGTGTCCTTGCAGCAAGTGGCGCATTACGACGCGTTGACCAACCTGATCAACCGCCGTGGTTTCAACCAGATCTTCGCCGAACGCCTGATGGAGCAAAAGCTCGCCGAAGGCATGCTCGCGGTGATGTTCCTGGACATCGACCATTTCAAGCGCATCAACGACAGTCTGGGCCATGACGCCGGGGACGAATTGTTGAAGGTGATCGCCGAGCGCATCCGCAGCGCCACCCGCAGCAATGACGTGGTCGCGCGTTTCGGCGGTGACGAGTTCTGCATCCTCATTGCCCTGAACAGTACCGACGAGGCCCTGAATTTGGCGCAGCGAGTGATGCAGAAGATGAAAGAGCCGATCGCGCTGTCGGGGCGACGCATGGTCATGACCACCAGCATCGGTATCAGTGTTTATCCCGAGGATGGCGAAACCTCGGAAGAACTGCTCAAACACGCGGATCTGGCGCTGTATCAATCCAAGGGCCATGGCCGCAACAGCATTCATTTCTTCAGCGCCAACCTCAAGACCAAGGCCAGTCTGGAGCTTCATCTGGAAGAAGAGCTGCGCGCGGCGCTGCGCGAAGAAAGCGGCCTGCAGCTGTATTACCAACCCATCGTCGATCTGCGCACCGGGCATGTCGCCAAGCTGGAAGCGCTGGTGCGCTGGGAGCACCCGACCCATGGCCTGCTGACCCCGGATCGCTTCATCAGCATCGCGGAAAACAATGGTTTGATCGCCGAACTGGACAACTGGGTCTTGCGCCGCGCCTGTCGCGATCTAAGTCAGCTCACGGAGCCGGGATTCGAGAAACTGGTGATCGCGGTCAACTGCTCGGCGTTGAACCTGGCCCGCGAAGAGCTGCTGGAGGAAGTCGACAGCGCCTTGAAGGAAGCCGGCGTCGCGCCTCATCGGCTGGAACTGGAAGTCACCGAGAATGCCTTGATGGGCAATATCAGCAACACCATCGTGCTGCTCAAGGAGATTCGCGCCTTGGGCGTCGCCTTGTCCATCGACGACTTCGGCACCGGCTACTCATCGCTGGCCTACCTCAAGCGCTTGCCGCTGGACACGGTAAAGATCGACCGTTCGTTCATCATCGACATCCCCCGCTCGCCCCAAGACATGGAAATCGTTCAGGCAATCATTCTGATGGCCCACACCCTGCACCTGAAGGTCGTGACAGAAGGCGTCGAGACCCCGGCGCAATTGGACTTTCTTAGCCACTACGCCTGCGACTACGTGCAGGGTTACCTGTTCAGCAAGCCGGCGCCGCTGAGTGATCTTCGTCCGCTGGTGCAGCAGCTCAACATGCGCCGCCCCGCCGGTCTGTGGCCATCGACCGCCATACTCGATGCGGCGAAACCGAGCGTTCATACCGCGATCGGGCAATCTGCCGGGGACCGGCAGCCAATCCGGTGAATGCGGTCTGTCTGATGTGTCAGGTGTCAGGTGTCAGGTGTCAGGCAGATATCAAACGACCGCAGCACACAAAGGTGCTGGGATTTTTTGCTACTGACACCACACTCACAGTTACCGCCCTACCCACTTTGCCATCATTGGACGCACCAAAATAAAGCGCAAACAACTATCACGCCCTTTCCTGGATCAACACCCAAGGCGCCACGACCACGGCCCACAATGGTGGATCTCGCTCGAGCAAGTCCAGAGCCTTTGATTCAGAGACCTTCCCGACCTCCCCACTCGTTACCCACGCGGCCACTTTCGCCTCGGCATTCTCGGCAAATGCCTCGGCAACAGCGATCAAATCCTGTGAAGGCTCGACCCACAACAGGGCACCCTTGGCAAAGAACGGTTGCAATTCATTCCACGTAATTGAAGCCGTTTCGCCAAGCAGTTTGGCATAGAGGGTGCTAGGTTCTTGCGTCATGGGTTTCACCGTTTGGAAAATCGGCCTGAATGATACCGCCGCCTTTCCCTCGCTCAAACCTGGATTCAAGTGCTTGATTGCAGAGAACTTCGCTCAAGCCGATAGATTGAACGACCCGGTTGGGTTATCGACCGGCTTGATTGTGTATCTTTCTTTCGATTAAGCGACATCAACAGGTTTTGCCCCCTGCAGCCAGCTTTTCAAGCGCTCGACCGGCGCTCTAAACTGTTCCGGTACAGTTGTCGGGGGTGTGGCCTGGATAATCAATCCGGTCCTGCAGCTTCTGGCCGTCAGGATTATAAAAACTACAACGCAAGAGTGGAGCATCATGACTAAGGGTATTAATCAGATTTCCAAGCTGTTTGCCGCACTGGTTCTGGCGGGGGTTGCCAGCCATTCGTTCGCAGCTGACACCATCAAGATCGGCATTGCGGGTCCTAAAACCGGTGCTGTTGCCCAATACGGCGACATGCAGTTCAGCGGCGCAAAAATGGCCATCGAGCAAATCAACGCCAAAGGCGGCGTGGATGGCAAGAAGCTCGAAGCCGTTGAATACGACGACGCCTGCGACCCTAAACAAGCGGTCGCGATCGCCAACAAAGTGGTCAACGACGGCGTGAAATTCGTGGTCGGCCACCTGTGCTCCAGCTCCACTCAGCCAGCGTCCGACATCTACGAAGACGAAGGCATCATCATGATTACCCCGGCTGCCACCAGCCCGGAAATCACCAACCGTGGCTACAAAATGGTGTTCCGCACCATCGGCCTGGACAGCGCGCAGGGCCCGGCCGCCGGCGACTACATCGCCAAGCAGGTCAAGCCGAAGATCGTCGCGGTCATCCACGACAAACAGCAATACGGTGAAGGTATCGCCACTGCCGTTAAGCAGACTTTGGAAAAAGACGGCGTGAAGGTCGCCCTGTTCGAAGGCATCAACGCCGGCGACAAGGACTTCTCTTCGCTGATCGCCAAAATGAAGCAAGCCAACGTCGACTTCGTCTACTACGGCGGCTACCACCCTGAGCTGGGTCTGATCCTGCGCCAGGCTCAGGAAAAAGGCCTGAAGGCCGGCTTCATGGGTCCGGAAGGCGTGGGTAACGCTTCCATCTCGCAGATCGCTCAGGACGCATCCGAAGGTCTGTTGGTAACCCTGCCGAAGTCCTTCGACCAGGATCCAGCCAACAAGGCACTGGTAGAAGCATTCAAAGCCAAGAAAGAAGACCCGAGCGGTCCTTTCGTGTTCCCGGCCTACGCAGCAGTTGAAGTCATCGCCGACGGCATCACCGCCGCCAAGTCCGAAGACACCGCCAAAGTGGCCGAAGCCATTCGCGCTGGCACCTTCAAGACCCCTACCGGCGATCTGTCTTTCGACGCCAAGGGTGACCTGAAAGACTTCAAATTCGTCGTTTACACCTGGCACAAAGATGGCACCAAGACTGAAGCCCCTGTGAAGTAATCACACGCCTCATGTTGAACCCAGAGCCCACTGCAACCGCAGTGGGCTTTGTTTTACGAGGCCGACGGATTTCACAAGAATCCCGACACCTGAACATCTTGAAACCGCACCAGTGAATCACTGGGCTCGTGCCGAACGCGGACGTAGATCACGACGCGCGAGCGGGAAAAAGACTTCACCAGTGAAACACCGAGAAGGTTTTTAGGAGCACGGCAATGCCCGAGATAGATCTCTATCATTTTTTCCAACAGCTGGTTAATGGCATGACCATTGGCAGCACTTATGCCCTGATCGCCATCGGCTACACGATGGTCTACGGCATCATCGGCATGATCAACTTCGCCCACGGCGAGGTATACATGATCGGTTCGTACGTGGCGTTCATCGCCTTGGCGGGCTTGACCATGCTGGGTCTGGACAGCCTGCCACTGCTGATCACGGCCGCTTTCATCGCCAGTATCGTGGTGACCAGCGCCTATGGTTACGCCATCGAACGGGTCGCCTACCGTCCGTTGCGCGGCAGCAACCGTCTGATCCCTCTGATTTCCGCGATCGGTATGTCGATCTTCCTGCAGAACACCGTGCTGTTGTCGCAGGACTCCAAAGACAAATCGATCCCCAACCTGATCCCCGGCAACTTCGTGTTCGGCCCAGGCTCGACCCATGAAGTCGTGATCTCCTACATGCAGATCCTGATCTTCATCGTCACCGTCCTGGCCATGCTCGGCCTGACCTGGTTCATCTCCCGCTCTCGCCTGGGTCGCGCCTGCCGCGCCTGTGCCGAGGACATCAAGATGGCCAACCTGCTCGGCATCAACACCAACAACATCATCGCCCTGACGTTCGTCATCGGCGCGGCGCTGGCCGCGGTCGCTGCGGTACTACTGAGCATGCAATACGGCGTGATCAACCCCAACGCCGGGTTCCTCGTCGGCATCAAGGCCTTCACCGCAGCGGTACTGGGCGGTATCGGCAGTATCCCGGGCGCGATGCTCGGCGGTCTGGTGCTGGGTGTGGCTGAAGCGTTCGGCGCCGACATCTTCGGCGACCAGTACAAGGATGTGGTGGCGTTCGGTCTTCTCGTATTGGTGTTGTTGTTCCGGCCAACCGGCCTGCTCGGCCGTCCGGAGGTTGAAAAAGTATGACCAGGAATCTCAAATCGGCCCTCTTCAGCGCAGTGCTGGTACTGGCCGTCGCATACCCGATTCTCGGGCTCAAACTGGACATCGTCGGGGTCAAGCTGGCGGTCGTCGGCGCCAGCACCACGACGGTGCTGGTGATCTTCGCCGCTGCCCTGCTGATGTTCCTGCGCGTGCTGTTCAATGAACAGATCAGCGCCATGTGGCGTTCGCGCCCGCAGAAGCAATTCGTGTCGGACAAGGCCAGCAACTTCCTGACCCTGCCGTCGACCCAGCGCTGGTTCCTGGGTGCAATCGTCGTCGCCGCGCTGATCTGGCCGTTCTTCGGCTCTCGCGGTGCGGTGGACATCGCAACCCTGATCCTGATCTACGTGATGCTCGGCCTGGGCCTGAACATCGTGGTCGGTCTGGCGGGTCTGCTGGACCTGGGTTACGTCGGTTTCTACGCCGTCGGTGCCTACACCTATGCCCTGCTGCAACACTACTTCGGCTTCGGTTTCTGGATCTGCCTGCCTCTGGCGGGCCTGGCATCGGCCACGTTCGGCTTCCTGCTGGGCTTCCCAGTGTTGCGTCTGCGCGGTGACTATCTGGCCATCGTGACGCTGGGCTTCGGCGAAATCATTCGTCTGTTCCTGCGTAACCTGACTGACATCACCGGTGGCCCGAACGGCATCAGCAACATCGAAAAGCCAACGTTGTTCGGTCTGACATTCGAGCGTAAAGCGGCCGAAGGCATGCAGACCTTCCACGAATACTTCGGCCTGCAATACAACTCCATCAACAAGGTGATCTTCCTCTACCTGATCGCCCTGTTGCTGGCGCTGTTGGCCTTGTTCGTGATCAACCGGCTGCTGCGCATGCCGATCGGGCGTGCATGGGAAGCGCTGCGTGAAGACGAAATCGCCTGCCGGGCGCTGGGTCTGAACCCGACCGTGATCAAGCTCTCCGCGTTCACCCTGGGCGCAGCGTTCGCCGGTTTCGCAGGCAGTTTCTTCGCCGCACGCCAAGGTCTGATCACCCCTGAGTCGTTCACCTTTCTCGAATCGGCGATCATCCTCGCCATCGTGGTACTGGGTGGCATGGGCTCGCAGTTGGGCGTCATTCTGGCGGCGGTGGTGATGATCCTGCTGCCTGAACTGCTTCGCGAATTCAGCGAATACCGGATGTTGGGCTTCGGCGCCTTGATGGTGCTGATGATGATCTGGCGTCCTCAGGGCTTCCTGCCAATGCAGCGTCCCGTCATGAAACTCAAGGGGGAGCGCTGATGAGCCGTCCACTTCTGCAAGCCTCCGGCTTGAGCATGCGCTTTGGCGGCCTGTTGGCGGTCAACGGCGTCGGTCTGACCGTCAACGAGAAACAGGTCGTGTCGATGATCGGCCCGAACGGCGCCGGCAAGACCACCGTTTTCAACTGCCTGACCGGCTTCTACAAGCCCACCGCAGGCACCATCCTGCTGGACGGCGAGCCGATTCAGGGTCTGGCCGGTCACGAGATTGCGCGTAAAGGCGTGGTACGTACCTTCCAGAACGTGCGTCTGTTCAAGGAAATGACGGCAGTCGAGAACCTGCTGGTGGCCCAGCATCGTCACCTCAACACCAATTTCCTGTCCGGTCTGTTCAAGACACCGGCGTATCGCAAGAGCGAGCGCGAGGCCATGGAATACGCCGAGCACTGGCTCGAAGCGGTTGACTTGAAAGCCTTCGCCAACCGCCCTGCCGGCACGCTGGCTTACGGGCAGCAACGCCGTCTGGAAATCGCCCGCTGCATGATGACCCGTCCGCGCATCCTGATGCTCGACGAGCCGGCGGCCGGTCTGAACCCCAAGGAAACCGAGGATCTGAAAGCGCTGATCGGCGTGCTGCGTAATGAGCACAACGCCACGGTGCTGCTGATCGAGCACGACATGAAGCTGGTCATGAGCATTTCCGACCACATCGTGGTGATCAACCAGGGCACGCCTCTGGCAGACGGCACGCCCGAGCAGATCCGTGACAATCCTGAAGTGATCAAAGCCTACCTGGGGGAAGCGTAAATGCTGCAGTTCGACAACGTTTCCACCTTCTACGGCAAGATCCAGGCGTTACACAGCGTCAGTATCGATGTGCAGCAGGGTGAGATCGTCACCCTGATCGGCGCCAACGGCGCGGGCAAATCCACCCTGCTGATGACCCTGTGCGGTTCGCCGCGCGCTCACAGCGGCAGCATCCGTTACATGGGTGAGGAGTTGGTAGGTCTGGAATCGTCGGTAATCATGCGCAAGAGCATTGCGGTCGTGCCTGAAGGCCGTCGCGTGTTCGCCCGCCTGACCGTGGAAGAGAACCTGGCGATGGGCGGGTTCTTCACCGACAAGGGCGATTATCAGGAGCAGATGGACAAGGTACTGGGTCTGTTTCCACGCTTGAAGGAGCGCTTCAATCAACGGGGCGGCACCATGTCCGGCGGCGAACAGCAAATGCTCGCCATTGGCCGTGCGCTGATGAGCAAGCCCAAACTGCTGCTGCTCGACGAGCCTTCGCTGGGTCTGGCGCCGATCATCATTCAGCAGATTTTCGAGATCGTCGAACAACTGCGTCGAGATGGCGTGACGGTGTTCCTGGTCGAGCAGAACGCCAACCAGGCCTTGAAAATCGCCGACCGTGCGTACGTGCTGGAGAACGGCCGAGTGGTGATGCAGGGCACCGGCGCCGAGCTGCTGGTCGATCCGAAAGTGCGGGATGCGTATCTGGGCGGCTGATGCCGTCTCTACGATCGTCATCGTCGTAGGAGCGCGCTTGCCCGCGATTGCGTTGTCACAGACGAAGAACATGTCTGATCGAGCGCAATCGCGGGCAAGCGCGCTCCTACAGGTTGGTCACCGGATCACCATTAGCGAACCTCGAAAAACGGCCCTCATCGGGCCGTTTTTCATGCGTGTTATTCAAAGCTTTTCCAGCACCGCCGCGCTGTGCACGAACCACTGCGCCAGATAATCAGCCATCACCTGAACCCGCCTCGGCAGCCGTCCTTCGAAGGGGTGCACCAGAAACAGCGACGAAACCGGTGTCTGGTAATCGCGCAACAACCATTGCAGACTGCCGTCGTTCAACTCGTTGTAGACCATGTACGACGGCAGGCGCGCAATCCCTGTCCCTGCCAATGCCGCCTTTTTCAGCAGGCTGTATTGATTACTGGCAAAGGTGCCGCGGACATTCACCCGATTCGCTTCGTGGTTCTGGTGATAGACCCACCAGCCTTCTCGTCCCGCCGAGTGACTGTTGAGCAGACAGCGATGCATGCGCAGGGCGTCGGGCGTAGGTGGACAGCCGTGAGCCGCGACGTAGCCGGGACTGGCGCAGGTCAGTTCCTGCGAGGACAGCAGCGGTTTGGCGACCAGCAGTTGATCGATGCCCACGCTTGGGCGAATACCCAGGTCAAACCCGTCGCGACGCATGTCACGGAAATGATTGCAGAGGTCCAGTTCGACCTGCACCTGTGGGTAGCGCTTGGAAAACTCCGTCAATACCGCCTCGAAAAACACCTCGCCCACTGACGCGGGCACGGTCAGCCGGACCGTGCCGACCAGACTTTCGCTGAGATACGCCATCGCATCGCGCACCCGGTCCCGTTGCACCAGCAGCGCGCGAGCCTCGGGCAGCAAAACCGCCCCCGCCGAGGTCAGTGTGAGACTGCGGGTGGTGCGGTGCAGCAAAATCACGCCATAGCTTTTTTCCAGCTTGCTGATGCGCTTGGACAGCTGGCTGGTGCTGGTCTTCAGCCATTGCGCTGCAAGGGTAAAACTGTTGGCTTCCACCAGCATGGCGAATGCTGCCAGATCGTCCATTTCGCTCATGATGGTTTCCTTATGCGAGTCGTCCGTAACAGCGGTTACGAAGCGGTCGATGGTAGTGACAGAGGGTCGATCCGCAAACTATTCGAACGGGTAGGTTCTTTCGATTCCTTGATCTGCCCAGCCGGGAACAGGATCAAAAATGTCGAAGGGCTACAGACCGGACACACTTTGCGCGTCGGCCAATCGCCTCTTGTGATGAGCGAGCAGGCTGAGTAACGTGGCGGCACTTGTCTGGAGACCCGCCACATGTTCGCTGCTCGTTCCGTCCTGATGTTCGCCCTGCTGCCCGTATTTGCCGGCTGCCAGTTCCTGCCTTCGCAATCCGCTGACAGCTCGGTGTCCACCGCTGGCATGATCCGCATGCAAGGCACTCTGAGTGGCGAGGGCGGCAAACTGTTCTTCGCCCCTTGCAACGAACAGCGTCGTTACGCCGTCACTGACAAAGGCAACACCGGCATTCTTCAGGAAGCCGCTTCGGTGGTGGACAAGAACGGCAAAGCCTTCGCTGATGTGCGCGGCAATTTCGTCGCCAGCCGGGCGCAAGGCAGCGATGGCGTGGCTGATGTCTATCAGTTTTACCGGGTCGAACGCCCCAGTAATGCCTGTGAAGACCCGAACTTCAAGCGCCTGACCATTCACGCCAGCGGCAACGGTCCCAAGTGGAACCTCAATGCCAGCGGCAAGGGCATGGTGCTGGAGCGCGAAGGCCAGCAACCGTTCGCCGTGCCGTACATGGAGGAGCAGATGCCCGAGGGCCGCTTCAATCTGATCACCGACGCCAACGATCAGCATGTCGAACTCTATGTCGCGCCGCAGCGCTGCGTGGATCCGGCGAACGGCTCCGTTCAGCACCTGACCGCCGAGTTGCGGGTCAACGGTCAGGTGCAGCGCGGATGCGCCTATTTCGGTGGCATGCGTAACGATTGAGGGACGAGCCACCGCTGCGCCCGCAATGTGGCTTATAATTGCCGGTTCTTGTAGCGCTGCCGGGCCGATCCTGCGGCCCGAAACCGGACCTTTCAATGTTACGAATCACCGAACTCAAACTGCCGCTGGACCACGCGGATGAAGCGCTGCGCCCCGCGCTCGTGCAACGCCTGGGCATCGACAGCGACGAGCTGCTGGATTTCACCCTGTTCAAGCGCAGCTATGATGCGCGCAAGAAATCCTCCGAACTGCAGTTCATCTACACCATCGATCTTCAGGTGCGCGACGAAGCGGCCCTGCTCAAGCGCCTGAGCCATGACAAACACCTTACCGTCGCGCCGGACGTCAGCTACAAGGTCGTGGGCCATGCGCCTTGCGACCTGAGCGAACGACCACTGGTGGTCGGCTTCGGCCCTTGCGGGATCTTCGCCGGATTGCTGCTGGCCCAGATGGGCTTCAAGCCGATCATCCTCGAACGCGGCAAGGAAGTGCGCCAGCGCACAAAGGACACGTGGGGCCTGTGGCGCAAAAACGTGCTCAACCCCGAGTCCAACGTGCAGTTCGGCGAAGGCGGTGCGGGGACCTTCTCCGACGGCAAGCTTTACAGCCAGATCAAAGACCCGAAATTCCACGGTCGCAAAGTGCTGCACGAGTTCGTCAAAGCCGGTGCACCCGAAGAAATCCTCTACGTCAGCAAACCGCACATCGGCACCTTCCGCCTGACCGGCGTCGTTGAAAACATGCGCCAGCAAATCGAAGCGCTGGGCGGCGAAGTGCGCTTCGAGCAGCGCGTGACCGACGTATTGATCGACGACGGCCAACTGCAAGGTGTCGTCCTTGCCAGCGGTGAACGCATCGACTCCCGGCACGTGATCCTGGCGCTGGGGCACAGTGCCCGTGACACCTTCCGCATGCTCCA
>Ga0160447_101132_pt1 | contig 10702 bp, 10 predicted proteins | sample HID1973K_E1MG_FD_108222 | JGI IMG/M metagenome (GOLD analysis project Ga0160447, IMG submission 108222) | Enriched mosquito-associated microbial communities from UW Madison campus, WI, USA - HID1973K_E1 MG | ecosystem: Host-associated > Arthropoda: Insects > Digestive system > Unclassified ...
AGCATCATCGGGTCCAGCCCCAGGTCCTTGACCACGCCGGTGCCGGCAATGGACATGGTCGCCCGGTCGGCGTAGTTGACCACGGTGACGATGAAGATCATCGAGAGAATGAGAAAACGGTGGCGGCCAACCTTCGCTTGCGCGTCGGCGAAATCCGCGGGAAGGGATTTGCTGAGCATGGTGTGTCTCCCATAAGGGCTTTTATTGTTGTTGTCGTACAACTTCTTGCCGGGATGATAGGAGCAGGCAACGATTCAGGTCTAACATAGAGACTGTATGGATTGATACGGATATTGAATCGTGGAATTACATCAACTGCGCTGTTTCGTTGCCGTCGCTGAAGAACTGCACTTCGGCCGCGCCGCCACGCGGATGTACATGACCCAGCCGCCCTTGAGCCGACAGGTGCAATTACTGGAACGCGGGCTGGGGATCCAGTTGCTGGAACGCAATAACCGCTCAGTGAAACTGACCGCCGCCGGTCAGGGTTTCCTGCGCGATGCGCGGCACATTCTGGCGTTCTCCGATCAGGCCGCTGACGGGGCGCGGCGTCTGGCGCGCGGGGAAGCCGGCAGCCTGACGCTGGGGTTCACGGCGGTCAGCGCGTACCAGATGATTCCGCAGTTGCTCGCCCGTGCCGCCGATGAACTGCCGGGTCTGCAGTTCACCCTCAAGGAAATGGTCTCCGGCGCACAGCTCGACGCGCTGGCGGCTCATCGTATCGATGTGGGGTTCGTGCGCCAGATCAATGACCGCGACGCCCTCGACGCGCAACTGATCAGCCGTGAGCCGCTGTTGGTGGCGCTGCCGAGCAATCATCCCCTTGCGCAAAAACAGGCGATTGCCGTACGCGATCTGGATCAGCAGCCGTTCGTGATGTACGCAGCGGACGAGGGCCGCTATTTCTACGACTGCATCGCCGGTTTGTTCGCCGTGACCGGCGTCACGCCGCGCTATGTCTATCACCTGGGCCAGACCCACACGGTGGTGAGCATGGTCAAGGCCGGTCTGGGTCTGGCCATCGTCCCCGCCTCTGCCACGCAACTGCACCGCGGCCACCTGGAATTTCGTCCGCTGGAGGATGCGCAATTGCATGCCGAGCTGTACATCGTGTCGCGGCAGGACAATGACAATCCGGCGCTGCCGGCATTCAAGGGGTTGGTGCAAACGCTGGTTTGATCCGCGCGAAAGCCTTGATCAGCGGCTGCCACCACGCTGCATGACGACCAGGCATCTGCGGGTTGGTCAACGGGCAGCGGTCGTGTTCACAACTATAGACAGCCACGATACCCGCCATCGTAAAAACAGATTAACCGGTTAGTCCAAAATATGTTTTCATTGCGCCCGCTTGCGAGCGCCCCGCTTGCCGCCCTTCTTTTCACATGCCTTCGTCCCTGCGACGACCTACCGTAACTCAGGTTGATCAATGAGCATTCCTTCGCAACACCCTGCTGAATCCGGCCCGCGCCGTGGATTTCCGATGGCGCTGGTCGTCGGTTCCGTAATGGCAATGGCCGCCTCCTCGCCGACCCTGGCCGACGACTGGCTGGACCGTTCGACCATGACCGGCGACTGGGACGGCAATCGCAGTCGTCTGACGGCGCAGGGTGTGAAGATCACTGGCGACTACAGCGGCGAAACGGTCTACAACGCCCACGGCGGCAAACAGCGCGGCACACGTTATTCGCAGAACATCAAGCTCGGCGCGCAATTCGATCTGGGCAAGCTGCTGGACCTGGAAAGCGGCGGCAAGATCCAGCTGACCATCAACGACCGACGCGGCAACGATGGATCGGGCGATCTGGTCGGCAACCGCCTGCCGGTCCAGGAAAACTACGGTGGGCTGTACACGCGCCTGACTGAGTTGAGCTACGAGAACACCCTGTTCACCCCCGCGCTGAACGTCAAGCTGGGCTACATGGCGATGGGCAATGATCTGGGTGGTTTGAGCACCGGCATTCTGTGCAACTTCATGAACGCCGGATTCTGCGGCCATCCGCTGGCGATGTCCGGCGGTAGCGGCTGGAGCAACTATCCGAACGCGCATCTGGGGGCGATGGCCAAATACCGATTTACCCCGAATTTCGCATTGCAGGTCGCTGCGTTCAAGGTCGATGCCGCGAGCAACGGCGAGTCCAGCCGCGCCTGGGACATGGCGCCCAAGGACAGCACAGGCAACATTCTGCCCATCGAGGCAATCTACAACGTGCTGGGTGACATGCCTGGCGAATACCGCGTCGGCTACTACTACGACACCTCGGACGCGCCGCGCATCGGCACCAGCAAGGACGTCGCCGGCCGTGAAGGCTCGTATTTCCTGATGGACCAGGCGATCTGGAACTCCAGCGACGTCACCGGGCGCAACGTGCACATGTTCGGTCAGTTCTCCAACGCCAGCGCTGCGGCCGCACCGTTGCGTCGCTGGTACTCCGCCGGCTTTGCGCTGAAAAAGCCCTTCGTTTCCCGCCCCAACGACACCGTCGCCATCGGCTATGGCCGTGCGGTGTTCAACTCGCGTAGCCGCGATGTGCAGGAAAACGCCGCACTGGCCACTGGTCAGGATTTCCCGGACCTGGCCAGTGGCGAAGGCCTGGTGGAGATGACCTACGGCGCACAGGTCGCCCCGTGGCTGACGCTGCGTCCGTCGATCCAGTACATCATCGAGCCAGGTGCGTTTTACGGCGAGGACATCGACAACACGCTGATCGTCGGTTTGCAGGTCAAGGCGACGTTGTAACGGGTGAGCGCGTCCCCGAAAAGCCACGAATGATCGCTGAAAAGGGCCGATCCAGAGCCCTTTAACGCCTCCATCATTCTGGTTGATGAACACCATGAAGGCGATTGTCTTCAGGTTTTTCGGGCCTCGCGTAACATCGCCACATCACTTACCGCCCCCTGTTCACTTGAAGGACTTGCGACCATGACCTTGCACCTGATCAACGCCGTCGTACTCACCGCCGCCACCATTTTCCTGGTTAACCGCGCATTCGCTCTGCACGACCTGGTCAAAGCCGCGACCGTTTCCGAGCACATCTGAAACGGCCCCGCCTCCCCGGTTGTGCCCGGTAAACGCTGAGGCCGGCTTCAGGCGAACGGGTCCATCTGCCGCTTCAGTTGTTCCCTGGCCCGAGACAGACGCGAACGCACCGTGCCGATCGGCACCCCCAGCGACGAAGCTGTTTCCTGATAGTTGCCATCCATTTCCAGTGACACCTCGATCACCCGCTGCATGTTCGACGGCAGCGTGCCGATCGCCTTGACCGCACGCACCAGTTGTCGGTGGCCGTCCACCTGATGGCCGATGTCGCCCTGGCTGTCGAGTTCAGTGTGGGTGTGGTCCTCCCAGCTTTCCTGATAGGGCTGGCGATACATCTTGCGAAAGTGATTGCGCACCAGGTTCAGCGCGATACCGCACAACCACGTCTGCGGCTTGCTCGCATTCTGGAACTTGTGCTCGCTGCGCAGCGCCTCAAGAAAGGTGCATTGCAGGATGTCGTCGACATCGTCCGGGTTCATCACCCGCTTCTGAATGAACGCACGAATCATCTTCACCTGATCGCTGGTCAGTTGCCGAATGCCAGGCGCTGGCTGACGGCGGGTTGCGGGGTCGATATCGAGAATCGCGAGGCTGGGAAACATCAGGGCTCTTCCTTGTTTGGAGTGTGTTAGCCCTATAGCGATATGCGTGCCACGCGATTTGTTCTCGTAACCTGCTGATTTAATTATATAAATAATCTCTCCCAGACAAGCGACGTGCAAATTCTTGCGCGAGGGCGCTGATTCTCAAACGGTTTTTGGCACAGATTCATTGATTGTCCAATCGATGGAACCACCCACCCGCCACGACCACTCAGAGCGCATGACCCCGCTCAGAACCCTCCCATGAAAATCGCCGCCCCGACTGCGCCGCCCGCGTTGCACAGCCCTGCGCCCGCCGCCGCAAGCAACGCTGCCGCGCCGGTCACACCGCCGCGTACCAATACGTCCAATATGGAAGGGGCCTCGCCGCAGCAGGTCTCGCGATTGGCCGCAGCGCTCGTCCAGCAAAACCGGGGGTTGAGCCAGCGCGAACTGATTGCCGGCAGCAACGCGCTGCAGTCGCGAGCGGTGAAGCTCGGCGAGCTCTATTCATTGCTGATGGGCACCCAGAACACGGGGCTCGACGACGCGGCACGCAACCTGCGCAAGCAGTTGCAGAAACAGCGCGCTGCGAACCTTGCGCAGATCCTCAGTTTTGCCGACGGCGACCCGGCAAAGGCCCACGTGGTGCTCCAGGCGGCGAGGAAACAGGCGCAAGCCGACGGCGCCACCGGCGAGCACGTGGTGCTGACCCAACAACTCAAACTGTTGCGGCGCAAGTACGGCAAGCGTGCTCGCGCGGGGATCAACAACACCAAGGCGTTCGCCCGATCCGGTCTGGACAGCAAGCGCCGTGGCGCCCTGCGCAACCTGTACGGCGTAGCGGTCTCAGGACAGCAAAACATCATCGGGCTGATCGACGCGCTGCTCAGCGAGCAGGAGCAGGCCGGCGAGTTCGAGCTCAACCTCAAAGACATGCGCAGCGCCATCGCCGACGATCTGTCGGCCCTGACACCCTCGACCTCCTCCCAGCAACTGCGCACCCTGATGCACGGCCTCAACACCGCGCGTCACGTCGCGACCCTGTTGCAAGGCTGCGAACACCTGCTGGGGCGCATGCGCAACAAGAACCCGGGCCTGCAAGTCGACCCCGCGGCCTTCCTCAAACACCTGCTGGCGCTTTCGGGCAAAGGCATGAGCCTCAACGAAACCCTGCAACTGACCCAGCACATCGGCGGCCCGCAGCTCAAGCATCAGCTCGCCTTCCTAAACGGCCTGCGACCGATGCTGCAACAACTGCCGATCCTGCTCTGGCGTGACATGAAAAGCCGCCAGAACGCACTGGGCAACCTGCTCATTCTCATGGCCGAACTCACTCGGCAGGAACAGAACCAGCTCCAGGGGGGCCTCGCCTGATGGATCGTGTCATCAACCTGCTCAACCAGCTTGCCTTGGCCGCCATGCGCCGTTCGGAAATCGTCGGCGCCTTTGTGGTGATCGCCATCGTGTTCATGATGATCACGCCGCTGCCCACCGGGCTTGTGGATGTACTGATCGCCATCAACATCTGCATTTCGTGCCTGTTGATCATGCTCGCGATGCACTTGCCCCGACCGTTGGCGTTCTCGACGTTTCCCGCGGTGCTGCTGCTGACCACCATGTTTCGCCTGGCACTGTCGATTTCCACCACGCGCCTGATCCTGCTCAACCAGGACGCAGGACACATCGTCGAGGCGTTCGGTCAGTTCGTCGTCGGCGGCAACCTGGCGGTGGGCATGGTGATCTTCCTGATCCTCACCGTGGTCAACTTTCTGGTGATCACCAAAGGCTCCGAGCGGGTCGCCGAAGTCGGCGCGCGCTTCACGCTGGACGCCATGCCCGGCAAGCAGATGTCCATCGACAGTGACCTGCGCGCCAACCTGATCAGCGTGCATGAAGCCCGTCGTCGCCGGTCGGAACTTGGCAAGGAAAGCCAGCTGTTCGGGGCCATGGACGGGGCCATGAAATTCGTCAACGGCGACGCCATCGCCAGTCTGATCATCGTCGCCATCAACATGATCGGCGGCATCGCCATCGGCGTGGTGCAACACAACATGAGTGCCGGCGACGCGTTGCAGGTGTACACGGTGCTGACCATCGGCGACGGTCTGATTGCGCAGATTCCGGCCCTGCTGATTTCGGTCACCTGCGGCATGATCATCACCCGCGTGCCTGATGAAGACCGCGCCGAAGCCAACATCGGCCGACAGATCGCCGAGCAGATCACCAGCCAGCCCAAGGCCTGGATCATCGCTGCCGTGGCAATGCTCGGGTTCGCGGCCCTGCCCGGCATGCCGACGGCGGTGTTCATCGTCATCGCGATCATCTGCGGCTGTGGTGGGCTGTTGCAGCTGCAACGGGCCAGACCCAAGGCCGAACAGGCCCAGGCAGTGGCCGTAGCGCCAGAGATGAACGGCCGCGAAGACCTGCGCACGTTCTCCCCCAGTCGCCAGTTCGTCCTTCAGTTTCACCCCAGCCAGAACCCGGCACAGGTCGAGGCGCTGGTCAGCGAGATTCGTCAGCGCCGCAACCGGCTGGTGGTGCAATACGGTCTGACGCTGCCTTCGTTCATCATCGAGCAGGTCGAGCACCTGCCGCCGGACGAGTTCCGCTTTTCGGTCTACGAAGTGCCGCTGCTCAAGGCGACCTTCTCCCAGAGTCATGTCGCAGTGGATGCGCGACTGCTCGAAACGTCACCCGACAGCGCGGTGTATGCCAGCAGCGAGCGTCAGGAAGGCCAATGGGCGTGGTTGCCCACCGACGCACCCGAGTTGCAGGACCCGCAGGTCGAGCGGGTCGACGCCATGACCCTGATCATCGAACGCATGGAGCGCGCGTTGCAGTCGTGCGGCCCGCAGTTCATCGGCTTGCAGGAGACCAAGGCGATTCTCGGCTGGCTGGAAAGCGAGCAACCGGAACTGGCCCAGGAGATGCAGCGGGTCCTGCCCCTGGCGCGGTTCTCGGCGGTCTTGCAGCGCCTGGCCTCCGAGTGCGTGCCGCTGCGGGCGATTCGGGTGATCGCCGAAACCCTGATCGAGCACGGCCAGCATGAACGCGAGGTGACGGTGCTGGCCGACTACGTGCGCATTGCCCTGAAATCACAGATCTACCACCAGTATTGCGGCGCCGAAGGCTTGCTGGTCTGGGTGTTGACCCCGGAAAGCGAAGGCATCCTGCGCGATGCCCTGCGTCAGACCCAGACCGAAACCTTCTTTTCCCTGGACAACGACACCAGCCAGCTGCTGGTGCAACAACTGCACTATGCCTTCCCGCAGCGTACCGCCGGACAGGCCGTGCTGCTGGTGGCGCAAGACTTGCGCAGCCCCCTGCGCACCTTGTTGCAGGAAGAGTTCTATCACGTGCCCGTGCTGTCTTTCGCCGAAATCAGCAACGCGGCACAGGTCAAGGTGCTGGGTCGCTTCGAACTGGACGACGATCTGGAAGACGACCTCGATGACGGCTTCGAAGACGAGCACGACCATCGCCTCGATGAGCTGGACAGCGAGGACGCCGCTTGAGTACCTGGAGAATCGCACATGTTTGAATTACGGGTATTGACCGGCCTGCATCAGGGCGCTGCGCTGCCGTTGGTGGGTGAGCAGTGGGCAATCGGTTCGGATGCCGAACAGGATCTGGCGCTGCACGACCCTGGCGTCGAACAGCTGCATTGTCGACTGCACCGTCAGGGTGAACGTTGGGTGTTGAACGCCGCCGACGGCAGCATTTGTGACGAGGAAGGCCACCCCCATGCAACCACCCCGCTGACGCCCAACACGGCATTCGTGCTTGGATCGGTGTGGCTTTGCGTCTCCCCCGCCGAAGATGCCTGGCCGTCGGTTCCGGCGGTCGTTCAGGCGCCGGAGCCTGAGCCACAGCCCGACCCTGTCGCCAGCGCGCCGCCGCTGGAAAAAGTCGAATCGCGTTCGCGAATCCTCAATCGCACCACGGGGATCGTCATCGGTGTTTTGCTGGGCATCGCTGGCAGTGCCTGGAGCCTGACCCGCAGCGCCGGTGTCGCGCCAGAGTCGGTCCCCGTCACGGCGGCCGCTCAGCCTTCGACCAAGGCCCACGCCACAGCCACAGCCAAAGCCGCCCTTGAACCGGCACACAAACGCATTCAACTGGCCAGCGTCGACGACACCAGACGCCAGCTCAATACCATGCTCAGCGACCGTCTGCTCAGTGAGGTCAATGTGCAGCAGACCCCTGAAGGGCTGGCCTTGAGCGGCAATCTCAAGGCCGAATCGCAGCGGGTTTATCAGCGCATGCTGCAACGCTTCAAGGACCGTTATGAATCGCCCGTCGCACTGATCGACAACGTCAGCACCTCCAGCAACGGCTTGCCGTTCACCATCGTGCAAATCATGTCGGGCCCTCACGCGCACCTGGTCACGGCTGACGGTCATCGGCTGTACATCGGCGATGAACTGGAGGGCCTGCGCCTGACCCGCATCGACGACAAAAGCATTCAGTTCGACGGCGACCGGCACTACGAGGTGAACTGGTGAACGCGGCGTTCGATCAATGGAAATCCGCCCATGAGCGGCGGCTGAGCGCTTTTTCTGCGGTGCAGGTCAGCGGCCGCGTCAGTGCCGTCAGCGGGATTCTGCTGGAGTGTCAGATTCCAGCGGCGAAAGTGGGTGACCTGTGCGAAGTGAGCAAGGCTGACGGCAGTAACATGCTTGCGGAAATCGTCGGGTTCACCCGTGACTGCACGCTGCTCAGTGCCTTGGGGACGCCAGACGGCGTCCAGGTCGGCGCGCACATTCGCCCCCTCGGCATGGCCCATCGCATCGGCGTCGACGACAGCCTGCTGGGCAGTGTGCTCGATGGTTTCGGCAGGCCGTTGCTGGAAGGTTCGCAAGGTGCCTTTGCCGGGCCCGACGACCGTCGCGTGACAATGCCGGTGATCGCCGACGCACTGCCGCCCACTCAGCGCCCGAGGATCACCAATGCCCTGCCCACCGGTGTGCGCGCCATCGACAGCGCCATTCTGCTGGGAGAAGGTCAACGGGTCGGGCTGTTCGCCGGGGCCGGTTGTGGCAAGACCACGCTGATGGCCGAACTGGCGCGCAACATGGCCTGCGATGTGATCGTCTTCGGGCTGATCGGCGAGCGGGGTCGGGAACTGCGCGAGTTTCTCGATCATGAGCTGGACGCCACGTTGCGCAGCCGCTCGGTGCTGGTGTGCGCCACCTCCGATCGCTCGAGCATGGAGCGGGCCCGCGCCGCGTTCACTGCGACGGCGATTGCCGAGGCGTATCGCGAGCGCGGCATGAAAGTGTTGTTGCTGCTCGACTCCCTGACCCGCTTCGCCCGGGCCCAGCGTGAAATAGGCATCGCTGCGGGCGAGCCTCTGGGTCGCGGGGGCCTGCCGCCTTCGGTGTACACCTTGTTGCCGCGTCTGGTGGAGCGTGCGGGGATGAGCGAAAACGGTTCGATCACAGCGCTGTACACCGTATTGATCGAGCAGGATTCGATGAACGATCCGGTGGCCGATGAAGTGCGCTCGCTACTGGACGGCCACATCGTGTTGTCGCGAAAACTCGCCGAGCGCGGTCACTACCCGGCCATCGACGTGCAGGCCAGCATCAGCCGGATTCTCAGCAACGTCACCGGTCGCGAACACCAACAGGCGAACAACCGGTTGCGGCGGCTGATGGCGGCCTATCGGCAGGTGGAAATGCTCCTGCGCCTGGGCGAATACCAACCCGGTGGCGACCCCGTGACCGATTGCGCGGTGCAGCTCAACGAGCCGATCAACGCCTTTCTGCGTCAGGACCTGCGCGAACCGGTTCCGCTACAGGACACCCTCGACGGGTTGATGCAACTGACTGCGCAACTGCCGGAGTGATGCAATGAACTCTGCGTCCTCCGGCACACCCTGCCCCCCCCTGCAGCAGTCCGGCTTGCCGGCGATGACGGACTTGAGAACGCTACCGGCGGCAAGCCGGACTGCTACGGCCTTCGGCCCGAATCAAAAGCCGTTGCGCCACGCAGTGATGTTTTCCGGGAGATTGTTCGATGGACGAAGACCTTGAAATCGACCCTCAGCGCCTGGCGCTGGAGCAGGTGATTGGCGTGCTTACACCGTTGCGACAGCATCGTCAGGCCAGCGCCGAACGGGCTCAACAACGGGCGCAACAGGCGGTGGAGACGATGCAGGCGCAGTTGCAACAGACGCGCGAATCCCTGACTCAGGAGCGGGACAACCAACGCGAACGGCGTCAGGGGCTGAGCAATGCGAACCTGAAAAAAACCCTGTCACTGAACGACCTGGACCGATGGCATGAAAAGGAAAACCGCATGCTCGACCGTCTGGCCTACCTCCGTCAGGACGTGCAGCGCCAGCGGTCGAGTCTCGATGAGCAACAGGTACGTCTCCAGCAGGCCCGAGACGCGGCGAAAGCTTCGCAGCGCGCCGTGGAAAAGCTCGCCTGCCTGGCCGAAGCCCTCAATGAACAAGGTTGAGCCGTCATGAACAGTCCGATCAAAGCCCCACCCCACCCACATCCCCAGGCCCGGCCGAGCGCCGCGACGAGCGAACCGCCGCCCGTCAGCGACAATCGCCCGGCGTCTGGCCATCCGCGTCGCGGCGACTTCGAACGCCTGCGCTCGGCCTGGAGCCAACCGACTCAACAAGAAGCCCTGAGCGCCGACGGGCTGTTTTTCTCGCAATTGCTGGTGCCGCCGGTGAGCGAGGAGCCTGATCATTCCGGGTTTTCCGGCAGCGGCTTCAGTCTGTTGCCACCCAGCGATGGCGTGCCGACGCAACTGATCGACGAGCTGGCGCAGCGCTTGCCGGACCTTCCCGACGGTCCGTTCAACGTGACCTTGCTGATGCCCCATCTGGGCAAAGTGCAGGTCAATGCCAACAAGCACGCCAACCAATGGAACATCGAACTGGGCTTTGCCCGCAAAGGGCTGCTCAAGCGCCTGCAACCCCACCAGCGCGCCTGTGAAAACGCCCTCGCAGACGCCTTGGGGCAGGACGTCGATCTGTCTTTTCATGAGGAGCTTCAGGCATGAGCGCCCTGTCTCTGCGCAAGGTCGGCGCCACCGACGCCCTGCTCAGTCGCCGCCT
>Ga0160447_101135_pt1 | contig 10692 bp, 9 predicted proteins | sample HID1973K_E1MG_FD_108222 | JGI IMG/M metagenome (GOLD analysis project Ga0160447, IMG submission 108222) | Enriched mosquito-associated microbial communities from UW Madison campus, WI, USA - HID1973K_E1 MG | ecosystem: Host-associated > Arthropoda: Insects > Digestive system > Unclassified ...
ACCTGCTGGGCATGAACTGAAGAAGCGCCGCGCGCTTCTCTCGCGCCTCAGTTGCCCGCCGGCCTGGCTTCGCGCGCGCGGCGCGCCTCGTACGCCAGCAGATGCGTCTGCACCGCGCGCAGAACGGGAAACGCGTCGGCATCGCCCGGGGCGCGGCGCAGCAGGTCGCTGATGATCTGGTCGGCCTCGATGCGCTGGCCGCGCTCCATGTCCTTGAGCATCGACGCGGTCATGGCGGAGCCTGCGCTGGCCAGGGCCGCCTTATTGCGCGCCAGCGCACTGGCGCTGGGCGCATGGCCGTTGTGTGCGGCGATGGCCGCGCATTCGTCGACCAGCGCGGCCGCGATGGCCTTGCCGCCGGCCTGGACGATGTCGCCCACGCTCGCGCGCATCAGGCAGGTGATGCCGGCCAGCGAGGCGATGAAGACCCATTTCTCCCACATCGCCTGCAGGATGTCCTCGGACACCTGATGCTGGAAGCGCGCGCGACCGAAAGCCTCGCCGATCGCATCCACCCGCGACGAGCGGGCGCCGGCCAGCTCGCCCAGCACGATGGAATGCAGTTCGTTCAGGTGCAGCACGCGCCCGGCATCGTCCAGCACGGCGGAGATCATGCACAGCCCGCCGAGCACCCGCTCGCCGCCGAAGCGGCGGCCCAGTTCGTCCAGGTGGCGCATGCCGTTGAGCACCGGCAGGATGAGCGTGCGCGGCCCGACGGCGGCGGCGAAGGACTCCATCGTCGGGCCCAGGTCGTAGGCCTTGCAGCTCACGATCACCACGTCGAAGGGCGAGGCGATCTGCTCGGACAGCACCAGCGGCGGCTGGGCGATCTCGGCGTCGCCGCAAGGGCTTCGCACGACCAGCCCGGTCTGGCGCAGCTGCTGGGCGCGGCGTGCGCGCACCAGGAAGCTCACATCCTCGCCCGCCTCCAGCAGGCGAGCACCAAAGTAGCCACCCAGCGCACCCGCGCCGACGATGAGAAACCGCAACATGTTCTGCTCCCTATGACTCGGATCAACGACGCCCCATTCTGCCCGCCGCCGCACGCTTTCGCAGGCCCGGTGCGCGCGCTGCGGATAATGCGCACAGTTTCAAGCCACCTTGTTGCCGACCCGAGGAGATCGAAGACGTGCCCGACCTTTCCAAGATCACATGCATTGAAGACCTGCGGCGCGTGGCCAGGCGGCGCGTGCCGCGCATGTTCTACGACTACGCCGATTCCGGCGCCTGGACCGAGGGCACCTACCGCGACAACGAGTCCGCGTTCCAAAAGATCAAGCTGCGCCAGCGCGTGGCCGTCAACATGGAAGGCAGGTCGACCCGCACCACCATGATCGGCCAGGACGTGGCGATGCCGGTGGCCATCGCGCCCACGGGCCTCACCGGCATGCAGCATGCCGACGGCGAGATCCTGGGCGCGCGCGCAGCCAAGGCGTTCGGCATTCCGTTCACGCTGTCGACCATGAGCGTGTGTTCGCTCGAGGACATTGCCGAAGGTACGCAGCGGCACCCGTTCTGGTTCCAGCTGTACGTGATGCGCGACCGCGACTTCATGCACCGCCTGATCGAGCGGGCCAAGGCCGCGAACTGCTCGGCGCTGCAGGTCACGCTCGACCTGCAGGTCCTGGGCCAGCGCCACAAGGACATCAAGAACGGCCTGTCCACGCCGCCCAAGCCCACGATCGCCAACCTGATCAACCTGGCCACCAAGCCGCACTGGTGCCTGGGCATGCTGGGCACCAGGCGGCGCAGCTTCGGCAACATCGTCGGCCACGCCAAGAACGTGAGCAACGTGACGTCGCTGTCGGCATGGACGGCCGAGCAGTTCGACCCGTCGCTCAACTGGAAGGACATCGAGTGGATCAAGCGCGCCTGGGGCGGCAAGCTGATCCTCAAGGGCGTGATGGACGAGGAAGATGCGCGCCTGGCGCTGGACACCGGCGCCGACGCGATCATCGTGTCCAACCACGGCGGCCGCCAGCTCGACGGCGCACCGGCCTCGATCGATGCGCTGCCGGCCATTGCCGATGCGGTGGGCTCGCGCATCGAGGTGTGGATGGACGGCGGCATCCGCAGCGGCCAGGACGTGCTGAAGGCGCGCGCCCTGGGCGCGCGCGGCACGCTCATCGGACGCAGCTTCCTGTATGCGCTGGGCGCCTACGGCGAGGCCGGCGTGACGCGCGCGCTGCAGATCATCCACAAGGAGCTGGACATCACGATGGCCTTCTGCGGCCGCACGCAGATCGACACCGTCGACAAGAGCATCCTGCTGCCCGGCACCTACTGATAAGTAGTAACGCGTACCGCGCCCCGACTCCGGCAAAGGGTCAAGGCGCGCGCCGACAGCGCGCCTGCGCATCGCCGCGCACAATTGGCGCCGCCCACACAACATCAAGAGGCAGTGCCATGAGTGCCACCATTCCTTCCGCGTCCGGCGCGGAACCCTCATCCCTTCCCCGCGCCTACAGCAACGAAGAAAAGCGCCATCGCATCTTCGCCATCGTGGGCGCCTCGTCCGGCAACCTGGTGGAGTGGTTCGACTTCTACGTCTACGCCTTCTCCGCCATCTACTTCGCCGGCGCGTTCTTCCCCAAGTCCGATCCGACGGTCCAGCTGCTCAACACCGCCGGTGTGTTCGCCGCGGGCTTCCTGATGCGGCCGATCGGTGGCTGGCTGTTCGGCCGCATCGCCGACCGCGTGGGCCGCAAGACCTCCATGCTGGTGTCGGTGAGCATGATGTGCGCCGGCTCGCTGGTGATCGCCTGCCTGCCCACGTATGCGCAGATCGGCGCCTGGGCGCCGTTTCTGCTGCTGCTCGCGCGCCTGTTCCAGGGCCTGTCGGTGGGCGGTGAATACGGCACCACCGCCACCTACATGAGCGAAGTGGCGCTGCGCGGACAGCGCGGCTTCTTCTCCTCCTTCCAGTACGTCACGCTGATCGGCGGGCAGCTGCTGGCGGTGCTGGTGATCGTGGTGCTCGAGCAGTTGCTGACCGAGGCCGAGTTGCGCGCCTGGGGCTGGCGCATTCCCTTCGTCATCGGCGCGATCACCGCGGTGGTCGCCATGCTGCTGCGCCGCGCGCTGACCGAGACCCACGCCGGCCAGGGCGCGAAGAACAAGGAGGCCGGCACCATGGCCGGGCTGTTCCGCCACCACAAGGCGGCCTTCTTCACCGTGCTGGGCTACACCGCCGGCGGCTCGCTGATCTTCTACACCTTCACCACCTACATGCAGAAGTTCCTGGTCAACACGGTGCACCTGCCGATCAAGACCGCGAGCTACGTGATGACGGTGGCGCTGTTCCTGTACATGTGCATGCAGCCTGTGTTCGGTGCGCTGTCGGACCGCATCGGACGGCGCAACAACATGCTGCTGTTCGGCGGACTCGGCGCGCTGTTCACGGTGCCGATCCTGACGGCGCTGCAGCATGTCACCAACCCTTATGTGGCGCTGGTGCTGATCGTCGTGGCACTGGCCATCGTGAGCTTCTACACCTCGGTCAGCGGCATCGTGAAGGCCGAGATGTTCCCGCCCGAAATCCGTGCGCTCGGCGTCGGCCTGGCCTACGCGGTGGGCAACGCGATCTTCGGCGGCTCGGCCGAATACGTGGCGCTGGCGCTGAAGGCGCAGGGCCACGAGTCGAGCTTCTATTGGTACGTCACGGTGATGATGGTCATTGCCTTCCTGGTCAGCCTGCGTCTGCCGCGCCAGGCCAGCTACCTGCACCACGACCATTGAGGCGGCCGACGCCACCCGCGCCGCGAGCGATCAGCGGCGGCGGGCGGCCACCTCCTCGATCACCCGCATGAACCGGCGCACGCCCTCGCCGGGCTCGCCGCCTGCGCGGCGGCGCGTGATGCCCACCGGCCCCTCGGTGCTGCGCGTGTCGAAATCCAGCTGCCGCAACGTGCCCGCATCGAGCGCGGCCTGCGCAGCACCTTGCGGTGCAAACCAGACGGCGTCGCTGCGCTGCAGCAGCCCCTGCACGAAGCTGGTGTCGGTGGCCTCGACCACCGACGCCGGCAGGCCGCTGCCGCGCGCGAACAGGTAGGCGTCGGCCGTGTCGCGCACCAGCGTGCCGTGCACCGGAACCACCAGCGCGAAGGCGGACAGGGCGTCCAGCGTGGGCGCGGCGCGGCCGTCCAGCGGGTGGCCCGGGCGCGCCACCAGCACCAGCGGCTCGCTGTAGAGCTGCGTGAAGCTCAGGTCCACCATCGCCGAAGGCTGGGCCAGGCGGCCGACCACCATGTCGATCTCGCCCTGGCGCAGCAGCGCCATCAGTTGCGCGTTGGTGCCGCTGTGCACCCGCACGCGCAAGGGCTCGCCACGCCGCAACAGGGTGGCGACGACCTCCGGCAGCAGGCCCGCCGCCATGTTCGGCAAGGTGCCGACCGCCACCCGCAGCTGATCGCCCTCGGGCTGGTCGAGCGCCTGCGACAGGCCCTCGCGCAGGCCGCGCAGCGTGGCCACCGCGTGGCGCACCAGCACCTCGCCGGCGGGCGTGAGCTCGACGCCGCGGCGGCGCCGCACCAGCAACTGGCGGCCGACGATGTCTTCCAGCTCGGCCATGGTCTTGGACACCGCCGGCTGCGTCAGCGCGAGCGCACTGGCGGCGCGCACCAGGCTCTTCTCCTGGCCGACCAGGGCCAGGCAACGCAGGTGGCGCAGCTTGAGGCGATCAAAGTTCATGGCTGGCGGTGCAGAACCAAGCGGGAACGGAAGTGGCTTGCGAATTTGGTATTCCAGTAAGTTATACCAAGCCGACCAGCTTTCAGTTGTGCCGGGTGCAGGCGCGGCCTACATTGGGCCGACACACCCGCGCCGGCCACACCCGCGCACCGACAAGGAGACAAGTTCATGAGCGCCGCCCGATCCGCCTTTTTCCGCCCCAAGTGGCTGGCCGGCCTCACGCTGTGCGCGGCCGCGGCGCTGGCCCCGGCGGCGGCGCAGGAGCGCTATCCCGACAAGCCGGTCAAGCTGCTGACCAACTTCCCGGCGGGTGGCCCGCTGGACATCCTCGGCCGCGCGCTGGCCATCCCGCTGCAGGCCGAACTGGGCTCGCCCTTCGTGGTCGACAACCGGCCCGGCGCCGGCGGCAACATCGGCGCCGACACGGTGGCCAAGAGTGCGGCCGACGGCTACACGGTGCTGCTGTCGATCGACACCACCTTCACCATCAATCCGCATGTGTATCCGTCCATGCCGTTCGCGCCCAAGGATCTCAAGCCGCTGATGGTGGTCAGCTCGTCCGGGCTGGCCTTCGGCGTCAACCCGTCGGTGGAGGCGAAGACGCTGCCGCAGTTCGTCGACGCGGCCAGGGCGCGGGAGATGAGCTTCGGCTCCGCGGGCAACGGCAGCCCCGGCCACCTGGCCGCCGAGATCTTCGGCAACGCCACCGGCAGCAAGATCCTGCACGTGCCCTACAAGGGCAATGCGCCGGCCGTCACCGCGCTGCTGGCCGGCGAGGTGCAGGCCGGCATTCTCGCCACGCCCGGGCTGTTGCCGCACATCCAGGCCGGCAAGGTGCGCGCGCTGGCCGTCACCGGTCGCCAGCGCGCGCCGCTGCTGCCGCAGGTGCCCACGGTGACCGAGTTGGGCCTGCCCGGGCTGACCTTCGAAGTGCTCTACCTGGCGATGGTGCCGGCCGCCACGCCCGAGCCGGTGATGAGCAGGCTGCGCAGCGCGCTGACCCGTGCGCTGGCCACGCCGGAGGTGAAGCAGCGCCTGGAAAGCCTGGACATGGTCGCGCTGGGCGAGACCGGCCAGGCCGCCGCCGATCGCCTGGCCGCCAACAGCCAGCGCTACGCCGCGGTCGTCAAGGCCACCGGCATGAAGGCCGAATAGGATCGACGCCATGAGGAACACCCGTCCCAACGTCATCTTCATCGTCGCCGACGACCTGGGCTTCGCCGACCTGGGTTGTTACGGCGGCCGCGACGCCGCTTTCGGTCCCGTCTCGCCGGTGCTCGACGGCCTGGCCGCCAACGGCCTTCGCTTCACCCAGGGCTACGCGAATTCGCCGGTGTGCTCGCCCACCCGCTTCGGCCTGATCACCGCGCGCTACCAGTACCGCCTGCGCGGCGCGGCCGAGGAGCCGATCAACAGCAAGAGCCGCGGCAGCGCCACGCTGGGCCTGCCGCCCGCGCATCCCACCGTGCCCTCGCTGCTGCAGGGCGCGGGCTACCGCACGGCGCTGATCGGCAAGTGGCACCTGGGCTCGCAGCCGCACTTCGGGCCGCTGCGGTCGGGCTACGAGGAATTCTTCGGCCCCATGTCCGGCGGCGTGGACTACTTCACCCACTGCGACTCCACCGGCCAGCACGACCTGTGGCTGGGCGACCAGGAGCAGCAGACCGAGGGCTACCTGACCGACCTGCTGTCGCGCCGGGCGTGCGACTACGTGCGCCGCATGGCCAGGGAAGATGCGCCCTTCTTCCTGAGCCTGCACTACACCGCGCCGCACTGGCCCTGGGAGACGCGCGACGACGCCGCACGGCCCGCGAAGATCCACAACAAGCTGTTCGACCTGGCGGGCGGCAACATCCACACCTATCGCCGCATGATCCATCACATGGACGAGGGCATCGGCTGGATCATGCAGGCGCTGCGCGAGACGAGTCAGGAACGCGACACGCTGGTGATCTTCACCAGCGACAACGGCGGCGAGCGCTTCTCGGACAACTGGCCGCTGGTGGGCGGCAAGATGGACCTGACCGAGGGCGGCATCCGCGTGCCCTGGATCGCCCACTGGCCGGCCGCCATCGCGCCGGGCGGCACCAGCGCCCAGCTGTGCATGTCGATGGACTGGAGCGCCACCATACTGGACGCCGCCGGCGCTTCGGCGCACCCGGACTACCCGCTCGACGGCGTCTCCCTGATGCCGGTGCTGCGCGACGCCGGCCACGCCTTCGAGCGTCCGCTGCACTGGCGCATGAACCACCGCGGCCAGCGGGCGCTGCGCCAAGGCGAATGGAAGTACCTGCGGGTCGATGGCAACGACTACCTGTTCAACATCCCGCAGGACGAGCGCGAACGCGCCAACAAGGCACCGCTGGAGCCGCAGCGCCTGGCCGCGATGCGCGACCAATGGGAAGCCTGGAACGCGTCCATGCCGCCCATCCCCGAGGACGCGACCGTGAGCCTGGGCTACTCGTACAAGGAAATGCCGCAGCGCTAGCGCCTGCGACCTACGCGACCGTCTCCCACAGCCCCGGGTAGTGCGTGACGAAGCCTTCGGCGCCCACCTTGAGCGTGTCCTTGTAGTCGAAGCGCGGGGCGTGATAGTCATAGGCACCGTCGCCGCGGCGCCGATAGTGCTGCACCAGGGCGCTGAGCGACTCGCCGTCCAGGTCGATCCAGGCGGCAGCCACCTCGGCCGAATCGCCCTTGTCCAGGTGGATGCGCCGCAACTGCACCAGATTTGTGGCAGGCGTGAAGCCCAGGTCGAGGTCGACGCAGTGGCCCAGGTCGGGCACGACCTCGTCGTTGAGCGTCCAGTCGCCGCGCGGGTTGCGCGCCACGGAAATGTCGACCGGCGACTCCCCGACCCAGCCGCGCACGCGGCCCCACTTGGCATGCCACGCCTTGTCGCAGAAGACCCGGTAGTCGAGCCGGGCCGGACGGCCGTCGGTGTGGCGGAACACCGCCGCGCCGTCGAGTTGCCAACTCTCCCCGTGCCGTTCCAGGCGACAGGCGTCATGGCCTGGCGCATCGAGCCGGCGCCAGAAGATGGTGGCGATGGTCTGCATGGCGCGAATGATGGCATTGAAGCGGGACACGCACCAGAGGGGGCATCCGCGCCCCGCCCCCGGCCGCCGCGGCGCCAGACCGCACAATCCGCAGCGTGACCGAACCCGCCCGCCGCCGCATCGCCCACCTCGACATGGACGCCTTCTACGCGTCCGTCGAACTGCTGCGCTATCCGCAGCTCAAGGGCCTGCCGGTGGTCATCGGCGGCGGGCGCCGGCGCGAGGACGAGGTGCTGCGCCAGATTCCCGAGGGCGGCTCCCTGGCGGACATCGCGCTCGAGGCATTTCCGCGCCTGAAGGACTACGTCGGCCGCGGCGTCATCACCACCGCGACCTATGCGGCGCGCGCCTTCGGCGTCGGCTCGGCGATGGGCCTGATGAAGGCGGCCAGGCTGTGCCCGCAGGCGATCCTGCTGCCGGTCGATTTCGACGAATACCGGCGCTTCTCGCGCACCTTCAAGAAGATCATCACCGACATCGCGCCGGTGATGGAGGACCGCGGGGTGGACGAGGTGTACATCGACTTCACCGACGTGCCCGGCGGCCAGCGCGAGGGCGGCCGCGTGCTGGCGCGGCTGATCCAGAAGGCCATCTTCGAGGCCACCGGCCTGACCTGTTCGGTGGGCGTGGCGCCCAACAAGCTGATCGCCCAGATGGCCAGCGAGTTCGACAAGCCCAACGGCATCTCGGTCGTGTACGAGGAAGACCTGGCCAGCCGCATCTGGCCGCTGCCGTGCCGCAAGGTCAACGGCATCGGGCCCAAGGCGGACGCCAGGCTGCAGCAGCACGGCATCCAGACGTTGGGCGAACTGGCCGCGCGCGAGCGCGAGTGGCTGATGGCCACCTTCGGGCGCAGCACCGGCGCCTGGATGCACGAGGCGGCCTGGGGCCGCGACGACCGGCCGGTCGTGACCGAAAGCGAGCCGGTGTCGATGAGCCGCGAGACCACCTTCGAGCGCGACCTGCACGCAGTGCGCGACCGGGCCGAGCTCGGCGCCATCTTCACCCACCTGTGCCAGAAGGTGGGTGAAGACCTGCGGCGCAAGGGCTACGTGGGCCGCACGATCGGCGTCAAGCTGCGCTACGACAACTTCAAGATCGCCACGCGCGACCAGACACTGGCGCTTTTCACCGACGACGGCGGCGTCATCCGCCAGGCCGCCGGGCAGTGTCTCAAGCGCGTGCCGCTCGAGCGCCCGCTGCGCCTGCTGGGCGTGCGCGTGGGCGGCCTGGTGCGCGCCGGCAGTGCGCAGGCGACGGCCGCAGAGGAAGCCGTGGCGCGGCCGTCGTTGCCCGCTCGGCGCGGCAGCGTCGCCGACGCCGGCGCGCTCACGGGTTCGCTGTTCTGAAGCGGCGGCCCCGTCGGGGCCGCGAGGCGCGCTAGCGCGGCATCAGCCCCAGCCGCAGTCCGGCATCGTCCACCGCCACTTCATAACCGAGGTCGTCGGCCAGGTTCTGCAATGCCACGGCATCGATCGCCAGGCGGCGCGGGGCGGGGTTGACCGCGCCGTCCGGTCCGTCGGCGCTGCCCTCGCGCGGCCCGATGAACAGCAGAACGCTTTGCGGTTCGCGCGCGGTGATGCGGATGCAGCGCGGCCCGTGCCCGCTGTCGTTGAGATAGCAAAGCGCGCCCAGCAACAGGTAGCGCAGCGCTCCGCCGTGCGGCAGGGGCGCCTCGTCGGCTTGCTCCTGCAGCGACTCGTCGACCTGCAGGGCGACGCCGTGCAGGTCGAAGGCGGGGCGAAGGAGCTCCACGCATTCCCGCACCAGTTCCGTGCGCGCGACGCCTTCGCCGGTGGGCGTCAGGTCCCAGTCGCGCAGGCCCCGCACGCGCTGAGTGAGTTCACCGAACTGGTCGTCCAGCAGCGCCACCCGCTCCAGGCAGGCGGCGCCGTCGACCGGCTCGGCCTGCAATTGGCGGCGCAGGGTCAGCAGCGCCATGCGCACTACCGAGACCGGCGCGACCATGTCGTGGCGCAAGGCGGGCAGTACGCGGGAAAGTACTTCGTGGCGAACGCCCGCGGCGATCCAGCTGCGGGCGCCCGGCGAGGATTTCATCATTCGCAGGAGTATCGGTGCGGGCCACGCCCGGGCTTGTAGGAGCAGGGCTACTCGAAGGCTCGACGCGGCCTGACGGAACGGCTACTGGCGCGCGGTGCGGACGTTGGCGGGAAGCGGCTGCGGCCAGCTGGTGCGGAAGGGGTTGATGTCCAGTCCGCCGCGGCGCGTGTAGCGCGCGTACACGGCCAGCCTGGTCGGCTGGCAGCGCTGGCGGATGTCGTTGAAGATGCGCTCGACGCAATGCTCGTGAAAGTCGTTGTGCCCGCGAAAGCTCACGATGTAGCGCAGCAGGCCGGCCTGGTCGATCTGCGGGCCGCTGTAGCGGATCTGCACGCTGCCCCAGTCCGGCTGGCCGGTGACCGGGCAGTTGCTCTTGAGCAGGCGGCTGGTCAGCGTCTCGGTGACCGGCTGCTCGCCGGTGTTGGCCGACAGCAGTTCGGGCGCCGGATGCTGGTGCGTGCATTCCAGGTCCAGCCGGTCCAGGTCGACGCCGTCGAGCTCGTGCACCGGTTCGCGGTCGAACAGCTCCGGCGCCAGCAGCTTCACGCCGACGCGGCCGGTGCGGTCGCTGCCGCGCCATACGGCCAGGCTCAGGTCTTCGACTAGCCGGTCGCGCACCGCCTGGGCGTCATGGAAGACGGCGTTGTTGAAGCTGTTGAGGTAGAGCTTGAACGACTTGCTCTCGATGATGTTGGGCGTCTCGCACGGAATCGTGAAGTGCGCGATGGCCAGTTGCGGCTTGCCGCGCGCATTGAGCCACGACAGCTCGAAGGCCGACCACAGGTCGGCGCCGAAGAAAGGCAACGCATCGTCGCGGATGCCCAGCCCGGCGCGCTGGGCGGCGCGGGCGATCGGAAAGAGCTGGCCCGGATCGTAGTGGTCC
>Ga0160447_101136_pt1 | contig 10688 bp, 7 predicted proteins | sample HID1973K_E1MG_FD_108222 | JGI IMG/M metagenome (GOLD analysis project Ga0160447, IMG submission 108222) | Enriched mosquito-associated microbial communities from UW Madison campus, WI, USA - HID1973K_E1 MG | ecosystem: Host-associated > Arthropoda: Insects > Digestive system > Unclassified ...
AAAGGGCTCATCCATCAAGATCAGGCGCGGCTGCATCACCAGCGTGCGAGCGATGCATACGCGTTGGCGCATCCCGCCAGACAGTTGCGCCGGGTACGCGCCGGCGAAATCGCGCAGTCCCATGAAGCCCAGCGCATAAGCAACGCGACGCTCGACCTCGGGGCCATCGACACCGCTGCGGCGCAGGCCGAAAGCGATGTTGTCGCGCACGGTCAGCCACGGGAACGAGGCGTCTTCCTGAAACACCACACCAACGCCGTCCGGCACGCTGGAAATGACTTTGCCCTCGAACATCACTTCGCCAGAAGTCGGACGGGCCAGCCCGGAGAGCACATCCATCAGCGTCGATTTGCCACAACCCGATGGCCCGACGACGGAAAAGAATTCACCTTTGTTCAGCGTCAGATCGATAGGCCCCAACGCTGCAAACATCTCGCGGGTGCCAGCCTTTTTGAATGAGCGAGTCACTTGACTCAGGGTGACATGCGGCGTGCGTGAATCCGGAGCGACTCGCAACGTTTCGACCTGACCACCTTTCAATGCAATCGTCATTCTTCACTCCTCCAGATCGGCTGGCGAACCTTGAGCCTGACAAGGCTGAAAGCGTTCAACTTACAATGTGTACGCTAGATATAAGGAGTTAGCAAAATAGGCGCCAAAATGACGAACAGGGAGTTGAAGTACGAATCACATATAGCTAATACATTGATTTTTAGCGTATTAAAAATTAGTCATGTCTGTAATTAATGCGGAATCAGCTGACAACAGACGTCTTTATACTAAAGTCGCCTAGACACTCTTTACGATGTACACGCTACTCGCTCCAGTCTAGTGCCGGTTATTGGAGAGCCGCACCAAAGCAGGACGCCAAAGCCACCTGCACAGGCATTCACAGCCAACGACCCCAAATAACGCACAATCCAACGTATACGCTTGTTTATGGGCGCACATTGAAACCGTTCCACAACGGCGGCGTCATTGAGGACTATCTGTCAAAACGTTATTTATCAGATAGTTAACAAGGTCTTCTTATGACGATAGCGCCGTTATCACCCTTGGCCTGCATTTTGCTGAAAGACTTTTAATAGCGTACAGAAACTAAAAAAACACCGCTTAAACCTGATTCTTGCCATGACCAAAGCACCCGATGCTATTAGGAGTTTGGAGAATGACTGCACAGCAAGCCCTTTCGCGCTCTACCAGAAAGCTCGCCGTAGTTGCCCTGGCGGCGTTGTCGCTGGTGGCCTCGATTGCCCGAGCCGATGAAATCTCCGTGACCCAGTGGGGCACCAGCCTGTATGGCTTGCCTTATGCCGTTGCCATGGAAGACGGCCTGTTCAAGAAAGCCGGCATCGACATCACCGGCATTCTAGGTTCAGGGGGCGGTGGCACGACCGTGCGCAACATCCTGGCCAGCGACACACCCTACGGCGAGGTAGCCGTGGCAGCGGCGCTGGCTGCTCAGCGTCAAGGGCTGGATCTGGTCATCGTCAATATCGGGACTCGCTCGGTGGCCGAGTCCTCGGTGGTCACGCTTAAAGGTTCACCTCTGAAGGACATCACTCAACTGGATGGCAAGAAGGTCGCGATTACCTCGCCAAAAGGCGTGTCAGAGATGCTGTTGTTGATGTCGCTGAAAGCCAAGGGCATCGATGCCGACAAGGTGACCCGAGTCGCCTCCGGCGGGTATGTGAACGGGCTGACGCTGCTGGATCAGAAAGCCGTCGACGCCGCCGTGCTGATCGAGCCTCTGTCGATTCTGCGCAAGGACCAATACAACACGCTGTACAAGTCCAGCGACCTGTTGCCACCGATGACGACGTCAGTCGGCATCACCACCCGCGAATTCGCCAAGGCGCACCCGGACCGCCTGAAAGCGATCATCGAAGGCCGCCGAATGGGCGTCAAAGCGATCTACGACAACCCGCAACATGCCGCTGACATCCTCGCCAAGAGCTTCAAGCTGGAGCCTGCGATCGCCAAGGAGGCCGTGGACAACATGATTGCGCCACACATGTGGAGCGAAGGTGATTTCAACCTGGTGGAGCTTGAGCGGATGGCTGACGGTCTACGGCTCAACGGCGAGTTGAAGGGTGACGTGGATTGGGCAGCGATCATGGACAAGTCATACCTGCCGAGTGACCTGCAGCGTTAAGGGTGCAGCACGAGGTATTCTGAATCGTGGGGGTTGCGAAGAAAGAAATGGCCGAGGCTTGAGTAACCAACAACCTCGGTGTGGTTCGAAAAGCTGGCGGCCCACGCGCCAGGATCGATCGAGGGTCGAACCGAAAAGAGTGTGTAGAGAATGGGTCAGGATGGCTTTGCGAAGCGAAATGCCGCAGATCTCACGTCTCGTCGCAACGACTTTGAAATCGTCCTGGCTTGAGCCCGAAACCGCGCATTGCTTGCACAGCCACATGCGGGCGCTCGGGCTGCTCAAGGCGATTACCCCGCAGCGTCCTGACGCCACTCCACCTCAAAGCGATAGTTGATATCCACCTTGCTGGCATCTACCGGCACAGCGGTTTTGGTCAGTACACATTCGAATGCCGGCTCGAAGTATTTATTTCGCAGGATTTCACCCGCCAGTACCTCCACTTCGTACCAACCATTCCCGACGTCAACAGTCGGCCTGTTATCTGGCGCTTACAAAGACTCTTCGAATGCATCGCCATCAGTAACGATTGGTCTCTGTCACGCTTTGCCAAAGCCAAGCCATGAACGCAGCCAGCCTGCCGACTTCCGTTCATAGAAGGGTACGGTCTCCTTGAGGAAGTAATCGCTAAGGCCTGGTTCCCCTTCGTGAACGCGACATAGGTCAACGGGTTCGCCATCCGGAGCGGTATCTCCGGCAACGTTACCGACTTCGCGCATGACCCGTTCAAAATCTCCGTCCGCTTCGATACCGATGATGAGATGAGGTTTTTGATCAATCGATGCGTCATGCATCAACGCCAGAAATGCACGTTTTACGTTGCGATGTCTGGCGAGTAACTGAGTGAGCGAGTTGACCATTCTGGACGGGTATTGCGACGGCTGTCCGAGCAGCACGGTCGTGTCTTTTTCAACCGTGCGCTGCATCGGCTTCTCGCCGGTCTCGTAGGAGAGCAGATGGCGCACTTCCTCCGGCAAAAACTCTTTCCCGTAAGGTGACTTTGGATTGAGGAAAAGAGGGGCGCCCAGTGTGATTTCAAACAGCGATCTGGCCGAAATCTCTACGTAGGACTCCTCGCTCTCTATGGATCCTTGCAGGGTTTGCAACGAAGAAAAAAACGGAATGACAGCGGAGCCGTCAGCTTTGTGCCAATTCGCGATGCTGATGTTACTACCTGCTTCGAGTGTGACATGACCTTCGCCAGTCCCAGCAGTGCCAAGCACATAGACAGTGGAGTTCAACAGCGTCTTGAGAAAGTCAGGTCGATGGGCCGGCTCATCCGCCGCCCGCCTGAGTGATTGTTCGAGGGTGTTTTCTTGCTGGGTATGCATGATATCCATCCGTGGCTCCATCAAAACTGACAAAATTTGAGCGCAATAGCGCGTAGTTTTTCACGGCACTGTGAAAACAGGAAGAACAGGGAGAACAGGGAGAACAGGAAAAACATGAAAAACAGGAGGCTAATGAATCTTAAGCATGCGAAGAGTCCCCCTCAAGGGAGCTCCAGTGAGCTGAGGCATCCACGATCATTGTCGGTGAGGATGATCTGCGAGACGTTGAAAACGATCCCGTGATTGCCAAAGTATCGGAAAGTCCCTTCGAGCTTCATCGCACGCATCCTTTCGAGCCAAAGACGAGAATTCTCTACAAGTAGCGCATGGGGTTCAAATCATTTCACCCTGGCCAGGTGTGTTCGGCCACAGGACTGGCCCAATTCCTGCGATCCCCAACCCACCCCGTCGCTACAGACTACGTGGACGACTCATTCGAGCGCCGGCGGCGAATATGCGGGCGCCTGTGCCCACCTGATGGAGGGCGCGCCAAGTGGCAAACGCGTGGGGTACGGCAGCTTTGTGCCGGCAGCTGTCTGTTATAGGTATAGGGAAGCAAACGCCAACCACGCCACAAGTGAGGATCAGGGCCGCCTTGGTTATCGTGGCGCGCGTTTGCTGGTCCCGCGTGAGTGATGTCACAATGACGCGTCACGCCTTGCAAGTTAGACGATAAGCGCGATTCACGGACTATCACCATGCCCAGCCTCTGCCGCTGTTCTAACACGCCAGGCCCGCCGAAGACACTTCTCCTGGTTCGGCTGCGTCGAGTGCTGTGTTTTGTGCTGCTCTGGGGTCAGGCTGCGTTGGCGAGTTCTGGCCCTCAACAGAATGGCGCCGAACAGGTGATTGATGTACAGCTCCGTTGGAAACATCAGTTCCAGTTCGCGGGCTACTATGCCGCCGTCGCAAAGGGCTATTACCGCGAAGAAGGCCTGGACGTGCGCTTGCACGAAGGTGGTCCCAATGTCACACCGGTCGAAGAAGTGCTCTCCGGGCGTGCCCAATACGGCGAAGCCAATAGTGAATTGCTGTACGCACGCCTGCATGGAAAACCCTTGGTAGCGCTGGCGGTGATTTTTCAGCATTCACCTTCTGTGCTCTTGGCTCGCACCGACCAAGGTGTGCGCACTGTGCACGACCTGATCGGCAAGCCGGTGATGCTGATGGATGCACAGACCGATGCCGACTTTCTGGCGATGTTCCGTAGCGAGGGTATACCCCTCGAAAAACTACAACTGCTGCCCAGCAGTTATCAAATTGGGGATCTAGCCAGCGGTAAAGTGACGGCGTTCAATTCGTACCTGACCAACGAGCCCTTCTACATGCAACAGCGGGGCGTGGAATACAACATCATCTCGCCCGTTACCTACGGGATCGATTTCTACAGCGACATCCTGTTCACCAGCCAGGCCGAGATTGACGAACATCCTCAGCGAGTCGAGGCCTTCCGCCGCGCTACCCTGCGCGGGTGGCGCTACGCGATGGATAACCCCGAACAAATCATAGACCTACTGCTCAATCAGTATTCGGTGGAGAAAAGTCGCGCGCACTTGCAGTTCGAAGCTCAGGCCATGCGTCCGCTGGTGGTATCTGACCTGATCGAGATCGGTCATATGAACCCTGGGCGCTGGCAACGTATGGCTGAAACCTTCCTCGAGCTGGGCATGGTCGACAATATCGCCGGTCTGGAAAACTTCATTTACGATCCCAACCCGCCACAGCTCGTCGAGCGGCTGCGCAAGACCATTGTGCTGATCAGTATCGGCTGTGTGCTTGTCCTGATGTTCGCTTTGGTTCTGTTGAACGCCCAGCGCCGTCTGCGCAACGAGATCAAGTTGCGCAAACTCGCTGAGGAGGAAGTACGCCAGTTGGCCTTCCATGACAGCCTGACTGGCTTACCCAATCGCAATAGTTTTATTCCCTTTGCCAGTCAGAAGCTGCTGGCCGCAAAGAACAGTGGAGAACATCTGGCCCTGTGCTATATCGATTTGAATCACTTCAAGCAGATCAATGATCGTTTTGGCCACCAGGCAGGCGATGCCATCCTGATCCACGTAGCCATGGCCATCAAATCCAATATTCGCGAGTTCGAAATAGCCGCGCGCATGGGCGGCGACGAATTCGTAGTGCTGCTCGACGGCGCGCATCACAAAGGCGATATCCAGCGCATCACTCATGAAATCTGCAAGGCCGTCGACCTGCCCATTCCATGGAAAAACAGCCAGATTAATGTCAGCGCCAGCCTAGGGGTGGCGTGGTATCCGGAAGATGGCGAAGGTCTGGACGATCTGATTTTCAAGGCCGACACCGCCATGTTCCAAAGCAAAGCCAGTATCGCTGTGCAGGCCTGAAGTTACTTGCGTGCTGCCCCTGCGAAAAGTTTTCGTCGTTAGAAACCAGTGCGCCACTGCGGTTTGCGCGTGCGTCGTCCTTCGCATGACGCTTCTAGCCAGCGTCGTTGACTGACCCGGTTTTAAAAGCTGAATGGCCACTTCTGGCCGACTTCAGCCAGTTCGTGAACCCGGCTAATGCAGCATGCCTTCACCCCTGACTAAACTCGCGAAGAGGTCTACGTCCCACCGAACCCGCGACGCGGAGTTGGGCCCAACATAATCAATGCTTCTTCGGAATGAAGGCGCATATCGGCGCCGATGCTGAGTCGGGACTGGTTCATCAGCCAAGGTCGAGCACCCGTTTCGGGTAATCAAGCGTCAGTCTGCTACGTGAAAGTGCGTTTTCGTGGGCTGATGAAAAACATGGCTCAGTTGACCAAGCTGTTCGTCCTGTCGAATCTGTGGATGGCTCGAAAACAGCTGATGGGTATGGGTTGCCCATTCAAGTTCCACGAAGGTGTTTTTTCATTCACTCATGACCCGAAGTGGTGCGTCATTCCTCACGGGAATACCCCCATACCGATTCGTCGATTGCTCCCCGGTGCAGAGTAAGTGATTGTCTGCTCACCACGAGAACTTAGAGGGGAACGCCTAGCGCTGGATGCATTGCGTGCCCGTCAACCAATGCCGTTAAAGGCAATAAAATAATTCTGTTAGGGGAAGCAAACGATATGAAATATCCATTGCGCCCGTTGGTTTTCTGGCCAACGTTTTTGATTCTTCTAGCGGCAGTGATCGCCAGCTACATCGATCTGAGTACATTCCTGGCGGTGAGCAAACAGATCAATACTCTGATCCTGACGAATTTCTCCGGGCTGTTCAGTGCCGGTTCGTTTGCCATGGTTGTCCTGACCGCTATCGTTTATTTCTCGCCCCTGGGAAAGGTCCGTATCGGCGGTGAAAACGCCAAGCCTTTACTGAGCAAAGGCCGCTGGTTCATGGTGGCGCTGTGTACCACACTGGCAGTAGGCGTGCTTTTCTGGACCACTGCAGAGCCGCTTTATCATGTGTATGGGCCGCCCTCCAGCCTGTCGATCGAGGCCGGTAGCTCTGCTGCGAAGAGCTTTGCCATGTCGACCATGTTCCTGCACTGGACCATCACGCCTTACGCGATCTACCTGGTGCCCTCGCTGGTCTTTGCCCTCGCGTTCTACAACCTGCGCGCCAGCTTCTCTATTGGCTCGATGCTTCAGCCCCTATTGGGCGAGGCGCGGGTCAAGCGCTATTCCGGCCTGATCGACACCCTGGCGATGTTCGCCCTTGTCGCGGGCATGGCGTCGTCTCTGGGGACCGGTGCCTTGACGCTGTCTGGGGGCCTGAGTCAGTACATCGGTGGCGAAACAACACCGCTGCGCCTGGCGATGATCATTGCACTCATCGTGATCACTTTCGTCGCTTCGGCCACCAGCGGCCTGCAACGTGGCATCGTTAAACTCTCATCGTTCAATACCTGGATCATGCTGGCTCTGGGCTTTTTTGTTCTAGCGTTCGGACCGACCCTGTACATGTTCAGCATGGGCATCGAGTCGCTAGGCGTTTATCTGGATACGTTCTTCAGCCGTAGCCTGTTCACCGGCGCTGCCAGTGGTGACACCTGGCCGCAGAGCTGGACGGTATTCTACTGGTCGGTCTGGTTTGCCTGGGCCCCGGTCAGCGCGATGTTCCTCGGCAAAATCGGCCGCGGCTACACCGTGCGAGAATTCATCCATATCAACATGCTTTACCCGGCGTTGTTCACCGCGATCTGGATCTGCATATTCTCCAGCAGCAGCCTGTATTTCGATGCACTGGGCAATGGCAGCCTGAACACGGTGCTCAACGAACAGGGGGTGGAGCACGTGCTGTATCAGATGTTCCAGCAATTGCCCGCCAGTGGCGTGATGATCGCCTTCCTACTGTTTGTCGCCTTCATCTCCTTCGTCACCGCCGCTGACTCCAGCACCGATGTGATTGCCAACCTTTGCAGCAAGGGTGTCAATGCCGATTCAGACCTGGACGGCAATCCGATGCTCAAAGTGGTCTGGGGTGTAATTATCGGAACGGTGTCTTGGGTCATGGTGTCTTTCGTCGGCATTGACGGGGTAAAAATGCTCTCCAATCTAGGAGGTTTGCCGGGCATGATTCTGGTGCTGATGGCCAGCACAGCGCTGATTTACTGGCTAAGGGATCCAAGTCTTCTTAATGCGTCGACGCAAGCCAGAGACATCTCACACACGGCTGCGCAGGCGACGCCTGACCCGGGTCTGACGGTGGCGGCATCGCGATGAGCGCTTGTCTATCAAGTGGCAGCGCCTTGATGGCGACCAACCTTTCAATTACGGGTACTCGGGAGCGGCAGCTTCCACCACTCGATCCATCTGGCCAACGCCTCGCTGATTGCCGATTTCGATGGCGATACCGACCCTACACGGCTGATCACCGAGCACCGTTGAGCCTGTTCTGACTACCCCTGCCGGCGCTAGCTGCTGGCGAAGCGCCCGTCCTGAAGGCGGGCCTTCTACCGTGCATGGTTTTTAATTCTTTGGAGTGCCCATGGAAGTTGTCACCGAATTTGCCCACAAGGTACGTGAGATCGAGCATTGCCTGATCCCGCTCAGCGATGGCACACAGTTAGCTGCACGTGTCTGGATGCCGGAAACCGCTGGCGCTCAGGCGTTCCCGGCGATTCTCGAATACTTGCCGTATCGCAAACGCGACGGCACAGCTGTGCGCGATGCCTCGACTCATCCGTGGATGGCCGGCCAAGGCTATATCTGTGTGCGTGTGGATATGCGCGGCAATGGCGATTCCCAGGGACTGATGGCAGACGAGTATCTGCTGCAAGAGCAGAACGACGCACTCGAAGTGATCGACTGGTTGTGCCGCCAGCCTTGGTGCGATGGCAAGGTTGGCATGATGGGCATATCCTGGGGCGGCTTCAACAGCCTGCAAGTTGCCGCACGCCAGCCCGAAGCACTGAAGGCGATCATCACGCTGTGCTCTACCGATGACCGCTTTGCTGACGATATTCACTACAAGGGCGGCAACCTGCTGCTGGAAAATTTCGGCTGGGCCGCGACCATGCTCAACTTCAGTGCGGCCGTGCCTGACCCGCTGCTGGTCGGCGATGCCTGGCGGGGAATGTGGCAAGAACGTCTCGATGCCATGCCCCTGTTGGCCCAGAACTGGCTGCAACACCAGACCCGGGATGACTACTGGCGTCACGGCTCGGTGTGTGAAGATTACTCGGCAATCAAGGCTGCGGTGTATGCCGTAGGTGGCTGGGGTGATGCCTACAAGAATAGTGTGCCCCGGTTGATGGAGCACCTGCCGGGACCGAAGAAATCCATGCTCGGCCCATGGATTCACAAATACCCGCACTTCGCTGTCCCCAACCCGGCGATCGGTTTCCTCCAGGAGGCCAAGCGCTGGTGGGACCATTGGCTCAAGGGCATCGACAATGGCGTGATGGACGAGCCAGCCAGTCGTTATTACCTGCAGGACCTCCTGCCACCCAAGGGCAGCTATGCCGAGCGTCCAGGTATCTGGGTCGAGACAGCCGGCTGGCCCGACGCGCAAATCTGCTGGACCGACTACAACCTGAGTGTTCAAGGCCTGGCACCGGGCAATGAGACGCTGGAGCAAGAGCGCAGCATTTGTTCGCCACTGACCACCGGCCTGCATCAAGGCGAATACTGCGCGATCTGGTTCGGCCCGGATGGCCCAACGGATCAGCGACGCGATGACGCCCAGTCGCTGTGCTTCGACTCCAAACCGCTCTGCGAACCACTGGCCCTGCTCGGCGACGTGCGTCTGAATCTACGCCTGAGTAGCAACACCGCCTGCGGTCAGTTGGTCGCCCGTTTGAATGCGGTGGCACCTGATGGCCAAGTCACGCAGATTACCTACGGAACACTCAATCTCAACCTGCGTGAAGACCTCGAGAGTCTGACACCCCCGGTGCCTGGCGAGCCGATGTCAGTGCGTTTGAATCTGGACCACGCAGGAATACGCATTCCCACCGGCTACCGCTTGCGTCTGGCGCTGAGCACTGCCAGTTTTCCGCTGCTGTGGCCGAGCTGTGAGCTGACCACCTTGACTTTGTTGCCCGCGTTGCAAAGTGTGCAATTGCCGGTGTTTGACGGCGACGCGGTGCCGTGTCCGTTCGAAGCTGCGCAATGTTCGACGCCTGCGGCGCTGGAAACCATTCGGGCGGCTGCACCCAAGCGGACCCTTATTGAGGATGTCGGCAGTGGCGAGATCCTTGTGCGGATCGAAGACGACCTGGGGGCGATGCGCTTTCTCGACCACGGCTTGTGGGTCGATCAACGCTGTACCGAGGAATACCGCAGCCTGCCGTGGGACCCGCTGGCAACGCGTGCCGATATTCAATGGCGTTACCGTGTCGGCCGTGATCAATGGACGGTTGAAGTGGACAGCCGTCTCCATATCCACGCCGACAACGAGTGGTTCCATATCGAGGCTGAACAGGTCGCGCGCGAAAATGGCGAGACCGTTCACCGCCGCCAGTGGAGCGAGCGCGTAGCGCGACTCGCGCTCTGACACCGGTAATGGCAGGATGCAGCAACTTTTCAGGCCTGCCTGGCCCCGGCTATCCGGGGCCCCCGATTGTTTACTGGAATATGCCATGTCACATCGCAATGTCGATCTTCCACCGCTTAATTGCCTGCAGACCTTCGAAGCTGCTGCCCGGCACCTGAGTTTTACTCAGGCCGCCCATGAGTTGAACCTGACTCAAAGCGCAGTTAGTCGGCAGATCAAGCGACTGGAAGAAGACCTGGCCCGTCCGTTGTTTCACCGCCTGGC
>Ga0160447_101137_pt1 | contig 10683 bp, 10 predicted proteins | sample HID1973K_E1MG_FD_108222 | JGI IMG/M metagenome (GOLD analysis project Ga0160447, IMG submission 108222) | Enriched mosquito-associated microbial communities from UW Madison campus, WI, USA - HID1973K_E1 MG | ecosystem: Host-associated > Arthropoda: Insects > Digestive system > Unclassified ...
CTGCACCCGCGTTTCATCGCAATGGATGACCCGGCTGGCCAACAGACTATCGCGCATCAGATTCAGTAGCGGCTGGAAGTGCTCGCCGCACTGGATAACCCAGCGAGCCAAGGTTTGGCGCGGGATATCGATGCCGTGGCGGCCCAGTACTTTTTCAAAGCGGTGAAGCGGCAAACCGTCCACATATTTAGTGGTCAGCAACATTGCCAGAACGCTCGGACTGGCCATGCTTTTTTCAATCAGCTGAGCGGGTTTGTCCGCGGTGACCGGTGCGGTCTCGCAGTCGCGGCAACCGTAGACTTTGCGGATGTGTTTGATCACGCGGATCTGCATCGGCACGATTTCAAGCTGCTCGCTGACTTCTTCGCCAATGGCGTGTTTGCGGCAGCCGCAGACGCAGGTCAGTTCATGCCCGGGCAGTTCGTGAATGACTTCGATGCGCGGCAGATCCGCAGGCAATGGCTTGCGCTTGCCACGGCGTTTGGCGGGTGCGACGACCTCTTCTTCCGTGTCTTCGTAGGCAACGTCGGCGATGCTTTCTGCTTCATTGAAAAGGGCTAGCTGAGGCGTGGCAGGATCAGCTGTCTGCTCGGATTTGCGTCCGAACAAGCGCTGACGCAGCAGTGCGTTTTCCTCTTCAAGAAAACCGACCCGCGACTGCATCTTCGCAAGCATCTGCTTGAGAAGTTGAAGATCGTCAGGGAGGTTTTCGGGCATGGATTTCATGCCCTGGATTATACCGAATCAGGCCACGAATCGCGGCGTCAAAACCTGATGAGGACGGTTACGCCAGAGGTCAAAACCGTCGAGCATCCAGTTGAGTTCCTGGACAGTCAGGACAATCGCTTCGTCCGTCACGTCAGGCGACGTTTTGAAACGCTCAGACTCCAGGCGTTTGAGCCAGAGGCAGAAGCCGTTGCGTTCCCAGTACAAGATCTTCACGCGGTTGCGTGGCTTGTTGAGGAAGACGAAAAGCACGGGGTCGAAGACTGCGACCTTGATATCCAGCTCAACCAGCGCAGCCAGGCCGTCAATGGATTGTCGGAAGTCGACGGGTTTGGGGTAGAGATAGACTTTTTCGACTTTTGCATCTGGACGCATCATGGTTGGCGGGCTCCAGAAAGAAATCGGGAGCACAGCATCCGGGATCAAGCAGCGGCTTTGAATGTGGGGTTCATGGAGCGCTTACGAAAATCTGGGCATGTGAATTAATATAAGAAGTACCCTAACGAACGACTAACTAATGACCCAAGGCGACCGTGCTCGTAATGCCTCGTCATAGACAGATACCTCAATAACGAGCAATCTATAATATCCGCCCGATGCAGCTGCCCACGTTTAAAGCATTATGTTTTTCTGACTTAAACTTATCGCAAAACAATATATATGATATATAGCGCAGAATTGACGCATCGAGACTTATCTTCCCCAGATTTTTAAGGCCGTTGGTCCGTTACTCCTGTCAATATCGTCTTAGGGGACCATGCTACATGGTGAAACTCAAAAGGAGCTGCATCATGAAGCCTATAAAAATAACAAGTGCCCTATTTGCAATTCTGCTTGCCATGTTCAGTGCATTCGCGCTCGCAGATCCACCCCGTAAGCATAAACCTGTAGCCGAAAACGCTTTGCCCGTCCCAACCGCTTCTTTGACCCCGTCCGCGGATACAAAAACCGCAGCCGATGTGGACAGCCAAGGCGCCGAATCAAGGCGGCATAGCTCCCATTCGATGCACCAGGGCTCAGCCGTCAGCGCTCCGCAGACAACCATAAAAAGCGACACTCTGCAGGCGGATGATAAATAGGGGTACCCGGATGACTACGCAAAGCCAAGCGCTGGATGATAGACGCGCCACGGTCAAAGCCTAAATTGAAGGCATGAACTATGCGAATGAAGACGATCTGAAACGAGCGTTGGATCCCGCCTGCAAAATAATCGGGCATTATCAGGGAGCATTGGAATGGCTGGCGCTGGATGATTTCATCAATGCCATCATGATGGAAGGCCCCGCTGAGGTAGGTACTGTGCCGCTGTGGGAGCTGGTGGCAGTTGATATCACCGGGGATGCAGCATGCGTCAAGGTCGTCGACCACTATCTGGGAATGCAATTCACCGATTACCTCGCGCTGCTGAAGATTGGGCAGGGTTGGAAAATAGTGAATAAGCTGTACTACCTACACACCTGATTCGACTTTGAAGCAGCTAATCAGGATACAGCAGGAAACTCTGTCGCTCAGAACGAGGGCCGTGCGCCTCGCTTCCCTGAGCAGCTTTAGTGAGCCCAACAACCGGCTGGATCCTTCCCTTCGCTATATCCCTAGCGGTATTGCCTACGCCATCTGGTCGGGCATCGGCATAATTCTGATTTCGCTGCTCGCATGGTGGGTACACGGACAGAGGCTGAACTTGGCTGTACGGGCCGGCATGCTTCTGATCGGTTATCCTCGTCAATCAGATTGGGATGTACCCATGGATGCGCAGCACCTCAGCCCGCTCTCTACCTTTCAAGCCATGCACAAAAACAGGGGACTACTCTGTGGATAAGCACTGCTTTTAGGTCTGTCCGGCCCAGCCGGCATAGCCTCACCAAATCTGCTCAAGAAATGAGCAGTCGTTACGCATACATGACTTGCCTTGTCAGGAAGCCCATCCATAGCTATCGATGCCGTTTTCATACGTACTTCCCTGCTAAATTGGTCCCAACGCTGCCGTAAGAATCGGGCTTATGAGTTTCGCTCAAACTGTTTCCATGCCTTGTCCTCGACCGTTTTGTGAAGAGGCTATTGAGCGGGACGTTATTCATCAACTGGATAGCTACTAGTTCTGCGAATCATGGCGGGAGCAGTAACTGTAGGATGTTCAAGCGACATCTTGGCGTCGTGTTTAGCTAATTCCAATCAATCGCTTTGATAATGAGCCGAGTCAGGGTGTCGGGCTAGTTCATTTGTGCGTCTTCGGTGGATTCTAGCTTTGATATGCACGCCTGCACCGTATTCAGTCGATGGCCGATACGTGCCGTTGGCGTTAGGCAGGATTGACTACATCGCAGGTTCCTCACCCTACCCCGTTGACAGTTGCGGGCAGGCCCAAAGGGCATTTTCACACGAGACGCTTTTTTCGCGCCAGTGCGAGCATTTTTTGATGTTGGAGGCTGTGCGACAACGCCTTACTTTAGCGCCACACAAGATCAGTCCCGGACTGTTTTTCGCATCGCGTTGCGCAGATAGGAAGCCACATTGAAAAAACCACAGCCCGCATTATCAGTCACCTGGCCGGAGGAGGGCGTTCGCCGTATTCCTTTCGCGGTGTACTCGGATCCCGATGTGTTCAAGCACGAACAAGAGGCCATTTTTCGTGGGCCGATCTGGCATTTCTTGGGTCTAGAAGTGCAGATCCCCGATCCCGGTTGTTACGTGCTGGCGCAGGTCGGTGAGACGCCGGTCATCGTCGTCCGGGGCGACGATGGTGAAGTCAGCGCCATGGTCAATCGCTGCTCGCACAAAGGCACTCCGCTGGCCTTCGTGCCGTCGGGCAAGGTGTCGCGGTTCATGTGCATTTACCACAACTGGTGCTTTGACCTGAAGGGCAAGATGACCGCCGCCGCTTTCGAACGTGGCGTGCGTGGCAAGGGTGGTATGGCGTCGACCTTCAAAAAGGAAGACAACGGCTTGCAGCGCCTGCGTGTGCATGTCTTGCATGGCCTGATCTTCGGCACGTTCAGTGATGAAACGCCGTCGTTCGATGATTACGTCGGCGCCGATCTGATCGCAAACATCGCTCGGGTCTGTGGCCGTCCGCTGCGTCTGCTGGGTCAATACAGTCAGGGCATTCCATCGAACTGGAAGCTCTACATCGAAAACGTCAAGGACCCCTACCACGCTTCGATCCTGCACGCGTTCAACGGCGTGATGAAGCAGGATCGACTGACCATGGAAGGCGGTATCGTCATGGGGAGCAACGGCTGGTCGCATATCAGCTATTCAAAGATGGATTTCGACATGGGGGGTGAGGTGTACGAGAACGCTGAGATGCGCTCGGCCGAGCTGAACATCTATGGCTTTGGCCTTCGGGACAAATCCATGACGGCGGTCTGGGACGATTTCGGTGACAGCGTTTCGATGACCATCCAAACGATCTTCCCGAACTTCGTGCTTCAGCAACTGCGCAATTGCCTGGCCTTTCGCACTATCGTGCCGATCAGCACCCATGAATCGGAGTTGCGCTGGATTGCTTTCGGTTATGCCGACGACGATGAGGCCAAGACTAACGGCCGCCTCAAGCAGAGCAACATGATGGGGCCTGCGGGGTTGATCGCCATGGAGGACGGCATGATTGGCGGGTTGGTGCAGCGCGGCATCGCCGGTAGCCTGGACAAGGCCGCCGTGGTGGAAATGGGTGGACATGGCATCGAGCCGATTCCGGGGTCGAGGGTTTCAGAAGGCAGTGTGCGTGGGTTCTGGACCGGTTATCGCGCATTGATGGGGCTATGAAAAATGGACGCAGTTAAGCAAACCGCTAGCCAAGGCATCACCGAATCTCAGGCGCGTCAGCTAATCTCTGATTACACCTACACCATCGACGACGGCGCCGTTTCCGACTGGCCGACGTATTTCTCCGAGCCGTGCCTGTATCGCATCACTACGCGGCAAAACCACGAAATGGTCATGCCGTTGTCGATCATGCTCTGTGACAACCAGGCCATGCTGTATGACCGGGTCGAGGCCATCGAACAGGCCAATATCTTCGAGCCGCATTACTACCGGCATGTGCTTTCCGAGTCGAAGGTGATCGATAAAACCGAAACCACAATCAACATGGAAACCAGCTTCATTTGCGTGCGCACGATGCTCGACGGTCGGGTGACCTTGTTCGCTACCGGTCGTTACTCGGACCAGATCGTTCTCGAGCAAGGCCGCTGCCTGTTTCGTTCGCGGGTCGTGATTCTGGATTCGTCGAAGATCGATACGCTGATCGCCATTCCGATCTGACGGTATGGTCATAGCTTCTGGAGGTACAGTGCAATGGCGTTGAGTGAACTCAATCGGCAGCGGTTGGCCCAGGTCAATATTTCTACGTTGAGCACCTGTCTGTATCGCAAGGGTGTGCGAAGCACGGTGCCGACCGGGATTTTGCCGCTGACGCGTAACCAACCGCGCATGGTCGGGCCTGCGTTCACGCTGCGCTTCGTGCCGATGCGTGATGACGTTGGTGGCCAGGCCTCTTACGGGACCGACAAGAACGTCCATCAACAGGCGTTCGAGCAGTGCCCCCCAGGCAGCGTGTTGGTCATGGACACGCGGGGCGAAACCCGAGGCTGTTCCTGCGGTGATCTGTTGATCGGGCGTCTCAAGGCGCGCGGTTGCGGCGGCATTGTCACCGACGGCGGTTTCCGGGACACGGCGCAGATCGAACTGCTGGGCTTCCCGGCTTTTCAGCGCTGTGCAGTGCCGGCGCCGAGCTTCGGTTTTTTGCAAGCTGTGGAGATGAACACGCCTGTGGGATGCGGTGACGTCGCGGTGTATCCGGGGGACATCATCGTCGGCGATGCCGAGGGCGTGGTGGTGATTCCGCTGGCGATGGCCGATGAGATCGCCGAGCAGGCCTGGGAGCAAACTCAGTACGAAAAATATGCCGCGTTGGAAGTCGCCAACGGCCGAAGCATCATTGGGCTGTATCCCGCCAATGAAGCCTCGCGCGAGCAATACCGGTTGTGGCGCGAAGACCCGGCTAATGTCTGATCACGCAACGCCGGTTCAGGCATTGTTCAGTGAACTGCGCCGTCAGGGACTGAGCATTGATCCGCAGCGTTTGCCAGCGTTCTGCGTCGCCCATCAACAACTGCAGGCGTTTACTGAACATCTGCGTCAATGCAGCCTGATCTCGGTGGAGCGGATGGATCATCACAATGTCCGCTGATCCGTCCTCGGTCAGCAGTCTGGCCGAGGCGTCCAGCCTGATCCGCCAAGGTCGGTTGAGGGCAGTGGATCTGACCGGCTACTGCCTGGAGCGCACTCATCGATTGCAACCGCAGCTGGGCGCGTTCGTGACCTTGATGGAAGAGTCCGCACTGGCGTCGGCGAAGGCTGCTGACCTAGCCACTCAAAACAAAGACTGGCGCGGGCCGCTCCACGGCATACCGCTGGGCATCAAGGACCTGATTGATGTGGCGGGCGTGCCGACCGTTGCCCAGTCTCGGCAGATGCGCGGTTATGTGCCGGCGTGCAACGCCGGTTCAGTGGAGCAACTGGTGGAGGCCGGGGCAATTGTTCTCGGCAAATTGACCACCCATGAATTTGCCTTCGGCCCGCCGGTGTTTGGCGAATGTGGTCCAGTGGCACGCAATCCGTGGGATGTGCAGCACTTCGCAGGTGGTTCGTCCAGTGGCGCGGCGGTGGCTGTCGCCAGCGGCATGGTGTTCGGCGCGCTGGGCAGTGACACAGCTGGATCGGTGCGCAGCCCGGCCGCGTTGTGCGGGGTGGTGGGTTTCAAGCCGACCCGGTCTCGTATCGACCAGCGCGGCGCACTGCCGTTGGCCAGTAGTCTTGATGCGCTGGGCCCGATGGCGCGCACGGTCGAAGATGTCGGGCTGATTTACCAGGCGCTGGTCTACCCGCCAGGCCCCATCAAGCCCTTCGATTTGAACCTGCAGCGCCCTTTGCGCATCGGTGTCGCCCGGTCGTTCTTCACTCATGTGCAAACCCAAACCCATGAGGCCATCGACGCTGCGCTGGAGGTGTTTGCAACTCTTGGGCATCAGGTCGTCGATGTGGATGTGCCTCCACTTCGCGACTGGAATGCGGCTGGGATGGTGATCCTGTTGAGCGAAGCGTATGCCTATCACGAGCATTGGTTGCGCACCCGGCCGCTGGACTACGGGCCTGCGCTGCACGACGCTTTACTGTTAGGCGCGACGCTATCGGCCGCCGATTACGTTCGGGCATTGGAGCAACGCAGGGTTATGACTGCGCAACTGGAGGTTCTGATGCAGCGCGTGGATTTGCTGGTCGCGCCGATCCAGGCGGGGCAGGCGCCGCGTCTGGATCAGTTGAGCGACTGGGGTTTTCTGGAAAACCCCAGCTTCGGTGTCGCTTTCAATTTGAGCGACAACCCGGCGCTGTCCCTGTGTTGCGGGTTCGGCGATTCAGGGCTGCCGTTGGCGATGCAATTAGTAGGGCGGCGCAACGATGAAATAACGGTTCTACGCGCCGCACATGCCTACGAGCAGGCCTGTCACTGGTACCTGCGGCGTCCTGCTCTTTAACGCCCGTGAGGGTTTCGAAAGCCTGATAATAGTGCGCTGGGCAGATTCCGGCACACTCTAGTGCATGGGCTTCTCGCACTATTAAATAGAGCCAGTGGCGCCGAATTTCTCTGCCACTAAGACTGTTCTGGATCACTTAAATACCTCATAAACTACGCCGTCACTTCAAAGCTTTCGTATGAACAATTGAGCACGCGCGTGGATGTTGCGAGTGCGTTAGATAACCCAGTCAATATCTGTCAGGAAAAACTCCATGAGCTACCAAAGTATTCGTGCGGTGCCGACCACTCCTCATATCGGCGCTGAAATTTTCGACATCGACCTGACGGCGCCATTGTCTCCGGGAGTGATCAAGGAGTTGAAGCAGGCACTGGCCGACTTCCAGGTAATTTTCTTTCGTGATCAGGCCATCAGCTTTGACAATCACATGGCGCTTGCCGTGTTATTTGGTGAAGTACACCATCACGTCGGCCCTGCCACTGAAAGCAAGCCAATTCCGGAACATCCCGGGATTCGCATCCTTCACTTCGACAAGAACTCAAAGAAAGTAGCGGGCGAAGATTGGCACTCCGATCAGACCTGTGCGGCGATGCCGCCGATGGGTTCAATTCTGCATATCACCCAGACTGCACCAAACGGCGGCGGCGCTACCCTGTTCGGCAGCATGTATGCCGCTTATGAGGCACTTTCGCCGCTGATGAAAACTTATCTGGAAGGGCTGACCGCAACCCACGACGGTCGTAGAGTATTCGGGCCAGACGCTCCGGTGAACTCACACCCTATCGTCGTGCGTCATCCGGAAACCGGTCGCCGGCTCATTTTCGTCAACAAGGCCATGACGTCCCATATCGACGGCCTGCCTCGCGATGAAAGCGAAGCGATCCTGAATTTCCTCTACACCCACTGCCAGAAACCTGAATTTCATGTGCGCTTTCAATGGCAGGACAACTCGATTGCCTTCTGGGATAACCGCTGCACGCAACACAAGGCGATATGGGATTACTACCCCAATGTAAGACTCGGTTATCGGATCCAGATTAAAGGCGCCGCGGCACCGGCGATGGGTTAGAGCCAATTGTTGTAACTGGCCTGATACCTGCATATCACTGACCAAGGATTAACGGTTACATGCTGTATGTAAGCTGACTGGTCAATGGAATGCTCAGCGATGGTGCAGTGCTGATAAATGCGCGGAAGTAGGTCGTTGCGAATACTTTTTGCTGTTCATTCATAGGCTACGGTAGGTTGACATAACAATGACGCTCGGTTTACTTCCACATTTTGTCAACACGGCGGCACTTCGATATTTCTATGAAGTTGCCCGCCATGGATCCTTCAAACTCGCAGAAGAAAATATATACATTGCCGCGTCTGCTATTCGCCGCCAGATCCAGTTGCTTGAACAGGAGCTGGATACGAAATTGTTCGTGCGTGATCGCAATGGCTTGCGGTTGACTTCTTCCGGTGAATCGCTGCTGTATCGGGTCAAGCGCGCCATGAAGGAACTGAGCATCGCGCGTTCTGAGATTGACATCCTCCAGGGCGAACACACCGGCAACGTGCGCATCGGCATCAACGAAACCGCTGCCAAGGAGTTCCTGGCAGGCTTTCTGGCGAGCTTTCGTGAAGGGCATCCGCGCATCACATTCGAGATCGTCGTGGCCAACTCCAACATGCTCACAGACATCATGATGCGCGGCGAAGTCGACATCATCGTCGGCTACGCGCTGGAGCAGCAAAGCGGTTTGCAGCGGGTGGTTTCCTATGATCTGCAAACCTGCATCACGGTGCACAAATCCCATCGTCTGGCGAACCGGCCCTCGGTCAAGGTAGCCGACCTGGTGGACGAGAACTTCATCTTCCCCAGCGGCGACCAGACGCTGCACCACGCGTTGAATCAGATTTTTACCCGCGTGGCGGTCAAGCCAATGTTCAGCGTGGTCGCCAACTCCTTCGAGTTCATCGCCGTGATGGTCAGCCAGGGTCTGGGGATTGGTTGTCAGGTCAGGTTGTCGGCCGGGCCAGACCCCATGCGCCCCGATCTGGTGTACGTACCGATTCGCGACGTGACCATCAAATCTGCGGTACTGGCCTGTTACATTGCCGCCGAAGGCACCTCCAACAAAGCCACCCTGATTTGCCTGGAAGAACTGCGGGTTGCGCTGGATCGGTGGAGCCTGCAATCAGCGCATGAACCGCAGGGCTGCGTGGATGAATCGTCGGTGGATGTGCACCGGTTGGCCTCGGCCAGTGATGCCTTGAGTTTGCAATAGAGCAGCACCGCGCCTTCGGCAGAAAAGCCTGCACTGATTGCTCCTTACGTTCCGTTGCCTTCGGCAGAAGCCAACCACTGATCGTTTCTCACGCTCCGCGTGGGAATGCCGGGCCTGACGCTCCGCGTCACAGGGGACGCGAAGCGCGGGAGCGATCAGAATCATCAAAGACCGCGTTCGCATCACAAATCAAGCACCAACCTAGAGCTGAGCGCCCGCGAACAGCAAGGCGTGAAGAGGTCGTTCTGCGCTTGTTCTTCTTCGCTCAATACCTGGTCCCGGTGATCGACGATCCCGGCGCGTACGCCTATAAGGCACGCCCCGCAAATGCCTTTCCCGCAAGAAATCGGCACGTCGATCCCGGCGGCGTCCAGCGCCTGATGCACGGTTTGGTCGGCCGCCACCCACAGCGTCGCGCCGCTGCTGGCAATCTCGATCTCGAACGCATGATCGCCTGCCGATGACACTGCCTTTACGGTGAAGAACTCCCGATGCAGATGAGTTTCCGCCCAGCCCAGTCGCCGGGCTATATCGAGCATTTGCTCCATGAAGATTTGCGGGCCGCAGACGTAAAGATGTTTGTCCGGCGCCGGTCTTCCCGGCAGCGTTGCAGCGGCAAAGCTGGTGCGATCGAAATACGGGTGAACCTGTTCGGGAAACTCTTCGGTCAGCTGACCGAGGAACGCCGAGCGCGCCGGATCGCGGGTTCGATAATGCAGCTCGAAGATGTCGCCACGTTGGGCCAGCTCGTGGGCCATGCTCAACAAAGGCGTGATGCCAATCCCTGCGCCGATCAGTACGTGGGTGTTGCCCGAAGGATGCAGCTCAAACAGATTGCGCGGCGCACTGATGCGCAGAGACTGCCCGGTTTCAATCTGCTCGTGCATGAAACGAGACCCGCCACGGGAAAGGGTTTCGCGCTGCACGGCAATCAAATAGCGATGACGCTCACGGGGTGAGTTGCACAGGGAATATTGACGGATCAAGTGTGAATCCAGATGCACATCAATGTGCGCGCCAGCCGTAAACGGCGGCAGCGGCCCACCTCCGATGTCGGCCAGTTCAAAGACGCAAACGGTGTCGGTTTCCTGGTGTTTTCGTGTGACGAGTACCGTGAGCATGTGGACTCCTGGAACGGCGATTGATTA
>Ga0160447_101140_pt1 | contig 10653 bp, 9 predicted proteins | sample HID1973K_E1MG_FD_108222 | JGI IMG/M metagenome (GOLD analysis project Ga0160447, IMG submission 108222) | Enriched mosquito-associated microbial communities from UW Madison campus, WI, USA - HID1973K_E1 MG | ecosystem: Host-associated > Arthropoda: Insects > Digestive system > Unclassified ...
GCTGGCAGTTCCGTCGGGCACGACCTCGAATCGTCAGACGGCGGCCAACGCAACGATCGGCGATGGCTTCCAGAGCGCGCCGTCGGCATCGCGCAGCATGTTCGCGGCGGGCGTGGGCATCATTCATCGATTCTGATTCGGATTACGAATCATCAGTCAATATCTTTTCCTCGCCCGCGCATCAATGTGCGGGCGAGGCTCAGTTGTACGCCATCGAAATGAGGTCAGGGAGATAACCATGAGAGCTCTGGATTCCGGGCGGTTGCTTGCCGTATTGGCGGCCTGCATCGTGACCGTCGTCGTCGCAGCGTGCGGCGGCAGCGGCAGTGACGCCACAAGCAGCGACAGCACCTCCAAAACACCATTGGCCGTCGTGAAACCGGTCGTGGACTGTTCGAAGCTGGCATCGACGGATATCACCGATATCGGCGGCGCGGGCAGCACCATCAGTTCGGCCACGGTGACCGCCGCGACCGTCAATGGCGCGAGCGTGAACTTCTGCACGGTGAAAGGCACGCTCGCCCCCTCGAACACCTTCGAAGTCGCGCTGCCGGTTGACTCGTGGACGCAGCGCTTCGCGGAACTGGGCTGCGGCGGCCTGTGCGGCAACCTGAGCGATCCCACCAAGCAATCCTCGTTCAGCTTCAGCTATACGTGCCCGCTCGTGCAGCAAGGCGGCTTTGTCACGGCGGCGACCGACATGGGCCATTCCGGACAGGACGCCACATGGTCGAGCGATCCGCAAAAGCAGGCCGATTTCGCTTATCGCGGCCAGCACATCACGACGCTGGCGGCCAAGAAACTGATCAAGGCTTACTACGGTCAGGAGCAGAAGTATTCGTACTTCGTCGGTTGTTCCGATGGCGGACGTGAAGCGCTGATGGCCGCGCAACGTTATCCGTCGGACTACAACGGCATCGTCGCGGGCGCACCGGCCGCGCACTTCCAGATTCAGAACTCGCTGTATCACGGCTGGAACGTCGAATCGAACAGCACGACGGGCACGAGCGCCGGCAAGGCCGTGCTCTACGCCGACAAGGCTCAGGTGCTGCACAAGGCGGTCGTCGCCGCGTGCGGCGGTCAGGCAGGCGTCGCCGATGGCCTCATCGCCGATCCGCGCACCTGCCATTTCGATCCCGCGACGATTCAGTGCGCGGCCAGCGCGTCGAGCACGAGCAACTGCCTGACGGCGGCGGAAGTCGATACGGCGAAGAAGCTCTACAGCGGCCCGACCGATGCGGCCACCGGCATGCTGATGCTGGGCGGCTCGCCGCTGTATGGATCGGAGGCGAACTGGATCGGTGTCGAAGTACCGACGTCGAACTCGACGGACGCGCCCGTGCCCGTGTCGAGCATCTTCAGCTACATGATCGTGACCGGCGCCTACAACCTGATCTTCACTGGCTCGCCGACGATGCCGAACATCGATACCTTCGGTTATCACGACGCGAGTTTCTACCCCAACTATCTGCAGACGAACCACGCGCTCAACGATGCGACGAGTCCCGATCTTTCGGCGTTCAAGAACGCGGGCGGCAAGCTGATTCTGTGGCACGGCTGGGCCGATCAGCAAATCTCGCCGCTCTTCACGATCCGCTACTACCAGGCCGTGAAGGACACCATGGGCGAAGCGAGCGCGAATGAATTCTCGCGGCTGTATCTGGTGCCGGGCGTGGGTCATTGCGGTGGCGGCGAGGGCTTCCCGAACATCGATCTGGTTTCGCAGATCACGGGCTGGGTCGAACAGAGCGCGGCGCCGAATGCCGTGATGACCTATCAGACGGACGCGACGACGAACAAGGTGACGGCATCGCGTCCGGTGTATCCGTATCCGGCTGTCGCGAAGTTCAGCGGCAACGGCGACTGGCACGACGGCGCGAACTGGAGCCAGGGCGCACCGCTGTATAACGATCCGGCGCCTGCCTGGGCGGGGTCGGCGTTCTATACGACGTATAGCCCCAAGACGCAGGGGGTGGCGGCGCCGTAACGCGTTGGGAGCGCGCGCGGCGTCTGCGCACTATCATGATCGAATCGTCGCGACATGGGTCGACGCGGGCCTCAGTCCGACGATTCGTCAAGGAGGACGTCATGTGCCGCCATCGCATCCTCGGGACGTTCGTGCTGGCTGTTGTCACGCAGGCATCGGCTGCGTCGAACGATGATTTTTCCGGAACGGTCGATATCGGCGGGCGCGCGCTCTATCTAGAGTGTCGCGGCCATGGAAGTCCCACGGTGATTCTCGAAGCGGGCGCGCTCGGCCGTGGCGATGTCTGGAGCCGTGACAAACTGCAGCCCGCCGGCGCGCGGACGATGGTGCTGCCGGGCGTCGCCGCCTTCACACGGGTATGCGCGTACGACCGGCCCGGCACACTGCGCGAGGTCGATCCGAAACTCGAGCCGAACGGTCCGCAGTTCGAACCCAGCCGCAGCACGCCCGCGCATCAGCCGCGCACGACGCGCGACAAGGTGAACGATCTGCACGCGCTGCTCACGGCCGCGAACATACCCGGCCCATATGTGCTCGTCGGCCACTCGGCGGGAGGTCTCATCTCCCGCCTGTATGCCAGCACGTATCCCGACGATGTCGTCGGCATGGTCCTGATCGACACGACGCCCGAGAACGTCTGGCTGCGTTTTCACGAAGCGCTGGCGCCCGCGCAATGGGAAAAGTTCGAAGCGCTCACCGTGAAAAATCAGGAGTTGCTCGACGCGTATCCCGAAGCGGAACAGTGGTGGACCGCGCCGCTCGCCGACGACGCTTCGACCCGTCAGGTGCGCGAGGCGAGAGCACGCGCACCGATGCGCCCGATGCCGCTCTTCATCCTCGGCCATGGCATTCCGTTTGCCGCGCCGTTCCCCGGATGGCCGGCGGACAGAATGGAAGCCATCATGAGCAATCTGCGCAACGATCTGGGAACGATGACACCCGACGCGAAAGTTGTCGTTGCGAAGCAGAGTGGCCACGACATTCATCAGGATCAGCCCGAGCTTGTCATTGCCGCGATCCGGCACGTGGTCGATGCAGTGCGTGATCCGAAGACCTGGCGCGCCGCGCCCTCAACGTAGAAGCAGTTGCTGCGGAACGAATTAAAACAGTACAGACCGTTCCCCAGATCCCGGCACAAGCAAGATGTTTTTTCTGCTGTTCGGTTTACTTCTACATCAGAACAAAGTAACCTTTCCTCGCTGATTCAAGCCCGGCGGATACTTGCCCCCGGGGTGCGAAGCAATCGCCCTCAAGTCAGAAATTTTGACTTCGTCGAAACACACTCGTTGCACATGTTACCGATGACCTAGCGTCATCGAGCGCTAGCCGCTCATCGTGCCGGCCGCCTTTCTTCAACTGCGGCCGGTCGTTCGGATCACTAAAGACCTTTCGCGAAGTCATCGGAAGCGCATGCGCGCGGCCTTCGCATCGTCTCGTCCACCGCCGGGAAACGCCTACTCTCGTCTTCGCGAGATCGCACCATTATTTTCGTCATCCTAATTGATATGAAGAATCGATCCTTCTCCTCGCTCGGCGGACTTATCGCCACGGCAGTCATGATGAGCGCGCTGCTCGCCGCATGCGGCGGCGGCAGCGACAGTGACGGCGCCGCCGACACCGCCGCAACCGGCAAGAGCGCCGCGTTGCCGAAGTCCACTGCAAAATCAGCGAGCGGTAATGGCTCGATCTTCTACGGCATGAACGGCCATAACACCAATGGCGGCGCATACGACTTCACGAGTCCGCAGACACAGCTTGCGCAGCTTCAGGAACTGGGCGCAACGATCTATCGCAACGACGTGTACAGCCAGACCTCGGCGAACATGCTCGCCGGCATTGCGAAGACGATGGCGGACGGCGGCGTGATGGTGTATCCGGTGATGCTCCTGACCCTCAACTACGACAGCGAAAGCGACGCCTATGACGCCGGCTACAGGCTTGGCCAGCAGACCGCGAACAGCTATCACTACACGTACTACGAGGTCGGCAACGAACTGGAGGCGAAGGCCCTTAACGGCAACGTCGACGGCACCGTCTGGTATCAGTACGACAACTGGTCGTACATGCTCGCACGCGGCGTGATTCGCGGCATGATCGCGGGCGTGAAGTCGGTCGACGGCTCGGCGAAGATCGTGCTCGGCGGCACATGGCTGCACACCGCCTTCTTCCAGATGCTCGCCGATGGCTCGCAACCCGACGGCACCTGGGGCCATCCGACCGTGAACTGGGACGTCACGTCCTGGCACTGGTATTCGAGCCAGGGCGATATCACCCACGCATGCGGCGGAACGGGCTGCCACGATGTGCTCCAGACGCTGCACGACATGGGCAAGCCGATCTGGATCAACGAGTTCGGCGTGCGTCCGGACTACGGCTCGTACAACCAGATCGCCAGCTACATGACGGGCAACACGATGATGGCGCAATTCGCGAGCGTCGCGTCGAAGTACAACATCCAGTCGATCCAGGCCTTCCAGCTCTACGACGACAGCGAAGGCGACTACGGCCTCGCCGAGGGCGACGGCATCACGAAGAAGGCCGCTTACTGGGCGTACAAGGACTTCGTGCAGAACCACCCGATGTGACGCATCGGCGGTAAGAAACGGAAAGGCGCGCGCTTTAAAGCAGGCGCGCGCACCCGCCGTTATCGCGGTTTGCGAAAACCGGATAACGACGAGGGAAGCCATGCAGATCAACAGTGCGACGACGACTGCCTACACGAGCGCCGATGCGCCTGAATCGCGCCGGCCTGCCCCTGCCGACGCCACGACCGACGACGCCACCTCACAGCCGACCGATCAGACCGACGCGCCGTCGTCGATGAAATCCTTCGCATATGGCGCGCTCGGTCTCGAACGTCCCGAAGTGCAGGCGACCGATACGAACGGCTTCTACACCGCAGGCAAATGGGTCGCAGCGGCCGTGACGATTGGCGGCATCGTGTCCCTGTTCGTTTGATGATGGCACTCGTGAATTAATACCTGGAAATAACTTGCCGGATTGGCGCTTTGCTCCGCATATCGATTCGCGGCGCAGCGCGGGAAGATCTCAATGCGCGCTGTCTGCACAGGACAGACCGCCTCTTCCCTCGTCACTACGCCAAGCCATGCAAGCACACCTCTCACGCACTCCCAGCCTGCTCTCCTTGCGCCGCGCGCTCGTCGCCGTAGCGCTCTTCGTGCCGATGCTGTCCGCCTCCGCCGAGGATCTTCCGGACGTCTGTTCCGCGCTAAAGACCATCGTCGATGCACGCTCGTTCGACACGCTCGCCAAAGACCGCGCCCTGCTGCCCGCCGGTTCCCCCGGCCAGGGCACATGCAAGAGCAGCGCGCATGCCTATGACTGCCGCTGGCGCGCGCACTGGGGCGCGGATGGCATCGTCGCTGATCCCTTGCAGGAACTGGGCGCGGATATCGCCGCCTGCTTTCCCGATGTGCGTCACGACGTGAACACCGCCACGCGCCAGCATTTCGCGCTGCGCGACACCACTGACAAGCGCGTGACGACGATGACCGCGACGATCGAAGCGCCGAACACGTTACGCCTGCGCATCGTGCGGTGAATGTGACTGGAAGGCTCATCGCGCGCGCGCTCGTCGCTGTCGGTGCTGGCGCGCTTTCCGGCTGCACCTGGACCCTGATCACGGCAGCCGATGCCGCGGGCTCTCTGGTGCAGGCTGGCTTCACGGTCGCATCGAGCTATTCGTCGCCGACATCGGTGACGGGCGCGCCCGCCGCGCTGCAATCCGTGTGCATCGAACTGAATCAGACGGTTGCGACCGGCGACTTCGTGCCCGGTCTGCAAGTCGCCTTGCAGCGGCGCGGCGTCAACTCGATGGTCTATAACCCCGGCACGTCGCCGCCCGGTTGCGAGGCGATGCTCGTGTACAACGCGACCACCCGCTGGGACAAGCGCGCGTTCAGCAGCGAGCCGATGTCGTATCTGTCGGCGATCGATCTGACGCTCCTGCGGCAAGGGCAGATTCTCGTGACCGCGCGCTACGACACGAATGGACTGAACATAGACCGCTTCGCGAGCGCGCGGCAGAAGCTAGACGCGCTGGTCGACCGCATGGTGGTGTCGCGCGCGCCCTGACGCTTTCCTTACCGCATCTTTCCGATGCGATCGCGCACGTGAAAGCGATGCTAATCTGCCTTCGCTGTAGCTGTTGACCGATCCCTCTTGCGGCTCGCCGGTGTCCTTCTGGCGGGCCGTCTTTTTTTGCGGTCGTGCTTGAAACCCGGCCGCGATCTCCGAGGTCTTGCGAAGGCTTTTCCCGCATCGGCGGACAATGCTAGAGTTCGCAAAGTGGTCGGACCAGTGAGGCATAGCATGCATGAAGAGAGTCAGGAAGACGCATTGCAGATCGCCGATGCCGTCGCGGGACGCATCGAAGGGCTGATCGTCGACGGCGTGCTGAAACCCGGTCAGGCGCTGCCTTCCGAACGGCGGCTGACAGCGAAGCTCGGCGTGTCGCGATCCGCCGTGCGGGAGGGGCTGAAGGTGCTGCGCACGCGCGGGATCATCGAAACTTCGCATGGACGCGGCTCGTTCGTCGCCGCGCTGACGACGCAACCCGCGCTCACGCCGATGATGCATCTGCTCGGCTCCCAGCCACGCACGCTCTACGACATTTTCGAAGTGCGCGAAATGCTCGAAGCCGAATCCGCGCGTCTCGCCGCGCTGCGCGGCACGCAGGCGGATTTCGCGCTCATCACCCGCCGATACGAGGAAATGCTCGCGGCCAACGCAAGCGACGTAGCCGAATCGACGCGCGCGCGGCTCGACTATAACTTTCACCTGTCGATCAGCGAGGCATCGCACAATCCCGTGCTCGTGCATACGCTGAGTTCGCTCACGGATCTGCTGCTGAGTTCGGTCTTCGCGTCGGTCAACAACCTCTACCATCGCGAGGCGCAAAAGCGCGTCATCGACAAACAGCACGCGCGTCTCTACAAGTCCGTGCTGGGCAAGCAGCCGGAGCAGGCGCGCAAGGCCGCGAGCACGCATATCACCACGACGACTGCTTGCATGCGGGAAATCGAGGCGGAAGAGCAGCGTCTGGTGCGGGCTACTCTGCGTCTGAAGGGCTGGCAGTGATCCCGCGTCGCGCGCGAGCGCACGGACGTGCACAAGCCGGCGCGCCCTCGCCGTCATTGATTCGCGCGGAAAACGCCTCCTGGCACGACAAAAAGAAGTGGTAGGACCAGTGGTTCGACGTCTCGACAGTCTCTTACTGGCACGGAACAATGCGCTCCAGCAAAGCCAGTAGCGGCGACAAGCCGCACGATTCAGGAGACTTCAAGATGAACCCGCACACCCCAACTCCCGCCGCCGCCGAGTCAGAAACCGCGACCTACGCGAAAGTGACCTGGCGTCTCCTGCCCTTTCTTTTCATCTGCTATGTCGCGGCCTATCTGGATCGCGTCAATGTCGGCTTCGCGAAGCTGCAGATGCTGAGCGACCTGAAGTTCAGCGAGTCGGTGTACGGGCTCGGCGCGGGGATTTTCTTCATCGGCTACTTCCTGTTCGAAGTGCCGAGCAACATCCTGCTGCATCGCGTGGGCGCGCGCGTGTGGATCAGCCGCATCATGGTGACGTGGGCGCTGGTGTCGGCCGCTTCGCTGTTCGTCAAGACGCCGGCAATGTTCTACACCTTGCGCTTTCTGCTCGGTGTCGCCGAAGCCGGGTTCTTTCCCGGCATCGTGCTCTATCTGACTTACTGGTATCCGTCTTCGCGACGCGGCCGCATGAACGCGCTCTTCATGATCGGCATTCCGGTGGCGGGCGTGGTCGGCGGTCCGCTGTCGGGCTGGATCATGCAGGCTTTCAACGGCGTCCACGGACTGTCGAACTGGCAGTGGCTCTTTCTGCTCGAAGCGCTGCCGTCGCTCGTGCTCGGCATCCTCACGCTGTTCATGCTGCCGAACGGGATTCGCGCGGCGTCGTGGCTGAACGAGCAGGAAAAGCAGCTTCTCGAAGCCAACATCGCACGCGATGAACCGGCCGGCGCGGATCATTCGCTGAAGAGCGTCGTGTCGAACGGACGTGTGTGGCGGCTCGCGGCGATCTACTTCTGCTGCATGATGGGCCTCTATGGCGTGAGCTTCTACCTGCCGACGCTCATCAAGACGGCGGGCGTGAAGAACGCGCTCGACGTCGGCCTGTTCACCGCGATTCCTTATGCGGTCGCGATCGTCTCGATGATTTTCGTCGCGCGCAGTTCGGACCGTCGCAACGAGCGGCGCTGGCATCTCGCTTTGGCGGGCGTCGCTGCCGCTGCGGGCTTCTATGCAAGCACGCTCCACACCGGCAATCTCGCGCTCGCACTGATCACGCTGTCGGTCGGCACGGCGGGTGTGTTGTCGATGATGCCGGTTTTCTGGACCTATCCGAGCAGCGTGCTCACGGGCGCCGCCGCTGCCGCCGGCATCGCGATGATCAATTCGATCGGCAATCTCGCGGGCTTCGTCAGTCCGTCGATCATCGGCTGGATGAAGGACGTCACGCACAGCACGAACGCGGGGCTGATCGTCGTCGCCGGGGCGCTCGTCGTCGGCGCGGTCCTCACGCTCACACAGCGCGCGACGGCTGCGTCGGCGGAATCGTCGTCTTCCGAACCGCACCGGGCTTGAGGCCGCCATGTCCGTGATCGCTCCCTCCGCCCTTGCGTTCGGCGAATCGCGCAGAAGCCTGCTTGCGTCGCTCGGCGATATCGTCGGCGCGCGCAACGTGCTCACCGGCGATGCACCGACGCGCCGCTATCGCACCGGCTACCGCTTCGGCACGGGCCGCGTGCTGGCGGTGGTGCGCCCCGGCACGCTCGTCGAACAATGGCGCGTGCTCGTCGCGTGCGTCACGGCGCGCACGATCGTCATCACGCAAGCGTCGAACACGGGCCTCACCGGCGGCTCGACGCCCGACGGCGACGGCTACGATCGCGATGTCGTCATCGTCAGCACGACGCGCATCCGCCGTGTCCATCTGATCAAGGACGGGACGCAGGCGGTCTGCATCGGCGGCACGACGCTCGATCAGCTCGAACGCGCGTTGAAGCCGCTCGGCCGCGAGCCGCATTCGGTGATCGGCTCGTCGTGCATCGGCGCGTCGGTGCTGGGCGGCATCAGCAACAATTCGGGCGGCTCGCTCGTGCATCGCGGACCGGCCTATACGGAGATGGCGGTGTTCGCCGCCGTCGATGCAGCGGGCGTGCCGCGCCTCGTGAATCATCTTGGCATCGAACTCGGCGGCACGCCCGAAGAGATCCTGTCGCGCATCGAGAACGGCACGTTCACCGATGCCGATGTCCGCGAAGGCGCAGCGGCATCGGATCACGACTACGCGACCCATGTCCGCGATATCGATGCGCCCACGCCGGCGCGCTTCAACGCCGATCCGCGCCGGCTCTTCGAGGCATCGGGCTCCGCCGGCAAGGTGATGACCTTCGCGGTGCGTCTCGACACCTTCGCGGCCGAGCAAGGCGCGAAGGTGTTCTATATCGGCACCAACGACACGAGCGTGCTGACGGACATCCGCCGCCACGCGCTCGCGAATTTCACGCATCTGCCGATCGCGGGCGAGTATCTTCATCGCGATGCGTTCGATGTCGCAAGGAAATACGGCAAGGACCTGTTCGTCATCATCGACAGGTTCGGCACGGACCGGCTGCCGCTCTTCTTCAGTCTCAAGACGCGTTGCGACGCGTGGTTCGAGCGTCTCGGCTTCATGCCGAAGCACCTGAGCGATCGCGTGCTGCAGTGGGTCAGCGAGCGCTTGCCGGATCATCTCCCCGCGCGGCTTGCGACGTATCGCGAAGAGTACGAGCATCATCTGATGCTGAAGGTGCCCGCAGCGGGCATCGATGAAGCGCGCGCGTTTCTGTCGACGCGTTTCGCGGACGGCGGCGGCGCATATTTCGAATGCAGCGACGAAGAGGGCCGCAAGGCATTCCTGCATCGATTCGCGGCGGCGAGCGCGGCGGTGCGCTATCGCGCGGTGCATCATCGCGAGGTCGAAGATATCGTCGCGCTCGATATCGCTTTACGGCGCGACGAGCGCGAGTGGTTCGAGAATCTGCCGGCGAAGATCGAGCGCCCCATCGTGCTGAAGCTCTATTACGGGCACTTTCTGTGTCATGTGTTTCATCAGGATTACATCGTTAGCAAAGGCAACGACTGCCTGGCGCTGGAACACGAGATGCTCGAATTGCTCGATGAGCGTGGCGCAGAGTATCCCGCCGAGCACAACGTGGGGCATCTTTATGAGGCGAAGCCACAGCTTGCGGCGTTCTATAAAGAGCTCGATCCGTGCAATTGCTTCAATCCGGGAATCGGGAAGATGTCGAAGTTCGCGGCCTATCGGGAGCGTGCGGGCGAGGCTTGAACGTCCTCTCTACGCGACCATCTTCACCCGCAACATCGCCACGTCCGCATTGCTGATCGACAAACCCTGCGCCAGATAATTGCTCAACGTGCCGAACCCGCGATGCATCTCCTCGAACGCCGCTTCGAGCGTCGCGCTCTGCGCCTGATAAAGCGGCGCGACCGTCTGCGCATCCGTCCCGAGCCGCGCCGCATGCGCCTTCACGCGTGCGTCGATGTGTGACTGTGCCGCCGTGTTGGTCAACAGATAGTCCTGAATGATCACGTCGAGCGGCACATCGGCGA
>Ga0160447_101141_pt1 | contig 10642 bp, 12 predicted proteins | sample HID1973K_E1MG_FD_108222 | JGI IMG/M metagenome (GOLD analysis project Ga0160447, IMG submission 108222) | Enriched mosquito-associated microbial communities from UW Madison campus, WI, USA - HID1973K_E1 MG | ecosystem: Host-associated > Arthropoda: Insects > Digestive system > Unclassified ...
CCAGCGGCCGACGAAGCCCTCGATGTCCTCGCACATGCGCAGCACGTCGTCGTGCTCGCGCAGCCAGTCGATTACCGGGGCGTCGCGCCCGGTGAGGGAGCGCAGCTCGGCCACGTAGTGCGGGTTGGGCAGCATGCGCACGTCGAACACATAGTCGGCGTCGAGCGGCACGCCGCGCTTGAAGGCGAAGGATTCGAACACCAGCGTGAGCGCGCTGTGCGGCGCGGCCACCAGGTCCTTGATGTAGCTTTGCAGCTGCGACGGACGGATCAGGCTGGTGTCGATGATGTCGGCGCCGTCGCGCAGGTCGGCCAGCAGGTCGCGCTCCAGCTCGATGGCTTGCACCAGCGCGCGGTTGCGCTCCGGGCCTTCGATGGCGGCTTCCGCCCGAGACAGCGGATGGCGCCGGCGCGTTTCGGAGAAGCGGCGCACCAGCGCCTCGGTGGTCGAGTCGAGGAACAGCGAGCGCAACACGACGCCCTGACGGCGCATGGCGGAGAGCTGCTGGGGAATGAGCGGGAAGGAGTCGCCGCTGCGCACGTCCATCGCGATGGCGACCCGGCCGGGCCGCTGGTGACGGTCGAGCGCGAGGAAGTCGGCCAGCAACTCGGGCGGGAGATTGTCGACGCAGAAATAGCCGGCGTCCTCCAGCGCATGCAGCGCCACGGACTTGCCGGAACCGGACATGCCGGTGATGAGGACGACTTCAGGACTCATTGCAGTACCTTGCCCAGCATTTCGCGGGCGTGCGCCAGGGTGGTGGCGGACACCCGTTCGCCACCGAGCATGCGGGCGATTTCGTGGTCGCGATCGTCGCCCCTGAGCACAGAGACACTGCTTTCGGTGCGAGGTTCCCCGGCCGCGCGCGACCTGCTGCCGCTCGCACCCGCCGCCACCGTCTCGCGCTTGGCCACCTGCAGGTGATGGTCGGCGCAGGCCGCGACCTGCGGCAGGTGGGTGACCGCGAGCACCTGGCGGTCGCGCCCGAGCTGCTGCATCAGCCGGCCCACGGTTTCGGCGACCGCGCCGCCCACGCCGGAATCGACCTCGTCGAAGATCAGGGTGGCGGCCTCGCCCAGGCGGCTGGTGGTGACGGCGATGGCCAGCGCGATGCGCGACAACTCGCCGCCGGAGGCGACCTTGCCGATGGGGCGCGGCGTGCTGCCGGCATGGCCGGCCACCAGGAAGCCGACGTCCTCCAGCCCGGCGCGGCCACCCTGGGCCAGGGGCGTGAGGCTGACCTCGAAGCGGCCGCCCTTCATGCCCAGGCCCTGCATCGCCTCGGTGATGGCGGCGGCGAGCTTGGGCGCCGCGGCCTGGCGCACCTTGGACAGGGCGCGTGCCTCTTTCATGTAGGCGTCGCGCGCGGTGTGCTCGGCGCGCTCCAGTGTCGCCAGGTCGGCGGCGGCGTCGAGCGCCTGCATTTCCGATTGCCAGCCGGCCAGGAGGGTCGGCAGTTCTTCCGGCGGGCGCCGGTAGCGGCGCGCGAGCGACATCCACAGGCCCATGCGCGCATCCAGTTCGGCCAGGCGCTGCGGGTCGGTGTCGGCGTGGCGCAGGTAGCTGCTCAGGCTGTGGGCGGCGTCGGCCGCCTGCGCCACCGCCGAAGCCAGCACTTCGCCCAGGGCCTTGAATTCGGGCTCGATGTCTTCGCGCGCCTGCAATGGGGCTAGGGCGCGGTGCAGTGCGGCGAGGGCGCCCTGTTCGTCGTCCTCCAGCGCCTGGCGCGCGCCTTCGGCGGCGTCGATCAGCGCCTGGGCGTTGGAACTGCGGGCGTGGCTGGTCGACAGCTCTTCCCACTCGTCCTCGGCCGGCGCCAGCTTGGCCAGTTCGCCGATCTGCCACTGCAGCCGCTCGCGTTCGCGCTGCAGGGTGTCTTGCGCCTGGCGGGCCTGCTCCAGCGTGGCGATGGCTTGCCGCCATGCCTGCCAGGGAGCGTCCAGCCGGTCCTGGCGGGCACCGGCATAGGCGTCGAGCAGCTGGCGCACCGATTCGGGTCGCGTCAGGCTCTGCCAGGCGTGCTGGCCGTGGATGTCCAGCAGGCGTTCGCCCAGCTCGCGCAGTTGCGCGGCGGTGGCCGGGATGCCGTTGATCCAGCCGCGGCTGCGGCCCTGGGTGTCGACCGTGCGGCGCAGCAGTAGGAGGTTGTCCGGCGCGGCGGCGTCGTCGCCGGGGTCGGGAGCGTCGAAGCCGCCTTCTTCCAGCCATGCGGCCAGCGCCGGCAAGGCGTCGAACTCCGCGCTGACATCGAGCCGCTGCGCGCCTTCGCGCACGGCGCCGGGGTCGGCCCGGCTGCCCAGCGCCAGTTGCAGCGCATCGACCAGGATCGACTTGCCGGCACCGGTCTCGCCGGTGAGCACGGTGAAGCCTTCGGACAGATCGATGTCCAGGGTGCGCACGATCACGAAGTCGCGCAATGTCATCCTTCGCAGGGCCAAGTCAGGAGCCTCCCTCGTTCCAATGCAGTTTCTTGCGCAGCGTGTCGAAATAGCTCCAGCCCCTGGGATGCAGGAACCGTACGCTCAGGCCCGAGCGCTGGACGGTGATGCGGTCGCCATGCGCCAGCGAGGCCAGCGACTGCATGTCGAAATTGGCGCTGGCGTCGCGGCCGGCCACCAGCTCGACGGTGATCTCCTCGTCTGCCGGCAGCACGATCGGCCGGTTCGACAGCGTGTGCGGCGCGATCGGCACCAGCACCAGGCCGGCGACGCCCGGATGCAGCATCGGCCCGCCGGCGGACATGGCGTAGGCGGTGGAGCCGGTGGACGAGGCGATGATCAATCCGTCCGCGCGCTGGTTGGCGACGAAGCGCCCGCCCACCGACACGCGCAGTTCCACCATGCCGGACGTGGCGCCGCGGTTGACGACCACGTCGTTCATGGCGAGCGCCTCGAACACGCACTTGCCGTCGCGCTCGACGCGGCCGAGCATCAGGCCGCGCTGGTCTTCCTCGTAGTCGCCGGCCAGCATGGGCGCCAGCGTGTCGGGGTAGCCGTCCAGCGGGATGTCGGTGACGAAGCCCAGCCGTCCGCGGTTGATGCCGATCAGCGGCACGCCGTAGGGTGCCAGCAAGCGGGCGATGCCCAGCATGGTGCCGTCGCCGCCGACGACCAGGCCGAGGTCGCATTCGCGCCCGATCTGCTCGGGCGTCAACTGGCGATAGCCGGCCAGGTCTTCACCCGCCGCGGCGTCCATCGTGGCCTTCTGCATGGACACTTCGCAGCCTTGCTGGCGCAGGAAACGGGCGATCTCGTCGAGCACCGGATCCGGCGCCGCGCCGTCGGCCGGGCGCGCGCCGCCCTGGCCCTGGTACTTGCCAATGAGAGCGACATGCCGAAAGCGCGAGGTCATACAAGAAATTACCGCTTTAAAACACCCCCGAGGCGCTTCATGAGGGTCCGCTTAGCGATGCTGTCGGGCTCGGCTTCGAGTGCTGCGACGGTGATCCAGTGCTCGGGATCTTCCCCGAGGGACGCGGCCATATTGCCGGCAAGGGTGGGGCTGAGCCGGCCGCGCTTCTTGGCCTGAGAAAGCGCTGCGTCGGAGAGGTCGAGCTCGTCCGCCCAGCGGGCTTGGGGCTGGACTTTGAGTGCCCTCGCGAGCAGCTCCATCGTGTTTTCCATGCGATCTCCTGACAGGGTGTGTCGTTGGATTTTTTCACAGCCTGTTAGGAAACGTCTTTACAGGGTGTTAGGAGGGTGGTAGCTTCGGAATTCCTAACAGGGTGTTAGGTCTGTAACCAACGGAGCGGCCATGTCTCAATCTCAGTTTCCCGATTGCACTCCCTCAGCCACACAAGGCGACGTTCGAGGCTTGGCCGCTCCGGCGGCGCCGGCTGAGGGGGTGCGCCCTTTGACCATCGACACCTGGTCTCTGCGGGATATCTGGCTGCCGGCCCTGCGCGCGGCGTGGGCGGCGCAGGCCGTCATGGAGCGCTTGACCAATGAAGCCTACGCGGCGGTGTCGCCGGATCGTCGTGCGCTCTGCGACACGTGCTGCTGGGTGGGGGATCGGGTGGACGAGAAGGTGCGCCAGATCGCTGAGCGTGGCGGCCTGCTGCTGTGCGTATGACCGTGCGCCTCATCACCCGCCCGCAGCCGCGCTTTTCGCCTACGGCGAAGCGCTTCCTGCAGATCTGCAGCTTCATCGAAGCGGAGCTTGCCGAGCCCCACAAGACCGCCTGGGCCGACCGCGAGCTCTACATCAACTGCTGCCGCCGTCGTGAGCTGGCGGCCGACCTGATCGGGTACGGCTGCGAGCCGGTTTCGGCCGCAGGCCTGACCCCGAATTTTTGTCAGGCGGGCGTGGTAGCACCGCCTGACAGTCCCGGATTCGGGAAAAACGGTGCTTCTTGTCACTGATGGCCTACGACACGATCAAGCTGCGTAGTCCGTTCATGGATCTGTCCGTGATGCGGCGCATCGAGCAGCAGTGCATCCTGCGCTCGGGCATGCACATGGGCACCGGCGAAGTGCTCTACGAACTGCACGCGGGCGAGCTCCTGGGCAGCTGGGACTCTCGCATCGGCATCAAGCCCATGCACGAAGAACACTGTGCCGACAAGAACGGCCGCGTTCGTTTGCAGCCCTGCGAGCCCTACCTGCTGATCGAAGCCAGCGTGCACAAGGTGCAGCTGGGTCACAACGTCTACGGCGGCCCGACCGACTTTCTGCAGGCTGCGCGCGCCCTGGTGGCGCTCGTCGAGCAGCTGCTGGAAACCGAGTTGCCTGCAGCCGATCACTGGACCGTGCACCGCGTGGACGTGGCGAACGTGTTCCACCTGGCGCCGGCCGCGATCAAGCAGTTCTTCGAGAGCATGCAGCTGCTGAGCTTCCCGCGGCGTGGCGCCAAGGCCATGAAGTGCGCGAACAGCATCTACTTCCCTGGCAAGACCACCACGGTCAAGTTCTATCACAAGGGTCCGGAATTCCGGGTTCACGACTACGGCCGGTTGCGCAGGTTCTTTCGGACCCTGTTCGATCACCTGCACGGCACGGACGAGAAGAACCCCGAGCGCGTCGAGCGCAAGCTGGCCGCGCTGCAGCGCCTGGCGGATCGCCGGCTGCGCGTCGAGGTCGAGGTTCACAGCGACAAGTTTCAGTACGACTTTGGCCGAAATCCGACGGCGGCCGAAGTCAGCGATGAGTACCTGCAGGCCGTCCACGACAAAGAGATTGAGCGCGTGCTGCGCGAGGGGAAACAAGGCATGGACACCGTTCGCACCGAAGAGGCCGTTTGGCGCCGCCTGGAAGGTCTCTACGAGCCCAAGCGAGCGCACTTCCTGCACGCCTTCTGGCAGACCATGGCGACCCGCGGCGATGAGAAGGCCCGCGAGCGCTACAGCAAGACCGCCTTCTATCGCAGCCGCAAGCTTCTCGAAGAGGCCGGCGTGTCCTGGCGCGGCAGTGATGTCGTGCTCGTGGCGAACGACTCCCTCATTCACGATTTCGCGCCTGTGCGCGTTGATCCTCGGTTCTGCCGTGCCCCGGCTCGGAACCGTCCGGAATACCAGATCAGCCGGGACTTGATGCGGCTCGCCGCTTAGGAGAAAGCATGTCTGCAGTTCAACCCATCCAGTCGGCCGCCGCCGCTCGCGCCGTGGCGCCGATGGAGGTTTTCATTCGCGGAAAGATCGACGCACAGCGCCGGCACGGCCAGGTGCGCTACACGCGCATCGTCACGCCGGCCCCGGACCCGTACAGCCGGCCCCAGACCATCGAGGTCCGCAGCAAGGGCCAGCTGGGCAGCACGGGCGATGAGGTCACCGTCACCGCGAAGCTGGGCGGCTACACGCGCAAGGCGTTCCGCTCTACCGACAAGGACACCGGCGAGGTCACGACCGTGACGCCGGTTGACCTGACGCTCGACGCGCTCGAGTGATGTGGATGCGCTTCTCCCTGATCGTGTCGGCCCTGGGCTGGCTGGCCGTGCTCGTCAAGTACGCGGTCAAGTGGTGGGGCTGAGCGCATGTTTTGCCTGAATCAAGACACTGCCAGCGGATACGTCGAGGTGCCTTGCAGCATCCCGGATTCGTTGGTGGTGGCGTCCAGGTCGGAGCTTGCTCAGATGAGCCCGCTTTACCTGGACTTAGGAGCAGCAGTGGCAATTGGAGGGGCCATGTTGTTGAGCATGTCCGTGGCTTGGGTGCTGCGGATGGCTCGTCTTTCCCTCGGGGGCTCTAGCGAGCCAGAAAGTGAGTAGAGAAATGCGCAATCTGATGAACAACGTCAAGTCGGCTCTGATCGCGAAGGCCATCCGGCGTGAACTGGTGGCGGCAACCGTTGGCGGTCTGGCTCTGGCCGGCCTGCCCGCGCACGCCGCAGGCGAGTTCACGCTCGATACCACCGCGATCGTTTCGACGATCACGAGCGGTGTGACCACGGTGAGCGCCATCGGCGTCGCCGTGATCTCGCTGATCGTGGTGATCAAGCTGTTCAAGTGGGTCCAGCGCGTCCTCTAAACAGGGGCGAGTGAGGGGGGCGGGGCTCTGGAGGCTCTGCCCCCTTTTTTTTGGCGTGGCGGGGATTGGCATGGAAGCAAACGGACTATGGGTGCTCATCAACTTCATCATCTGCGGCTGCATCATCTTCTGGCCCTGATTGGGCTGTGGCTGTTGATGTGCGGCTCGGCCTGGGCGACCATCACGCCGACCGGTGGGTACGGGCTTGGGCCGCGCGGGACCACGATCAACAGCATCTATTTCACATGCGCGGACGGTTGCTTTGCTCCGTTGCGCTCGCAGGTGTGCGCGTTGGCGCAGGCGGGGCGGTTCAGTTCGGAAACTCGCGTGGAGGGGAGCGGCGATTGGGGCGCTTGTGAGGTGAGGCAAGGAACGAGCGCCGCGTTGTCCACCTGGCCGTTCGTTACGTTCGCGAACCAGTGCCCTGCCAATAGCACGCTGAGTGGGTCGGTGTGCGTATGCAAGACGGGCTTCGTTGAGTCGGGAGGCGCGTGCTTGAGCAATGAGCAGGCGCTTGCCGCGGAGTGCGCTGCGTTGTCGGGCCAGTCGGCTGGTGAAACAACGTGGGCCGGTGACAGTGCCGAGTTCTATTCGTGTGACGGCTACCGCACACAGGGGGCGGGCCGTTGCGTCATGAAAGCCAGCAGCGACATCGGCTGGAAAGACCCGTCTACGGGCAAGTGGTACACGCAGGGACGCGCGGTCTATACGGGAACGATTGCTACCAGTTGCACTGGGTCGGGCGGTTCAGGCACGACGCCGGGCGGTTCGACTGCTGGCGGTGGTGAAGGCACTGGCAAGCTGCCTGCGGACAACACTAGCGCGCCGGCACCGTGTCCAGCTGGGCAAGCGCCGGGCCAGTACAACGGACAGACGATCTGTGCGCCGATGGGCTCGGACACGCCCACAAAGGCGCCTGCGCCGAGCAGCGGCTCGATCAATGAGGTCAATGCCGATGGCACCTCGAAGCAGGTTACGACGAACGGCACGACCACGTGCACCAACGGCAAGTGCGAGACCGTCAGCACAGTGACCACGACGACGAAGAATGCGCAGGGCACTGTCACCAGCACCGACACGAAGACCACGACCACCAGCCAGAGCCAGACGACGTTCTGCCAGGCCAATGGCAAAGCGGCGCAGTGCGCTGGCGAGGGCGATGGCAAGGGCGGCGAGTTCGGGGGCGATTGCACTGCTGGCTTCCGTGCAACAGGGGATGACCCGATCCTCAACGCGATGGCGTTGGAGCAGTACAAGCGCAATTGCACGTTGTTCGGCAATGACCCGGATGCCAACAGCACGGCGGCGCTCGCTAAGTCGGGCGCCGATGGCAAGAACACGGACAAGCTCAAGTCCGACGCGTCTGCTGCGCCCGTGACCATCAGTACGTTTGACGCTACTGGCCGGGGCTGGGCGCGGGCCTGCCCTGCTGATCCGACGTTCACGCTGTCTTGGGCTGGTGGTCGTTCTTTCGCGTTGCCCTTCAGTCGTGTGTGCACGCCGCTGCAGCTGCTGTCGCTCGCTGCGGTGTCGCTCACGATGCTGGGTTGTTTCGTTTGGGTCGTAGGGGGGAAACAGTAATGCCGTGGCTTGCATCCATCATCATCGGTGGCCTGTTGGAGTTGATGGGCTCCTTGGTGGGTCGGGCGCTGCTCGCGCTCGGGTTCGGCTTCGTGGAGTACGCCGGGATTTCGACGCTGGTCGACCAGGTCAAAGGCTCGTTGACGACGGCTATGGACAGTTTTGCCGGGTCGGGCTTTGGCTCCATCGTCGAGTGGGCTGGCTTCTTCAGGATCGATGTGCATTTCTCGGTCCTGCTGTCTGCCATTGGCGTGAAGGTCCTTTTCTCCGGATTGGGCAGCACGCGTGTTCGGCGCCTGGTGCAAAAGTAAATGCCGATCAATTTTGTCACCGGCCTGCCACGTGCCGGAAAAACGCTGTGGACCCTCACCCAGGTCAAGGCCCGCGCCGAGAAGGAAAACCGCGCGGTCTACTACTGCAACATCCCTGGCGTGACCATTCCCGGATGGATCGAACTCGATCACCCGGACAAGTGGCTAGAGTTGCCTGACGGCGCGTTGATCGTCGTCGATGAGCTGCAGGACTACTGGGGCAAGAATGCGCAGGGGGCGCGCGTGCCGCTGCCGATCCTCGAACTCAGCAAGCACGGCAAGCGGGGCTTCGATTTCTATTTCATCACCCAGGAACCTAACCTGGTGCACACCACGCCGCGCGATCTGTGTGCGTATCACTACTACGTGGTGCGGGCGTTCGGTGCGAATGGGGCGGCGGTCTACAAGTTCGAGCGGATGCAATCGCGCCCGGACAAGGTGAAGTCCAAGGGCGAGAAGTTCCCCTGGCTCTACAACAAGCAGGCCTTCACCTGGTACAAGTCCGCTGACGTTCACAATATCAAACGGCAGATCCCCAAGAAGGTGCTGGCCATCCCCTTCGTGCTCGGCCTGGCGGTGCTGGCCATCTGGGGCGCTTTCCAGTTCTTCGGCTCGACGTTGGACAAGGCCAAAGGCAGCAAGCCGGCCAGCAGCAACGTGTTCGGCGGGGCCGTCGCTCAGGGTGGCGGCGCCGGCCAGCAGCAGCAGGCGCGAGCCCCCTTGACCGCGGCTGAGTACGTTGCCAGCTACAGGCCGCGCGTCGAGGGGCTCATTCACACGGCGCCGGCCTATGACCAGCTGACGGCGCCCAAGCGGGTGCCGGTGCCGGCCGCATGCATCGAGATGCCGAGCAAGGGCTGCAAGTGCTTCACGCAGGATGCGACGCCCTACCCTACTTCGGCTGAGCTGTGTCGGCAGGTGGTGCGCAGTGGGCTGTTCTTGGCGTTTTTGGACCATCCTGCGCCCCAACCCTCAACCCAGTCCGAAAAAGCGCCTGGCGGGCCGCCTGGTGCGTCTGCGGCCCCTGGCCTGCTCGTCATGAGCGATGCGGGGGCACATTGAGGCAATGACCGACAGGCCGCCCGCAGCCCGGCCGCCCTAGCGTCAGCGCCGGCGGCCGGGCGGAGGTCGGTTGCGGAGGGATCGGCCGAGTTCGTGCCCCCTTCCATTGGTGACGGAGATGCAGGGGGGGGGGCCCATGCGACGGCATGGGGGACCGCAGGTCCTGGGGGACTGGGGGCGGTCAGCCCCCTGCCTGTAGCGATCAGCAGATCGCGGAGGGTACTTCGTGCGAAATTGCGCATCGAGATTTCGTTATCAATTGTTACGATCCGCGCCTTTCCACGATGAGGGCGTCTCTGGTGTTGGTCGGATATGCAAGGGTCTCAACCAGTGAGCAAGAGACCAAAGCGCAGGTGCACGCATTGCGGCGCTTCGGCGTGCGGCGCCTCTTTTCGGAGAAGGGCAGTGGTGTAGGCCCTCGGCCTGAATTGCGGCGCGCCCTGAGCGTTCTTCGGCCGGGTGATGTGCTGGTGGTCTACAAGCTGGATCGCCTGGCGCGCAGCCTGAAGGACTTGCTTTCGCTTCTGGATGAACTCGGGCGCGGCGGTTGCGCGGTCAAGTCGTTGACCGAGCCGATTGATACCTCATCGGCTATTGGGGAATTGGTGCTCCAGATCCTCGGCGCCGTGGCGCAGTTCGAGCGGTCGCTTATTCGGGAGCGGTGTGATGCAGGTCGCAAGGCTGCGATGGCGAGGGGTGTGCAGTTTGGTCGGGTGCCGCTGCTGCAGGGGCGTGCGCGTGATGTGGCCGGGGAGCTTTATGCGTTGGGTCTAAGCTACAACCAGATCGCGGATTTGTTTGATTGCAGCTACTTTGCGGCGCGCTCTGGGGTGCGGCGGAGCCTGGGGCTTCCCCCGGTTTGAAAGGTACATCACTAAAATGGGCGAACGATGTTGGATGATCGCGCGCGCCTCTTGCTCAAGTCACTGGTGGAGCGTTACATAGCGGACGGGCAGCCGGTGGGTTCGCGCACCCTGTCGCGGGTGGCGGGCCTGGAGCTTTCGCCCGCCACGATCCGCAACGTCATGGCCGACCTGGAAGAGCACGGCCTGATCGCCAGCCCGCACACCTCCGCCGGGCGCATTCCCACCGCCCGCGGCTACCGCCTGTTCGTCGACACCATGATGACGGTGCAGCATGGCGAGATCTCGGCGCCGGCGCCCACGCTGGCGGCGGACCAGCCGCAGCGGGTCATCGCCAACGCCGCCAACCTGCTGTCGAGCCTGTC
>Ga0160447_101142_pt1 | contig 10638 bp, 7 predicted proteins | sample HID1973K_E1MG_FD_108222 | JGI IMG/M metagenome (GOLD analysis project Ga0160447, IMG submission 108222) | Enriched mosquito-associated microbial communities from UW Madison campus, WI, USA - HID1973K_E1 MG | ecosystem: Host-associated > Arthropoda: Insects > Digestive system > Unclassified ...
AGCCGTCTACACGAACATCGCGTTCATGGAGTCGGTGCACGCCAAGTCCTACAGCTCGATCTTCTCGACGCTGTGCTCCACCAAGGAGATCGACGAGGCGTTCCGCTGGTCGGAGGAGAACGCGAACCTCCAGCGCAAGGCCGAGATCGTCATGGACTACTACCGCGGCGACTCGCCCCTGAAGCGGAAGGTCGCCAGCACGCTGCTGGAGTCGTTCCTCTTCTACTCGGGCTTCTACCTGCCCATGTACTGGTCCAGCCGCGCCAAGCTCACCAACACGGCCGACCTCATCCGCCTCATCATCCGCGACGAGGCCGTGCACGGGTACTACATCGGCTACAAGTACCAGAAGGGCCTCGAGAAGCTGTCGCAGGCCGAGCGCGACGAGCTCAAGAACTACACGTTCGAGCTGCTCTTCGAGCTCTACGACAACGAGGTGGAGTACACGCAGGACCTCTACGACGGCGTCGGCCTGACCGAGGACGTCAAGAAGTTCCTGCGCTACAACGCCAACAAGGCCCTCATGAACCTGGGCTACGAGGCGCTGTTCCCGCGCGACGAGACGGACGTCAACCCGGCGATCCTGTCCGCGCTGTCGCCCAACGCCGACGAGAACCACGACTTCTTCTCCGGCTCGGGCTCGTCCTACGTGATCGGTAAGGCCGTCAACACCGAGGACGAGGACTGGGAGTTCTGACCACCCCATCTCCACCCGCTGCCGGCTGGTACGACGACCCTCGTCGTACCAGCCGGCTGCGTTGGTGGGACGGCTCCGCGTGGACGTCGCAGGTCCAGCTCGCTCCAGCGGGCGGCGCAGCTGCGGTCGCCCCGCGCGGCGTCCGCCTCCGGCGGCCCGACGAGCCGCTGACGTACTCGCTCCCACCCATCACGGACTCCCGGTACGACGGTGTGCCGCAGGCCGACCAGCTCCGCGCCGTGATGGCGCGCTGGCAGGACGCCGAGGGGGACGTCTGCGTCCCGGGGGAGCTCGTCACCGCGCTCGAAGCGGTCACGCAGACGCAGCGCCGTGACGCGTCTGCGAGCGTGCTCCAACGCTTGGCGGGGCGTGCCGCGGCCACGTCGCTGGCGTACGCGGTCGACGCGCCCGGGATCGCCGGGTGGCCGCCTGCCGGCGACGAGGCATGGCGGTCCGCATCGAGCCACGGGAGTGAGGGGCCGAGCCCGACGGCGGCACCGCAGTCGACGGTCGCCGTGCCGTACGTGGGCTACGAGGACGACCAACCGCGTTCGGCCCGGTACGAAGCGGCAGGCCGCGGGCGACGTGGCGACTCAGGGTGGCGGATCCGCCGACGGAAGCCTCACTCACCCGTCTCGGAGATCGCGCGGGGATGCGTGGCGATGGCCGCGGCCGGGCTCTACGCCCTCTACGGCGGAATCGACGGTGCGTTCTCGGCGGTCGTTCTCGTGCTGTTCGCGGTGTTCGGCCTCGCGGTGGTGATCCGAGGGGTCCGTCGACTCGTCCGCTCCCGCGAGCCGTCGAGTGCCCGCGGGGGACCGGCATCCTCGGGAAACGTCGCGGATCTGTGACGCGTTTCACGGCCCTCAGGGGAAGGTAAAGGAAACTCCAAAGGTTAAACTGGACAAGCGTCCAATCAACGGTGGCGACCGCGGTACAGGACCGCGGATCGGGCCGTGAAGGAGTTGTCCACCATGCCTCGGGTCCTGCCCCGTGCCGCGTCCGCAGCGGCACTCGCTGCCATCCTCGCGATCGCACCGGCTGCCGGAGCTGTCGCCGTGTCGTCGATCTCGACCGGTGAGCGCTACCAATCGACAGGTGGCTCCGATGCGCCGATTCCTTACACCGTGGACGCCACCGGCATCACGTTGCCTGCCGGCTACCAGTTCGACGACAACGACCACATCAACGTGCGCACGAACCTCGACCCGAGCACGAACCTCCACGCCATCAACCTCCACCTCGAGAAGCTCAACGGCCAGGCGAGCGGTCAATGGATCGGGAAGTCGCACATCCCGTGGTCCGCGTTCGGGCTGAGCGGCTCGTTCTGCGTGGAGTGGGTCCAGATCAGCGACATCAACGAGCACTTCGGTGAGGGCCACCAGGATCCGGTCTGCGTCGACCCCACCCCGACACCGGAGCCGACGACGGAGCCCACCACGGAGCCGACGACGGAGCCCACCACGGAGCCGACGACGGAGCCCACCACGGAGCCGACGGTCGAGCCGACGACGGAGCCGACAGGTGAGCCGACCGTCTACCCGCAGCCCGTGCCCACGGGTGACCCGCTGCCCGAGCCGACGATCGAGCCGACGATCGAGCCGACCGGTGGAACCGGCGGCGGCAGCGGCTCGGATGGCGGGGCCACCGGCGGCTCCGGTTCGAGCGTGACGGACACCGACCCGGTTCCGGTCACCGAGGTGCTGGACGACCCGAGCCCCGACACCGTCGCGGCGTCCGAGGGCACCGACGAGGAGCTTGCTCACACCGGGGCGTCCGTGACGCAGGTGGTCGAGCTGACCCTGGCGACGATCTTCCTGGGGGCCGTGCTGCTGACGGCGAGCTTCGCCGCGCACCGCCGGACGCAGATCGTGCCGCCCGAGAAGGACTGAACGCACCAACGGCCGCGTGTCGCGCATGGAGAATCATGCGGGGCGCGCGGTCGCGTGCGTCCGGACCGCAGCTCGCTGACCAGTGCGGACGTGAGCAGCGGTAAGGGCAGCCTCCCCTGAAAAGCACCCCTGACCTGCGGGTTAGCAAGCCCTTCCTTGCTAGGCAGGGCGGCGGGAACGGGTCTAGCGTCGGTCGCGTAGCGCCCCATACCCCACTGTCGGAGGTCATCGTGAGCACGCTGATGGAACTGCCTGCGGTCACCGAGTGCTCGGTGTCCGGCTGTTCGTACAACGACCACTCGAGCTGCCACGCCGCGGCCGTCACGATCGGCGGCAGCGCCGGTGACGCGTCGTGCGCCACGTTCATCCCGCTCGGCACGCGCGGCGGCCTCGACAAGGTCGTCACCCACGTCGGCGCCTGCCAGCGCGCGGAGTGCAGCCACAACTCGTCGCTCGAGTGCACGGCGGACTCGGTGCGCATCGGTGCCGGGCACGACCACGCCGACTGCCTGACCTTCAGCCCCGCCTGACGTCCCGGACCGGCTCGACGGACGTCCTCGCCCGGCGTCGGTCGCAGCCCGACGATCGGCCCGGCCGATCGGCTTCACCCGAGCCCCCCAGCTCCAGTCGCGACGGCCGCCCGGACCACGTGTCCGTGGCGGCCGTCGTGCGTCGCGGGCTCGAACCGTCGCGAGCCGTGCCGTCCTGGCACGGCGGCCCGACGGCCGTCGTCGGCGCACCCCCACTACGATGGCTCATCCGCGACGAGAGGTAGGACGGTGCTGACGACGACCGAGCGTGGCTCGCCGCGTTCCCAGCTGGCGCTCGAGTTCCTGCGGCAGAAGGTCACGTCGGGGGAGTGGCCCGTCAACTCGCGCATCCCCACCGAGCCCGAGCTCATGGAGCTGATCGGCGTCGGGCGCGGCACCGTCCGTGAGGCGGTCCGGTCGCTCGCGAACCTCGGCATGCTGGAGACGATGGTCAGCCGCGGGACCTACGTGCGCTCGCGTCTGCCGGTGAGCAACGTGCTCGCCGAGTTCGTCGCCGGCTACGAGCTGAGCGACATCCTCGGGTTCCGCCGAGCCCTCGAGGTCGAGGGCGCCCAGCAGGCGGCGCTCCTGCGCACCGACGCGCAGCTCGCGGCCCTGCGCGCCGCGGTCGACGCGGACGCGTGCGTGCCGGGTGCCGAACGCGGCGTCGTCGAGCGCGGGCGCCTGCCCGGGCAGTTCCACCACCTGCTCATCGAGTGCACGGGCAACCGGCTGATGTCGGGCCTGTACGCGGGGGTGATGGTCGGGCTGCGTGCGGCGATGGACCGTGGCGAGGTGGCGCACGCCGCGCCGCTCGCGGACCGGCACGCCGACCACGTCGCGATCCTTGCCGCGGTCGAGGCACGTGATCCGTCGGCGGCCGCGCACGCGATGGTCCAGCACGCCGAGCGTGACCTGATCCTCCCTCCCGCCTGACCCGCGCCACCCACGGGTGCGCCGACGTGCCGACGTGCCGGTGAGTCAGTCGGTCGGGCGTGAGGCGGTCGATCGCGACCGACTCGTTCAGAGCCGGACCAGCTGATTCATCGCCCCGAGGTGGCGACGGCGTGCACGGTGGGTGACCTCGAGCGCATCCGGTGGGTGAGACAAGGTCGCGTTCGGCCAGCAATCGTCTGACTATGCTTAGGCTTCGCTAACTCCGATCTTGAGCATGGTGCGCATGGTCCTCACACGACGCCGTCCGGCGGCACTCCTCGCTGCGCTCGTGGTCCTCGCGACGGCGGCCTGCTCGTCGGGGTCGTCCTCCGGGCCGACGGCCGGCGCGTCCGGCCAGGTGCGGACCGTCGAGAACATCGACGGCTCACCGGTCCAGGTCCCGGAGCACCCCACACGCATCGTCACGCTCAGCGAGCCGACCACCGACGGCGTGCTCGCGCTCGGCCTGACCCCGGTCGGCATCGTCGCGGGCCGCGGGCAGAGCGGCGTCTCGCACTACCTCGAGGACCGCGCCAGCGGCATCCCGCTCCTGGGCGGCATCGCGCAACCCAACTACGAGGCGATCGGCAAGGCGAAGCCGGACCTGATCCTGGTCGACGGCACGAGCATCAACAACAACGACGAGGCGATCGCGATGCTGCGCCGCATCGCCCCGACGGTCTACGTCGGGTACGCGGGCGGCGACTGGCGCACGACGTTCACGAACATCGCCGCGGCCGTCGACGAGGCTGACGAGGGCAAGGCCGTGCTCGACGCCTACGACGAGCACGCTGCCACCGTCAGGGCGCAGCTCGCCCAGGCCGGACTCGACAAGAAGACCTACTCGATCGTGCGCTGGCAGGGCACCTCGGCCGCGCTCATCCTGCAGGACCTGCCGCCGGGCCAGGCGCTGATCGACCTGGGTCTGCCGCGTCCGGCGGCCCAGGACCGGCGCGGACGCGGCCACGCCGAGCCCGTAAGCCTCGAGAACCTGTCGACGATCGACGCCGACTACGTGTTCTTCGGGACGCTCGGCGGCTCGTCGGTCGACAACCCCGCGGCCGGCGGCGAGTCCGGGACGGACGGGGCGGCGACCGCGCTCGCGGCTGCCGAGCAGACCCCCGGATTCACCGACCTCACCGCGTACGAGGACGGGCACGTGATCCCCGTCGACGGGTCCACCTGGACCTCGACGGGCGGCCCGATCCTCATGACCTCGATCGTCGACGACGTCGCAACCGCGCTGCTGGGCTCCTGAAGCCTGCACTCGAACAGCCCCGACCGAGAAGGACGCCGATGCATCCCGTCACCCGGACCGACCGCCGACTCGCCGCGATCGTCGCGGTCGCGACCGCGCTGGCGCTCCTCGTCGTGGGGGCGGCTGCGCCCGCGCGGGCGGCGGGTGCGACGCTGATCGCACCGAAGACGCTCGTCGTCGGTGACGACCTGGTGCTGACGGGCACGGGCTGGCTCGACCAGGCCGGGGACGCCGGCTCGGTGATCGCCTTCAAGCTCGACGAGGGTGCCGTCCTGGCGACCGGCGACGTGAAGAACCCCGCGAGCGGCGCGGTGATCGGCAACAAGCAGGTCTACGCCGCGGTGCAGGCGGACGCGGACGGCGCGTGGGAGGTCCGGATCGCGTCTCCCGCCGCGTGGAAGGCCGGCGAGACGCACTCCGTCCGGCTGCTGAGCGGGTCGCTGCTCACGGGCGACGTGACGCGCAGCCAGTCGGCGACCTTCGAGGTCGTCGCGGCCGGCGTCGCCCCGAAGATCACCGAGCAGCCCGACGACGTGACCGTCACCGAGGGCGACGACGCGACGTTCTCGGCTGCCGGCACGGGCAGCCCGGACCCCGACGTCCGGTGGCAGACGGATGCGTCCGGCGCGTGGAAGGACGTCGCGGGTGGGACGTCCGACGCCCTCACGCTCGAGGACGTCGGCCTGGACCAGGACGGGACCCGCTACCGGGCGGTCTTCACGAACGCCTCCGGCGACGTCATCAGCGACCCCGCCACGCTGAGCGTGACGCCGCGGGCGGTCGCGACGCTCACCGTCCCGGCGACGCTGGTCGTGGGCGCCACGCTCGTGGTCTCCGGCAAGGGCTGGCTGAACCAGGCCGGGACGGCCGGCTCGGTGGTCGCGGTCAAGCTCGACGAGGGCGCGGTGACCGCCACGGGCGACGTGGTGAACCCCGCGACCGGGGCGGTGCTGCCGAACAAGACGATCGTCGCCGCGGTCGCGGCGGACAGCCGTGGCGCGTGGACGGTGTCGATCCCGTTCCCGAAGGCGTGGACGGCCGCAACCGCGCACAGCGTGCGCGTCCTGTCGGGTTCGCTGCTCACGGGCGACGTGACGCGCAGCCAGTCGGGAGACCTCGACGTCGTCGCCGCGGAGGTGCCGGCGCAGCCGACGATCTCCGTTCCGTCGCAGCTCGTGGTGGGGGACGAGCTGGTGGTCTCCGGCAAGGGCTGGCTGAACAAGGCCGGGACGGCCGGGTCGGTGGTCGCGGTCAAGCTCGACGACGGCGCGGTGACCACGACGACCGACGTGCTCAGCCCCGTCGACGGCACCGTGCTGGCCAACAAGACGATCGTCGCTGCGGCGAGGGCCGACGCGTCGGGCGCGTGGTCGCTCACCGTCCCGGTACCGGCGACCTGGGCGGCGGGCCAGACGCACAACGTCCGTGTCCTGAGCGGCTCGCTGCTGACCGACGACGTGGTCCGCAGCCAGGCGGGCGACGTCGTCGTCGTGGCCCCCGACCGTGGCTGCGCGGCCGACGAGGTGCTCGTGTCCGACACCGCGGCGGGTCAGACCGCGACGGCATGCGTCCAGCGCGACGTCAGCACGGGCGGGAAGCTCACGATCCGCGGTGACGGGTGGACGACGAGGTCCGGCAAGGCCGGCGCCACCGTGGTCCTCAAGCTCGCGAGCCGGCCCACGCCGAGCGGCACCGACTTCCAGTTCGTGCAGTCCGGCCAGGGTGTGCTGACGCACCCGGGCAACGGCAAGAAGGACGCGACGATCTGGGCGATCGCCACGGCGGACGCGACCGGGCACTTCTCGACGACGGTCGCGGTGCCGGGTGCCGCGAACGTGCCCTCGACCGTCGGCGCGGCCGGCACGCTCAAGGCCGGCAGCAAGCTCGTCGTGCACCTGCAGACCGGGCTCTTGACCACGGACACGACGCACAGCGTCGACTCCGCGTCGCTCGTCGTCGACGGCACCGCCTACGCGGGCGACCGCGACGGCCAGGTGACGACCTGCAAGGCGACCGGTCCGGCCACGGCCCGCGTCGTCGCGCCCGCCGGACAGGTGGTGGACCCGGTCGCGGGTCCGATCCTGTCTGCCGGCGGGACGCTGCACCTGGTGGGCTCGGGCTGGTGCGCCGCGGACCCGGCCAACGGCGGGTCCGTGATCGCGATCAAGATCGACGAAGGCACCTACAGCCACCCGGCCGGCGAGCTGGTCAACGCGAACCCGCAGGTGTGGGCCTTGATCCGTGTGAACAGCGCCGACGGGTCCTTCGACACGACCATCACGCTGCCGACCGCTACGGGTGCCGGCTCGAGCACACCCGCGTTCGGCGACGGCGCGCACTCGCTGCGGCTGCTCTCGGGCTCGCTCAAGAGCGGCGACGTGATCCGCTCGGTCGAGACGGGCACGTTCACGATCGGCGCGTACAAGCCCAACGGGCTGCCGGACCCGGTGGAGGCGACCGAGGACCTCACCGCCGCGACGCGGCACGGGGTCACCGTGCGGCGCACGGCCTCCGCGCTGACCGTCACGATCCCCCGCAGCGGGGACGGGGCCTGGGCCTACCTCACGGCGTACCTGCCCGACGGGTCGGTGCGCTACCCGTTCGCGTCGACCTGGTTCACCACGGACGACGACGTGGTCCGCGCGCCGCTGGCCGGCGTCACGCTGCCCACCGGGACGTGGCGGCTGGCCGTGCAGAGCCCGGACGGCACCGTCCTCGGGTGGGCGTCGGTGACGGTCCCGGCGGCGGCCGGACAGCCGACGGGCACGGGCGACGGCACGGACGACGATCCGGGCAGCGACCGGAGCGACGACGCCTCGACCGATCCGACGAGCACCACGACCGACGCGCCGTCCGACGACGCGCCCGCCGGCACGTCGCCGCGGACGACCCCGCGCATCCAGCCCGTCGCAGCCGTGAAGAAGGCCGCGCCGACGACGACCCCGAAGCCGCCCGCGGCCGACGGGGACGCCCTGGCCGCCCTGCCGCGGGGCGGCGTGACCGCCACCCAGGAGGGTTCCGTGGTCACCCTCACGCTGCCCGGCACCACGCCCGGCGACTGGGTCTTCGTGTACGTCTACTCGACCCCGGTGCCGGTCGCGTGGGTGCAGGTCGACGCGGCGCGTCAGATCCGCGTGGACCTGAGCCGGCTGGGGGCCGGCGAGCACAAGGTCGCGGTGCTCGACGAGGACGGAACGCTGGTCGGCTGGGCCGACGCCACCGTCGAGGGTCCGGCGGTCGAGGAGCCGGCGCCGGCGCCGCTCGCGGCCGAGCCCGAGGCCGGCGTCCCCGCCGCGCCAGTCGGCGCCGCACCCGTGACCGTCGCGGCACCTGCCGAGGGGCTCGGGACCGCGAACGCCGTGCTCATCGGCGTCGCAGCCGCGCTCCTGGTCGCGGGTGCGGCCGTGGTGGTCGTCGTGCGACGACGCCGGACCGCGAGAGTGGGAGGTGCGGCGTGATCCGCGGGAGGCGCGGCGTCGTGCGCGCGCGGATCGCCGTCGTCGCGCTCGGGGCGGCGCTCGCGACGTGGCTGCTGGCCGCGCCCGCCCGGGCGCTGCCGCCCGGGGGAGCCGGCCCCAGCACGCCCGGGACCAGCTCCACGGTGTCGGGCTCCGTCAAGGCCGGTGGGTCGATCCGGTTCACGCTCACGGGTTTCCCGGGCGGCGAGGTCGTGTACGTCAAGATCGACGACGGACAGGGCTACAGCGACCAGACGCTGCAGGGCGCGGGCGTCGTCTACCAGCAGAAGATCCCGTCCAGCGGCACGGTGTCCGGCTCGTTCGCCCTGCCGTCGGTGATCGGGACCGGCAAGCACTGGCTGCGGTTCCTGGCCAGCGAGGAGTTCGTCGACGCCAAGGGCAACCAGGGCATCAACGGGTTCACCAACCGCAGCCCGAGCTTCACGGTGGTCGCGACGAGCAACTCGACGGGGACCAAGGACTCGTCGAAGGACTCCTCGAAGGGCTCGTCACAGGGCACGGACACCGGCAGCGCGGGCACGTCGAGCACGAAGGACGGAGACTCCGGCGCGTCGGGTGACGACGGCACGACGAGCAGCGTCGACGCACCGGCCACCGACGGCGGAGCCGCGACGGCCGACCCCGTCGAGCCCGGCGCCGTCGTCACCGCACCCGCTGCGCCGCAGGCCACGCCGCTCCCGACGGCCCTGTCGAGCGCCGTCCCGACCCCGTCCGCCACGGACGTCGCGGCACCGCAGTCGGCTCCCGCGGCGACTCCTGCGGCGCCCCCCGCACCCGTGGCCGCGGCTCCGTCAGACGGCGGCGGCGGCTTCCCGGTCGTCGGGCTCGCGGCGGTCGTCGCCGTGCTGGTGCTCGGCGGGCTGGGGGCGTGGCTGGCGCTGCGTCCCCGCCGGACGACGACCGGGTGAGCGCGGCGTCCCTGACGCTGGCGGCCGGGGAGCCGGAGACGGGCCGGCGTGCGCCGGGAAGCCGCCGCACGCTGGTGATCGTCGGGTCGGCGCTCGCGCTGGTCCTCGTCGTGCTCGTGTCCCTCAGCGTCGGCTCGCACGCCATGCCGCTCGGCCGGACCTGGGAGCTGCTGCTGCACCCCGACGGCAGCGCGGACGCGGCCGTCCTGCACGACCTGCGGCTGCCCCGCACGCTCGTCGGGCTCGTCGCGGGCGCAGCGCTGGGCCTGGGCGGTGCGCTCATGCAGCAGCTCACGCGCAACCCGCTCGCCGACCCGGGCATCCTCGGCATCAACGCCGGCGCGGCGCTCGCGGTGGTCCTGGTCGCCGCGGTCGTCGGCGTCACGGGCGTTTGGTTCACCCTGTGGTTCGCGTTCGCCGGAGCGGCCGTCGCCGCCGTGGGCGTGTACGCGCTGGGCGCAGCCGGCCACCACGCGGCGACCCCCGTGCGCCTGGCGCTCGCGGGCGTCGCGATCAGCGCGGCGCTCGGGGCGCTGACGCAGACGATCGTGCTCGCCGACGCCGAGGCGTTCAACGAGTTCCGGTTCTGGGTGTCGGGCTCGCTCGAGGGCCGCGGGTGGCCGGTGCTCGACGCGGTCACGCCGTTCGTCGTGGTCGGGGTCGTCCTGGCCCTCCTGCTCGGGCCCGCGCTCAACGCACTGGCGATGGGCACCGAGCCGGGCATCGCGCTCGGTGCCCGGCCGGCACGCGTGCGCGCGCTGACCATGCTCGCGGTGGTGCTGCTGTGCGGCGCTGCCACGGCCGCGGCCGGCCCGCTCACGTTCGTCGGGCTCGCGGTGCCGTTCGTCGCCCGCGCGCTGGTGGGCCCGGACCAGCGCTGGGTCGCACCGGTCTGCCTGCTGCTGGGCCCGGTGTGGCTGCTGGCGGCCGACGTGCTG
>Ga0160447_101143_pt1 | contig 10628 bp, 6 predicted proteins | sample HID1973K_E1MG_FD_108222 | JGI IMG/M metagenome (GOLD analysis project Ga0160447, IMG submission 108222) | Enriched mosquito-associated microbial communities from UW Madison campus, WI, USA - HID1973K_E1 MG | ecosystem: Host-associated > Arthropoda: Insects > Digestive system > Unclassified ...
CGGCAGCCTGTCCGGCGGGGCCGTCCAGCACGAGCCCGCCCCCGCGGAGGCGGACCGGCCCGTTTTCGGGATCGACCGGAACGAACCCCTTCCGCCTGAACAGCACCCCCGGGCACGCGCAGCGCAGGGGCAGTCCTTCACCGACGAGCTCGTGTGGATCGGCACGGGCAACAGCCAGCGTGCCTACTCTGCCACCTGCCGCCTCATCCCGGGCTCCGACGGCCGGCAGGCGGGCGCTGTCCTGGCCCTCACGGACGTCACCCCCCTGGTGGAGGCCCTTTCGGCCAAGGACCAGTTCGTGGCCAGCGTCTCCCACGAACTGCGCACGCCGCTGACTTCGATCCTGGGCTACCTGTCCATCGCCATGGACGAGGAGGGGCTGGACCCGGAACTGGAGCACTGCCTGGAAGTGGCCAAGCGCAACGCCGAGCGCCTGTTGAACCTGGTGGCGGACCTGCTGACCATCGCGTCCGGCACGCTCACCGTCCGGCCACGGCCGGCGGATCTGGCGGAGGTTGCCGCGCAGAGTGTGGACGCCGCACGGCCGCGGGCCACCTCCGGCGGAGTCACGCTCAGCCTGGAAACCGAGGGGCCCGCAGCGGGCCGCTTCGACCCGGACCGGCTGGGCCAGGCCATCGACAACCTGGTCTCGAATGCCATCAAATACACACCCAAGGGCGGCACGGTGACAGTGCGCGTGCGCAGGGAGGACGGCAACTTGGTGTGCGAGGTGGCCGATACCGGGGTGGGGATGACGGATGAGGACTTGGCGAACGCGTTCACGCGCTTCTTCCGGACGGCCAGCGCCCACTCGTCAGCGATTCCGGGCGCGGGCCTCGGCCTCGCCATCACCCGGTCCATCATCGAGAACCACCGCGGCAGCGTTACGCTGGCCAGCCGCCACGGCCAGGGGACCACGGCAAAACTGACTCTGCCCGAGTCGCATGCGGTGGAAGGGTCCCCCGCCGGCACGAGGTAGCAAAGGCCAGGCACGGGAGAGGCCGGGCACCCGGAATAGGACCCGGCACCCGGCCTGTAGCCGAAACAGCGCTGCAGCGTCAGCCCTGCTTAACGAGGGCAGCCTCCAGGTTGATCTTCACCTTGTCGCTGACCAGCACTCCCCCGGCTTCCAGCGCGGCGTTCCAGGTCAGGCCGAAGGCCTTGCGGCTGATCTCGGTTTCGGCGGAGAAACCGGCCCGCGTGGCCCCGAACGGGTCCACGGCCACGCCGGTGAATTCAACCTCGAGCTCCACGGGCTGGGTGACGCCCTTGATGGTGAGGTCACCGCTGAGGGTGTAGTCCTCGCCGTCGCCCGTGATGGACGTGCCGCGGAAGGTCATCTCCGGGTACTTTTCGACGTCGAAGAAGTCCTCGCCCTTGACGTGGCCGTCGCGGTTGGCGTCGCCCGAGTCGAAGCTGGCGGTGGCCACTGTTGCGCGCAGGCTGGAGTCCTGCAGGGAGTCACCAACCCGGGCTTCGGCCTCGGCCTGGGTGAAACGGCCGCGGACTTTGCTGATGCCTGCGTGCCGGACACTGAACCCGATCTCGCTGTGGGACATGTCCAGGGTCCACGTCCCGGGGGTCAGTTCCTGGGGAAGAGTCATGGCCAATCTCCTCTTGTTCGAAGGTCTGCGGGCACGGGCAGCCCGCCGCCGGCGTGTGCCGTCGTGGCCAGCCTATTCCCCGCAGCGCCGCCTGGGCAGGGCCGATGGGCCATAGTTCATCTGCCGGCTACCGGGCGGTCACCAGTTCACGTGCCTTCCCGGCAGCAGGCTTGGGCGCAGGGCGTACGACGGCGGGCTCAAGCCTTTGGTTTGCCCAGCGGCGGATGGGTGCCTCCACCAGCCGCGAGGAGGCGAACGCCAGCACCACGGTGAGGACGGCGGCGAACCCGACGCGGACGGACAGCGACGGCACGAGGGGAAGCAGCAGCAGGTAGACGGGAATGTGCCAGAGGTACATGCCGTAGGAGAGTTCGCGGCCGGGCCAGGCGAGCCAGGGGTGGCTGAGGACCCGGCCCAGGAAGCCGGCCGGCTGCAGGACCAGTGAGCCGATCAGCACCGCTGCCAGCAGCGAGAGGGTGGTGGGCCCCGCGGTCCAGAACACCGTGAACCAGGTGCCGGGCGTGTCCGGTTCCTTGAGCAGGAACAGCGCTGCCACCAGCACGGTCCCCGCGGCCGGGGCACCCCAGCGCGCGGCGGAGACCAGGGCGGCGTGCACCCGGGAGCCGTTGCGGACGGCGGTGAACAGCAGCGCGAGGGCGCAGCCGATCAGCAGTTCGTCGGCCCGCGTGTCCGGCCCGTTGTAGAGCCGGTTCAGCGGCGCGCCGGACGTCACCAGGGCGAAGCGTTCCAGCGCGAAGGCGGCGGCGAGTCCGGCAGTGACCCACGCGGCGGTCCGCAGCCTGCAGTACCGGAGCATGACCAGCAGGAGCACCGGCCACACCAGGTAGAACTGTTCCTCGACGGCGAGCGTCCAGGTGGGGCCGAGGGTCTCACCCGCCATCGAGTCGCCGAACGCTCCCACGTGCGCGAAGTTCATGACGTAGGCGGCGGCGGGAAGGATGAATCCTGCCTGGCCTCCCCAGCCGGAAGCGGGGAAGACGAAGCCGACGACGGCGATCACCGCGCACAGTGCCAGCAGCGCAGGCCACAGCCGGGCCAGGCGTTTGGCGTAGAAGATCCCCATGCGGACGCGGCCCGTCGCGAGCCGCTCCTTCATGATCAGCAGCGTGATCACGAAGCCGCTGAGCGTGAAGAAAACATCCACACCGATGAAGCCGCCCGGCATCTGGGCGGTGAGGGTATGGAAGAAGAACACCCCCACAACGGCCACCGTACGGAGGCCGTCCAGGGAGTGCTTCCGCCCTGAGATGATGCTTGTTTCGTACCCTGTTTCGTGCGCTGTTCTATGCGCGGACGCGCCCTCCGCAACCGACAAATTTCCACTGCTTGACCTAAGAACCACCAAGCCAGCATATATAACGTTTCGGTAACTAGGCTAAATGGCGGCTGGGAAAAGCCTCCATGGATCACCCCGGTAGGAAGTATCCGGAGACGTCCGCGATGAGGTGCGTGGACCCCGCTGACCGGTTGAACAGGATGACATATCCGTTCAACCCCACAGGTGAAGTTACGGAGTTCGCAACAATCTGGCCCCTATCAAAGTTCAGGTTGGATACGTCCGGGCGCGACGCCGTCAAGGGATACGCAGTTATGTAGCCGTTGGAGCCGGCCTGGGCCACAGTCAGGTTGAAGACTATGGCCGTGGCGTCCTCGGGAATACCGCGTTCACTGCTCGCCTGAATGGCCGCTTGAGAATCCGACAGGGCCGGATTGCCGGGTCGCGTGTCCAGGAAGCGTGTAGGAGCGGCCAGCGGCTGGAAGGTGCCGCCCGCTGTCGGTGTTCCCGACAGGTAGTAGCCGGACACGTCGGCGATCAGGTGCGTGGAACCCTTGGAGCGGTTGAAAAGCATCACCTTGCCGTCGGGCCCCACGGGCACGGTGACCGAATTGGGGATGATCTGCCCCGTGTCGAAGTTGACGTTGGAAGCGTCCGGCCGGTCCACTCCGGAGGGATACGCGGTGACGAAGCCGAAGGACTTCGATTCGGCAACGGTCAGGTTCAGCACAACGGCGGAGACGGTGGCCGGCAATCCGTTGGCTCCTGCCACCTGGAAGGCCCGGGCAGTATCGGGCGCGACGGCGGTGGTGTTCCGGGTATCCAGGAATCGCTTGGGTGCGATCGGCCTGAAAGCGCCCGCAGCCGTCACCTCACCTTCGCGGTAGTAGCCGGAGATATCGGCCAAAAGGTGCGTGGCCCCGGCGGACCTGTTGAAGAGTGTCACCTTCCCGTCCGCGCCTACAGGAACGGTGACGGAGTTGGCCACGATCTGGCCCTTGTCGAAGTTCACGTTGGAAGCATCCGGACGCGCGGTCCCGGAAGCGTAGGCAGTGACAAACCCGAAGGAACGGGCTTCGGCCACGGTGAGGTTGAAGACCACTGCGGACACCTTGGCCGGTATACCGTTGCGCCCTGCCACCTGGAAGGAGACGGCGGAATCTGTGGCCACGATGGAGCTGGTACGGGTATCAAGGGCGCGGAACGGCGTGACGGTGATCAGAGATCCGGCAACCGGCGCCATGCTGGTGGCGAACTTGTGGGTCCACTCGGCTGTGGCACCGGCCATCAGGGTGTAGCCAGCGACCGCCCTTGCTGAAACGGTAATGGTTCCCGAACCGGCATGGACCCCGGCGGCCAGAACACTGCCGTCACGCACGTATTCCACGCCCTGCAACGAGGGGACGGTCAGCGTGTCATCGTCAGCACCATCCTTGTCGGAGAACGTTACTTCAGCCGGGATGACGGTTTTGGCGGGCAGATCCGATGCAGTGAGGGCAAGCGCCGTGCCGGCGTCCAGCAGACCCGCTCCGCAACCTTCGGTGCAGGCGACTGGGAGCGCCCGAGCGGTGGCTTTAAGCCGGGCTTCCACCATGTCCGGCGTGTAGGTGCTGCCCACTTCAGACATGAGCATGGCCGCGACGGCGGATACGTGCGGAGCGGCCATGGAAGTGCCTTGCAGGAGCTCGTAGGCCTCTCCCTCGGGCACGGTGGAGCCCAAGTTCGAGGTGGAGACGATGCCGGTCCAGGGGTTCTCACTGGTCATGTTGCTGCCGCCGGGGGCGGTGATGTCCACGGCGGACCCGTAGTTGGAGTAGTCGGCACGGGCGCCGTCGAGTCCGGAGGCAGCCACAGTGATGACGTTCTGGCAGTTGGCCGGGCTCATTTCAGACGCCGGGCGGCCGGAGTTTCCGGCGGCCGCCACCACCACGGTGCCGGCATTATGGGCAAAGTTGATGGCGTTCTGTTCGGTAACGGAGCAGGCGGAGACTCCTCCAAGGCTGAGGTTGACCACATGCGCGCGTCTAGGATTAGCGGGTACTCCGGCCACCGTGCCGCCAGCGGCCCAGATGATGGAGTCCGCCACGTCCGAGATGTAACCTCCGCAGGGGCCGATGGCGCGGATGGGCAGGATCTTCGCAGCAGGCGCGACGCCGGTAATGCCTTCGCTGTTATTTCCGAAGGCGGCAATGGTCCCGGCCACGTGCGTGCCATGCCAAGAGGAGCGTGACGCCGGGAAGCCTGGCTCGCACTGGTTGTCACTGGCCCAATCGCCCTGGTCGAGCGGGACGGGGTCACGCCCGTCGCCGTCCCGGGCCCAGTCCGGGTTGGACAGCATGTCGTAGCCGGCGAGTACGTTGTTGTCCATGTCCGAGTGATAGGTGGTACCGCTGTCCACCACGGCCACCACAGCACCCTCACCGCGGTTGTAGTCCCAGGCGGCGAGTGCCCGGATGCCGGCTGTCTCGTCCCAGAGGGCCCACTGGGACGGGTATCCGGGGTCGTTGGGGGCAGTAGCGGTTGCCTGAACGATAGTGTCCGGCTCGGCGTAAGCCACGTCGGGGCTGGAGCGGAGTGCCGCGAGGAACGTGTCAGCGTCGGCACCCTGAAGTGACTTGCCGGTTTTCACCACCTGCGCACCGGTAGCGGTGGCCCGCACGTACTGGGCGGCGGTGCCCACGCGGCCTGCGGCTGACCGTGCGGCCTGGGACGTCACCGCTGCTTCGGAAGCAATGTTTCCGCGGCTCTTGAGGCCCACGATGAACTGGTCAGTGGGGGCCTGGGTTGAAGCGGCCCGGGAACGCGGGTCCCGCAGGGGAAGCTCGGCAGCCGCGGGCTGCTTGGCGGGCTGGGGTGGCTCGGTGGCCTGGGCGGGAAGGGCCGTCAGGGCAGCACCGGCAAGTACGGTAACCAGCGTGAGGGCAGCGGCAGCGAAGGGCCGGGGGTTGAACATGGGCGGGCATCCTTGAGACGGGCGCGGGCCACGAACAAGGGGCCTGGCGCGGACAGCCGGGAATCACCAGCTGACCCCCGCCCTGATTATAGCCATCGAGTTGACTATTCGGAGGACATTACGAGAGTACATGCCCTGTTCGCCCGCAGGGGCGTCCGTCCAACTTCCGCCCCAAGCTCACTCCATCTTCTTGACTGGGACTCGGGGACAGAGCCTAGAACAACGACAAAGTCCCGAGCGAAGGCATCGTTTCCACGTCCCCCGATACTGAACGGTTAGAACCGTGTGCCGCTCGCAGCAAGGAGCACCTGGCACGAGGTTGCCTGCCACGACAGGCTTGGCGACTTTATGTGATGGTACGGTCGCGTCTAGGAGGTCACCAGTGCAGCTTTCGGAACTATCGCGCCAGTCGCGAGTACCCGTGCCATCAATCAAGTTCTACTTGCGTGAAGGCCTGCTTCACCGTGGGCAGCCTCTCTCGCCACGTACGTCTGCTTACGACGCGAGTCATTTGCGGCGGCTGGAACTGGTCAAAATACTTATCGACGTCCAAGGGCTGTCCGTGGCGGGCACCCGAAAAGTGCTGGAGGCGGTGAATACGGCTGCCATCGACGAGGCGGCATCAATTCGCCGGGGAGTTGCGGCGCTGTCAGCAGATCGCGTCGGCCCCCAGAATCCACAGGAGTCCGCGCCACCAGAATTAGTATCTGAGCTCGGCAACCGGCACGGCATGGATGATCCGAACATTTGCGCCCTGACCCAGGCTTTGGATACTGCTGTAAAGGCGGGCACACCAGTGGACCCGGCCACACTCACACTCGCGTGGGAGCTGCTGGTCAAACTGGCAGCGGCGACACTTACCGACCTTCCGGCGGATCCTACCGATGCCGCGGAGCATGTCGTCATCGGCACGGCAATTCATGACCGGTTGATTTCCGCACTTTGGTTTCTTAGCCGTCGGGAGGCCGCGGAAAGACTCGTCGCGAACAGAGCGGGGTCGATCTGTCAGGGCCGTTGAACTAAAACTAACGCTTCTGTTCAGTGAATCGGACTCCTCCTCCGTCCTTCAATAGCAGGCGCAGGGCCCAGGACCAGCGCAAGGGATATTCCGTCAACTTCCTGAAGCCAGTAATCACATTCCGTGGTGCCGTCGAACGCGTGTTTGCCCCATCCGGTCCCCGGGACGCGGGGCAGCCCGAATTCACCTGGTGCCGGCCTCCGGCGGGCGTTGCCGCTGGCCTTCCAATAGGCTTCGGCCACGGCCCAGTGTCCAATGGAGGGCTGAAAGGTCGCCTCGGTGGTCCTTGCCAGCCAGCGCAGCGCAGCTGGACGGTGGACATGCCGTTGCACGTCTATGCCCACAGGCAGCGAGCACCGCGCCACCGCCAGGCAGCCCGGGGTGTGGCTGGCGCTCCACCACGCCAGGCACGAGCTGCAGAAGTTCTGACCGGTTTCCCCTTCCGTATTCAGAGCGGGCGACAAGCAGCACTGTCCGCTCTTCTGCAGCAGGCGGATCATCCTGCGCCCCTCGCCCATTCGTGGCGGACCCGCTTCTTCTCCGGCGCGGGTCCGCCACGCCTCCAATCCGCCCCGCCTATCCATGGCAGGCGGACGGCCGAGCCCAGAAAGCTTCACTATGTCCACGAGTGTTTCCTAGGCTTGGACCACCACGGACTGATAGCTGCCACCGATCTCCATCGAATTCACCAAAACCCGGAATGGTTGCGCGCCGTCAAGGGCGGCTGCTCCGTCTGCTCCGGATACGAAATGAGTTGTCCCGGGAACCTGTGCACGTGCCTTCATCCACAGTGCCTGTTGCACGCCAAGGAGCGCCGCTGAGGACTGGGTGTCACCCAGGACCGCCTTTGGAGCGCTGACCACGGCCTGCGTCAGGTGGAGGCTGTTGATGGCCCGGCGCTCAAGCTGGTCGATCTGGTCCCTGCCCGGCGCAGCAGCAATGACCACATCGATGTCGCAGGGTTCCAGCCCGGCTGACCGGATGGCTTGGTACATTGCCAGCCTCCACGCTGTGGGGTCCTGTTTGATGTTGCCGCAGCCGCTGTCGTCTCCAGCGAAACCAAACCCCAGTATCCGGGCCGGAGGCACCGCCTGGACGTGGTCCGTGGATTCCAGCAGCATCGCCGCGGCTGCACCGCTGTAGAGGCGGCCGCTGTTGCCAAAGGGCCGGAGCGTGTCCTTGCTGAGGTAGCCGTCAATGCGCGCGTAGCCAGCCAACAGGGCAGTGGACGCTTCATCCGCCGACAGGACAATCACACGATCGCAGGAGCCGGAGGCAATCAGCTGGTGGCCGAAGTGCAGGGCGCTGACAGCGCTGGTGCTTCCGGCACAAAACGTCGCTGTAGGTCCCCTCAGTCCGTGAAGCAGGGCGACATGGCCGGCGGAGGCGTTCATCACGGTGTTGGGGAACAGCCTGGTGTTGCCTGCCCCCTCGGTAATGAGGCCGCGTTGGAAAGCCTCCACCGTAGACATCGGTCCCGAAGCAGTGGCAAAGATGAGCCCGGTTGTTTGGAGCTCGGTCCGGCTGAGCGGCCTTTCCTTGAGCAATTGCCCCACCACCGATGCCGAGCGTTTGCTGAGGGCATCGAGGCGTCGGAGCGCAGTGGGGTTGATGCCTGATTTCTGCACGGATTCCGGTACTTCCCCGATGGGGAAGGGGCCGTATTCGTCGATGGCTACCGAACTGTTGCCGTAAAGCGGGGTCCCGGAGAACAGTGCTTCGGCTACGGCCTCGGAGTTTCCGGCAGGACCCACCATGGATGCCACAGCGGTGATACCCACCTGCCGTGCCGCGGGCGCTGCCCGTTCGCCGGCGTTGGCCTTGCTGCGGAAAACCAGCGTCGAGTTGTTGCCGCCGAACGCAAACGAGTTGGACAGGGCCAGGGAGATGGCTGCCGGGCGCCCGGAGCCCGGCACGGCATCGAAATCGAGCGTTTCTTCGAAATCGTCCGGGACCACCGTGGGCGGAAGGACCTGTTCACGCAATGCCATGACGGTGGTAACGGCTTCAACTGCTCCGGCGGCGCCCAGCGTGTGGCCGATCATGGACTTGGTGGAACTCATGGGGATGTTGTGCTCGCCAAGGTGGAGCAGAATCTTCTTCTCGCCACCGTCGTTGGCAGGAGTGCCCGTGCCGTGGCCGTTGATGTAATCGATCTGCTCTGCCGTGGCGTCGGCCATCTCCAGGGCAGACATCATTGCAGAGAGGGCACCACGGCCGCGCGGATCGGGCGCGGTGGGGTGGTGGGCGTCCGCCGACAGGCCGTATCCGGACAGGACAGCCAGGACGGGAGCTTTGCGGGCATGGGCGGATTCGGCCCTTTCCAGGATCAGGAATCCGGCACCTTCCCCGAGGGTGAGGCCTTCGCTTTTGCTGTACGGGGCGCAGTCTTTCGGTGATAGGGCACCCAGGCAGGAGAACCCGCCGAACGACAAATAGGCCAATGGGTCCACGCCGCCGGCCACCACCATGTCCGCTGCCCCGGTCCGGAGGTACTCCATGCCGTTGGCGATGGCCACCGACCCTGCTGCACACGCATTTGAGTGCACCGTCCGTGGCCCGAAGAGCTTGAAACGCGCGGCCAGGTAGTCGGCCGTGGCGTGCAGCGGGTACTGGCGCAGGAGCCCGGCGTCTGCCTGCCGCAGGCCCCGGGCGAGCCACTGGCGATGAAATTCCTCTCCCCTCCGCGCACCGCCGAGCGATGTGCCGATGGCCAGCCCCACCCGATGGTTTTGGTAGGGACTATCGACGGCCAAACCCGCTGTTGTCAGCGCTTCTTCGAGGGCGATGCGGCTGAGGATGATGCTGCGGTCATCGTCGTCGTCGGCATCCACGTGCTTGGAGCGCACCTCACCGGCCCGGGTGCTGATCAGCCCGGGGTGGGGTACCACGCTGACCGTGGAGAGTCCGGACTTTCCGTCAGCAATGTTTTGCCAGCATTCGTCCGCCGTGTCGCCCACCGCGGTCATCATCCCGATGCCGGTAACTACGATTGTCATGTCTTATCCGCCGATCTGCTGGGTCCAGGACTGCGGGTCAACGGCGGGACGGGCCACTGTGGACAGGGTCCGGCCCCCGGCAACGAGCGTCAGCCCGGGAACGCAGTACGGGACGTCGAGGAGCAGGAGCCCGAACCCGGAGTCGAGGCCCGCCCGCGCCGTGGCGGTCTGGACCTGGCCCACCGTGACTCCCTCGTCAGTGACGGCGGTCCCGGCTTCCGGGAAGTCTGCGTTGTCGCTCACCGCTGCCACAACTTTCCGGCCCGGCGCTTCAAGCTGGACGCCGGCTTTGCCCCGGTATTCGTCGTCGCGGTTTGGCGTGGCCATCCACTGGATGCCTGCTTCGAAAATGTTCAGGCCCTGGGCCTGAGAGGGCAGTACCGGGTGGTTCACTTCGGCCTGGGCGCGGTGGAGGACCTTCTTGTCGATGCGGCCGCCACCAATGTCCTGGGCGCGTTCCACCAGCCGGTCGAACGCGGAAGACCCGGCGGCGGACGTGATGACCAGGTAGCCGTATTCGGCGGTGGTGCCGATGCGGACGAGCATGCAGGCGGTTCCGTTGAGCGTGCCACGGCGCCATTCGTTGAGGAGGATTTCGGAGATGGGCTCGTCAGTGACGTCCTCTGCGACCTGCCAGGACAGCGGGCCTTCAACGGCGAGGACGGCAGCCAGGTCTTCTGCGTCCTCGGCGAAGGTGCCCTCCAGGCCAAGGCTTTCGATGGCGGCCAGGGCCACCGGCAGCAGCGGTGCCTGCGAG
>Ga0160447_101152_pt1 | contig 10582 bp, 9 predicted proteins | sample HID1973K_E1MG_FD_108222 | JGI IMG/M metagenome (GOLD analysis project Ga0160447, IMG submission 108222) | Enriched mosquito-associated microbial communities from UW Madison campus, WI, USA - HID1973K_E1 MG | ecosystem: Host-associated > Arthropoda: Insects > Digestive system > Unclassified ...
ACGGTGTGGATTGTTGATCGGCCTCTTGAGAAGCGCGCTGAGGCGCCGGGCTCGAGTGGCGGCTTCGGCATTGAGGATTTTCTTAAATACAAATCGGTGTTTTTCTGATCGTCATCGAATCTGACTGAGGATGCTGTGAACCGACGTACTCTTCTTCGATATTTGGGTGTCTCGCTGGCAATGCCGACGTTCGGAGCGCTCGCGCAGTCCGGGAACATACGTGTTGTGGTACCCCTGCCCGCCGGGAGCTCAAATGACCTCATCGGACGGGTCCTTGCAGAGCAGATGCAACGGTCACTCGGACAGACTCTCATCGTTGACAACCGCGCGGGCGCCAACGGTGTAATCGGGACAATGAACGTCGTAAGGGCGACGCCAGATGGGCTGACACTTCTTCTGGCATCCAACTCGCCTCTTGCGGCAAATATGGCGTTCGTAAAGAACTTGCCCTATGACCCGCGCAAGGACATTACGCCGATCGCCGGTGCGAGCCTGACCAACCACGTTTTGATGGTCAAGGCGAATTCTCCTTTGAGGACACTTGCGGACTTCATTAGTTATGCAAAAGCCCATCCGGGAAAGGTCAGCGTCGGCTACTCGACGACCTCTGTACAACTGCAGATTGCCACGATGAACAAGCTGGCCGGAATCAAGCTGCTCCCCGTGGCCTACAAGGGCTCGCCTGCGACCATTAACGATGTGATCGGAGGCATGCTGGATGCGACCCTTACGGATCCCGGGAACGCGCTCGCGCAGGCGAAAGGAGGCAATCTCCGCGCCTTGGGTGTGAGTTCCCTAAAGCGCAATCCTATAACCCCGGACTGGCCAGCCATCTCTGAAACTTTGCCGGGATTTGATTTTCCGTCGTGGAACGCGTTTGTTGGGCCGGCCGGAATGCCTCGCGAACTTGTAACGAAGATTAGCGCGTCAGTAGCAAATGCGCAGAAACAGAAAGACGTCACAGATCGTCTCGCGATCCACGGGATGGTGCCTTTGACCATGGGTCCGGACGAAGTTAGATCATTCATAAGTTCCGAAACCGATAAATGGGTGCGACTCGCCCGTGAGGCGAACATTCAACCGGAGTGAGTGAGGGAAGCAATGTCTGAGAATCGAACGCTGTCTATAGCACAATACGCGGTCTCTACTTCATATCATGCTCTCCCGGATGAAGTTCGGGAGCGCGCGAAGCAGGTAATCATCGACGAAATTGCATGCGCGTTTTTTGGAGGACGCAGCCTCGCTGGAGATCTGACTGCTAGGTACGCTGCACAAATCGGCGGGAACCCCGAGGCGCGGATCTATTCCACCGGCAGACGGGTGTCGGCTCCTTACGCGGCGCTGGCGAACGGAGCCGCGGGGCACGGGGAAGAGGTCGATGGAGCGCATGTTGTGGGCGGACATCCTGGCGCCTCGATAGTGCACGCATCAGTAGCGATGGCGGAACGACAACGAACGACGGGCGCAGAGTTAGTAAACGCGGTGGTGCTTGGCTATGATGTCGGCACTCGGGCCGTAGAAGCGTGTGGGGAACTCTTTTCTGTTCGAGATCGATTTAGCCTGATGTCGGACTTTTTGTTCACGCTCGGTGCCGCTGTCGCAGCAGGACGGATTCTGGGACTGGATCCGGTGCGCCAATGCCACGCCATGGCTCTGTCCACCTTCCAGTCGAATGCACTTTGCACGCTTTATGCCGAGAAGCGCCACATCAGTAAGTCCTTCTGTAATGGCCAGTTCGCATTTGGCGGAGTCAGTGCCGCGTTGATGGCTGCTGCAGGATTGGAAGGTCATGAGGACATTGTTGGTGGTCCTCATGGAATTCTCTCGGCTTGGGGCGAGAATGGGCGAGAGAATGCCTTTACTCGCGGGCTAGGGGAGAACTACGCGATCATGAAAGCGAACTTCAAGCTTCTGAATGCCGGGTATCCGATTCATTCGCCGGTGGAAGCTGCGATGACCCTGGTGGCTGAACACGGTTTGCGAGTCGAAGATATCGAATCGGTAAAAGTCGGAATGCCTACAAAGACAATGAAAGTGGTCGACAGTCGAGACATGCATAACATCTGTCTGCAGGACATGCTGACCGCCGCGATTGTCCAAGGTGGGCTGAGGCTTCGAGAATCCCCCTTCCCAGAGGTCTTGCGTGATCCAGCGTTCTCCCGACTCCGGCCTCGCGTTACGTTGCAAGGCGATGCCGAGTTGGACCGTGACCAACCACAGGGACGCGGCTCAATCGTCGCCATTACTACGGTAAGCGGCGCAACGATGTCTAAGCGAGTGGACTATCCGAAAGGACATAGCGCCCGCGGAGGGCTGACTTGGGACGATCTCTATGGCAAGTGGCGTGAAGGACTCCCCGATATCGATGTGGACAAGATGCTCTCAACGGCACAACGTCTTGAATCGCTGGACGATGTCAACGAGTTGCTGAATATCTTCAGACATAGTGTTTAGGAGCGTCAAAATTGGGTATCAAGGTAAACGCTCGCTGTACGTGCGGTCCGCACTCGAGCTTTCACCCCTTCAAAATCGAACGTCGCGACTTGGAGCCGCATGACGTACTGATTGATATTGCCTTTTCAGGCATTTGTCATTCAGACATCGATCATGCAGACCAAGTCCGCGGCACGACATTCTACCCATTGGTTCCTGGACACGAGATTGCAGGCATCGTCTCAGAGGTAGGAAAAGACGTAACTAAGTTTTCGGTGGGAGATAGGGTAGGCGTCGGGTGCATGGTCGATTCATGTCGAGAATGTGCGAGCTGTCGAGCCGGGCTCGAGCAATATTGCCTAGGCAGGCGTGTTATGACCTATAACTCGCTCGGGCGAGACGGTGAACCTACTCATGGTGGGTACAGTGAGAAGATCGTGGTCGACGAGGACTTTGTTCTGCGGATCCCCGACGGCATATCGTTGCAAACTGCAGCACCGTTGTTCTGTGCCGGGATCACTCTGTACTCTCCATTGCGCCGATGGACGGTGAAAAAGGACACCAGGGTCGGCATCATCGGATTTGGGGGCCTTGGGCATGTGGGCTCGCAAATATCTCGGGCGCTGGGCGCGCACACCACCGTCTTTGAACTGTCTGGGGCTAAACGAGATGATGCGCTGCGACTGGGCGCTGACGATTTCAGGCTTGTTTCCGATCCACGGACATTCGAGGAGCTTGCGAGTTCGCTTGACCTCATCATTTCGACTGTTCCTGCCAGCATCGACATCGACGCAGTGTTGGGTATGTTAAGAGTGGACGGAACATTGGTGAATCTCGGTGTTCCCGAGAAGCCTTTGAGCGTAAATGCCGTGTCGCTGCTGAACAATAGGCGATCGGTCGCGGGGTCACGCAGCGGTGGTATGCGCGAGACGCAAGAGATGATTGACTTCTGCGTTGAGCACGCCATTGGAGCTGAAGTAGAGGTCGTGCACGCCGATGACATCGACGCCGCCTATGAGAGATTACGCAAGGGTGATGTGCGCTACCGCTTCGTCATCGACGTGAGCTCGATGAGCTGATTCAGAACTTCTGCCAGACTCGCATCTCCCCTCGGCAATATGGGGCCTCCCCTCGGAGGCGCCGACCGCAGCCTTGGCAGCCAGAAGGCCTGCTCCGCCCGATCCAACCTCCCGCTGCGCGAACGAAAGTCGCTTGACACGCTCGAAAACTCAGCCTACCTTATCGTATATACGATCTGAAGATCGGATATACGAACGGTAAATCACGGAGATGAGAGACCGCTCTGAGCGGGATGCATACGACGCACTCGTGCGTCGGCAGGTCTCTACTTTTATGCTGGAGAAATTGAAATGAGCCCGGATGGTCAGTCGCTGCGGCGCGCTATCGAGAAGTGGTTTGGAGCCGGCCCCTCAGCTTGTATTCGCCTTCGAAGAGAACAAGCGAAGGCCTTTCGCTGCATCAGCGTCGAGACGGTCACCGACTCAGGCTTGTTTTCGATCCTGTTCTTCCGCCACGCTGATGGTTCCTGGTGTGTTTTTCCCCCGGAAAAACGGCGTCTCGAACTGGGCCTCGCGCACAGAAGTATCTCGAGCACAGACAACTCCGGATCGTACGAACTCGCTGCTGCTTGACTCGCGGTGTGATCTGTCGTGCGCGAGTGAACGACGAACAATTACTAGTGCCAGATGGAGACAATAATGTCCGCTGTTACCCCTATTAGTGAACAACGCACAGAAAACGCTGACCTCGCACGAGATCTGGCGCTTTTCGCGGCAAGCGTCGACGCAACGAGGCTCGACTCCTCGGTGATCGAAGCTGTTAAGACGAACATTCTGGACACGCTCTCCTGCGCCCTCGCGGGATCGTCCGCAAAGGCCATTCCAGAGGTCTCCAGCTTGGTCAGAGAGTGGGGTGGCGCCCCGCAGGCCGAGATGCTGGTATTCGGTGGCAGGTTCCCCGCTCACCACGCCGCTTTGATAAACGGCGGTATGTGCCATGCGCGCGATTACGACGACACTCACGATGGCGCCATTCTCCACGCCGGGGTGACGGCGGTACCAGCTGCAATTGCTGCGGCTCAGTTGCGGGGTAAAGTATCCGGCGCCGATCTCATTGCCGCGGTAGCCGCGGGTCTCGAAGTCACCTGTCGCCTCGGTGTCGCGATCAAAGTGGATATCGTCGAGAGCGGTTTCATTTACACATCGCTTCTGGGATACTTTGGCGCGACTGCGGCCGCGGGACGAGCCTTGGGGCTCACCGTCGAGGAGATGGCGAATGCGCTCGGCATCGTCTATAGCTCGGTCGCTGGAAACCATCAAGTCACGCGCGACGCATCGCTGATGAAGCGCCTTCAGCCGGGACTGGCCGCACAGGCCGCGGTCGTCGCCGTTCAACTCGCCAAAAAAGGCATTCGGGGCGCCCAGGGAGTTTTTGAGGGTGCGGATGGGTTCTTCAGAGTGTATCTGCACGGTCGGGCTGACCCGGACTTTGTGCGTCGCGACCTCGGCCTCCGCTTTGAGTTGACGAATCTGAGCTACAAGCCGTACCCGTGCTGCCGAGACACGCACGCTGCTGTCGACGCCGTTTTGGAACTCAGAAACCAGTCTCGACGCCCTGCAAGCGACATTGAATCAATCCGAGTTGGGGTTACGGGCCCAGGCTATCAGATGGTGTGCGTACCTGAGCAGGTGCGTCTCGCGCCGAAGACGATTGTTGAAGCGCAATTCAGTATCCCTTATACGGTCGCAGCTGCCTGGATCGACGGACGATTGGGTATGACTCATTTCTCGGACGAGGGATTACATCGGACGGATATTCTGGATCTCGCATCGAAGGTTCGGCCTTATGTTGACGCCGATATTGATCGCGATTGGAGTCGATTTGTGACACCTGGAAAGGTCACGGTGACCTTCCGGGATGGTACAACCATCGAAGCTCGCGTTGACTATCCCAAGGGCCATCCGAACAATCGCATGTCGCAGGCGGAGTTTGCCGCTAAGACCGCTGATTGTGCGTCATTTGCGGGAAAACCGATTCCGGACGACACACCTGAGCGGCTTATCTCGACAGTGCGAAGACTCGAGTTCATTGAAGACATTGCCGAGCTAGTAGCGGTTGTTTCGTAAGTTTAAGGAACGTCTGAGCTTACGCAATAGATCGCATCGCCCCCGGCTTCGCAATACTATGAAGCCGGGTAATCTCATTTCTCGAAACATCTGGAAGCTGCGAAACTCAATTGCTTGTTGAAGGACTCCAATAAAGAGACTCTGTGAGTCGTTCGGTGAGTAACAACACCTATGGCACCCGACCTCAGTTCAACTCAAGATTTGCAAATGATGAACTTATGTTCGTAATAACGAACGCGAGTGTTGCCATTGTCAAATTGAATGGAGGAGAGGGTCATGCAGTTCGCTTCGCGTCTCTGTCGTAATGCTGCCCAGGCGGTCGCCGCCGCCGCTATGTTGATCGCGTTCCATGCGAGCGCGGCCGACGAGTGGCCAACACATCCCATTAAGATGATCGTTCCTTACGCACCGGGCGGTGGTACTGACATCATCGCAAGAGCGGTGGCGAGCAAGCTATCAGCTCGTTTGGGTCAGCCGATAATCGTCGAAAACAAGAGCGGGGCGGGCGGATCCTTGGGGGTCGATCTGGCTGCCCACGCTCAACCGGACGGATACACGATTCTCTTCATGACGACGGCGTTCGCAACCAACGCGGCGACCGGCATGAAGTTGCCGTATGACGCCATAAAAGACTTCCAGCCAGTAGGTGAGATCGGAGAGACCCCGCTGCTTGTGGTTGTTCCGACAGATTCGAAGGTGAAAACTCTGGGCGATTTGGTCCAAGTAGCACGAGAGAAGCCTAACACCGTGACTTACGGTTCGAGTGGCGTAGGGAGCATGAGTCACCTCGGAATGCAATTGCTCGCGACGGAAACGAAGGTGCAGTTCCTTCACGTACCTTATAAGGGGATGGCCCCGGCATTCACTGACCTTGTCGCTGGGAATGTCCAGGCGGCGTTGTGCACCTTCGCGTCAGCAACTAGCCTGCTGAACGCAGGAAAAGTTCGCGCGGTAGCGTTAGCAAGCGATAAGCGGTCGGGCTTCGCGACAAAATTGCCCACAGCGGCAGAAGAAGGCTTTCCTGATTTCAAGATTGACTTTTGGTGGGGTCTGATGGTTCCCGCCCGCGTCCCTCCATCAATCGTAAAGAAGCTCAACTCGGAACTGAATACAACGCTGCAACAGCCCGAGATGCAGAAAGTCCTTGCTCGTGAAGCCGCAGTTCCGACGCCTGGAAGCTCTGAGGAATTCGGAAAACGGGTGTCTTCAGAAATTGTTCGGTGGAGCAAGCTTGTTAAGGACTCGAACATCGCCATTAACTGATCGCCGTTTGGGTTGTTCCTGAAAGATCCCCGCTTCGGAGGATATGCAGGGCGAACACCTTGCATATCCCGGCCAAGAGCACACACAGGTTCGTTCTAGAGCGTTTTCAGCAACCTCTGCGGTAGGCTGACCTTGAAGATGTCAGACGCGCGCGATGGTTCGCGATCCGCTTTCTTCTCTTCGACCTCGTCCGTTCGCTGATAAAAACCCGCCGTCAGAAGACTCCCCAAGGCTCAGTTCAATCCGATCGCGAGTACGGTTAGGTTCACGCCCCCACGCCGCTTGCTTCCGCAAGGGAATTGAGCTGCCACGAGTTCATCCCCGTGTTCTGCAAGGCCCTCGAGTTGGAAGCAAACGGTGCCCCAAGGTGCCGCTGCACGACGGTACGCCCGGACTGCGCGTGAGCGAATGAGCAGAAACCCCAATGGAACTGCCTGAGCCGAGGATTAATATACGTTTCATATGTGCGATCGGCAGTGCGGATATGCGAACTGCCGGACAGCTGCGCGGACGCCTGTCACAGGAGAACTCCTCCACGAGTTCAAACAATTTCAGAGGGCACAGTATGCGAGTTGGCTTCATTGGCCTTGGCAAGATGGGATCCGGAATGGCGCTCAACCTGCGCAAAGCAGGTGTCGAATTGTCCGTCTATGACGTCTACAAGGGGAACGCGAAACCGCTGCTTGAAGCAGGCGCAAGTTGGGCGGCAAGCATCGCTGATCTGGCTCGCGAAGCCGACGTCGTCTTCACTTCGCTTCCCGGGCCGCGCGAGGTGAAAGAAGTTGCATGTGGCGAGGGTGGGCTATTTAGAGCTATGCGCGATGGAGCAGTGTGGTTCGACCTCTCGACAAATTCTGTAAGCGTACTGCGAGAACTTGGAGTTCGGTTCAAGGGGCGAAACGTTCAACTGTTGGATTCACCAGTGAGCGGTGGTCCAACAGGCGCTCGCACAGGCAAGCTGGCAATCTATGTTGGCGGAGATCGCTCGACTTTCGACCAGTTCAAGTACCTACTCGATGCCATCGGTGACGAGGTTCTGTACGTCGGTGAACTGAGTGCCGGAACCGCAGCCAAGCTTGTCCACAATACCGCAAGCAACATCATCCGTATGGCCATCGCGGAAGTCTTCACTCTTGGGGTAAAGGCAGGAGTCGAACCACTTAGGCTGTGGCACGCGATTCGCCAAGGTGGTATCGGACGATCACGGACATTCGACCGTATTGGCGATCAATATCTCCAATCGAAGTACGAAGTGCCGTCCTTCGCGCTGCGGCTTGCCCACAAAGATATGACACTCGCACTAGAGTTGGCTCGCGAGTTGAATGTGCCAATGCCTCATGCTGAGCTGACTTACGACGACTACACGACGGCGTTGGACCGAGGATGGGGCGACATGGATTCTCGCTCGCCAATGCAACTTCAGAATGAACGCGCCGGGGTGTCGATCAAAGAGACCGCGGAAGCTGTGAGACGGACGCTTGAGCTCGGCTAGCCATTAGCGAGGGTTCTCACTGTACGTTGCAAATGAAACTGGGTAATTTCTCTATAAGGGAGCGGATACTTTGGATACGAAAGAGATCGGTCGTCAAATCATGAGTGACTTGATGGGCGCGGACTATGTCGCCGGGAAAGACAAGAAGCGAAATTCCTTCAATTCGGTTATTCAGGAATATTCGGAAGAAGTATGTTTCGGGCGAATCTGGTCTCGTGAGGGAATCGATCGCAAGACTCGCAGCATCATCAACATCTCTGTGCTGACGGCTTTGAACCGGCCCAACCAACTTGCCCATCATGTCGAGGGGGCACTGAATAATGGTTGTACGGTCGACGAAATTCAAGAGATTCTTTTGCAAACCGCCGTGTATTGCGGACTGCCGGCGGCTGGTGAGGCTTTTCGAATCGCAGAGGAGGTGCTGAAACACAAAAAGTTGCTTGATTAACATTTCCGCTGCCTCGATAGCGGAGAGAAAAGGGTGTTCGGACGGGCTTGCGGCTGTCAACCCACGTGAGTCCGTCCATAAGAACTCTCTGAGGACTATCGAAGATGTCCCTGCTGAGAACACGTATCTACACATAAAGGTTCGTTTATGCGCCACCTAGTTCACTCTGTCCGTGTTGTTGGCAGATTCCTAGTGCCGATGATCGCGTTATACCTAACGTCGGGGATGAACTTCGCGGCTGAGAGCTTCCCGTCCAAAGCGTTGCGAATCATCGTCCCGGCCGCTCCAGGTGGTAACCTTGACAACGTCACTCGTGTCGTCGCGCTGAAGCTGTCGGAACAGTTAGGCCAGCCAGTGATCGTCGAAAATCGACCGGGTGCGAACTATATGATCGCGGTTGAGCATGTCCGGTCCCTGCCTGCGGACGGTTACACGTATCTTGCTATAGCCGACTCTTTTCTCGCAGCACCACTCGTTGCTCCAACTGCGAAGTTTGATCCGGTAAAAGACTTTGTCGGTGTCAGTCTTGTCGCCACAGTGCCTGAGTTACTTGTGATCAACCCCTCAGTGCAGGCGAATTCGGTGAAAGACCTCATCGCTCTGGCAAAGAGCGAGCCCGGTGAGCTCAGCTTTGGATCCGCCGGCGTTGGATACAGTGCCCACATCGCGGCGGCATTGTTTAGCACCCAAGCCGGCGTCAAGATGACGCATATCCCCTACAAAGGTAACGCCCCCGCATTGGTTGACGTCATGGGAGGCCGACTCTCGCTGATCTTCGACACGATCAGTACGTCTTTGCCGCAGGTGAAGGCCGGTAGGCTAAAGGCCTTGGGGGTAACGAGTTCGACCCGCTCGCCGCTACTTCCAAATGTGCCAACTGTAAGCGAAGCGGGCCTTCCGGGCTATGAGTCAGTCATTTTCAACGGAATCGTCGCGAAAGCAGGAACGCCTCCAGAGATTCTGAACCGGATGAACACCGCTATCCGAGAAATTCTGCAGCGTAAGGACGTACGGGAGAAACTCATGGACCAAGGCGTTGAGCCTGCAGGAACTCAGTCATACGAACAGTTCACTGCTTACATGAAATCACAGGGCGACAAATACGCCAAGGTGATTAAGAAAGCTGAAATTCACACGAACTCTTAGGAAGATCGGACGAGCTTTAACTGATTTTGAGTGCGTCGTCAGCCGGCAAAGAAGCGCTACCTTTAAAAAAGCGCGGCACAGGTTGGTGCTTCTTGCGAGGTTGTTGGTCGTGTGCAAGAAGATACTTGGTCGATATACAAGCATTTGTGAATGCCGAAGCGACGCGCGGCTCTTGAGATGATGCGTGATTCAGCGTGCGGCGGCGCCCAGACATTGACGTCGGCATATCGAGTTTGCGCACAGATCGAACTGAAGGACGTTGACTGGTTAAGCAGGCGCTAATAAATTGAGGGAGGTTTTATGGGTGAAACCATGGCTGAGAATACCGTAGCGGAAAGGGCGGAGCCGGAAACGATTCGTGCATACATAGACGGTGATTGGCGCGAAGGCACGGCATTTCTGGATGTGAACGATCCGTTTCGCGGCAACGTCGTTGCACGTGCACCGGTGTCGAGCGTAAAGGACCTGAGTGATGCGCTCGATGCTGCCAAGCGAGCCAAGAAGATTATGGCGGCTATGCCCGGGTATGAGCGTGCTGCGCTACTGCGGCGCGCGGCGGACATCGTAGAGCGCCGCTGCGACGAGATCGCGCGCGTAATGACCATCGAGTCGGGCAAGGCTCTGCGAGATTCCGTCATTGAAGTGAAGCGATCT
>Ga0160447_101153_pt1 | contig 10578 bp, 9 predicted proteins | sample HID1973K_E1MG_FD_108222 | JGI IMG/M metagenome (GOLD analysis project Ga0160447, IMG submission 108222) | Enriched mosquito-associated microbial communities from UW Madison campus, WI, USA - HID1973K_E1 MG | ecosystem: Host-associated > Arthropoda: Insects > Digestive system > Unclassified ...
AAGGACTGCCTGCGCTGCGGCAAGTGCAAGCCGGTGTGCGCCACCCACGTGCCGCGCGCCAACCTGCTGTACAGCCCGCGAAACAAGATCCTGGCCACTTCACTGCTGGTCGAGGCCTTCCTGTACGAGGAGCAGACGCGCCGCGGCGTCAGCATCAAGCACTGGGCGGAGTTCGAGGACGTCGCCGACCACTGCACCGTCTGCCACAAGTGCCTGACGCCGTGCCCGGTGAAGATCGACTTCGGCGATGTGTCGATGAACATGCGCAACCTGCTGCGCAAGATGGGCCAGAAGAGCTTCCGGCCGGGCAATGCGGCCGCCATGTTCTTCCTCAACGCCACCAACCCGCAGACCATCAAGATGGTGCGCGCGGGCATGGTGGGCGTGGGCTTCAAGGCCCAGCGCCTGGCCAACGACCTGCTCAAGGGGCTGGCGAAGAAGCAGACGGCGGCGCCGCCGGCCTCGCTCGGACCGGCGCCGGTCAAGGAGCAGGTCATCCACTTCATCAACAAGAAGATGCCGGGCGGGCTGCCCAAGCGCACGGCGCGGGCCCTGCTGGACATCGAGGACGCCGACTACGTCCCGATCATCCGCGACCCGAAGGCCACCACGGCCGAGACCGAGGCGGTCTTCTATTTCCCCGGCTGCGGCTCGGAGCGCCTGTTCTCGCAGGTGGGCCTGGCGACCCAGGCCATGCTCTGGCATGCAGGCGTGCAGACGGTGCTGCCGCCGGGCTACCTGTGCTGCGGCTACCCCCAGCGCGGCAGCGGCCAGTTCGACAAGGCCGAGAAGATGATCACCGACAACCGGGTGCTGTTCCACCGCGTGGCCAACACGCTGAACTACCTGGACATCAAGACGGTGGTGGTGAGCTGCGGCACCTGCTATGACCAGCTGCAGGGCTACCAGTTCGACAAGATCTTCCCCGGCTGCCGCATCGTGGACATCCACGAATACCTGCTGGAAAAGGGCATCTCGCTGGCCGATTCGGCCACCGGCGCCGGCGCCTACCTGTACCACGACCCGTGCCACAGCCCGATGAAGCAGCAGGACCCGATGAAGACCGTCAAGGCGCTGGTCGGCGACGCGGTGCTCAAGAGCGACCGCTGCTGCGGCGAATCCGGCACGCTGGGCGTCAGCCGGCCCGACATCTCGACCCAGATCCGCTTCCGCAAGGAGCTGGAGCTGAAGAAGGGCGAGGCGGCGCTGCGTGAATCCGGGCGCATCGGCGCGGCCGACAACGTCAAGATCCTGACCAGTTGCCCGAGCTGCCTGCAGGGGCTGTCGCGCTATGGGCAGGACCTGAACAACGGGTTGCTCGAGGCCGACTACATCGTGGTCGAGATGGCACGCCGCATCCTGGGCGAAGACTGGATGCCGCAGTACGTGGCCGCCGCCAACCACGGCGGCATCGAGCGGGTGCTGGTGTGATCGCCGCCCTGCATGCGGGTTGCCCGCTGTGCGACGCCCCGGGCGGGCGCGTGGTGCACGAGGCGGAGCATCTGCGCGTGGTGCATGCGGACGAGCCGGGCTTCCCGGGCTTTTACCGGGTGATCTGGCGCGGCCATGTGCGCGAGTTCTCCGACCTGTCGCCCGCGCTGCGCCAGCTGTGCATGGAGGCGGTCACCGTCGTCGAGCAATGCCTGCGCGAGCACCTGGATCCGACCAAGATCAACCTGGCGAGCCTGGGCAACGTGGTGCCGCACCTGCACTGGCACGTGATCGCCCGCTACGACTGGGACAGTCACTTTCCGGCGCCGGTCTGGGCCGCGCCACAGCGCGAGCGCGATGCCGCGCGCGAGGCCGAACTGGCGGCCCGGCTGCCCGGCCTGGAGCAGGCGATCCAGTCACGTTTGAGGAGTTTGTAGAGATGGCGGGTTTGCAGTCCGGCGCACCGACGCCGGTGAACATCGTGGTCCACGGCCAGTCGCGCGTGCTGGAGGTGGGCTTTTCCGACGGCGCGAGCTTCCGCATCCCGTTCGAGCTGTTGCGCATCTGCTCGCCCTCCGCCGAGGTGCAGGGCCACGGCCCCGGGCAGGAAGTGCTGCAGACCGGCAAGCGCGACGTGCAGCTGGTCGACCTGCAGCCGGTGGGCAACTATGCGGTGCAGCCCACCTTCAGTGACGGGCACGACTCGGGCATCTATTCGTGGGACCTGCTCTACGAACTGGGCGCGCGCGAGGCGCAGCTGTGGGCCGACTACGAGGCGCGCCTGGCCGCCGCAGGTGTCGACCGCGATGCGCCGATGCCCGAAAAGGGCGGCGGCCATGGCCACGCGTGCGGCGGCCACTGAGGCCACGCACCGATAACGGGAAAGCCCGCCGGGGCTCTGGGGTCGTCGGCCTTCGCCGAGGGCTTTGGACCTAACATCGCGTGCATGGGTAGCACGCACTTTGGATTCGAGCAGGTCGACGAGCAGGACAAGGCACGTCGCGTGCGCGGTGTCTTCGACTCGGTCGCCGGCAACTACGACGTCATGAACGACCTGATGTCGGCCGGCCTTCATCGCGCCTGGAAAGCCTACACCGTCATGGTGGCCAACGTGCGCGAAGGCTCGCGCGTGCTGGACATCGCCGGCGGCACGGGCGATTTGTCGCTCGCATTTGCCCGCAAGGTGGGCGAAACGGGCGTGGTGGTCCACACCGACATCAACCAGGCCATGCTGGGCGTCGGCCGCGACCGGCTGATCGACGCCGGCGTGTCCCTGCCCACGCTGGTGTGCGACGCCGAGCAGCTGCCGTTCGGCGACAACGAATTCGACGTCGTCACCGTGGCCTTCGGCCTGCGCAACATGACGCACAAGGACCGTGCGATCAAGGAAATGAACCGCGTGCTCAAGCCGCGCGGCAAGCTGCTGGTGCTGGAGTTCTCCAAGGTTGCCAAGCCGCTGGCCAAGGCCTACGACTGGTATTCGTTCAAGGTGCTGCCGCGCCTGGGCCAGTGGGTGGCCGGCGACGGGCAGAGCTATCGCTACCTGGCCGAATCGATCCGCATGCATCCGGGCCAGGAGGCGCTCAAGACCCTCATGAAGGAGGGCGGTTTCGGCCATGTGGACTATCACAACATGACGGGCGGCGTGGTGGCCCTGCATGTTGGAATCAAGTGCTGAGCCTGTCGGGCACCACCTGACGACGACTTGCCAATCGAAGAGGAGACGACATGATGAGAAAACTGCTTCCGGTCCTGCTGACGTGCGCCCTCGCGCTGGTCACCGTTCATGCCGACGCCAAGCGGATGGGCGGCGGCTCTTCCGTGGGTCGCCAATCGAGCAACGTCACGCAGCGCCAGGCCACGCCGCCGCAGGCGCCTGCCAACACGGCGGGCAATGCGGCCCCGGCCGCGACGCCGAATCCCGGCGCAGCCGCGCCGAGCAGCGCGGCGGCTGCCAAGCCCGGCGCGGCGGGCGCTGCCGCCGCGGCCGCGCCCAAGCGTCCGTGGGGCGCCATGCTCGGCGGCCTGGCCGCCGGCCTGGGCCTGGCCTGGCTGGCCAACTCGCTGGGCCTGGGCCCGGCTTTCGCCAACTTCCTGCTGATCCTGCTGGTGGTGGTGGCGGCGCTGGCCGTGTGGCGGATGATCGCCGCGCGCTCGCAGCCCAAGGCGGCGTCGCGCCAGGGCGGCCTGGCGTTCCAGGGCGCCGGCAGCGCGCCGGTCAATGCGGCACCGCCGGTGCAGTACAGCCCGGCCAACGTGGGCAATGACGCCTCCGCACGCCCGTGGGAGCGGCACGGCACGGCCTTCGAGTCGGTGTCCGGTGGCCACACCGGCAGCCTGATCGGGTCGGCCCTGACCGGGTCCCAGAACTGGGGCGTGCCGGCCGGCTTCGACACCGAAGGCTTCCTGGTCGCCGCCAAGCGCAACTTCGTGACCCTGCAGGACGCCTGGGACCGCAGCGACATCGGCATGCTGCGCTCGATGATGACCGACGAGATGGTGCAGGAGATCCGCAACCAGCTGGCCGAGCGCGAGGCGCATTCGGGCGGCCAGCCGAACAAGACCGAAGTCGTCATGCTGGACGCGCACCTGCTGGGCATCGAGGAACTGCCCGACGTCTACATGGCCAGCGTCGAGTTCTCCGGGATGATCCGCGAGGATGTCTCGGCCGGGCCGAGCCCCTTCCGCGAAGTCTGGAACATGACGCGCCCCGTCTCCGGCAAGTCCGGCTGGCTGGTGGCTGGCGTGCAGGCGTTGCAATAGTCGAGACGCCGCCGGCGGGCCGGGCCTGCCGTCCCGGCGTACTGGCGCACCAACGGGCCGCATAATGCGGCCCGTTGTTTTTTGGCGGGCCGAATTGACGCGCTGCCGCAGGATAATCACGCGATGGCCACTTCTTCGTCTCCCTTTGCCTTCCTCGGCGAGCTCGCCGGCCAGATCGGCAGTCGCCTGCAGCCGCCGGCCTGGGCCATTCACGAGATCCAGCATCGCGTGGTGCTGTTCCTCAACCACGTGCTGCAGCAGGAGCCGCAGGCGATCGAGCGACTGACGCGCCAGCAGGGTCGGGTGGTCGAAGTGTGCTGGCGCGCCATCGAGCTGCGCCTGGTGGTGACGCCCGCCGGCCTGCTCGATCTCGCCCCGGCCGACGCCCCGGCCGACCTGACGCTGGGCATTGCCCAGGAATCGCCGATCGAGCTGGCCCAGGCGGCGCTGCGCGGTGACAAGCCGCAGGTGCGCATCGAAGGGGATGTCCAGCTGGCGGCCGAGGTCAACTGGCTGGTCGACCACGTCCGCTGGGACGTGGAGGACGACCTGGCCCGCGTGATCGGCGACGTGCCGGCGCACTCCGTCGCCGAAACCGTGCGCAAGGTGGTGGGCGGGCTGCGCCAGTTCATCGACAAGGCGGCGCGCTCCGGTCCAGCGAAAACCGAATGAGCCGTCTCTTCCGAGGCGCGTTCATCGTCTGGATCGCGCTGCGCTACGGGCTGGACGAACTCGTCCTGACCAGTTTCCAGAAGCCCTGGCTGCACGGGCTGGCGCGGCTGGTGTCGATCGGCCGCAACCTGGACGCGCCGCGCGGCCAGCGCCTGCGCGAGGCGCTGGAACGGCTGGGCCCGATCTTCGTCAAGTTCGGCCAGGTGCTGTCGACCCGGCGCGACCTGCTGCCTGCCGACATCGCCGACGAGCTGGCCTGGCTGCAGGACCGCGTGCCGCCGTTCGACTCGCAGGTGGCGCGCCGCACCATCGAGCGGGCCTTCCGCCGGCCGGTCGATCAGATCTTCGAGCGTTTCGACGATGTGCCGGTGGCCAGCGCCTCCATCGCCCAGGTGCATTTCGCCACCTTGCGCATGCCCGACGGCGGCCTGCGCGACGTGGCGGTGAAAGTGCTGCGCCCGGGCATGCGCACCGTCATCGACAAGGACCTGGCGCTGATGGCCATGATGGCGCGCTGGGTCGAGAGCCTTTCTGCCGACGGCAAGCGCCTGAAGCCGCGCGAGGTGGTGGCCGAGTTCGACAAGTACCTGCACGACGAGCTCGACCTGGTGCGCGAGGCGGCCAATGCGGCGCAGCTGCGGCGCAACATGAGCAAGCTCGAGCTGGTGATGATCCCGGAGATGATCTGGGACTTCTGCCATCCCGAGGTCATCGTCATGCAGCGCATGTACGGCGTGCCGATCGCCCAGCTCGACCGGCTGCGCGCCGCCGGCGTCGACATCCCCAAGCTGGCGCGCGACGGCGTCACCATCTTCTTCACCCAGGTGTTCCGCGACGGCTTCTTCCACGCGGACATGCACCCGGGGAACATCCAGGTCAGCGTCGAGCAAGACACCTTCGGGCGCTACATCGCGCTGGACTTCGGCATCATCGGCACGCTCACCGAGGTCGACAAGGAATACCTGGCGCAGAACTTCGCCGCCTTCTTCCGGCGCGACTACAAGCGGGTGGCCGAGCTGCACCTGGAAAGCGGCTGGGTGCCGGAAGGCACGCGGGTGGACGAACTGGAGGCTGCCATCCGCACGGTGTGCGAGCCGTACTTCGACCGGCCGCTGCGGGAGATCTCGCTGGGCATGGTGCTGATGCGGCTGTTCCAGACCTCGCGGCGCTTCCACGTGGAGATCCAGCCGCAGCTGGTGCTGCTGCAAAAGACGCTGCTCAACATCGAAGGCCTGGGGCGCCAGCTCGACCCGGAGCTGGACCTCTGGGCCACCGCCAAGCCCTTCCTGGAAAAGTGGATGGTGGACCAGCTCGGCCCGCGCAAGCTGCTGCAGCAGCTGCGTGCCGAGGCGCCGCGTTTCGCCAAGTTGCTGCCGCAACTGCCGCGCCTGCTGCACGACTACCTGGAGCAGCGACCGGTTGACGACGGCCGCCGCGAACTGCAGGAATTGCTGGCGGCACAGAAGCGCACCAACCGGCTGCTGCAGGCAATCATCTATTCCGGCGTCGGCTTCGTGCTCGGGCTGCTGGTGATGCAACTGCTCGTGCGCGTGCAGCTGTTCTGACCGACTAACCAAAACCTCCCCACTCGAAGACGCCGAGGAGAAACTCCGTGCTGTTGTCCCTGGTCATCCTCTACCTGCTGGTCACCATCGCCATCGGCCTGTACGCGGCGCGCAGGGTCAAGAACACGACCGACTTCGCCATCGCCGGGCGGCACCTGCCCCTGTTCATGATCGTGACGACGACCTTCGCCACCTGGTTCGGCTCGGAGACGGTGCTTGGCATCCCGGCGAAGTTCATCGAGAACGGCCTCGGCGGCGTGATCGAGGACCCGTTCGGCGCCGGCACCTGCCTGATCCTGGTCGGCCTGTTCTTCGCCGGCAAGCTCTACCGCATGACGCTGCTGACCATCAGCGACTACTACCGCGAGCGCTATGGCCGGGTGGTCGAGGTGGCCTGCTCGCTAATCATCATGCTCAGCTACCTGGGCTGGGTGTCGGCGCAGGTGACGGCGCTGGGCCTGGTGTTCAACGTGCTGTCGGCCGGCGCCATCAGCGTGCCGATGGGCATGGTGATCGGCGTGCTGTCGATCCTCGCCTATACCCTCTTCGGCGGCATGTGGTCGGTGGCGGTGACGGATTTCATCCAGATGATCATCCTGGTGGCCGGCCTGGCCGTGCTGGCGGTGTTCGCCGGCAACATGGCCGGCGGTGCCGACAAGGTGATCGCCTTCGCCGCCAGCAAGGACCTGTTCCGCTTCTGGCCCGAGCCGAGCTTCAAGGACATGGTGTTCTTCCTGGCCGCGGGCCTGACGATGATGCTCGGCTCGATCCCGCAGCAGGACGTGTTCCAGCGCGTGATGTCGGCCAACAGCGTCAGGTCCGCCACGCGCGGCCCGGTCATCGGCGGGGTGTTCTACATCCTGTTCGCCTTCGTGCCCATGTTCCTGGTGGCCAGCGCGCTGCTGATCATGCCCGAGCAGACCGCCGGGCTGCTCAAGGACGACCCGCAGCGCGTGCTGCCGACGCTGGTGCTCGAGAAGATGCCCTTCGTGATGCAGGTGCTGTTCTTCGGCGCGCTGCTGTCGGCCATCAAGTCGACCGCGTCCGCCACCTTGCTGGCGCCCAGCGTGACCTTCACCGAGAACATCCTGCGCCAGTTCTACCCGCCCAAGACCGATCGCGGCGCGCTGCTGGCGATGCGCGTAACGGTGCTGGTGTTCAGCGTGGCGGTGCTGGCCTACGCCATCCGCATGCAGGGCACGCCGATCTACGAGCTGGTGTCCGGTGCCTACCAGGTGCCGCTGGTGGGCGCCTTCGTGCCGCTGGTGTGCGGCCTGTACTGGAAGCGGGCGACCACGCAGGGCGCCATTGCCGCCGTGCTGCTGGGCATCGGCGCCTGGCTGCTGTTCCTGGCGCTGCCGTGGGGCGAGCGTTTTCCGGCCCAGCTGGCCGGCGTGCTGGCGGCCTTCGGCGGCATGGTGGTGGGGTCGCTGGCGCCGCAGCTGCTGTCCGACCGCCGGATGCCGCACCGCATGCTGGCCGGCGATTCCGTCTGAGCGGGCCCGGCCGCAAGCTGCGCGGGGAGGGCGCAGGCCCAGGGTCCGCGCCTTATAATCGAAGGCTTTGCGAGCGGCCGCCGGCCGCGTGATTTCGCCCTCGAATTCGCCCTCTATTCCCATGCCCATCTACGCCTACAAGTGCAGCGCCTGCGGCCATGCCCAGGACACGCTGCAGAAAATGTCCGATGCGCCGCTCACCGTCTGCCCGGCGTGTGGCGCTGCCGCCTACCAGAAGCAGGTGACGGCGGCCGGTTTCCAGCTCAAGGGCTCGGGCTGGTACGTCACCGATTTCCGTGACGGTGGCGGCAAGACCAGCGAGGCCGGCGGCAAGAGCGCCGACGGCGCGGCCACCAAGAGCGCCGATGCCGGCAGCGGCGACAAGCCTGCCGCCGCACCGGCCGCGGCCGCCAGTCCGGCGCCGGCGCCCGCACCTGCTGCCGCACCCGCCGCCACGCCCAGCTCCAGCGCATCCTGATTCCCCGCCCGCCCATGCTCGCCCTGCGCAAATGGTTGTTCTCCGGCCTGCTGGTCATCGTGCCGCTGGCGATCACTGCCTGGGTGCTCGACTGGATCATCGGCACGCTCGACCAGACGCTGTGGCTGCTGCCCAGCGAATGGACCAACTGGCTGATGGTGCACCGCGTGCGCGGCCTGGGCGTGATCTTCACGCTGGCGATCCTGCTGATCGTCGGTGCGCTCACCAGCAACTTCGTCGGCAAGCGCCTGCTCGGCTGGGGTGACGCCGTGGTGCGCCGCATCCCGGTGGTGCGCTCGATCTACTCCAGCGTCAAGCAGGTCTCCGACACGCTGTTCTCGGAGAACGGCAACGCCTTTCGCACCGCCGTGCTGGTGCAGTGGCCGCGCGAGGGCATGTGGACCATCGGCTTCGTCACCGGCACGCCCGGTGGCGACGTGCTGAATTACCTGCAGGACGACTACCTCGGCGTCTACATACCGACCACCCCGAACCCGACGGGTGGCTACTTCGTGATGCTCAAGCGCAGCGACTGCATCGAACTGAAGATGAGCGTCGACGACGCGCTCAAGTACATCGTCTCGATGGGCGTGGTCGTACCCGGCGGCCCGGCCTCGATCGAAACCCAATAACCGGACAAAATCTAAGACAGGAGTAGGCGCCGCCCCTTGCGGCGCCGACAATCAGCCATGGCCATGCGCACTCATTACTGCGGTCTTGTGACCGATGCCCAGATGGGCGAAACCGTGACCCTGTGCGGTTGGGTCAATCGCCGCCGCGACCACGGCGGCGTGATCTTCATCGACGTGCGCGACCGCGAAGGTTACGTGCAGGTGGTGTGCGACCCCGACCGTGCCGCCACCTTCGCCGTGGCCGAGGGCGTGCGCAACGAATTTTGCGTGCAGCTCACCGGGCTGGTGCGTGCGCGTCCCTCGGGCACCGTCAACGAGACCATCAAGAGCGGCAAGATCGAAATCCTGTGCCATGAGCTGAAGGTGCTCAACCCCTCGGTCACGCCGCCGTTCCTGCTGGACGACGACAACCTCTCCGAGACCACCCGCCTGACGCACCGCGTGCTCGACCTGCGCCGCCCGGTGATGCAGAACAACCTGATGCGCCGCTACAAGGTGACGATGGCCGCGCGCAAGTTCCTCGACGCGAACGGCTTCATCGACATCGAGACGCCGATGCTGGGCAAGTCCACGCCCGAAGGCGCGCGCGACTACCTGGTGCCCAGCCGCGTGCACGACGGCAGCTTCTTCGCGCTGCCGCAGTCGCCGCAGCTGTTCAAGCAACTGCTCATGGTGGCCGGTTTCGACCGCTACTACCAGATCGTCAAGTGCTTCCGCGACGAAGACCTGCGCGCCGACCGCCAGCCGGAATTCACGCAGATCGACATCGAGACCTCGTTCATGGCGGAGAACGAGATCCGCGAGATGTTCGAGCGCATGATCCGCAACGTCTTCCACGAAGCGGCCGGCATCGAGCTGCCGGTGTTCCCGACCATGAGCTATGGCGACGCGATGTTCAAGTACGGCTCGGACAAGCCCGACCTGCGCATCAAGCTCGAGTTCACCGAGCTGACCGAACTGATGAAGCGCGTGGAGTTCAAGGTGTTCTCCAACGCTGCCACCATGAACGGCGGGCGCGTGGTGGCGCTGCGCGTTCCGGGCGGCGGCGCCGAAGGCGGCATGTCGCGCGGCGAGATCGACGCCTACACCGAATTCGTCAAGATCTACGGCGCCAAGGGGCTGGCCTACATCAAGGTCAACGATGCGGCAGCGGGCCGCGACGGCCTGCAAAGCCCGGTCGTGAAGAACCTCGACGACGGCACGCTGGCCGAGATCATCGCTCGCACCGGCGCGCGCAACGGCGACATCATCTTCTTCGGCGCGGACAAGGCCAAGGTGGTGAACGACGCCATGGGCGCGCTGCGCATCAAGATCGGCCTGAGCGCCTTCGGCAAGAAGAGCGGCCTGTTCGAAGACCGCTGGGCGCCGCTGTGGGTGGTCGACTTCCCGATGTTCGAGTTCGACGAGGAAGGCCAGCGCTGGAGCGCCGTGCACCACCCGTTCACGGCGCCCAAGGACGGGCACGAGGACCTGATGGACACGGCCCCCGACAAGTGCATTGCCAAGGCCTACGACATGGTGCTCAACGGCATCGAGATGGG
>Ga0160447_101154_pt1 | contig 10576 bp, 10 predicted proteins | sample HID1973K_E1MG_FD_108222 | JGI IMG/M metagenome (GOLD analysis project Ga0160447, IMG submission 108222) | Enriched mosquito-associated microbial communities from UW Madison campus, WI, USA - HID1973K_E1 MG | ecosystem: Host-associated > Arthropoda: Insects > Digestive system > Unclassified ...
ACAACGACATGAAAGGTTCGCGGGAATGAGTTTGCGTCTGGCGAACAGGGAGGACTCATGCTGGATTATGTCGCGCTGGGACTGCTGATCTTTGTCGGACTTGTTCTTTTCTATGGAATCATCGTACTTCACGATATTCCCTATGAAATAGCGGTACATCGCAATCATCCCCATCAGGACGCCATTCATGCCACCGGATGGGTCAGCCTGTTTACCCTGCACGCGCTCTGGCCGTTCTTGTGGATCTGGGCCATGTCATACCGTGAAGACCGGGGGTGGGGCTTCGGCGACGGCAAGTCGCCGCACAGCCATGTGGTTCACCTGGAAACCCAGGTGTTGGAGTTGCAACGCCGGATCGAGGCGCTGGAAGCGGATAAAGCGCCACGGCCACCCACGCCTGCATCGAGCAAGGAATCCTTCGACAGCGGCGGGGGGATCTGAGCCATGGACCTGCTGCTGATCCTGACCTACGCAGCGTTCTGCGTGGCGCTGTTCAAGCTATTTCGTATCCCGCTGAACAAATGGACGGTGCCGACGGCCGTGCTGGGCGGCGTGGTTCTGATTGGCGCGCTGATCTTCACCATGAACTACAACCACCCGTACTCGGAAGTCGCACGCTCGTACTTCGTTTCGGTGCCCGTGGTGCCGGTGGTCAGTGGCCTGGTGATCGAGGTGCCGGTGCAGTCCAACCAGCTTCTGGAAAAGGGCGACATCCTGTTTCGCATTGACCCCACGCCGTTCGATAACCGCCGCAAATCGATCAAGGCGCAGTTGGTCGCGGCCAAAGGCGATCTGTTTCGGATCAGCGAGCTGATCAAACGCAACTTCGGCACCCAGCGTGAACTGGAAGCGGCCATCGCCCGGACTGACGATCTGCAGGCACAACTGGCCAACGCTCAGTTCGACCTGGACAACACCGTGGTACGGGCGCCGAGCAGGGGCTTCGTGACCCATGTCGCGCTGCGCCCCGGCATGATGGCGACGAAACTGCCGCTGCGGCCCTCGATGATCTTCATTCCCGACGAAGGCCACTATTTCGCGGCCTGGATGCGCCAGAACAGCATTCTGCGGCTGTCGGTCGGCGATGAAGCGGAAGTCGCGTTCGATGGCATTCCCGGCAAAGTGTTCCAGGGCCGGGTCAAAAGCGTGATCGCGGTCATCGCCGAGGGCCAGGTGCAACCGTCCGGCACGCTGATCGGCTTTACCGGTTCGCCCCCGGCTGGCCGGGTGCCGGTGATCATTGAAATCACCGACCCGGATTTCGCCCAGTACAGCCAGAAAATGCCCGGCGGGGCCTATGGGCAGGCGGCGCTTTACAGCAAGCATTTTCATCATATTGCGGCGATGCGCAAGATTCTGCTGCGCATGTCGGCGTGGATGAATTATATCTTTCCTTTCCATTGAAAAAAGCCGCGGAAGTTACAAGCTAACCTGCGAAAAGAAGCGACTTCATGAACTAACCGTTATCGGAATATCGTGAGCACGCTATTCACCGCAAGCGTCACCCTTTACATGAAAGTGTGCGAGCGCTAGAGGATCGTCTGTCAAAATTCCCCGCCTGTAGAGCCTGTCCCTGATAACGAAAAGAAAGTCTCTTTCATGGCAACTCACCCATCGGCCGGGAACCGGTTGATCCGCTTTTTTCAGGCGTGGGCTCCCGGTCCTCGCTGGGGGCTGCGACGTTGCACGCTACCCGGAGCGTTCTCTGGCGACCAGGATCAACCCTCCGAGCCTTCGCTCTGAAAGGTCTTGCGGTAAAACGCCTTCAGTGTCTCGACGAATTCCTCTGCCAGTCGTGTTCGGGCGTGGGCGGGCGGCCAGATGACGTAGGTGGGAAACAGGATGTCCGGTTTGAATGGGCGGATCACGATCTCCCGGTGCCGATAATCCTGCGCCACCTGCGGGTGCGCCAGGGTGATGCCCATGCCCAGCGCAACCATCTCGCAGTTGATCGCGCTGTACTGCGCCTCCACCGCCAGGGTGCGCTCCACTCCCGCCTGCTCGAACAGGCCATCGACCAGCGACCGTGTGCCGTCGCCATGGCAGAGGGAGATGAAGGTTTCCCCCTCCAGATCGGTGAAGGTGATGTGATCCCGGGTCGCCAGCGGATGAGTCGCCGGCAGCACACAGACTGCCGGCACCCTCGCCAGCAACTCGCTCTGCTGACTGCTGACGTCGCCGGGGTGCACGACGATGCCGATGTCACAGAACTGCGACTTGACCCATTGCTCCACCGTCGGCGACGAGTTCACGTGCAACGAGACCGTCAGTTCCGGGCGCGACTCGGTGAAGGTCTTCAGCACCTGGGGAATCAGGGTCAAGCCGGTGGAAGGCACGGCCGCGACCCGCAAGCGCCCGGTGCCCAGATTGCGAATGTTCTTCGCCGACAGCTTGAGGCTGTCCATGCCCACGTACGCACGTTCGACTTCCTGAAAGAACGCCTGACCTTCCTGGGTCGGAATCAGGCGGACCCCGGCGCGTTTGAACAGGGTCAATCCGGTGCTCAGTTCCAGTTGCGAGATCAGTCGGCTGACGTTGGGCTGTGAGGTGTACAGCGCCTCGGCGGCAGCGGTCATCGACCCCAGCCGCATGACACTTCGAAAGGCTTCGATCTGCTTCAGATTCATGCGTTGCTCCATATCAAATATGAATAACTAACCCGGATATCCGTATTTGACCATATGGAAGGGCTGTCGCAATACTCGGTCCTGCAACCCATAGCGCACATGAAGATGCGCCACCCCGCGATGGATTCGCCGGGAGCATGCGCCGTGCATGCATGGCTTCGGTTCAGGCCGCAGCGACTGACGCGTTGTTCGATCTGCCCCATGCACTTCGGAGATAGCCTGTGAATAGCCTTTACTCATCCCTCGCAACACCGTCGTTCCGTCCTTTTAACCGCATCGCCGTGGCCGTCACCCTGACGCTCGCCGGTATCGCCAGCGCCCCGGCATTCGCCGAGTCCACGCTGTACGTCGCCGGTGTCGGCGGCTCCACCGAGCAGATGTACAAGACCAAAGTCATTCCCGCGTTCGAGAAACAGCACAACGTCAAAGTGGTGTACGTCGCCGGCAACTCCACCGAGACCCTGGCCAAGTTGCAGGCGCAGAAAGGACGCCAGCAGATCAACGTCGCAATGATGGACGACGGTCCGATGTATCAGGCGCTGCAACTGGGCCTGTGCGAAAAACTCAGTGACGCGCCGGTGTACAAGGACCTGTATCCGCTGGCACGGCTGAGCCCCGAGGCGACCGGGATTGGCGTGGTCGCCACCGGTATCGGCTACAACGAAGAAGCCTTCAAGAAACGCGGCTGGGCGGCACCGGACTCCTGGGAAAACCTCACCGACCCTCGGTACAAGCAATTGCTCGGCATGCCGCCGGTGACCAATACCTATGGTCTGCACACGCTGGTGGAGATGGCGCGCTTGCGTGGCGGCGGCGAGAAGAACATCGACCCCGGTTTCAAATCCCTCAAGGATGAAATCGGCCCCAACGTGCTGGCGTGGGTGTCGGCACCGGGCGAGATGGACGGCATGATGCAGAACGGCGACGTGGTGATGGCGGTGTATGGCAGCGGACGGGCCGTGGCCCTGCAGAGCACCGGCTTCCCGTTGAAGTTCATCTACCCCAAGGAAGGCGGCATTGCGTTGCAGATCGCGGCCTGCAGCGTGACCCCGAACGCTCAGTCCGAGTTGGCGCAGGCGTTCATTCAGTACGTGCTCTCGCCTGAAGTTCAGGAAATCCAGGCGCGGGAAAACGGCTTCGCGCCGGTCAACCAGACCGTCAAGCTGCCGCCGGAAGTCGCCGCCCGCATGCCTTACGGCCCGGAGAAGGTCAATGCGCTGATCAAGGTCGATTGGGACACCATCAACCAGCAGCGCAGTGAGTGGACGACGCGCTGGAACCGCACCGTCGAGCGTTGATCGCCGGTCGCGCCGCCATGGCGCGACATTCCGATCCTTCTGAACACCTTCCTGGAGACGCAGGTCCGCCTGCGTGGCACGCCAATGGCATTTCTCACACTTGAAGGCATCGTCAAGACCTACGGCAGTTTCAGGGCCATTGACGGTTTGAACCTGGAGGTCCGGCACGGCGAATTCATCGCGCTGCTGGGGCCATCCGGTTGCGGCAAGACCACCACCCTGCAATCGATCGCCGGTTTCGTTCAGCCCACCGAAGGGCGGATCGTGCTGGACGGGCGCGACATCACCCATGTTCGCCCTGAGCAACGGGGCTTGGGTATCGTGTTTCAGAGTTACGCGCTGTTCCCGCACATGACGGTGGCGCAGAACATCAGCTTCGGCCTGGAGATGCGCGGCGTCCCAAGGTCCGAGCGCAGCAAGCGGATCGACGAAGCGCTGGACCTGGTCCGGCTGGCCGGTCTGGGCGAGCGCTATCCCAAGGCGTTGTCCGGGGGCCAGCGTCAGCGGGTCGCGATTGCACGGGCGCTGGCGATCCGCCCGAATCTGTTGCTGCTGGACGAGCCGATGTCCAACCTCGACGCCAAACTGCGCGAAGAAATGCACATCGAGCTGCGAGCGATTCAGCGGGAGCTGGGCATCACCACGATTCTGGTCACCCACGATCAGGTCGAAGCGATGACCATGAGCGATCGGATCGCCGTGATGCAAAAGGGCCGGATCGTTCAGATCGATACCCCGTTCGAGGCCTATGAGCGGCCGCATTCGCCCTTCGCCTCGGCGTTCCTGGGCAAGACCAATGCCTTCGCTGGCGCCGTGCAGCTGCGCAATGAGCGCTGCTGTCATGTGCAGGTGCGCGACACGCTGTTGCATGTGCCCCATGAAGATCGTTCGTTGGGCAACGACGTCAATGTCTACATTCGGCCGGAGAAGATTCGTCTCACCGACGCGAGCAGTGGCCGGTTGAGCGGACGCGTACGCCTGCGGGTATTTCTCGGCAACCTCTGGTTGATCGCGGTGGAAAGCCGTCTGGGTCTGGTGCACATGACGCAGCCCAATCTGGGCACGCCGCCGCCGGAAGAGGGCAGTGACGTCGGCCTGGACTGGTCTGACGACGATTTGCGTCTGCTGGACCGGGAGGTCGCCCATGGCCACGTATGACGCTGAGCGGGTAGGCGCCGCGCCGTGGATTCTCAGCGGCCCGGCGTTACTGGTGTTCGTCGCGCTGTTGCTGGCGCCGTTGCTGCTGACCGGGGTACTGTCACTGAACCTGTTCAGTGACAGCGAAGGGGTGATTCCGGCCTACAGCGTGGGCAACTACCTTGAGGTGTTCAAGGACAGTTACTTCCACGAAATCTTCCTGCGTACCGGGGGCATGGCGCTGGCGGTCACGGTGCTCTGCGTCGTTCTCGGCATCCCGGAAACCATCATCATCGCGCGCATGGCACCGCGCTGGCGCTCGCTGTTCCTGTTAGTGGTGCTCGGGCCGTTGTTGATTTCCGTGGTGGTGCGCACCCTGGGCTGGGCGATCCTGCTGGGCAACAATGGCTTGATCAACGACGCCTTGCAGGCGCTGGGCATTACCGACCAGCCGGTCAAAATGCTGTTCACGCAAGTGGGGGTGATCATCGCTCTGACCCACGTGCTGGTGCCGTTCATGGTCATCGCGGTCTGGGCCACCTTGCAGCGTCTGGATCTGCAGGTCGAATGGGCGGGACTGTCGCTGGGCGCGTCGCGATTGACGGTGTTTCGCCGGATCATCCTGCCGCAGATCATGCCGGGCGTGCTGTCGGGTTCGATCATCGTCTTCGCCCTCGCGGCATCGGCCTTCGCCACCCCGGCGATCATCGGCGGGCGCCGTCTGAAAGTGGTCGCCACGGCCGCGTACGACGAATTTCTCGGCACCCTCAACTGGCCGTTGGGCGCCGCCATCGCGATGCTTCTGCTGGTGGCGAACCTGATCATCATTCTGGGTTGCAGCAAGCTGGCCGAGCGCCGCTTCAAGCAAGTCTTCGAGTAGACGACCATGCACAAGAACGGGTTTTTCTCGCTGCTTTTTCACGCGTGCTTCGTCACGTTCATCATCGCGCCGCTGGTGGTGGTGATGGCGATGGCCTTCACCAGCAAGGGCTATCTGTCGTTGCCCACCGACGGCCTGTCGCTGCGCTGGTTCAGGGCGTTGCTGGACAACCAGGAAATGATCGATGCCTTCGTCCTGTCGGTAAAACTGGGACTGGCATCGGCCACCCTGGCGGCGCTGCTGGCGATTCCCGCCGCACTGGCGATCAGTCGCTACGAGTTTCCGGGGCGTGGGGCGGTGACCGGCTTTCTGCTGTCGCCGCTGATGATCCCGTCGGTGGTGCTAGGCATCGCATTTCTGCGGTTCTTTTCGGTGGCTCACATCGGCGGCGCGTTCTGGGCGCTGACGCTGACCCACGTGATTGTCGTGCTGCCTTATGCGTTGCGTCTGACGCTGGCGTCGACCATCGGCCTTGAACGCGACATCGAACACGCCGCGCTGTCCCTCGGTGCCAGTCGCTGGACTGCGTTCTACCGCGTGGTGCTGCCGCGCATCCGCACCGGTGTGGTGGGGGGATGGATGCTGGCGTTCATCCAGAGTTTCGACGAGTTGACCATGACCGTGTTCGTCGCCACGCCCGGCACCACAACGTTGCCAGTGGCCATGTACAACCAGATTTCCCAGACCATCGACCCCTTGATCACCGCCGTCTCGACGGTGCTGATCATCGGCACCTTGCTGTTGATGCTGGTCCTCGACCGACTGGTCGGGCTTGACCGGGTTTTGATTGGAGAAGGCAAATGAGCCAGGACACTCACAGCGTCACGCAATCGGACGTGATCGTGATCGGCGGCGGGCTGGTCGGCACTGCGGTGGCCTACGGACTGGCGCGCAGTGGCGCCGACACGCGGGTGCTCGACCAGGGAGACAACGCCTTTCGCGCCTCACGGGGTAATTTCGGCTTGGTCTGGGTGCAGGGTAAAGGCCACGACCTGCCGGACTACTCGCGCTGGACCCGTTCCTCGGCCGTGCGTTGGTCAGGGTTCGCCGAAGCATTGATGGCTGACAGCGGCGTCGATGTGCAGCTCAAGCAGCCGGGCGGCTTCCACATGTGCTTCAGCGATGAGGAACTGCGCGAACGCCAGTCCCGTCTGCAGACGCTTCAGGATGCGCTGGGCGACTACCCGTTCCAGATGCTCGATGCCGCTGAGCTGAAGGCCCGCCTGCCATTGATCGGCCCTGCTGTGGTGGGTGGGAGCTACACGCCGCAGGACGGCCACGTCAATCCGCTGAAGCTTCTGCGCGCATTGCACACCTCGGCCCAGGCCAGGGGCGCACGGTTTCACAGTGGGGTTCAGGTTGACCGCATCGATTGTGCCCCCGGCGAGTTTCGCGTGCGGGTCGGCCAGCGCCAGTTCGTCGCGCCGCGCGTGGTGCTGGCCGCAGGGCTGGGCAACCCCGGCCTGGCGCGGCAGGTGGGATTGCATGCGCCGGTGGCGCCGAATCGTGGCCAGGTGTTGATCAGCGAGCGGGTCAAACCGTTTCTCGATTACCCGACCATCAACGTGCGGCAGACCGACGAAGGCACCGTGCAACTGGGCGACTCCATGGAAGAAGTGGGGTTCGACGACGGCACGTCCACCCAGGTGCTTGCGGCGATTGCCCGGCGCGGGGTGTCCACCTTTCCTTTACTGCGCGACGTGCGCCTGATCCGGGCGTGGGGCGCTTTACGGGTGATGAGCCCCGACGGCTTTCCGATCTATCAGCAATCGCCAACTCACCCCGGCGCCTTCGTGGTGACCTGCCACAGCGGCGTGACACTGGCCGCCGCCCACGCATTGCGCATCGCGCCGTGGATCATGGGCGGTGCGATGCCTGACGAGCTGGGCGTGTTCGCCGGCGACCGTTTTCTGACTGACAAGGTGTTTTCCCATGCGCACTGATCCGCTGTTTCAACCGGTCATGAGCGAAGCCAGGTCGACGCGGACCGTCAGCCTGACTTTCAACGAACAACCTCTGCAAGTACCCGCTGGCAGCAGTGTCGCCGCCGCCTTGCTGATGTCGGGCATCCAGCGCTTTCGCGCCACGCCCGTGAGCGAAGCGCCGCGCGCGCCGTATTGCATGATGGGCGTGTGCTTCGAATGCCTGGTGGAGATCGATGGCGTACCCAATCGCCAGAGCTGCCTGATCGAAGTCGGGGAAGGGATGCGGATCCGTTCCCAGGAAGGCGCTCGCGACCTGATGTTTCAACCGGCCACCGTGCAATCCGTTGAGGTGCTGTCATGAGTCATTCAAGCGTCGATGTGGTGGTGGTAGGCGCGGGGGCGGCGGGCATGTCGGGTGCCGTCGCGCTGGCGGAACTGGGCCTGCACGTGGTGCTGCTGGACGAGCAGGGCAGTCCGGGCGGGCAGATTTACCGAGGCATCACCCTTGCGCCGTTGTCCCGTCGTGACATGCTCGGCCCCGATTACGCCCACGGCAACGAACTGGCGCAGGCGCTGGCTTCGTCCAGCGTGCGCTACGAGAGAGGCGCGGCGGTCTGGCAGGTGACCCGCGAGCACGAGGTCAGTTACCTGCGCGAGGGCCGTTTGCACACGTTGCAAGCCAAGGCGGTGTTGCTCGCCACTGGCGCGATGGAGCGGCCGTTCCCGATTCCGGGCTGGACGCTGCCGGGGGTAATGAGCGCCGGCGCTGCGCAGATTTTGCTGAAAAGCTCGGGCCTCGCACCGAGCGAACCGGTGGTGCTGGCCGGCTGCGGACCGTTGTTGTACCTGTTGGGCTGGCAATACCTGCGCGCCGGCGTGCCGATCAAGGCGCTGGTGGACACCACCCGGCCCGATGATTACTGGCGCGCACGACGTCATCTTTTCGCTGCGCTGAGGGCCTGGCCCTATCTGCGCAAGGGCCTGGAGTTGATGCGCAGCCTGCGCAGTGCCCGGATTGCCCACTTCACCGGCGCCGAGCAGTTGGCAGTGGAGGGCGACGGGGCTGCGAGGGCGCTGACTTTTACCGTGGCCGGCAAGGCCGAACGCATTGCCACGCGCTGCGTGCTGCTGCATCAGGGTGTGGTGCCGAACATTCAATTCAGTCAGTCGCTGCGCGCGCGTCATCATTGGGATGTGGATCAACTGTGCTTCAGTCCGGTGGTCGATTCGTGGGGCGAACTGGATGTGGCCGGGGTGTTCGTGGCCGGTGATGGCGCAGGCATCGGCGGCGCGCAGGCGGCGGCTGTTCAGGGCCAGCTTGCGGCCTTGGGCATTGCCGTACGCCTGGAAAAACTCAGCGATGCCCAGCGCGCCTTTCGCGCCGAAGCCTTGCACGCCCGGCTGGCGTCCAACCTGCGTATCCGGCCGTTTCTCGACGCCCTGTATCAGCCCAAGGAGGCCAACCGCATTCCTGCCGACGACGTCATGGTGTGTCGCTGCGAGGAGGTGACGGCGGGCGAGTTGCGCGGCTTCGTCGCCTTGGGCTGCACCGGGCCGAACCAGGCCAAATCGTTCGGTCGTTGCGGCATGGGGCCGTGTCAGGGCCGCATGTGCGGTCTGACGGTGACCGAAGTGATCGCCAAGGCGCGTGGGGTATCGGCGTCGGAAGTGGGCTATTACCGGATTCGTCCGCCGATCAAACCCATCACCCTGGGAGAGCTGGCCGGTGACTGAGTCGAGTCAGCGTCAGAGCGATGTGCTGGTGATCGGCGGCGGCATTCATGGCCTGAGCACGGCCTTTCATCTGGCTCAACGCGGGGTCAACGTCACCGTGCTGGAGGCTGACTATTGCGGCCGCCACGCCTCCGGCGTCAATGCCGGTGGGGTAAGAACCCTGGGCCGTCATGCCGAAGAAATTCCGCTGGCGCTGGCCTCGCGCACGCTGTGGCACGGCCTGCGAGAGACGTTGGGGGACGACGGCGGTTTTGTCGCCAGCGGTCAGTTGAAGCTCGCCGAAACCCCGGCCGAACTGGAAGCGTGCCGCTTGCGCGTGCAGTCCCTTCAGACGCTGGGCTTCGATCATGAAGTGCTGATCGATCAGGCGCAGGTGTTCGACATCATTCCCACCGTCGCCCGGCATGTGGTGGGCGGCATCTGGGTCAAGGACGACGGCTACGCGGTGCCGTACAAGGTGGTGACCGCGTTTCGGCTCGCCGCTGTAAAGCTCGGCGTGAAGGTGCACGAAAAAACGCCGGCGCACCGCATCGAGCAGCGCGGCCGGCAGTGGACGGTCAGCACGCCCGGCGGTGTGTATTCGGCCGAGCATCTGGTCATCACTGCCGGTGCCTGGGCCCGGGAGCTGGCCGCGCAGGTTGGCGAACCGGTGGCGGCGCACCCTGAAGGGCTGATGCTGATGGTGACCCATCGCGTCGCGCCGTTCTGTGCCCCCGTGCTGGGGGCGACGGGTCGCTCGCTGTCGTTCAAGCAATTCGCCAATGGCACGGTGGTGATCGGCGGCAAGTTGATCGGCTCGCTGGATTTCGCCGCCCGCCACGGCGAAGTCGACATGACCCGACTGGGCACCAGCGCACGGACCGTCACCGATCTCTTCCCGCACTTGAAGCACTTGGGGGTCAATCGCGTCTGGGCCGGGGTCGAGGCGTTCACCGCCGACGACCTGCCGGTGATTGGCGCCAGTCGCAAGGCCAG